>Ga0209056_10001226_pt1 | contig 28062 bp, 23 predicted proteins | sample GraSoiAngelo_114_FD_185876 | JGI IMG/M metagenome (GOLD analysis project Ga0209056, IMG submission 185876) | Grasslands soil microbial communities from the Angelo Coastal Reserve, California, USA - 14_0903_13_40cm (SPAdes) (version 2) | ecosystem: Environmental > Terrestrial > Soil > Grasslands... | reverse complement strand
GCGCCACGGGAGCCGGCGCCACGGAGCCGCAGGCCCATCCTGCTGGACGATGCGATCGAGGACGCGGCGGCCCTCGGCGACGCCCCGCCGCCGATCATCCGCGAGCCCGAGCCGAAGCCGTAGGCTGCCGGCCCGAGGCGGCGGCGCGCCGAGACCCAGGAGGAGCTCTTCACGCCCGACAGCTACCGGCTGCCGACGCTCGGGCTGCTCGATCAGCCGGTCAGGACCGCACAGCCGCTCGACGAGGCCGCGTTACTCGCGAGCTCCCGCATCCTCGAGACGAAGCTCGCGGACTTCAGCGTCATCGGCAAGGTCGTCGCCGTGCGTCCCGGACCGGTGATCACGACCTTCGAGTTCGAGCCGGCGCCGGGCGTGAAGGTGAACCGCATCGTCAACCTGGCCGACGATCTCTCGATGGCGCTGCGGGCGCTCTCGGTGCGCGTGCTGGCGCCGATCCCGGGCAAGCCGGTGGTCGGCATCGAGGTCTCGAACCCCTCGCGCGAGAAGGTCTTCATCCGCGAGCTCCTGGCGACCGACGACTACCGGCGCGCCGACTCGAAGCTGGCGCTCGCCTTCGGGAAGGACACCACCGGCAACGTCGTGGTGGCCGACCTCGCCCGCATGCCGCACCTCCTGGTGGCGGGCGCCACCGGCACCGGCAAGTCGGTCTCGATGAACGCCATGGTCATGAGCATCCTGTACAAAGCGACCCCTCGTGATGTCCGCTTCATCATGATCGACCCGAAGATGCTCGAGCTCTCCACCTACGAGGACATCCCGCACCTCCTCGTGCCCGTGGTGACCGATCCGAAGAAGGCGGCCGCGGCGCTCAACAACACCATCCGCGAGATGGACACGCGCTACCGCCTGCTCCACGACAAGGGCGTGCGCAACATCGACAGCTACAACCGTCTCTTGGCGCACGCGCCGCCCGCGGAGCCGGCGCCGGAGGAGCCGGCCGAGGACGGTGCGCTCGTGCATCGACACCTGCCCCGCATCGTCATCATCATCGACGAGCTCGCCGACCTCATGATGACCGTCGGACGCGAGATCGAGGAGTCGATCACGCGCCTCGCCCAGAAGGCGCGGGCCGCAGGCGTCCACCTGATCCTCGCCACGCAGCGCCCGTCGGTCGACGTCATCACCGGTCTCATCAAGGCGAACTTCCCGGCCCGCATCTCCTTCCAGGTGACCTCGCGCATCGACTCGCGCACCATCCTCGACGCGAGCGGCGCCGAGCGCCTGCTCGGCGAGGGGGACCTGCTCTTCCTGCCGCCCGGCACGGCGCGCGTCCAGCGCCTGCATGGCGCCTTCGTCTCCGACACCGACGTCCACCGGGTGGTGGACTTCATCAAGCGGCAGGAGCAGCCGCGCTACGAGATGGAGCTCCTCGAGAGCGACGAGGACGAGGGCGACGAGAGCGAGGACGAGGACCTCTCGGACGAGATGTACGACCTGGCCGTGCGGCTCGTGACCGAGCACCGGCAGGCGTCGATCTCCTGGCTCCAGCGGCGGCTCCGCGTCGGCTACAACCGCGCCGCTCGCATGGTCGAGCGCATGGAGCGCGAGGGCGTGGTCTCGCCGGCCTCCGGCGCGCGGCCGCGCGAGGTGATCGCTCGCCGCCTCGAGGATTGACGTCGCCGCTCTACACCCGCGCCTTCTGGATCGCGTGCGCCATTCACGTGACCGGGGGCATGAGCCTCGCGATGTTCCTCCTCTTCCCGCTCTTCGTGCGCCGGCTGGGCGGCAGCAGCGTCGCGATCGGGCTCCTGCTCGGCGCCGGCGAGGCGGCGAGCGTGGCGGCGCGGCCGCTCGTCGGCCTGGCGCTCGACCGCTTCGGGCGGCGCCGCGTGCTGCTCTGGGCGAACGGTCTCAACGCCGCCTCGTTCCTGCCCTTTCTGGCACTCGGTCGGCTCGGGCCCTGGCTCCTCGCCGCCACCGTCGTGCACTGCGTCCTCTGGGGGGCGCTCTTCGCCAGCTACTTCACGTATGCCGCCGACCTCGTGCCGCCGGGGCGGCGGGCGGAGGGCATCGCCGTCTTCGGCGCGGCGGGCATGCTCACCAACGGCCTCGGCCCGTCGCTCGGCGAGGTGGTCATCGCCCGTGCCGGGTTCAGCGCCTTCTTCCTCACGGCTGCCGGTTTCGCCCTCCTCTCGTTCTCGTTGACCCTGGCCGTGCCCGTACCTCCGGCCACCTCTGCCGCAGGCGGCGCAACCGGCCGATGGCGGGCCCTCGCCGACGGCGCGCTCGCCCGGGTGCTGCTCGCCACGGTCGTGTTCGGCATGGGCGTCAACGCCGCGTTCTTCTTCGTCGCCCCCTTCACGCGGGATCTCGGCCTCGCACGGGCCGCGCCCTTCTTTGCCGCCTATGCCACCACCTCGATCGTGCTGCGCCTGGTCGGCCGTCGCCTCCTCGACCGCGTCGAGCCGCACCGGGTGGCCATCCCGGCCTTCGCGTGCATCGGTGCAGGGCTCGGGCTCCTCTGCTTGCTGCCGCGCCCGGGCGTCCTCGTGCTCGCGGGGATCGTCTGCGGCGCGGGCCACGGGTCGCTCTTCCCCGTGCTCAACGCGCTCGCCATCGAGCGCGCGCCGGCGCGGCTGGCCGGCACCGCGGTGAGCCTGCTCACGGCAGCGTCGGACCTCGGCGCCGTGCTGGGGACTCCCGTCTGCGGCGCGCTGGCGGAGGGTGTGGGATACCGGGGGATGTTCGCGCTCCTCGGCGCGACGACGCTCGGCGGGCTCGGAGTGATGGCCGTCGATCGTGCGATTGCACCTCGGCCCGCGGAAGGATAGGCGGGCGGTCATGCGACGTGTGCTCGTCTACCTGGCGGCCGCGGCGGCCCTCCCGGCGCTGGCCCGTGCCGACGAGCTCGCCGAGGCACTCCGCATGCTCCAGCAGCGCTACGAGTCGACGCGCACGCTGGTCGCGAAGTTCAGCCAGGAGGTCGAGTCGCCGACCCTGGCCGGGAAGCTCACGTCGAGCGGCACGGTCAGCTTCGAGAAGCCGAACCGCATGCGCTGGGACTACGCGGGTCCCGACCGGCAGACCATCGTGAGCGACGGCGAGACGCTCTGGATCTACCAGCCCGAGGAGAAGCAGGTGCTGAAGGCCCCGCTCCGCGAGGCGTTCCAGGCGACGACCCCCGTCACCTTCCTCGCCGGGATCGGGCACGTCGACCGCGACTTCACGCCGACGCTCGAGTCGAGCGCGGGCGACCACTGGGTGGTCCGTCTCGTCCCGCGCGAGGACCGCGGCGTCGGTACGCTCGTCCTCGTCGTGCGCAAGCGGGACGCGGCCATCGAGGAGGCCCGCATCACGGACCCGCTCGGCACGACGACGCGGCTCGCGCTCACCGACGAGCGGCGGAACGTCTCGCTCGGCGCCGATGTCTTCCGGTTCACACCACCGCCCGGGGTTGACGTGGTCCGTCCCCCTGCCTATTGACGCCGGCCGGGATGCCGTCCTTCGACGTCGTGTGCCGCGTCGATCTGCAGGAGGTCGACAACGCGATCAACCAGACGCTGCGCGAGATCGGCCAGCGCTTCGACTTCAAGGGCGCGAAGACCGAGGTCCGGCGCGAGGAGAACGCCATCCACCTGCACACCGCCGACGACTTCAAGCTGCGTGCGCTCGGCGACATCCTGCGCGAGAAGCTCGCCCGCCGCCAGGTGCCGCTGAAGGCGCTGCTGGCCGGGCCCATCGAGCCCGGTCCGGCTGGCACGGCCAAGCAGAAGCTCGATCTCCAGCAGGGCATCCCCGTCGAGAAGGCGCGCGACATCGTGAAGCTGGTGAAGGACATGAAGACGAAGCTCCAGGTGGCGATCCAGGGCGACCAGGTGCGGGTCAGCGGCAAGAAGAAGGACGACCTCCAGGCGGTCGTCCAGCGGCTGCGCGCCGAGGACCTCGGCGTCGCGATGCAGTTCGTGAACTTCCGCGACTGACGATGACGTCCCGCCGCGTGCACCTCCTGACCCTCGGCTGCCCGAAGAACCAGGTGGACAGCGAGATCATGCTCGGCGTGCTCGCCCGCCGCGGCTACGAGATGGTGTCCGACCCCGAGGCCGCCGACGTGCTCGTGGTCAACACCTGCGCCTTCATCACGCCCGCCAAGGAGGAGTCGATCGACGCGATCCTCGACCTGGCCGCGGTGAAGGCTGCCCGCCCCGGTCGGCGCCTGGTGGTGACGGGCTGTCTCGCCCAGCGCTACGCCGACGACCTCGAGACGGCGCTTCCCGAGGTCGACGTGTTCGTCGGCACGGGCGATCTCCTGCGCATCGCCGACGCGATCGAGGCGCCGCCCGCACCCGCGCCGATCGTCTATCGCGGCGCCCAGCACGTGCTTCCCACCCACGCGCGCGCGGCGCGCGTGCGGACGGGGGCGTGGTGGACGGCCTACGTGAAGGTCTCCGAGGGCTGCGACCACGCGTGCAGCTTCTGCATCATCCCGAAGATCCGGGGCCGGCACGAGAGCCGCCCGATGGACGACCTCCTCGCCGAGGCGGCGAGCCTCGCCGCCGAGGGGACGGTCGAGATCTGCCTCATCGGCCAGGATCTGACCGCCTACGGCCGCGACCTCGCGGGCGACGCGTCGCTCGCGCGGCTCCTCCGTGCGCTCGCCGTGCGCGTGCCCGAGGTGCGCTGGCTCCGGCTGCTCTATGCCTACCCCGCGTCGGTCACCGACGAGCTCCTCGAGGTCATCGCCGACGAGCCGGCGGTCTGCACGTACCTCGACATGCCGCTCCAGCACATCTCCGACCGGCTGCTGCGTGCCATGCGCCGCGAGCGCAGCGGCGCCGCCATCCGCGGCCTGATCGCCCGCATCCGGCGCGCGGTGCCTGCGATCGCGCTCCGCACCTCGTTCATCGTCGGCTTTCCCGGCGAGACGGAGGACGACCTGGCCGAGCTGTGCGCCTTCCTCGCGGAGGCGGAGTTCGACCACGTGGGCGTCTTCCGCTACTCGCGGGAGGAGAACACGCCTGCGGCCGCGCTGTCCGGCCAGGTGCCCGAGGCCGTGAAGGCCGAGCGCTGGGAACGCGTGATGGCGGTCCAGGCGAGCGTGGCGCGACGTCGTGCAGCTGCCCACCGCGGGCGCACCATCGAGGTTCTCGTCGAGGGCCGGGATACGCGCGGCCGTCTCGTGGGGAGAACGCGCGGTCAGGCGCCCGAGATCGACGGGCGCACGTACCTGAGAGGCCGCGCGCAGGCGGGCGATCTCGTGCGGGCGCGGATCGTCGGTGCAGAAACGTACGACCTCATCGGCGAGATCATCGAGTCGAGGCCCGGGACCGCCGTTGACACGTCCCAGGCGACACTTTAGAGTGCCGCGCCTTTCCGGGAGGCTTCATGCGCAAGGCATTCCTCAAGAAAGCCCGCGACACGCTGCAGGAGATGCGCGCTCAGCTCCTCCGCAACGTGCAGGCCGAGCTGCACGAAGGACGCGAGCAGAGCAAGGACGAGGGCATGGACACGTACGACCTCGCGAGCGACGCGCGCGACCGGGAGATCAACTTCATCCTGACCGACCGCGAGCGCGAGAAGCTCCAGGCGATCGACGAGGCGCTCGCGCGGGTCGACGAAGGCTCCTACGGCATGTGTGAGAGCTGCGAGTCGGACATCGCCGAGGGGCGCCTCGAGGCGCTGCCCTTCACCCGGCTCTGCATCAACTGCCAGGCGGAGCGCGAGAAGGAGGCCCGGCTCAACAAGCGGTTCGAGGAGGACCGCACCTACCGGCGCCTCACCACCGGCGACACCGACGAGGAGACCTCGTAGCTCACGGCAGGAACGGGCCGCGGCGGCGTGCGGCGAACAGGAGCCAGGTCGCGCCGAGCCCGATCACGACCGTCAGCACGGCCCGCGTGGCGTCGAATGCGTGCACGCGCTCGAGCCCGATGATCGTCAGGTAGGCGCCGTAGAGGACGGCCAGCACGCCGAGCCGCCACGGCAACCAGGACAGCACCATCGGCGCGGCCGCGTACGCCACCACGCGAAAGGTCGCCTCGAAGCCGGCGCGCCCGCCGAAGAGGTGCTGGGCGACGAGTACATAGAGCGCCGCCGACACGAAGGCGCCGAGCACCTGCCAGAGGACGATCCGGAGGAAGCCGCCGAGACCCCAGCCCATGACGAGGTGGCCGGCCGCGCTGATCACCGCCGACACGCCGAGGAAGGCGAGCGGGGCCTGGAGGCCCCCCACCTCGGGCATGTCCGCGAAGAAGCCGCGTGGGTCCGTCATGACGCGCTTCCAGGTGTTGGGGAACCCCTCGAGCACCGCGGCGCCCTCGAATTCGCCGGTCGACGACATGGTAGAGCCTTATAGGCGGCGGGCCCGGGGGAGGTCCAGAAGCGGGCGGCGAGGCCAGCCGCCATGACGCTTGCCGAGATGCGCCGGGACGCACTCGAGTGCTGGCGCGCGGCGGTCGAGGCGGTGCATCCCGGGCGGCTCGTCAGCGCGCGTCTGCGCCGCGTCGACGACACGCTGTGCCTCGGTGCACCGGGGGCGGCCGTGACGGCGCGCCATGCGGGGCCGGTGCTTGTGGTCGGCGCGGGCAAGGCGGCGCGGAGCATGGCCGAGGCGGTGGCGCGTGCGGCGGGACAGGCGCTGCACGGTGGGATCGTGATCGTACCCCACGGGAGCGACCTGTCGCCCATCGGCGGTGTCACGGTCGCCGCCGGAGCGCATCCCGTGCCGGACGCGACGGGCGAGGCGGCGACGCGACGGCTCCTGGAGGTGGTCGCTACAGCCGACCGCTCGACAGTCGTCCTCGTCGTGCTCGCGGGCGGCGCGTCGGCGTTGCTGGTCGCGCCCGCGCCCGGCCTCGACCTTTGCGACAAGCAGGAGGTGACGCGCGGGCTCCTCCTCGCGGGCGCGGACATCGAGGCGCTGAACACCGTCCGCAAGCACTGCTCGCAGGTGAAGGGCGGGGGTCTCCTGCGCGCCGCCGCCGGCGCGGCGGGCGTCTGGACCCTCGTTCTCTCCGACGTGGTCGGCGACGACCCGGCGACCATCGGCTCGGGGCCGACGGTGCCGGATCCGACCACGTTCGCCGACGCGGCCCGCGTGGTCGCCCGCTTCCTCGCACCCGAGGACGTGCCGGCCGCCGTCCAGCGGCACCTGGAGCGCGGCCTCGCGGGCCGCGTGCCGGAAACCGTCAAGCCCGGGGAGCCCGTTTGCGCGCGGACACGGCTGCTCCTGGTCGGCGGCAACCGCGACGCGCTCGGGGCGGCCGCGCGCGCGGCGGAGCTGCACGGCTACGCGACGACCGTCTTCCCGGCGGCGCTCAGCGGCGACGCGGCCAGTGCCGGGCGCGCCATCGCCGCTCGGCTCGCCGCCTCGCCCCGCGACCGGCCGCAGGCGATCGTCGCGGGCGGGGAGACCACGGTTCGCGTCGTGCCGGATGGCCGCGGCGGGCGCTGCCAGCAGCTCGCGCTCGCCGCGGCCATCGCACTCGCCGGCGAGCCCGCCGTCCTGCTCGCGGCCGGCACCGACGGCGTCGACGGCCCGACCGACGCCGCGGGCGCCTGCGTCGACGGCGAGACGGCCGGGCGCGCGCGAGCGCGCGGTCTCGACCCCGCGGCCGCGCTGGCCCGCACGGACAGCCATCCGCTGCTCGACGCCGCCGGCGATCTCGTGCGCACGGGACCGACGGGCACGAACGTCGCCGACGTGGTGGTGACTCTGCGTGCCACGTGCTAAATGGCCGCCGCATGCGGGGTGGCGAGGGGAACGTCTCGGAGATGTTCGTCTCCTTCCAGGGCGAGGGCCTGCATGCGGGGCGGCGCCATCTCTTCGTCCGCCTGGGGGGCTGCCCGCTGCGCTGCCGTTACTGCGACACCCCCGGGAGCCTCGTCCCCGTCCCGGAGTGCCGCATCCTCGGTCCCGACGGGGAGCGGCGGCGAGCGAACCCCTTCACGCCCGTCGAGCTCGAGGCCGAAGTCCAGGCCCTCGTCGCCGCGGCGCCGCCGCTGGCCGCGCTCGCCGTGACCGGCGGGGAGCCGCTCGCCCAGACCGACTTCCTGGCCGCCTGGCTCGGGATGCGCACGGGCGAGCTGCCCGTCCTGCTCGAGACGGCGGGCATCCTGCCGGCGCGCCTCGAGCGGCTCCTGCCGCACGTGGCGATCGTCAGCCTCGACCTCAAATGCCCGAGCAACACGGGCGAGCGCGCGCGCTGGGAGGAGCACGAGGCGTGTCTCGGCGCCGCGGTCGCCGCCGGCCGAGCGATATACGTCAAGATGCCGGTCGACGAGGGCACGCTCGCCGAGGAGGTCGAGCATGGCGCGCGCCTGGTCGCGGCCGTCGACCCGGCGGTGCCGCTCTTCCTGACCCCGCTCACGCCGCCGGACGGGACGAACCTCACGATCAGCGCGGCGACGCTCGAGCGCCTGCACGCGCTCGCCAGCCGCCGTCATCCCGACGTGCGCGTCATGCCCCAGCTGCACAAGGTGCTCGGCATCCTCTGATGGCGCGCGGCGGGGCGGGGAGGGTGCGGCCGGCGACGCTCATTCCGGGGGACGGCATCGGCCCCGAGGTGATCGCCGCCGCGGTGCAGGTGATGGAGGCGGCAGGCGGCCGCATCGCGTGGGACGTCCAGAAGGCGGGCAAGGCCGCCTTCGACGAGTCCGGGACGCCGATCCCGGACGCGCTCATCCGGTCGATCCGCCGCACGCGCGTCGGCCTGAAGGGCCCGCTCGAGACGCAGGTCGGGCGAGTCGGGTATCGCAGCGTGAACGTCGCGCTGCGCAAGACGTTCGATCTCTATGCCAACGTCCGGCCGATCCGGACGCTTCCCGGCGTGCGCTCTGCGTTCTCGGGCGTCGACCTGATCGTGGTGCGCGAGAACACGGAGGACGTCTACGCCGGGATCGAGCACCAGATCGCCCCGGGCGTGGTGGAAAGCGTCAAGGTGATCACCGCGCGCGCCTCGCGCCGCATCGCGCGCTACGCCTTCGAGCTCGCCCGCCGCCAGCGCCGCCGGCGCGTGACCTCCATCCACAAGGCGAACATCATGAAGCTCTCCGATGGGCTCTTCCTCGCCTGCGCGCGGCAGATCGCGAAGCACCATCGGCGCGTCCACTACGACGAGCTGATCGTCGACAATGCCTGCATGCAGCTCGTGCTCCGGCCGCAGGAGTTCGACGTGCTGCTGCTCGAGAACCTCTACGGCGACATCGTCTCGGACCTGTGTGCGGGGCTCGTCGGCGGCCTCGGCCTGGTGCCGGGCGCGAACATCGGCGACCGCTGCGCGATCTTCGAGGCGGTGCACGGGACCGCCCCGGACATCGCGGGCAAGGGCCTGGCCAACCCGCTCGCCGCGATCTTCTCGGGCATCATGCTCCTGCGGCACATCGGCCAGGCGGGTCCCGCGAAGCGTCTCGAGCGCGCCGCCCACCGCCTCCTGGCGGAGGGCCGGACCCGGACCCGCGACCTCGGCGGCAAGGCGACCACGAAGCAGATGACCGAGCGGCTGATCGCGCTGCTTTAGATCAGCGAGGGGCTCCGCCCCTCGCCCCGTCGGGCGGAGCCCGCCGGGTCCTCACTCCCCGCTCGCTTCGCTCGGCCGCGCGCGCGGCGCGCGCGGAGATTCGATCTCGAGTCGAGCTCCGGCGGGGTGCTGTCCGAGCGACAGCAGCTGGCGGTGACGCGCCGTGACATGGGATCGGGGGCTCGGTAGAATCCACGTGTGACCCCGCGCAGCGCGGCGCTCGCCCGGCTCGGCAGCGAGACCTTCGACCTCCTCGTCATCGGCGGCGGCATCAACGGCGCAGGGATCGCGCGCGACGCCGCCATGCGCGGCCTCCGGACGGCGCTCGTCGAGCATGCGGACTTCGCCTCGGGCACCTCGAGCCGGTCCTCGAAGCTGATCCACGGAGGATTCCGGTACCTCGAGCAGGGCGATGTCCGGCTGGTCCTCGAGGCGTGCCGCGAGCGCGAGCGGCTGCGGCGGCTCGCGCCGCACCTCGTGCGCCCGCAGGAGTTCATCTTCCCGGTGTACGAAGACGGTCCGGTCGGGAGATTCAAGCTCGCCGCCGGGCTCTGGGCATACGATCTCATGGCCGGCCTGTGGAACGTCCATCGGCATCGCATGCTCTCGGCGCGCGCCACACGGAAGGCCGAGCCTGCCTTGCGGACGGAGGGTCTGCGGGGCGCCGGGTGCTACTGGGACTGCCGCACCGACGACGCGCGGCTCGTCCTCGAGACGATCCTCGCCGCGGGGCGCGAGGGCGCCGTCGCGGTGTCGTACGCGCGCGTGGCGGCGCTTCTCAAGGAGGACGGCCGGCTCGCCGGCGCACGGCTGGTCGACCGGCTCGGGGGCGGGGAGGTGAGCGTCCGGGCCCGCGTCGTCGTCAACGCGACCGGCCCGTGGGTGGACACCGTGGCGGCCCTCGACGCACCGGCGCCGGCGCGGCTGCGGCTGACCAAGGGGGTGCACGTCCTCGTCCCCCGGGCGCGGGTCGGCAACCGGGCGGCGGTCGTGCTGCACGCCGTCAAGGACGGCCGCGTGATGTTCGTCATCCCGTGGCAGGAGCAGACGCTGGTCGGCACCACCGACACCGACCACGAGGGCGGTCCCGACGTCCCGCCCGTCGTCGAGGCGGCCGACGTCACCTACCTGCTGGAAACGGTGAACCACTATTTCCCGGCCGCCCGTCTCTCGCGGGAGGATGTGACCAGCGCCTTCGCCGGGCTCCGGCCGCTGATCGCGCCGCCCGCCGGCGCCGCGGTGGCGCCCTCCAGCGTGTCGCGCGAGGAGGAGATCTTCGCCTCGCCCTCGGGTCTGATCTCGATCGCGGGCGGCAAGCTCACGACCCATCGGCTGGTGGCGGCGGCGGTCGTCGAGCGCGTGATCGACGCGCTCCGCCGGGGCGGCGACCAGCGCCGCTTCGGCCGCTGCCGGACGGGCACAGTGCCGCTGCCGGGCGGGGCGGCGCCGCCGGACTCGGTGGCGGCGGCGGTCCTGTCGCGCGACGGCAACGGGCTTGCGCCCCCGGTGATCGGCCACCTGGCCGACCGCTACGGCAGCCGAGCGGGCGAGGTGCTGCATCTCGTCGCGGCCGACCGCCGGCTCGCCGACCCGATCGTCCCGACGCTTCCCGACCCGCGCGCCGAGGTGCTCGAGGCCGTCGAGCGCGAGGGCGCGCTGACCGTCGAGGACGTGCTCCGCCGCCGCACGCAGATCTCGCTGCGCGAGGAGAGCGAGGGCGTCAAGGCGGCCGGGGAGGTGGCCGCGTTGATGGCGGGACCGCTCGGCTGGACGCCCGAGGCCGCGCGCGCCGCTGCGGAGAGCTATGCCGCGGTGGTGGAAGAGGGCCGCCGGCGGTGGCGCTGAAGTCGCCGCGACCGTCCCGGAAGCCCGCCGCCAAGCCGTCTCCCCGACTGAACGTCGCACGCGAGAGCCGGGAGAGGCGTCGCGCGCGGGCTCGCCAGATCGCGCGCCGCCTGGCACGCGCCTATCCGGACGCGTGGTGCGCGCTCCACTACCAGAACCCGTGGCAGCTGCTGGTGGCGACCATCCTCTCGGCGCAGTGCACCGACGCGATGGTGAACCAGGTGACGCCGCGTCTGTTCGCCGAGTATCCGGGCCCGCAAGAGCTGGCCGCCGCGCCCGGGGATGCGCTCGAGGCGATCGTCAAGCCGACCGGGTTCTTTCGCCAGAAGGCGAAGGCGCTCCAGGCGGTGGCGCGCATCCTCGTCGAGCGGCACGAAGGACGGGTGCCGCAGACGATGGAGGAGCTCTGCGCGCTCCCCGGGGTGGGGCGGAAGACCGCGAACGTCGTCCTCGGCACCGCCTTCGGCCAGCCGGCCATCTTCGTCGACACGCACGTGCGGCGCCTGGCCGGTCGGCTCGGGCTCACGACGAACGACGACCCCGACAAGATCGAGGCCAACCTGCGCGAGCTGTTGCCGCCGAAGGAGTGGACGCGGTTCGCACACCGCCTGATCCACCACGGCCGCCGCGTGTGCGTGGCGCGGAAGCCCCGCTGCAGCGTCTGCCCCGTGGCCGAGTGGTGCCCGCGGATCGGCGTCACGGCGTCGGCGTAAGGAGCGCGACGGACCGCACGCCGCTTGCACCGTCCGCGGCCACTACACCGCGACGCCCACCAGGCGGCCGAGCACGAAACCGACGACGCAGGCGAGCACGCCGAGGCCGGCGAGCTCCAGGCTCGCGGCTACCGGGTTCTCCTTGGTGAGCCACGTCTTGGCGGCGCCGGTGACGAGCAGCGTGGCGACCGACAGCGCGGCGGCGGCCGCGAAGGTGCGCGGTGGCGCGGGGTGGAGGAAGTAGGGCACGAGCGTGATGAGCGCGCCGGTCAGGTACGCGAAGCCCGTGACGGCTGCGATGCGCACGGGCGGATCGAAGGTCTCCTCGGCGAGGCCGAGCTCCTCGCGCGACATGAAGCGGAGCCACAGCTCGGGATTGGCGGTGACCCGCCGGACGATCAGGTCGATTTCTTCCGCGCCGAACCCGAGCTGGCCGTAGATCTCGCGGATCTCCTCCCGCTCGTGGTCGGGCATGTTCTCGATCTCCCACGCTTCGCGCGCGATCTCGGCCTCGAAGAACCGGCGCTGGGACTTGGACGCCACGTAGGCCCCGATGCCCATGGCGAGCGCGCCGGCAAAGGCGGCGGCGAGCCCGCCGAGCGCGACCGTGTGGAGGTCGCCGATGGTGGCCGTGACCCCCGCCAGGAAGCCGATTGTCGAGATGACGCCGTCGTTGAGGCCGAAGATGACCTCGCGGATGAGCCGTCCCTGGGGGGTATGCCAGGCTTCCTTGTGGAACCGCTTGAGCGGCTCCGCCAGCCTGGTGACGGGCGCCGGCATCGGCCCAGGCTCGCCCCGCGGGTTGGATGCCATCATGCGACCCAAAAAAAAGAAGAACATCTTCTATACGGCGCAACCCCGCGCCGGTAAAGGCGTTTTCCGCGGCGAAGCGAATTTTCAGCTTGACAAATGCCGCACCTAACGATACTTTGCGACGGCTTTTTGGGTGGAATTCCGGTGGGTTAGGGAGGCGGGCGGAGATGGCCGTTTACACCGAGCTCGGAACGCGCGAGCTCGCCGAAATTGTCGAGGACTACGGTCTCGCGAAGCTCATCGCGGCGAGTGGAATCGCGGCGGGCTCCGTCAACACCTCCTATCTGCTCGAGACCACGCGCGGAAAGCATCTGCTGCGCATCGACGAGGTGAAGAGCGAGCTCGAGGTGAAGCGTGAGCTCGACCTGCTCCTCTTCCTGCGCAAGCACGGCTTTCCCTGCCCGCAGCCGGTCGCCGACCGCAAGGGCCGGCACTACCGCGAGGTGAACGGCAAGTGCCTCACGCTCTACCGCTACGTCGACGGGCACACCGTGTCTCCCGCGCGCCTCACGACGGCGCAGATCGAGAACGTCGGCCGCGTGCTCGCCGACCTCCACACGATCGGCAAGAGCTACAAGAAGGGCATCGACAATCGCTTCAGCTACGACCGCGTGGCAGACCTCTACGCGCAGGTGCGGGAGCGGCTCCCCTCCTACTTCAAGCGGATCGTCCGCACGCTCGACGACGAGGTCGATTACCTCCAGGGGTATCTCGAGAGCAAGCTTCCGAAGGGCGTCATTCACGGCGACCTCTTCGACGACAACGTCATCTTCAAGGGCGACAAGCTCGTCGCCATGCTCGACTTCGAGGCGGCCTGCCGCGGCAAGTTCATCTTCGACCTGGCGACCGCGGTGAACGCCCTGTGCTTCGACGGCGAGAGCTACCAGCTCAAGCGCTTCGAGGCGCTCATCGCGGGCTACGAGTCGCTGCGCGCTCTGTCGCTCGCCGAGTGGGACGCGTTCCCGAATGAGCTGCGATTCTCGGCGGTCCGCTTCACGATCACCCGCCTGCACGATTTCTTCCTGAATCCGGTCGACGCGGGGTCGCGGGTGAACAAGGACTTCCGGGAGTTCTACGAGCGGCTGCAGATCTTGCGGCGGGAGCGGGACGGCGGCATGGAAGGGCTGCTCATGGCCATGGCCACCGGCTACGACTACCGCAAGTACCAGAAGGTGAAGGCGCTCGAGAAGAAAGGCTCGCACTAGCTCACGCGAGCGCCCAGCGTCCTCCCGCCGCCCCATGAAGATCACCGACATCCTCGCCCGCGGCGGGCCCTGCATCTCGTTCGAGTTCTTCCCGCCGAAGACGCCCGAGGGCGAGGCCGCCCTCATGCGCACGATCGAGGCGCTCAAGCCGCTGGGGCCGGGATTCGTCTCGGTGACGCGGACGGGTGCCAAGCCGCGCGAGGCGCCGGTGGAGCTCGTGACGCGCATCCGGGCGCTCGGCATCGAGGCAGCGGCGCACGTCACCTGCATCGAGGCCGGGCGCGAGGAGCTCGCGGCGCACTACGAGCTCATCGAGGCGCGCGGCATCGAGAACGTGGTCGCCATTCGCGGCGATCGGCCGGGCGAGGGGAGCTTTCACCCCCCACTCAACGGCTTCCGCTACGCCGTCGACATGATCCGCTTCGTACGCGCGCGCGGCCACAAGCTGTGCCTGGTGGGCGGCGGCCATCCCGAAGGCCACCCCGAGTGCCGGGACCTGGAGCTCAACATCCAGCACCTCAAGATGAAGGTCGACGCCGGGCTCGATGCCGTCATCACCCAGCTCTTCTACGACAACGCCGACTACTTCGCGTTCGTCGAGCGGGCGCGGCGGGCGGGCATCGGCGTGCCCCTCGTCCCCGGCATCATGCCGATCACCAACGTGCCGCAGATCGAACGCATCACGGCGCTCAGCGGCAATCAGATCCCCGCCGCGCTCCGCGCCGCGCTCGAGCGCGTGCGCGACGACGAGCAGGCGGCGCTCGCGGTCGGCGTGGAGTGGGCGACGCGGCAGTGCGCCGAGCTGCTGCGCAGCGGGGCTCCGGGGATCCACTTCTACACGCTCAACAAGTCGCCGGCGACGCGCGCGATCTTCGAGAACCTGTGCCGCGAGGGGCTGGTCGGAGGCCCGCTGCCGCGCCTTGCCACGCCTTCGCCCATCCGTTAGACGTCCCGAACGATGCGCGAGGATCTCGAGGCGCACGTGCGGGCGATTCTGCGCGCCCTCGACCCGGAGCCGGAGCGGGAAGGCCTCCGGCGCTCGCCCGCGCGCGTCGCCCGCGCGCTCGAGTTCCTGACGCGCGGCTACGACGTCGACCCGAAGCAGGTCATCAACGGCGCGCTCTTCGTCGAAGAGTATTCGGAGATGATCGTGCTCAAGGACATCGACTTCTACTCGATGTGCGAGCATCACGTCCTGCCCTTCTTCGGCAAGGCGCACGTCGCCTACCTGCCCCAGCACCGCATCATCGGCATCAGCAAGATCGCTCGGCTGGTCGAGGTCTTCGCGCGCCGCCTGCAGGTCCAGGAGCGCATGACGACCCAGATCGCGAGCACGATCATGGAGGAGCTCGATCCCCTAGGAGTGGGCGTCGTGCTCGAGGCCGAGCACCTCTGCATGCGCATGCGGGGCGTCGAGAAGCAGAATTCCGTCGTGGTGACGAGCGCGATGCTGGGCGCGTTCCGCGCGCAGCAGCCGACCCGCGAGGAGTTCATGACGCTGATCGGGCGGCGGTGAGCGGGGCGCGGCTCGCCGCGCACGCCGTCCGTCTGCTCGGTCCAATCACGGGCCCCGTCGCGATCGCCGCGCCGCCGCGCCTCGGAGCCCATCTCGCGGCGCGGCTCGCGGCGGCGCGGGACGGCGAGGTGCCGGCCGCCGCCGTCGTCGCCTTCCTCGGCCGTCCGCCGCGGCCGGCGGAGCGGCAGGCGCTCCTCGCCGCGTTGCGCCATCGGCTGCCGGCGGGCGCGCCGCTCGTCCTCCTGGACCACAGCCAGCCGCGGGCGCTCTGGCGGCGGGCGCTCGGCGTGCTCGTCCTGGCGGTCCGGGGGCTCGCACCGTCCCGCGCTCGCTATCCGGCGGCGCGCGAGCTCGCGGCGATCGGCTTCGCGGTCGAGCGGCTCCGGCTCGCGTGCGGGGAACGCGTCCAGATGGTCGTGGCCCGGCGCCGGCCGCCCCCTTGACGCCGGAGGCCGTGTGTCAGCACTGTGACACGCGGCAACCGTGGAGACGATCCGGCCGCCCTCGCCCGCGCTGCTCGCCCTCGAGGGGCGCGCCTGGCTCGAATTCGCCGCCCTGCTGCCGGCGCTGCCGCTCCTCGGACGGGCGCCGGCCGGCGACGGCCATCCGGTCCTGGTGCTGCCGGGGTGGCTCGCGAACGACCGCTCGACGCACGCGCTGCGCTGGTTCCTCCGCGACCGCGGGTACCATGCCCACGGCTGGAAGCTCGGTCGGAACCTCGGGCCGAGCAGCGCCCTCGCCCCGGCGCTCCGACAGCGCTTCACGACGCTGCGCGCGCGGCACGGCCGGAAGCTCAGCCTGATCGGCTGGAGCCTCGGCGGCATCTACGCGCGCGAGCTCGCGCGCCGCTTTCCCGACGACGTCCGCCAGGTGATCACGCTCGCCAGCCCCTTTCGCAACCCCTCGGCGACGAGCGTCGCGCGCTTCTTCCGCCCCCGCTCCGATGGCCGGGTCGGCGGGTCGCCGGCGCGGCTCGGGACGCCGCTGCCCGTGCCGTCCACCTCCATGTACAGCCGCAGCGACGGGATCGTCGCCTGGCGGAGCTGCCTGGAGGAGGCCGGGCCGCTCTGCGAAAGCATCGAGGTCAGGAGCAGCCATTGCGGGATGGGCCACCATCCAGCCGTCCTGCTCGTCATCGCCGACCGTCTCGCGCAGCCCGAGGGCGCGTGGCGGCCCTTCGACCCGCGGGGGCGGGCGCTGTGGCCGTTCGTGGTCGGGCCGGTGAAAGCACACGTGCCCGGGGCGGCCCGGGTGCAAGGAGGCGAATCGTGAGCTGGAACCTCGGGGACATCTTCGACGCGCTCGGCGAGGCGGTCCCGGGCGACAGCCCGGCACTCCTCCACGGCGAGCGCGCCGTCAGCTGGACGGCGTTCACGCGGCGTACGAACAACCTCGCCGCGGCGCTCTGCGCGCGCGGCGGGCAGCCGGGCGACAAGGTGGCCCTCTACCTCCGCAACCGGCCCGAGTACCTCGAGACCACCGTCGCCTGCTTCAAGGCGCGGCTGGTCCACGTCAACGTCAACTTCCGCTACCTGGGCGACGAGCTGCGGTACATCATGGACGACGCCGACGCGAAGTTCGTCGTGTTCGCCGGCGAGTTCACCGAGCGTCTGGACGCGCTCCGCCCCAGGCTCCCGAAGGTCCAGACCTACATCCAGCTGGACGACGGGAGCCCGCCCGCGCCCTTCGCTGAGCCCTACGAGCCGCTCGCCGCCGAAGGCCGCGGGGCGCTGGTCGGCATCGACCGCTCGCCCGACGACCTCCTCTTCCTCTACACCGGCGGCACCACCGGCATGCCGAAGGGCGTCATGTGGCGGTCGGAGGATCTCTGGCGCGCGATCGGCGGCGGCGGCAACCCGGTGCTCGGCGAACCGCCCGTCGCGTCGCTCGACGAGCTCGCCGCCCGCGTCCGCGCCCGCGGTCCCGGGCTCCGTCACCTACCGGCCTGCCCCCTCATGCACGGCACCGGCCTCTTCACCGCCTTGATCACACTCACCGCGGGTGGCTCGATCGCCACGCTCGCCGGCGTCAACTTCGACCCGCACGAGCTGTGGCACGCCGTCGGCCGCCACGCCGTCAACACGATCGCCATCGTGGGCGACGCCTTCGCCAAGCCGATGCTGCGCGCGCTCGACGAGCGGCGGGGGGAGTACCGCCTCGACACCCTCATCTCCATCATCTCCTCGGGTGTCATGTGGTCGCCGGAGGTGAAGCGGGCGCTCCTCGCGCACCATCCGAACATGATCCTCTTCGACTCGTTCGGCTCCTCGGAGGCCGTCGGCTTCGGCGCCTCGATCACCACCGCCTCGGGCGAGTCGCGGACGGGCCGCTTCCAGCTCGGAGAGAAGGTGAAGGTGTTCACCGAGGACGGCCGCGAGGTGCAGCCGGGAAGCGGCGAGCCCGGCTTCGTGGCGCACGGCGGCCCGATCCCGACCGGGTACTACAAGGATCCCGAAAAGACGGCGCGCACATTTCGGATCATCAACGGCGTCCGCTACGTGATCCCCGGCGACTGGTGCACGGTGGAAACGGACGGGACGCTCACACTCCTCGGCCGCGGCAGCGTGTGCATCAACACCGCCGGCGAGAAGGTCTACCCCGAAGAAGTCGAGGAGATGCTGAAGACCCATCCCGCCGTCTACGATGCGCTCGTGGTCGGCGTCCCGGACGAGAAGTGGGGCCAGGCGGTCATCGGCCTGGTCGAGCTCGGCCCGGGCGCCCGCGTGTCCGAGGACGAGCTGCGCCGGCACGTGCGCGAGCGACTGGCGGGCTTCAAGACGCCCAAGCGCGTGCTGGTCGTGGACTCGATCGGGCGGGCGCCGAACGGGAAAGCGGATTACGGCGCCATGGCGCGGCTCGCGGAGCGACGGCTGGCGGAGGCGGCGGCGTAGAGTCCCAGCGCGGCGGCGGGGGCGCCGCTTCGCCTCCCGGTCCTCGGTCCACGCGCGCCTTGGAGCTGCAGCGTCCCCCCGCAGCTGCCCGCGCGCGCGGGACCTGCGGAGGGTGGGGTGGCGCGAAGCGCCGGGGCCCCGCGATCGTTGGCGCGCCCCCGCCGCCGCGCTGCGGCCGCGACGGGCCGCTCTCCCCGCCAGGCCGCCGCCCCGCTCGACTGACGCGGGGGACTCAGAACCACGCGAACCAGGGCGTCGCGGGGCGGCCGGGATGCTCGACCATGATCTGGTAGTGCGACAGGAGGTGCCCCTGGGCCCGCCGCCAGCGGGCGACGGCCAGCGTGTAATCGATCTTCGCCTGCACCTCGGCGGCCCGCGCGCTCGTCAGCCGGGTCTGGAAGTCTAGCAGGTCCTTCGTCGTCGCCATGCCAACCTCGTGGCGCTTCTGCTGGTTGCGCAGGTTCTCCTCCGCCAGCGCGCGCGCGACGCGGGTCGTGTCGATGCCCTGGCGCGTCGAGGTCACGTCGGCGGCACTCTGCCGGACCTCGAGCGTCACGGTCGAGAGCAGCTGCCGGTGATTCAGCTCCGCCTGGCTGCGGGCGATGCGGCTTTGGACCACCTGACCCCGGGCGAGCGCGTTCGACAGCGGCACCTGGAACTGGAGCCCGACCGAATAGCTGCGGAAGTCGTTCGAGACCAGCCGGTCATACGCATCGCTCGCCGGTCCGGCAAAGGGCGAGTTGCAGGTGAACGTCCCATCGGGGTTCGCCACGCAGTTGCCGGTCGCGAAGTTGCTGGTCGTGCGGAGCGGCCGGTTGGTGCCGCTCACCCCGTTCAGCCCGTAGCTGCCGGTCAGGTCGAGCCGCGGGAGAAGCCCGTTCTCGGCGATGCGCTCGTTCAGCTGCTGTGCCCGCACGCTCCGCGCCGACGCCTGGATCTCGGGACGATCGGTGAGCGCCAGGGTGAGCCCCTGGTCGACGTCGGCGGAGACGTCCTCGGGCATCGCCTCCTCGACCGGCTCGAGGCTGCGCGGCACGAACGTCCCGCCCGGGCGATAGTAGGCGGTCTGCGCGAGTCGCTGGCGGGAGACGGTGAGGTCGTTCTCCGCCTTGATGACGTCGGCCTCGCGGCTCTTGGCGTCCGCCTGCGCCTCGAGGACGGCGACGGGCGGCAGCAATCCCACCCGCACCCGCGCCTCGTTCTCGTCGACGGTGCGGTCGGCGAGTGCCTTCGACTCGCGCTGCACCTCCAGGGTCTCGCGAGCGCGGACGACGGTCCAGTACGCCTCGATCACCGACTCGACGAAGTCGGCGAGCTGCGCCTCGTACTGGTAGACGGCGGCGTCGGCGGTCTGCTGCACCACGCGCACGACCAGGTACGAGAAGTCCCATCCGAGGTTGCGGAGAAGCGGCTGCAGCACGGAGAAGTTGAGCCGAGGCTGGAACTGAGGTCGCAGCTGGTTGAAGCGCGCGTTGGAGTCGAGGCGCTCGTTCAGGAAGTCGAGCGTCGCCTGGGTGCCGGTGCGGAAGGTCTTCAGCAGGTGGAAGTTGGCGCTGCGGTCGTCGACCTCCTGGGTGCGCGTGCCGGCGAGCGAGCTGGTGTTCGGCGTCGTGCTGCGGCTGCGCAGGAGCTCGCCCGCCAGCGTCGGGTCGAACGCGGCCTGCGCCTGCAGCACGCCGGCCTCCTGTCGGGCGGGCTCGAGGCGCTGGGCGGCGATGCCCGGGTTGTTCTCGAGCGCGATGCCGATCGTCTCCTTGAGCGTGACGCGGTCGACCTGCTCGTCGTGCGTGATCGGCGTCGGGACGCGGAGCGCCCCGCTCTCCGGCATGCTCCGGCTCCACGACGGGACGAGCCCCGCCCCGCGCCACGTCGGACCGCGGGCGTCGAGGGGCCCCGCGGCGGCGCACGGCAGCGCCACGGACAGCGACGAGATCACGAGGCAGGCGAGCAGGAGGCGGCGCGGCACTGCGATTGCCGCTAACGGATAACCGCAGACGAGTCAACGAATTGGCGCGGCACGACGGATCGCGTGCCCCCGCTGCCTTGACAATGCGTGGAGCGCGCGGCTAAACGAAGTGAAAGAAACGATCCCTCGCACGACTGGCGTTCGCGTGGAATTGACCACGGGGGAGTGCTGATCGACCAGCGGGCCGAACGCCTGGGCCCACGGCAAACGGTGGGGTCCACACAGTCGTGATCAAATCCTATCTGCTCGCGCCCGGTCCCACCCCGGTGCCGCCCGAGGTGACGGCCGCGATGGCGCTGCCCGTCATCCACCATCGCACGCCGCAGTTCGGCGAGATGCTGGCCGAGGTACAGGAGGGGCTGTGCGAGCTCTTCGGGACCGGCCAGGACGTGCTCGTGCTCGCCGCCTCGGGCACCGGCGCCATGGAGGGCTCGGTCACCAATCTCCTCTCGCCGGGGGACGAGGTGGTGGTTGTCAACGGGGGCAAGTTCGGCGAGCGCTGGACGAAGATCTGCCAGGGCTACGGCGTCGTCGTGCACGAGGTGGTCGTCGAGTGGGGGCGGGCGGTCGAGACGGTGGCGGTGGCGCGTGCCCTCGAGGCGCACCCGAAGGTCCGCGCCGTCTTCGCGCAGGCGAGCGAGACCTCGACGTGCGTCCTTCATCCCGTTCCCGCCCTTGCCGAGCTCACCCGGCGGCGCGACGTGCTCTTCGTGGTCGACGGGATCACGGCGGTCGGCGTCGTCGAGCTGCCGATGGACCGGCTCGGCATCGACGTGCTCGTCACCGGCTCGCAGAAGGCCCTCATGCTGCCGCCGGGGCTCGCCTTCGTCGCGCTCTCGGAGCGCGCCTGGGCGGCGACGGAGCGCGCGCGGTTGCCGCGCTTCTACTTCGACTTCCGTCGCGAGCGAAAGGGCGTGGCCGAGCGCTCGACGGCCTGGACGCCGGCCATCTCGCTCATCTACGGGCTGCGCGCCGCGCTCCGCCTGCTGTTCGACGAGGGGCTCCCGGAGGTCTATGCCCGCCACGACCGCCTGGCGCGCGCCACGCGCGCGGCGGCGACGGCGCTCGGGCTCCGCCTCCTCGCCCCCGACGCTCCGAGCCCGGCGGCGACGGCGATCCGCCTGCCGGACGGCCTCGACGGCAGCGCCCTCTTCCGCTACCTGCGCGACCGCATGCGGGTCACCTTCGCCGGAGGCCAGGACCGGCTGAAGGGAAAGATCATCCGCATCGCGCATCTCGGCTACGTCGACGCCTTCGACGTGGTGACCGGGGTCGCGGCGCTCGAGCTCGGGCTCCGCCACTTCGGCGCGCCGGTCGAGCTCGGGCGCGGCGTCGGCGCGGCCGAGGCGGTGCTCGCCGAGGGGTTGCCCGCGCGCTGAGATGGCGTACCGCGTCCTGCTGACCGACCCGCTCGGTCCCGAGGGGCTGGCGCACCTCCGCCAGCATTCCGAGCTCGAGATCGTCGCGCGCACCGAGCTCGGTCCCGGCGAGCTCCGCCAGGCGATCCGCGGCTTCCATGCGCTCATCGTGCGCAGCCGCACCAAGGTGACGGCCGAGAGCCTCGCCGGTGCCGACGTGCTGCGCGTGATCGGCCGGGCCGGCATCGGCGTCGACAACATCGACGTCGACGCCGCCACCAAGCGCGGCGTCGTGGTCATGAACACCCCCGGCGGGAGCAACGTCACGACCGCCGAGCACGCGATCGCGATGCTGCTCGCGCTCGCCCGCAACATCCCGCAGGCGGATGCCGCGGTGAAGGCGGGCAAGTGGCCGCGCGAGCGCTGGATCGGCACCGAGGTCTGCAACAAGACGCTCGGCATCGTCGGCCTCGGCAACATCGGCACGATCGTGGCGGAGCGGGCGCTCGGGCTGCGCATGAAGGTGATTGCCTTCGACCCCTTCGTGACCGCCGAGGTGGCGGCGCGCCTGCGGGTCGAGCTCGTCTCGCTCGACGAGATCTATGCGCGTGCGGACTTCATCACCATCCACACTCCGCTGACGCCCGAGACGCGAGGCCTGATCGGCGCCGCCACCATCGCCCGCATGAAACGCGGCGTCCGCCTGGTCAACTGCGCGCGCGGCGGCATCGTCGACGAGCAGGCGCTGGCCGCCGCGATCCGCTCCGGTCAGGTGGCTGGCGCGGCGATCGACGTCTTTGCCGAGGAACCACCCCCGAGCGGCCACGCGCTGCTCGCGCTCGAGCAGGTGATCGCCACCCCGCACCTCGGCGCCTCGACCGGCGAGGCGCAGGTGAACGTCGCCATCGCGATCGCGCAGCAGGTGGCGGACTTCCTCTGCCGGGGGGTCATCCAGAACGCGGTCAACGCCCCGTCGCTCTCGCCCGAGGTGGTGCAGGTCCTCCGCCCCTACCTGCTGCTCGCCGAGAAGCTCGGCGCGCTCGCCGGGCAGCTCCTGCCCGAGCCGCCCCTCGAGGTGACGGTCGAGGTGAGCGGCGAGGCGGCCGAGCGCGAGAGCCGGGCGCTCACCACCGCCGCGCTGCGCGGGCTCCTCGCCCAGCTCCTCGACCCGAGCGTCAACTACGTGAACGCGCCGGCGTTCGCCCGCGAGCGAGGCATCAAGGTGATCGAGTCCCGCGCCACGCAGTCGAGCGACTACCTGAACGCGGTCCGCGTCGGGGTGCGCACGGCCTCGCGCACGACGGCCGTCCAGGGCGCGGTGTTCGGCGCCGAGACGATCCGCCTGACCAAGATCGACGGCTTCCGCATGGAGGCCGTTCCCGAGGGGCACATCCTGATGCTGCACAACCGCGACGTGCCGGGCGTCGTCGGCCGGGTCGGCACGCTCCTCGGCGAGCGCGGCATCAACATCGCCGGCCTCGAGCTCGGCCGCGAGCGCGTGGGCGGCATGGCGATCTCCCTGATCCACGTCGACGATCCGGTGCCACCCGAGGTGCTGGCCGAGCTGCGGAAGCTCCCGCAGATCGTCTCGGCCGACGTGCTGCGGCTGTAGGGTCTCGGTGCCTGCCGTCGTCGTCACGGGCACCCAGTGGGGTGACGAGGGGAAGGGGAAGATCGTCGACCTGCTGGCGGCGGACGCCGACGTCGTCGTCCGCTTCCACGGCGGCAACAACGCCGGACACACCTTGGTCGTCGACGGCCAGAAGACGATCCTCAACCTGATCCCCGCGGGTGTGCTCCACCCGGGCCGTATCTGTGTGATGGGACCGGGCATGGTGATCGATCCCGAGGTGCTCGTCGGCGAGATCGACGCGCTCCGCCGCCGCGGCTACCTGGGCGACGACCGGTGGCTGCGCATCAGCGAGCAGGCGCATCTCATCATGCCCTATCACCGGGCCATCGACCGGGCGCGCGAGCGGCTGCGCGGCCCCGGGAACATCGGCACCACGGGCCGCGGCATCGGGCCCGCCTACGAGGACAAGATGGCGCGGACGGGCATCCGCGTCGGCGAGCTGTTCGACGAGCCCGGGTTCCGCGCTGCGCTCGAGCGGAACCTGCGCGAGAAGAACGGGTACCTGCAGGCGCTCCTCGGCGAGCCGCCGCTCGCCTTCGACGACATCCACGACCGCTACCGGGGCTACCGCGAGCGGCTGCGGCCCTTCGTCGCCGACACGACGGCCGAGCTCCGTGCCGCGCTCGCCGCCGGCCGGCGCGTGCTCCTCGAGGGCGCCCAGGGCGCGCTCCTCGACGTCGACCACGGGACGTACCCGTTCGTGACCTCTTCCAGCACGCTGGCCGGAGGTGCGTCGGCCGGCGCCGGCGTGCCGCCCCGCGCCATCGGCCGGATCGTCGGCATCACCAAGGCCTACACGACACGCGTCGGCTCGGGCCCCTTCCCGACGGAGCTCGGCGACGCGCTCGGCGACCGGCTGCGCGCCGACGGCGACGAGTACGGCGCCACCACGGGCCGCCCGCGGCGCTGCGGCTGGTTCGACGCGGTCGTGGTGCGCCATGCGATCGCGCTCTCCGGCGTCGACGGTCTCGCCCTCACGAAGCTCGACGTGCTGACCGGCATCGACCCGCTGCGTGTCTGCGTCGCCTACGAGCTCGACGGCCGGCGCCTGGACTTTCCGCCCGCGACGCAGAGGGGCTGGGAGCGGGTCGTGCCGCTCTACGAGGAGCTGGCGGGGTGGCGGGAGAGCCTGGGTGCGGTCCGGGCGCTCGCGCAGCTGCCGGCCAACGCCCGTCGCTACGTCGAGCGGCTCTCGGAGCTGGTCGGCGCGCCGGTCCTCTTGCTGTCCGTCGGCCCGCAGCGCGAGCAGACGATCCGCCTGGGCGACGTGTTCTAGGCTGGACACCCCATCGCGCCGAGCAGACGCCGCGCCTGGGAGAGCTCGCGCCAACGGGCATCCTCGTCACCCGTGAGCCGCGCGAGCTCCGCCAGCTCGAGACGAATCTGGGGCTCGTAGCGGCCGGCGCCGGTTTCCGCGACCAGCGCGAGCGCCTGGCCGAGGGCGGCCTCCACCGGACCGCGCGCGGCGGCTCCCTCGCTCCGCAGCAGAACCCGGGCGAAGGTCAGGAGTGCACGGCACTCGGTCACCTTCGTCGAGAGATCGTGGACCCGCCGCACGGCATCTTCGGCCGTGGCCCGCGCCCGCTCGACGTCTCCGCCTCCGAGCTGCGCCTCGGCGAGCTCGGCGAGGATGCGGGGTTCCCAGTGGAGCCCGATCCGTCGCTCCCGGACGATGGAGAGGGCCTGCTCGAACGCGCTCGCAGCCGACGCCCAATCCCGGTTCGCGAGGTGCACGCAGCCGAGCGCGTCATACGCGGACGTCCGCGAGAACGAGCTCCCGATTCGCTCGGCGATGTCGAACGCCTGGCGGGCGTGATCGAGCGCCCTGTCCGAGTCTCCCCTGAACGCGGCCACGTGCGCGCTGAGCTCGTGCGCCCAGCCAAGGAGCTCGGTCTCGCCATGCTCGCGTGCGAGCGCGCGCGCGCGCTCGAGCTCGCGCGCGGCCTCCTCGGGATGGCCGGTGTCGAAGAGGAGCCATCCGCTCATCATGACCATCCAGTTGGAGGGGCTGAAGCCGGTTCGAATGCGGGCGCTGCTCGGCGCCTCGGCGGCGTACGCGCGCGCCTCCCGGAGCGTCTCGAGTGCGGCGCGCAGGTCTCCGGCCATGTACTGGGCCTCGACGAGCGCGACGCGCGAGCCGAGCTGCCTGCCCGCGTCGTTGGTCTCGTCCACCAGACGCGTCGCCTCCCGCGTGCGCTCCACCGCCTCGGTGACGTGCCCGGACATCCCCCGGACCATGCCGTACGTGTTGAGGAGCGTCGCGAGCGCGCCAGGATCGTGCCGCGCGAGAGCCACGCCTTCCGCAAAGATCGCCGAGGCTTCGTCCTCCGGTATGCCGAGGCGCCAGCCGAGGCCCAGGAGCGCGATGTCCGCCTGGACGCCCATCTCCAGCCGCTCCGCAGACTCGGGGACCGTGGTGAGCAGCTCGCGCACCTTCCGCCACTGGCGCGCGGCCTCGGCGAGGTCGCTGACCCCCGCCCACTCGGCCGCTCGGCGGCTCCAGCGCGCGGCTTCGAGGCTCTCGCCGGCCGCTTCCCAGTGGTGGGCGAGGAGGGCGGCGCGCTCGTCGAGCTTGTCCGCGTAGAGCTCGGCGATCGCCCGCGCCGCCGCCGCATGCATCGAGGCGCGCCGCTCGCCCAGCTGGGAGCGGTACGCCACCTCGTGGGTCAGCGGGTGCTTGAAGCTGTACTCGATCTCGGGATGGACGCTTTCCTCGTAGATGAACTCTGCCCGCGTGAGCGTCGCGAGGGCCGCCCCGACGTCGGCCTCGGGAAGCTCACTCACCGCTCTCAGCACCCGCTCCGTGAACTCCTTCCCGATGACGGCGGCGGTTTGCAGGATGTCCTTCTCGCGTTCGGGGAGGCGGTCGATGCGCGCGGCGAGCACCGCGTGCACCGTGGGCGGGACGACGAGCTCCGCGACCGGCTTGACCAGCCGGTACGCGCCCTTCGTCCCGACGAGGCTCCCGCCCTCGACCAGCGCCTGGACGACCTCCTCGATGAAGAAGGGATTTCCGGCGGTGCGCTCGCGGACCAGCCCCCCGACCCCGGCGAGCGACGGATCGGAGCCGAGCAGGTCCTGGAGCAAGGCGGCGCTCGCCTCGGCGACGAGCGGTTCGAGCGTCAGCTGCTGGTAGGAGGACGTCCCGAACCAGCGGGCCCGGTACTCCGGGCGGAGGGTCACGAGGAGGAGCGTGGCCGTCTCCGGCAGCGCCGCGACGAGCTCCGCCAGGAACACCTCGCTGCCGCCGTCCACCCAGTGAAGATCCTCGACCAGGAGCACGCTCGGCTCCCGGCGGCTCCGTGCCTGGACCAGCCGCGTGAACAGCGCGCAGAGCTGGCGCTGGCGCGCCTCGGGGTCCATGCGCTGAGCCCGGCGCTCGGGGTCCGGCACGCCGAGGAAGTCGAAGAGGAGCGGGAGCGATTCGGTGAGCTCCGGGTCGAGCAAGAGCACGGTGCCGGCGATCTTCCGGCGGGCTGCCTCGCTGCCGTCCTGCTCGGAGATGCCGAAGAACGCCCGCAGGAGCTCGAGGATCGGGAGGAAGGGAACCATCCTCCCGTGCGCGACGCAGTGCGCCTGGTGGACCGCGAGGCCGCGCGCACCGATCCGCTCGACGAACTCGTAGCAGAGCCGGCTCTTGCCGACCCCGGCCTCGGCGACGATGCCGACGACCCCGCCGCGTCCCTCCACCGCCCGGCCGAGCGCGGCCTCCAGCGCCGCCGTCTCGTCCTCGCGTCCGACGAAGCGGGAGAGGCCGCGCGCGCGGGAGAGGTCGAGGCGCGTCTTGAGCGGGCCCGGGCCTTCGAGCTCGTAGACCCGGACCCGGTCGCGGAGGCCTTTCACGCTGAACGGCCCGAGCTCCTCGAGGCGAAAGAACCCTTCCACCAGCCGTGCCGTGTGCTCGGTCAGGTAAACCTTGCCCGGTTCGGCGAGCTGCTCCATGCGCTGCGCGAGCCCCACGGTCGCGCCGAGCGCGGTGTAGTCCATGTGCAGGTCGTCGCCGATCGTGCCGACCACGACGTCGCCCGAGTTGAGGCCCATGCGGACGGAGAAGTTCAGTCCCTCGGCGAGGCGGAGATCGCGCGCGTAGCGCCGGATATCCGCACCGAGGTGGAGCGCGGCGGCGCACGCGCGCCGCGCATGATCCTCGTGCGCGAGCGGCGCGCCGAAGAGGGCCATGATGCCGTCGCCCGTGAACTGGTTGACGGTACCTTCGAAGCGGTGCACCCCGTCGGCGAGGATCGCGAAGAAGCGGTCGAGGATGCGGTGCCACGCCTCCGGATCGACCCGCTCGGCGAGCTCCATCGACCCCTTCACGTCGGCGAAGAGCACCGTCACCTGCTTGCGCTCGCCCTCGAGCCGGCCCCGCGACGCGAGGATCTTCTCGGCAAGGTGAGTCGGCGCGTGGGGGCGACGCTCGGATGGCGCGACCCCGCCCACGGGATGACCGCACGCGTCGCAGAAGCGCGCCCCGGGCCGCAGGTCGTGTCCGCAGGACGGGCAGTGCATGGGCGGTCGAATGGGGGTGCTCCCACGGACGGGCCACGCCGTCAACCATCTCCGGGCCGCCAGATCATCGCGTGGTGGGGGCCGACGTCGGGGATATCGAACCGCTCCGAGGCGACGGTCCAGCCCATCCGCAGGTA
>Ga0209056_10001225_pt1 | contig 28062 bp, 29 predicted proteins | sample GraSoiAngelo_114_FD_185876 | JGI IMG/M metagenome (GOLD analysis project Ga0209056, IMG submission 185876) | Grasslands soil microbial communities from the Angelo Coastal Reserve, California, USA - 14_0903_13_40cm (SPAdes) (version 2) | ecosystem: Environmental > Terrestrial > Soil > Grasslands... | reverse complement strand
GTGCAGCTCACCCTCGCCGATACGGGGAGAGGGGGAGGAGGCTCAGCGGTCACGCTCACCCAACCTCTCAGGGTGCTCAAGGACCCCAATACGGCCGGCAGCGACAGCGACGTCCAGGCGCAAGCGCGGCTGGCGCTGGCCATCCGAGGGGAGCAGGACAGCGTGGCCCGGATGATCAACCGGCTCGAATGGGTCAGAAAGCAGCTACGCGACCTCGTTGGGCAGCTGCGTGGCGACTCGGCAGTGGTCCGGGACTCGAACGCCAAGCGCGTGGCCGCGCTCGCCGATTCGCTCGACGCGCGCGCCCTCGGGGTCGAGGGCGCTCTGTTCGACGTTCACCTGACGGGGGCGCGGGAGGATGCCTTCCGCTCGCCGATGCAGTTGTACGGCCGGTTGGCGGCGTTGCAATCGGACGTGTCGGAAAGCGGTGCCGATTTCGCACCCACCGCGCAACAGCTCGCCGTGCACGAGCTGTTCACCCAGCGCCTCACCGAGGCCGCGCGTCGCTTCGGCGACCTGGTCGAGAACGCGCTCCCGGCCTTCGGGGCCGAGCTTCGCAAGGCGCCGCTCAAGGACGTCATCTCGGCGATCGACGGAGGTGGGGCACCGTCACGCCCCGGACCCTGACGGGTCCCGACCCTCACGGGTCGGGCTACTGCACCGCGTTCACCATGTCGAAGATCGGCAGGTACATGGCGACCACCATGCCGCCGACGATCACACCGAGCACGACGATCATCACCGGCTCCATGAGCGACAACAGCGCGCTCACGGCCGCGTCCACCTCATCGTCGTAGAAGTCTGCGATCTTCGACAGCATCTCATCCATGCCGCCGGTCTGCTCGCCCACCGAGATCATGGAGATCACCATCGGCGGGAACACCTTCGACTTGGCGAGCGGCGCGGAGATCGTCTCTCCGCCGGCGATCGAGGCGCGCGACTCCATCACCGCGTTGTGGATCACCATGTTGCCGGCGGTGCGTGCCGTGATCTCCAGGCCGTCGAGAATCGACACGCCGGACGAGATCAGGGTGCCGAGCGTGCGCGTGAAGCGCGACACGGCGGCCTTCCGCAGCACGTCGCCCAGGACCGGCAACTTGAGCAGCAACGTGTCGATCTGGAGCCGCCCCGGCGCGGTCTGGTAGTAGCGATTGAGGGCGAACACTCCGAACCCGATGACGCCGATGATGGCCCACCAGTAGTCCTTGAGGATGCTGCTCATGCCGATCACCATGCGGGTGGGCAGCGGCAGCTGCAGGTTGACGGACGCGAACATGTTCTGGAACGTCGGGATCACGAAGATGAGCAGCACGGAGATCGCGATGACCGCCACGGACATGATGACCGCGGGGTAGATCATCGCGCCTTTCACCTTCCGCACGATGGCGTCGTTCTTCTCGAGGAACTCGGCGAGGCGCACGAGAATGGTGTCGAGGATACCGCCGGCCTCGCCCGCGGCCACCATGTTCACGTAGAGGTCGCTGAACGCCTTGGGGTGCTTGCGCAGTGCGTCCGCGAGCGTCTGGCCGCTCTCCACGTCGTACACCACCTGGCGCGTGACGTCCGCGAGGATCTTGTTTTCCGTCTGCTGGGCCAGGATGTCGAGGGCCTGCACCAGGGGCAAGCCGGCGTTGATCATGGTGGCGAACTGGCGCGTGAACACGACGACGTCGCGGGTCTTGACGCCACCGCCGAACTTCAGGTTGAGCTTGAACTCCTTCGGCGCCGCCCGGACCTGCACCACCACCATGCGGTTCTTGCGCAGGTGCGCGATGACGTCGTCCCGCGACGGGAGGTCGATCTTGTCGTTGACCAGATCGCCTTTGAGCGTGCGGGCGGTGTACTGAAAGACCGGCATGGCTCACTCCCTTCCGGGCGCCTAACGACGAGCCGCGACCTTGCCGGCGCCGGGTTGCTGCGCCGCCGCGGTCGGCGACATCACTTCCTTTTCGTCCAACGGCTGCTCGCCGATCATCCGGAGGAACTCGTTCGGCGTCGACGTGACCCGCAGACACTCGTCCTTCGTGACCTCGCGGCCCACGTACAGCTGGTACAGCGCGTCGTTCAAGGTCTGCATCCCGTGCTTCTTGCCCGCCTGCATCATCGACGGAATCTGCTCGATCTTCTCGTCGCGGATCAGTGCCCGGATCGCCGGCGTCATCACCAGGATCTCGGCCGCCATCACCCGGCCGCGACCCTTGATCTTCTGCAGCAGCGTCTGGGTGATGATGCCTTCCAGCACGAACGACAGCTGGGCGCGCACCTGGGCCTGCTGGTGCTACGGGAAGACGTCGATGATGCGGTTGATGCTCTCCATGGCCGAGTTGGTGTGGAGCGTCGCGAAAGCCAGGTGGCCCGTTTCCGCGATGGTGAGGGCGGCCCCGATCGTCTCGAGGTCCCGCATTTCGCCGATGAGCACGACATCGGGGTCCTGCCGCAGCGCGTACTTGAGGGCCGCCGCGAAGCTGAGCGTATCGGTCCCGATCTCCCGCTGGTTCACGATGCAGCTCTGATGGCGGTGGATGAACTCGATCGGGTCTTCCACCGTGATGATGTGCCCCTTCAGCTCCTTGTTGATCTTGTCGATCATCGCGGCGAGCGTCGTGCTCTTGCCCGACCCGGTGGGCCCGGTCACCAGCACGAGCCCGCGCGGCTTCTCGGCCAGCTTGGCCACGACCGCCGGCAGCCCCAGCTCCTCGAAGGTGCGCACGTTGAACGGGATCTGCCGGATCACGAGCGATACGCACCCGCGCTGCTTGAAGCAATTGCCCCGGAAGCGCGCGAGGTTCTGGATGCCGAACGAGAAATCGAGCTCGTTCTCGGTCTCGAACCGCTTCTTCTGGTTCTCGGTGAGCACCGAGTAGGCGATCGAGAGGGTGTCCTTGGGCGTGAGGACCGCGTCCACGCCCGCGTTCACGATGTCCCCGTCCACCCGAAGTTTGGGACGCTCGCCCGCCACGATGTGCAGGTCCGAAGCGTCCTTCTCGATCATCTCCTCGAGCAGGGAGCGGAGATTGAGCCCTTGCGACGCGCCAGCCGTCATGCCGCCGTCTCCTTCACGACTTCTTCCAGCGTGGTGATGCCGCGCTTCACCTTGAGCATGCCGTCCATGCGCAGGGTGAGCATCCCGTCCTTCACCGCTTGCTCGCGGAGTTCTTCCGTCGAGCCGCCCTTCAGTACCATCCGCCGCGCGGCGCTCGTCATCGCCATGACCTCGTACAACCCCTGCCGGCCCTTGTACCCCGAGCCGCCGCAGGTGTCGCACCCCGCGCCCTTGTAGAACGTCAGCTTCGACGCCTCGGCTATGGGGATGCCGAACGCGTGCATCTCCTCGTCGTTGTACTTGTGCTCCTGCTTGCACTCGACGCACACGCGCCGGACCAGGCGCTGCGCCACGATGAGGTTGACCGCGCTCGCGACGTTGAACGGCTCGATGCCCATGTCCACCATGCGCGTGACGGTCGATGGCGCGTCGTTGGTATGGAGCGTCGAGAGCACCAGGTGACCGGTGAGCGCCGCCTTGATGGCGATGGAGCCGGTCTCCAGATCGCGGATCTCGCCGACCATGATGATGTTCGGATCCTGCCGCAGGAACGCCTTGAGCGCCGCCGCGAACGTCATCCCCACCTCGTTCCGGACGAGGACCTGATTGATTCCCATCAGGTTGTACTCGACCGGGTCCTCGGCGGTCATGATGTTCACGTTGATCTGGTTGATGCGCGACAGCGCCGAGTAGAGCGTGGTCGTCTTGCCCGACCCGGTCGGGCCGGTCACCAGCACCATGCCGTACGGATTCAGGATCGCCCGCATCAGCTCCTGCTCGGCCTTGGGCTCGAACCCGAACTTGGTGAGGTCGAGCGCCAGGTTGCCCTTGTCGAGGATTCGGAGCACGATCTTCTCGCCGAAGAGCACCGGCAGCGTCGACACCCGGTAGTCGATCACCTTGGCGCCGAACTTCAGCTTGATGCGACCGTCCTGGGGCACCCGGCGCTCGGCGATGTTCAGCTGCGCCATGATCTTGACGCGCGAGGTGAGCGCCGCGCGCATCTTGATCGGCGGCTTCATCACCTCGTGCAAGGCGCCGTCCACCCGGTAGCGCACGCGCATCTCGTGCTCGAACGGCTCGATGTGAATGTCCGACGCCCCGCGCTTTACCGCGTCCGTGAGCAAGCCGTTGATCAACTTGACCACCGGCGCGTCGTCCGCGAGATCCTGCGCCTTGACGTCCTCGTCGGTCTGGTCCTCGACGACCTCGAGGTCCTCGGCCGCCTCGATGTCCTTGAGCAGCGTCTGCAGCTGGGCGTCGGACTGCTGGTAGTACTTGTCGATCGCGTTGCGCAGCGTGTACTCGCCCGCGATCACCGGGAACACGTCACACCGGGTGATGAACTTGATGTCCTCGATTGCGGTGACGTTGTTCGGGTCCGTAATCGCCACCGTCAGGGTCCGCCCCTCCCGCTTCAAGGGCAGGACGGCGTGCTTCACCGCCACGTCCGGCGGGATCAGCTTGATGATCTTGGGATCGACCTCGAAGCGGGACAGATCGACCGCGGGCATCCGGTACTGCCGGGCCAGCATCTTGGAGATCTCGGTCTCCTCGACGAAGCCCAGCTTCACCAGGGTGTAGCCCAAACGCATCCCCGTGTTCTTCTGCTCGAGGAGCGCCTTTTTGAGCTGGTCCTGGGTGATCAGCCCCTCCCGGAGGAGGATCTCGCCCAGTTTGTCGGAGGTGGCTGCTGCGGTCGCCGTACGCAACTCGTTGAAAATGAACGGCATAACATACGTGGCGGCGAAGGGAAGTCAAGGCGCGGGCGCCGGTACCCCCGAAAACATCACGTAGGGTCGGAGGGCGTCGAGGAGCTTCGGACCGACGCCCGGCACGCTGTCGAATCGCGCAAGCCCGCCGAAGGGACCGTGTTGCTCGCGCCACGCGACGATCCGCTGCGCGAACGCCGGGCCGATGCGCGGCAGCCGCGTGATCTCCGTCACGTCCGCTCGGTCGAGGTCGACGCGCTCACCCGGCAGGAGCGGGCGCGCGAGCCGGGCGGCGGTGCGCGCGGTGGCGCGGAGCCCGCCCGACGGCGGCGTGTCGACGGCGACCAGTCGGACGTCGCCCGGCGCCGCTTCCGTGGATGGCGCGAACGCGAGCCGCACGCCGGCGCCGGCGAGCGTGAGGAGAGCCAGCAGCAGCGCCGCACGGCGGTCATCCATGACCGCACGCTAGCGGTTCCCCTGCCGGGAACGGGATCCGTTTTACGCGCGGGGCGCCGAAAGATTGCAGTATCACGATTGCGGATTGCGGAATGCGGATTGCGGAATGGAAATGGAAGGTCGAGTCGCCAATCCGCAATCCGAAATCCGCAATCCGCAATTGTTAGCGCACGAGGGCCACCGCCACATCGCCCACAACCTGAAGCGACGCAGCTGAGACTTTATCGATCGTGTCGTCCGTCGTATGCCAGTACGGGTAATCGAAGTCCACGACGTCGATCGCGTGGATGCCCGCCTTCTGCAGGGCGACGTGATCGTCCGTCAGATTGTGCTTCACACCGGGGATAAACACGCGACCGTAGCCCAAATCCGCGGCCACGTGCCAGACCCGATCGACGACTTCCGGCGCGAACGCCTCCGAGTTGGCCTCGTAGTAAAACTGCTGGTCCTTGTCGGCCACCATGTCGAACAGGACGGCGAACAGGGGTGGATAGCCCGGAGGCTGGTGGGCGGCGAAATAACGAGAGCCGATCAGGACGTCGTTCGAGTCCGTCGCGAAGTCCCCATAGTCCTCGCCATCGACGAACAAGAGATCGACGCCCATGGCGGGCGGCTTCGCCTTGAGAGCGTCCGCCACGCCGAGGAGGACCGCGACGCCGGACGCGCCGTCGTTGGCGCCGGGGACGGGGAGGCGCTGCTGTCCCAGGTTCGGGCTTTGGTCCGCGTGCGGGCGCGTATCCCAGTGCGCCAGGAGGAGGATGTGGTCGGGCGCGGCGGGCCGGAACCGCGCCAGGAAGTTGCGCAGGTGGAGGGTCCGGCCCTGGCGCGTCACATGGGTGATGGACTGCACGACCACCGTATCCGCGGTGGCCCGAAGCCGCTCGAGGATCCAGTCTCCCGTGCGCTCGTGGGCGGGAGTGCCGGGAATGCGCGGCCCGAACTGCATCTGCTGCTCCAGGTAGCCGAAGGCGCGCTGGCCGGCGAATTCGTGCGGGCCCCCCCGCCCCCCCCGGCCGGCGCCGCTCTTTGCGGTGCATGCGAGGGCGAACGCGAGGCAGGCCGCCAGGCGCCGAGCACGGCTCTTTCGAGTGGTCACAGGGTAGTGATGTCTTGTAGGGACTTGGGCTTCGGAATATAATGGCGCCACCGATCGTGCGCACCATCAACCGTTACCTCCTGCGCCAACACCTCGCGCCGCTCGCCTTCGCGCTGGCGGCGCTCACCTCGCTGATGCTGATCCAACAGGTGGCCAAGCAGCTCTCGAGCCTGCTCGGGAAGGGGCTGCCGACCGGCGTGATCATCGAGGTCTTCGTGCTGTCGCTGCCGTTCATCGTCGCGGTCACGCTGCCGATGGCGGTGCTCGTGGCGGTGCTGCAAGTGTTCACGCGGCTCGCGGGTGACAACGAGATCACCGCCATGCAGGCCGGCGGCCTGAGCCTGTCGCGGCTCGTGAGGCCGGTGCTCTGGGGCGCCGCCGGCGTGGCCGTGCTGTCGTTCCTGTGGAACGACCAGATCCTCCCCCGGACCAATCACAAGCTGCGCACGCTGCAGGTCGACATCCAGCGCAAGAAGCCGTCGCTGACGCTCAAGGAGCAGGTGATCAACGAGGTCGTGTCGGGGCAGTTCTTCCTGCGCGCGGCGCGCATCGACGGCAGCTCGAACAAGCTCAAAGACGTGACGCTCTACGATCTCGGCAACGCCGAGCGCCGGCGCATCATCATCGCGGACAGCGGGCGCATGGCGTACGCGGCGGGCGGGCGCGATCTCTTCCTGACGCTCCAGGACGGGGCGATCGAGGAAGTGAATCGGACGGATCCGTCCCAGTTCAACCGCACCTTCTTCCACACGAACCAGATGCGGGTGGTGGGGGTCAGCAACACCCTTCAGCGCACCGAGAACGACACCTACAAGAGCGATCGCGAGATGTCCACGTGCGAGATGCAGCTCGCCGCAGGCGATGCGCGCCGTGATGCCGCGCGCGCCGCGGACGACACCCGACTCGCGATCGAGAACGACCTGCGCCGGCTGGCGGGCCTGGCCCCGATCCTGCCCGCCCCGTCTACCCCGTACGCACCCGACACGGCGCCGGTCGGCCTGTACTGCCGCGCCCTACGGCGCCTCGGAACGTGGCTGCTGCCGCCAGCCGCGCGGGCTCAGGCGCCCCAACAGCCGACGTCCCGACCGCTGGCCCGGCCCGCGCCTCCACGTCCGAGCAACGTGCCGCCGCAATTTCCCAAGACCCCGCCCCCGCCGTCTGCTGGACTGGCGCGCCAGCCCCAGCCTCAGCCACCGGCCGTCTATATCACGCCGGGCGCTGGCGTCGGCGAGGATCAACGCCTGCGCGCCGCGCTCGCGCGCGTGGCGACGTACGAGGTCGAGATCCAGAAGAAATACGCGATCGCCGCCGCGTGCCTCGTGTTCGCGCTGCTCGGCGCCCCGATCGCGCTTCGCTTCCAGCGGGGCGGCGTGGGGCTCGTGATCGGGTTGAGCGTCGTGGTGTTCGCCGTGTACTACATCGGGTTGATCGGTGGGGAAGAGCTTGGCAACCGGCTGATCGTCTCTCCGTTTTTCGCGATGTGGACGCCCAATCTCCTGTTCGCCGCGGTCGGCCTGGTGGGGCTGTGGCGGATCCGAAAGCCCGGGAATTCGCCGCACGGTGGGGACTGGAGCGACGTCGCGGACGCCGCGCGGGCGGTCATCCGCTGGCCCCGCTCCATGCTGGGCGTGCTGCAACGGGCAGTGGGTAGGGTGGGATGAAGACGCTCGACCGCTATCTGGCGCGCGAGTGGACCAAGGTGTTCCTGCTGGCCGCGCTCGGGTTTCCGTTTCTCGTCATGGTCATCGATCTCACGGACAAGTTGGATACGTACCTCGGCCGGGGAATCTCGAAGGGCGCGGTCGCCTACTCGTACATCTTTTATCTGCCGGAGACCATCTCCCTCGTCTTCCCGGTGGCGGTGCTCTTCGCAGTGGTGTTCACGGTGGGTACCCTGGGGCGCCACTCCGAGCTCACGGCGGCGAAGGCGTCCGGCATTTCGTTTCATCGCATCGTGCGGCCGCTGGTGCTCGCGTCGCTCGCGGCGGTGGTCCTCGATCTCGGGCTCACGGAGCTCGCCCCGGTCACCTCCGCACGGCGCGCCGAGCTGCTCGGGGAGAAGGCGCCGACCAACACGGGATCCCGGTTCAGCCCGTTCGTGTACCGCGCGGACGGGGGCTGGGTCTATTCGATCCGCTCGCTCGAGCTCAAGACCAACGGCGCGGAGATGCGTGATCCGATCATGGAGCGTGAGGGCACGGGCGAGGACTACCCGACGATTCTGGTCGCCGCGCAGCGCGCCACCTACGACACCGCGCGGACCACGCGCGGTTGGACGCTCACCAAGGGCGCCGTGCGCTACCTGCTCGGCCCGGGCCGGGAGCCGACGTTCCGCTTCGAGGGGCTCAGGACCAAGGCGCTGCGTGAGACGCCGACCGCCCTGCTGGCTCAGCCGAAGGCGCCCGACGAGATGCGCTACGCCGAGCTGGGGCGCTACATCGACGCGTTGGCGCGCTCCGGGTCGGACACCAGGAAGCTCCGCGTGGAGCGGGCGCTCAAGCTCTCCGTGCCGTTCGCGTGCATTATCGTCGCCCTCTTCGGCGCGCCGCTGGCGATCTCGACGCCGCGGAGCGGGACGGCGTGGGGCGTGGCGGTCTGCCTCGCCACCACGTTCGTGGATCTGCTCATGTTCCAGCTGTCCAAGGCGGTCGGCTCAGGCGGGGCGCTGCCGCCCGCGTTCGCTGCGTGGGTGCCGAATCTGCTCTTCGGCGCGGCGGGCGTGTGGCTGTGGCGAAAGGCGCGGACGTAGACAACAAAGGGCGGGAAGGGCGGCAAAAAGGGCGGCAAAAAGGGCGGCAAAGCGTCGCGCCTTGCCGCCCCGGGAGCTTACCAGTCGAGCATATAGCGCACGCCCAGCTGCATCCGCCAGACGCCGAGGATCGCCGGCTGCTGGGCAGTGGCCACCACCTTCTGAAACGAATGCGTGATCAACTGACCGCCCGGGGTCGCCAGCTTGTACGTCGGCGCGCCATTGGCGTCGACCCCGGTGGAGATCAGCGGTTGGAGGGTCACGAAGTCCTGAGACACGCCCCAGTTGTGGTCGAGCAAGTTGGTGACGTTCAGGATGTCGAGCCGGATCTGGAGCCGGTTCGGACGGCCCCCGATGCTCCGGCCGACGTCCTGGGAGATGCTCATGTCTGCCCGGTACACCATCGGAAGGAAGACGGCGTTGCGCTCCGCGTACGCGCCACGGCGCGTCCGCAGATATGGATCCTGATTAATGAAGGCGTCCCACGCGGCCGCTTGCTGCGCCGGCGTATAGACGGTACATGCGGGACACTTACCCACCGTGTCTGAGACGAAGTTCATCTCGCTCGTGTTGCGCGGGACGTAGATCAGATCGTTGCCGAAGGCGCCGTCGCCATTCATGTCGCCCGAGAACACATAGCTGCCGTTGCCCGCGCTGCGCCCGTCGAAGTACACGCTCACGCTCGTCGGACTGCCGCCAAAAAAGTCGTGAGTGTAAGCCACTGCCCCGAAGATCCGGGGACCCGGTGAAAACTGAGAGTACCCGGCCACGGGATTGTTTGGGTCGAGAGAGACGGCGTTCCCGGTCCACGAGCCGGACGCGATGGAACCCGCGTCCACCGTGTTCTTGCTCACGCCGTAGCTGTACCCCAGCTTCGCGAACAACCCGCTGCGGAACGCCTGCTCGACCGAAAACGACAGGTTCCAGGAGTACCCCTTGCCCTCGTTTGTGAGCACGACCGCGTTGCTGACGGCCGAGTAGATCCGGTTCGACGTCCAGCGCGGGCGGAAGTCGGGGCCGCCGAACACCGCCTGCGGCGCCGGAAGGTTGGCGTTGATGTACGCGATGCCGTTCACATCCTTGGAATAGAGGAACTCGGCCGTGCCCGTGAGCCCCCAGGGCAGGCGCTGGTCGACCGCGATGTTGCTGCGCCACAGCTGCGGGAACTTGAAGTTGGGGTCGGTGAGCGCGAGCTGGAAGCTCGACGCAGGCCCGCCCGTGACCGAGGTCGGCTTGTAGTGATCGGGGTCCGGGTTGAACGGGTAGTTGACCGTCGTGTCATGCTGTATGAACCCGGTGAGCACCCCGGTGTTGCCGATCTGGTTCGATATCCACACGTACGCGGGGCGGCCGGTGAAGATGCCGGTGCCGCCCCGGATCTGGGTGTTTTGCTCCCCGCGCAGATCGTAATTGAAGCCCAGGCGCGGCGAGATCAGCAGGTTGACTCCCGGGAGGCTCCCGCTGTTGTAGTGCACCGGCGCGCCGTTCGCGTCGCGGAACGTCATGGTATCCGCTACTGGATTGTCGTATGCGGTATTGTCGAATTTAGGGGCGTCGATCCGTAACCCGCCCGTCAGCGTCAGATTGGGGATCGGCCGCCACTCGTCCTGCGCGTAGACGCCCGCGTAAAGCACATCCAGCGGCTGTACCGGCTGCGACTGCCCGGGGATGTTCGAGTACTCGACTTGGAAGCGGCGCAAGGTGACCGGGGACGTGATCCGAGACGGGGTGGCCAGGTAGCCGTTGGCGTCGGTGTAGAAGTCGGTGAGCGAATTGTACACGTAGACGCTCTGCGCGCCCGGGAAGAACACGTTCGTGGAGTGATACTTTTCGACGCTCACCCCGAACGTCAGCGAGTGCTTCGGGAGATAGATGCTGTAGTTGTCCTGGAACTGGTAATTGTGGTAGCGCAACTGGTTGTCAGGTGTGAACGGCTCGAAGCCGAACGTCGTGTAGTTCGTCCCACCCTGGAGAATCTCCACTAGGGGAAACCACGGCGGGCTGATGTTCTTGCGGCTCTCATCGCTCGTATTGTACCCGGCGATCACGCTGTTCGACATGTTGCTCCCGATCGACGAGTTCCACTCGCTCACCACGGAGCGGATGTTCTCCAGGATGGCGTAGTTCGAGTTCGCGAAGTTCAGGGAGTTCAAGCTGGTCCGGCGACTCCCGAAGCCCAACGAGCTGGAGTTCGATACGAGGATATCCGAGCTCGAGTTCAGCAGGTTGAAACGCAGGCTCAGCTTGTTCCGGTCGTTGACGTTGTAGTCCATCCGCGCCAGGAACCGTGTCGACGGAACCTTGAAGTTGTACCCCTGATACGGGCCGGTCGTGTAGTTGAAGTTGGTCTTCAAGTAGCTGCTGAGAGCGTCCAGGTCCGATGCGAGGACCCGCGTGACATTGCCGCCGGGGGTCTGCGTGCCGTCGTTGGCCAGAAATGTGGTTCCCGGCTGCGTCTGACCATCGTTCTCGAAGCTGCCGAAGAAGAACAGGCGGTTCCGAATAATCGGTCCGCCGAGAGCGATTCCGATGTCGTGGTACTTGAACGAGCCCGGATTGAAGGTGATTGGGCCTGCACTGGTGCCGACGAAGCTGTCGTTGCGCCCATTGTAAAACATCGAACCGCTGAACTCGTTGGTGCCGCTCTTCGTGACCATGTTGATGCCGGCGCCCACGAAATTGCCCTGGCGCACGTCGTACGGCGCCACGTTCACCTGGACCTGCTCGAGGGCGTCCAGCGAAATGGGCGCTACGCCGGTTCGGTCGCCGGGCTGCCCGGCCAGCCCGAACGAGTTGTTGAAGTACGAGCCGTCGATGGTCATGTTGTTGAGCCGGTTGTCCTGGCCGGCGAAGGAAAACCCGAAGGACTGAGGACTGTACTGGGGCGTGAGCCGGAGGAGGTCCTCGACCCGACGGCTGATGGTCGGCAGGTGCTCGATCTGTGCCGTGGAAATGGTCGTCGCGGCCCCGGTCCGCTCGGCACTGAACACCGGGCTGGTCGTGGTCGTGACCGTGACCGGCTCCAACTCCACACTCGCCTGCACCAGCGTGAACCGCAGATCGGCCGTCCCACCCAACGTCAACTCGATCTGGTCTTGCACCTCCCGCCGATAGCCCACACGAGTCACGCTCACGCGATACGGGCCGCCGACCCGCATGCCGGGGATGGTAAACCGGCCGTCCGCCCGCGTCACCGCAGCGTACGCAGTTCCTGACGGTGCATGTAGCGCGACCACGCGCGCACCCTCGAGGGGTGCGCCGGAGGAGTCGGTCACGACCCCGGCCACCGCTGCCGTCGTTACCCCCTGGGCGCCGAGTGCAGTCGCGCCCGCGAAAACTGCCGCGGCGAGAGCGCCGACCGACCAGACGAAGCGTTTCATCTTGAAGGACTCCCGAGAATCTGAGGGGACGTGTTAGGGCGGGTAAAACATGCCTGCGGTCGGAAACGACGTCAATCCGAGAACATGTCACACTCGCGTCACATCTGCCCTCGCGCCCGCGTCCGGGCCGATCCCGAACCAAACGCGACGAAGTACACCGGCACGCCGAGCAGGATGCCGCCGAACGCGAGCCCGGTCCCACCGGGATGCTCCCGCAGCGCGTTCCCGAGAATGAAGAACGTGGCGACGACGAACAACAACGGCACCACGGGATAGCCCCACACCCGCACCGGACGCGGCCGGTCGGGCTCGCGGCGGCGCAGGACGAAGACCGCCGCCGCGGCGAGCGCGTAGAACGGGAAGATCGCCACTACGAACTGATCGGCCAGCTGCTCGAAGTTGAGGAACAGCACCCACACCACGCCCAGGAGACCCGTCACCACGATCGCGACGGACGGCGTGTGAAACCGCGGGTGGACCCGCGCCACGCGCTTGAACAGCAGTCCGTCGTCCGCCATCGCGAAGAAAATGCGCGGCGAGGTCAGGATCGACCCGAGCAAAGTGCTGAACGTCGCGACCATGACCACGACCGCCACGAGGCCGACCCCGGCCCGCCCGACGATCAGCTGCGCCGCGTCGGCCGCCACGAGCGGCGAGCCCGCCATCCGGTCGATCGGGATCAAGTACAGGTACGCCGCGTTGACGAGCAGATAGATGGCGATGATGGCCGTGGTGCCGAGGACGAGGGCGCGCGGCAGGTTACGCTCGGGGTCCTTCACCTCGCCGCCGACGAAGGACAGGTCGCCCCAGCCGTCGTAGGCCCACAACACCGACACGAGCGCGAGCCCGAACAGGCCCGGGCTCATGGCCCCGGTCCCCACCGCGGCGAAGTGCCCGAAGTCCCCCTGCCCCACGAGAAACGCCAGCAGCACCAGCAGGACGAGCGCCCCGTACTTGGCTCCCGTCGTGAGGTTCAGAATGAGCGAGCTCCACCGCACCCCCACGTAGTTCAGCGTCGCCGTGACGGCGATCGCGCCCGCCGCGACGTAATGGACGTACGTGGCGTTCGGCTCGACCTTGGGATCGAGGCCGAGCGAGCGCACCAGGTATTCGGCGAACGGCGTGGCGATGGCCCCGAGCGCGGACGCGCGGATCACGAGCAGCTCCGTCCACCCGAAGAGAAACGCGGGCAGACGGCCGAACGCCTCGCGGATGTAGACGTAGACGCCGCCCGAACGGGGAAAGAGCGCGGCGAGCTCCGCGTACGTGAGCGCGCCGCACAACGCGAGCAGGCCCCCCAGGATCCACACAGCGAACATCGGCAGCGGGGCGGGCACGCGTTCGGCGATGATCGCAGGGGTGCGAAAAATCCCGCCGCCGATGGTCGAGCCAATGAGTACCGCCACGGCGCTCCACAACCCGAGCTGGCGAGGCAGCCGGTCGCCCCAGCGGTCGGGAGCCGGCGAGGGGGCGGGAGGGGGGGCAGGCGACGGGGAGGCGGACATGCGCGGCCGGAATATACATTTCGGCCCCCATGACGCGATTCACCCGGCTCGCGTGGACCGCGGCCACGTTCACCTATCTGCTCATCATCCTCGGCGGCATTGTCCGGATCACCGGATCGGGCCTCGGCTGCGGCGAGCATTGGCCACTCTGCAACGGCAAGCTGCTCCCGCCGCTCGACCTCCCGACGATGATCGAGTACGCCCATCGACTGGTGGCGGCCGCCGTCAGCGTGCTGGTAGCCGGACTCGCCGGGTACGCGTCGTGGCTGAGACGGAGAGCGGGGAGCGGGGACCGGTACCTTCCCGGCATCGCGCCTTACGTCGCACTCGCCCTGCTCGTGGCGCAGGTCGTCCTCGGCGCGGTGACGGTGAAGCTCCGCCTGCCGCCTTGGACGGTCATTCTCCACCTCGGCACCGCGATGCTCCTGCTCGCGACGCTGATCGTTATCGCGAAAGGGACGCGACTGACCCCGGGCGCAAGCCCGGGGATACCGGGATCCCGAGCGACCCCGGGCTTGCGCCCGGGGTTAGTGGCGCTCGTACTGGGGTTCGTCACCGTGCTGTTCGGCGCGCTCACAGCGAATCTGGGCGCCGCCACCGCGTGCCTCGGATTCCCGCTCTGTAACGGTCAGCTCGTGCCCGCGGGGAATTATCTCCAGCATGTGCAGTGGACGCACCGCCTGTTGGCGTACACCCTGGCTGGATACGTCGTATGGTGGGCGATCCGCACGAAAACGCGTGGCGCGTGGTGCGGGGTTGCGCTTGTCGCCTTACAGGTCGCCGTCGCCGCGTCGATGGTGCTGCTCGGGCTCCCGCAGCCGCTCCAGGCCGCGCACGTCGCCGTGGGTGCAGCGGTCTGGGCGGCGCTGGTGCTCGCTGTTTTGTAAATCGAAACGGCCGCTAGATCAGGAACAGCTCGTCCTGCGGCGTTGGAGGATTCACCTCGGGCCCAGAGGTGTCGATGTACACGTTGATCTCACTCCGCATGCCAAAGCGCCCCGGGAGGTAGACCCCGGGCTCCACGGAGAACCCGACGCCCGGCACCAGCGCTCGGGCGTCTTCCGTCTCGAAGTTGTCGATATGGGGCCCGGAGCCGTGAAGATCCCGGTCGATCGAGTGTCCCGTGCGGTGCACGAAAAACTCGGCTAGCCCCGCGTCGCGGACCACGGCGCGGGCCGCGTCGTCGACCTGCGCCCCGGTGATCGCCCCGTTCCGGCTCCAGTGCTCCCGCAGGAAGCGGACGGCCGCGTCTCGCGCCCCTTTCACCGTTTGCCATACACGGCGCACCTCCCCGTCGGGGGAGCGTCCGGCGAACCCCATCCACGTCTGGTCGGCGAAGACAGAGGCCCGGCCCGGTCCCGCCCACAGATCGAGCAGCACCACGTCGCCCGCCGAGAGCCGCCTATCGGCTCCCGGACGCGGCTCGTAATGCGGCATCGCAGTGGCAGGCCCGAACGCGGCGATCGGTCCCTCGTTGGTCCAGAGCCCGGCGCGCTCGATGGCGTCGAGCACCCGCTGCTTGACGCCGGTCTCGCGAACCTCGACACTGCGCGCCACTTCGCTTCCCAACCACGCGAAGGTGTCGTGTGCGATGGCCGCGAGCGCGCCGGCGGCACGGCGGTGCCCGGCGAGCTCGGCCCCCGACCAGTGCGCCGCGAAGCGGGAAACGAGTGGCGCCGAGGTGACGAGACGCGCACCGAACGACTCGAGCAGCTGGACCACGCCGTAGGGCACCCGATCGAGGTACGGCACCTGGTCGAGCGGAGAGATCTCGAGCGCGAGCGTGCGGCCCCGCACCATCGTCTCCAGATAACTGTACAGCTCGCGCCACGAGCCGTAGGCCCTGACCTCCCCCGGAAAGTCCGCCAGCGCCTGGAGCTCAATCCGGTGGGCCACGGCCACCGGACGGCCGGAGCGCGGGAGGAGGACGAACAGCCGCCGGGTCCCCATCCCCGTATCGCCGAGGATGCGGGCGGCGATCGGATTCACCTTGCGGAAGTCGTAGAGCAGCCAGCCGTCGGCCCCAAGGGCGGTGAGCGCCTCCGCCAAGGCGGGGAAATCGAAGCCGTCGAGGAGCGGCATCAACGATGTCTGGGATCGGGAGGCGCGCCGCGCCACTCGCATGCGGCGCCGCCCGTCGCCCGGCAGGAGACATGAAGCATGGCGCCCTCGAACCCCATGAGGAGCCGCAGCAGCTCGGTGAACCCCGCGCCGTACAGCGCACACGCGGCGCCGTCCGGCGTGGCATTGAGGGCGAGCGGATCGCCCACCCGCGCCACCGGGATCCGGCTCTCGCGCTTCAACTCTCCCGCGAACACGGCGCGCGCGGCGCGCCGCGCGGCGACGTATCCGAACGCCCTCGGGACCGCGCGGGCGGCGAGCCGCGTGACCGGGAAGAGCCCGCGCACCGCGCGTCGGGCGGCGCGGCGGCCGGCATCCGCGAACACCAGGTCGGCGTCGGGGCGGCGCCCCACGAGCCGCAAGAGCGCCTCCACGTGCGACGGGTCGGCGGCCGCGTTACGCCGCACCATCCTTTCGTACTCACGGAGCTGCATGGCGACGGTCGGGGAGAGGCCGAGGCGCTTAGACAGGAGCTCTTCGGCGAATTCCGACAGCCCGTCCTCGACCGGTGTGTCGAGGTTCTTGACCGCCTCGAGGACGGCGAGGGGCACGATACTGTGGACCACGGCGCGCGAAACCTAGCACGTCCGGGCCCCATTGCGGAACCCGGGCGACTGGAGAGAGGTTACGGCACGCTATGACGCCTCCAATCCCGCCCGTTCCGCCCGCCCCTCCGGCCCCCCCTGCTCCTCCCTCTGGGAGCTCGGCGGCCGACGCCGAGAAGCGCGCCAGCTTCGAGCGCGAGGCGCTCGTCCACCTCGACAGCCTGTACCGGGTGGCGCTTCGGCTGACCGGGAACGCCGCCGAGGCCGACGACCTCGTGCAGGAGACCATGCTCAAGGCCTATCGAGCCTGGCACCAGTTCGAGCGCGGGACCAATGCCAAGGGGTGGCTCCTCACGATCCTGCGGCACGCTTTCATTAATGAATACCGCCGGCGCACGCGACACCCCGAGACGGTGGATATCGACGCGATCGAGCCGTTCTCGGTCTTTCAGGAGGTCCAGGACGACGATCCCCAGGGCACCTTCTTCGATCGGATCGTGGACGACGAGGTCCTCCGCGCCATTGACACCCTCCCGGAACAATTCCGCGAGACTGTGGTGTTGAGCGACGTGGAGGGTCTGTCGTACGAGGAGATCGCCCGGGTGCTGGGCGTGCCCGTGGGGACCGTGAAGTCACGCCTCTTCCGGGCGCGTCGGCTGTTGCAACAGAAGTTGTACGATTACGCCGTGGGCATGGGATACATCAAGGGGAGCTCGAAATGAATTGTCGGGAATGTAAAGAGCACCTCTACGAGTATCTCGATCGCGAGCTCACGCCCGAGGTCGAGCGGGATATTCGGCTGCATCTCGAGGAATGTCCTCCCTGCGGGGAGCAGTTCGATTTCGAAAAACTGTTCCTTGAGTTTCTGAAGGCGCGCTGCCGGGCCCAGGGCGCGCCCCCCGAGCTCAAGCGGCGCATTTTGAACGAGCTGTTCGACGAGTGAGGTGGCTCACCCCGGGCGGGCTGGTGGCGGCCTGCGCCGTGGGGATCGGAGTCGCGTGGGGGTTCGGTTGGCCGGGGCTGGTGGTGCTCGCGGCCTTTTTGCTTTCCGGGAGCCTGCTCACGCAGCTGGCCGAACGCCGGGCCCCGCGCCGTACCGCGAGGCAAGTGCTCGCGAACGGTGGGGTCGCCGCGGTGGCGGCGTTCCTCGGATCGTGGGCGGCAGCCGCGGGGGCCATCGCCGCCGCCACCGCCGACACGTGGGCCACCGAGAGCGGAGCCTTTTCGCCCATCCCGCCCCGCCTCGTGACTTCCTGGCGACGCGTGACCCGCGGCACGTCCGGGGGTATCACGGCGCTCGGGACGCTCGGCGGCGCGGCCGGCGCCGCTACAATCGCCTGGCTCGCGCACGCGCTGGCACCCCGGGGCCATGCCCCGGGATTTGCCACGCTCGCAGGGGCCGGCGTCGCCGGGATGCTCGCCGACTCCTTGCTCGGCGCGACGCTCCAAGGCAAGTACGAGTGCCCCGCGTGTGACGCGCGATTCGAGCGCGGGAATACCGTGTGTCACGAGCCGGTACGGCTCACGACGGGACGGCGATGGCTCGACAACGACGCGGTGAACTTCGCGGCCACGCTCGTAGGCGCGGCCGTCGCCGCAATCGGGACGCACGTACCGCACTGATCATCGTGGTGCTCGCATGAAGGACGGTTGGGATGCCGTAGTGGTCGGGGCCGGCCCCGCCGGCGCGACCAGCGCGCTGTTACTCGCTCGGGCGGGTGCCCGAGTGTTGGTCCTCGACCGCGCCCGGTTTCCGCGTGATAAGCCGTGCTCCGAATACCTGAGCCCGGCCACGACGGCGATCCTCGAGCGCCTGGGCGAGGGCATCCTCGTCGCGGTCGAGACGACGGCGCACGCCAAGCTCTATGGCATGAAGGTGGTTGCACCGAACGGGGCGGCGATGTGCGGCCGGTTCGTCGACGCTCCGCGACCCTATAGCTTCGCGCTGCCGCGCGCGACCTTCGACACGATTCTCGTCACGGCCGCTGCCCGCGCCGGCGCCGAGGTCTGCCAGGGCGCGACGGTGGAAGATCTGGTCTGGGATCGTGGAGCCGTCATGGGTGTCGTGGCGCGCTCGGGCAACGGGCAACGGGCAACGTATAACGCTCGCGTGGTCGTCGGCGCCGACGGGCTCCACTCGGTCGTCGCCCGGCGACTCGGCCTGGTGCGCACCTCAGCGCCCAAGCGCGTGGCCTTCACGGCGCACGTCGCGAACGTGGCCGGAGTCGACGGCGTCGGCGAATTGCACGTGAGCGAGCGGGGGTACGTGGGGCTCGGCCCGGTGGGCGACGGCATCACGACAGTGGCGCTCGTCGTGCCGGTCCGATCGCTGCAACGGGACTATCGCCGCGACTTCTTCACGGAGCTCGACCGCTTTCCCGGGCTCGCCGGACGGTTCGACCCCCGGCGACTGATCGGCGGCGTGCGTGCGACCGGTCCGTTTGCCCAGTGGTCGCGGACCGCGGTCGCGCCCGGGGGCGGCGCCGTGCTGGTGGGCGACGCTGCAGATTTCTTCGACCCGTTCACGGGCCAGGGAATCCACACCGCGCTGCGCGGCGCCGAGCTCGCGGCGGACTGCCTGCTCTCCGCGCTCGAAGGCGCGATCGGTGAGCCGGTCCCGGCCTCGGCCCTGCGGTCGTACCCGCAGGCACGACGGCGCGCGTTCCTCGGGAAATGGCTGCTCGAGCGGCTCATCGGCGTGGGCGTCGGTTGGCCCGCGCTCACCAACCGCGTCGTACGTCGGCTGGCGCGGCGTTCCGACCTCGCGGATCTTGTGGTCAGCGCCACCGGTAATACGGTGCCCGCGCGTCGAGTGCTCGCTCCGAGCATCCTCGCCCAACTCCTCTGGTGAGGTTATGCCCGGCGTCGATCCCGCTCTCTTCCGCCAGCTGCTCGGCCGCTTCGCCACCGGGGTTACCGTCGTGACCACGCGCGACCCCGGCGGCCGCCCCATCGGCATGACCGCGAGCTCCGTGGCGTCGGTCTCGCTCCACCCGCCGCTCGTCCTCGTGTCGATCGACCAGGCGAACGACATGCATCCGGCGCTCCGCGCGGCCCAGCGGTTCGTGTTGAACGTGCTCGCCGCTGATCAGGAAGCGCTGTCACGACGCTTCGCGGCGGAACATCCGGATCGCTTCGACGGTGTCCCCTACCGGGACTCGAAGCATGGCCTTCCCATCATCGAGGGCGCCGTGGCGAGCATTGAATGTGAAAAGCAGGCCGAGGCGCCGGGCGGGGACCATACCGTTTTTTTTGGGCTGGTCACGGGTGGCAGCGTCTCGGACCGCCCGCCGCTGCTCTACTACCGTGGCGGCTACACCGGTCTCGCCGACCGATGATCGGCACGGAGCTGCTGGACGATCCCGCGGCCGACCCGGTCGCCGTGAACCGCGAGCTGCGCGACATCGCCCGGCTGAACGCGCTGTTCGGAGGGACCCGCGCGGTGGTGCGGGAGCTGGAGCCCTTCTTCGAACGGCGCGGACGGGAATCGGGAAACGGGAAACGGGAAACGTGGACACTCCTGGACGTGGGCACCGGGCTCGGCGACATCCCGCGGGCGGCTGCCCGCGCCGCCTGGAGGTACGGAATCACGCTGCGCCTCGTGGGGATCGAGCGTAACCGCACCGCGGCGCGACTCGCCCGGGTGCCCGAGCGGGGCCTGCCACTCGCAGTGGTCCTGGCGGATGGGGGCGCGCTGCCGCTCGCGTCCCGCTCGGTCGACGTGATCGTGGCGAGCCAAGTGCTGCACCATGTGCCACGCGCGATGGCCGCACGTTGGGTCGTCGAGTTCGATCGCGTCGCCCGGCGGGCGGTGGTGCTCGCCGATCTCCGTCGCTCCCGCGTCGCCATGGCCGGCGTGTGGGCCGCGTGTTTCGGGCTCGCGATGGGTCGGGTGACGCGGCATGATGCCGTCGTGTCGCTGCGGCGAGGATATACGAGGGAAGAGTTCAGTGCGATGCTGCGGGCGGCGGGAGTCCGTGCGGTTGCGCATTGCCGGCCTGGTTTCCGCATTGTGGCATCGTGGTCACCGGAGAACAGTGTTCAGTGAAGTTTACAGACGCCACCGCGGTCTGAGACTGTGCGAACCGTCGACCGTGTGCAGATTCGAGCGCCGCTTGATGCGGTGTTCAAGGTCGCCGCCGACGTGGAGCGTTGGCCGGAGATCCTGCCTCACTATCGGTGGGTGCGTTTCCTCAAGCGGCGTGACGGCGGCGGTACGGTCGAGATGGCCGCCTGGCGGCCGTTCGGCGTGATACGCTATCCGACGTGGTGGGTATCGCAGATGACCGTGGACCCGGGGGCACGCGAAATCCGCTACCGGCACGTGTGGGGTATCACGCGCGGGATGGACGTGTGCTGGCGGCTCGTCGCCCAACCGCACGGCGTAGATGTCACGATTGAGCACGAATGGGCCGGCCCCGGTTGGCCGATCGTCGGTCCGCTCGCTGCGCGTTTGGTGATCGGGCCGGTGTTCATCCACGGGATCGCGAAGCGAACGTTGGCCGGGATCAAGCGAGTCATCGAGGGGGAGGGGGGAGCGCGAAGATGAAGAACGGAATGCGGCGTGTGGTGATCACGGGCGTCGGGGCCGTGACGCCGATCGGCACGGCGGCCGATGGTCTGTGGGCGGGGCTCGCGGCACGCGCATCAGCCGTCCGCGAGATCACGCGTTTCGACCCGACCCCATTTCGCAGCCGTATCGCCGCCGAAATCCCCGACTTTCGCCCGCAGGACCATCTCGACGCGAAACGGGCCAAGCGGCTGGACCGGTTCTCGCAGCTGGCCGTGACGAGCGCGCGGTTCGCGCTCGCCGACGCCGAGCTCGACCCGGCACGCGAAGACCGTGATCAGGTCGGCGCCATGATGGGCTCGGCGCTCGGGGGCGTGGCGTTCGCCGAGTCGCAGGTCGAGGGCTTCCGGGCGGAAGGGCCGCGCGGGCTCGACCCCGCGCTCGCCCTGGCGGTGTTCCCCGGCGCTGCGAGCTGCAACATCGCCATCGAGTTCGGATTCACCGGACCGAACTCCACCAACGCCATGAGCTGCGCCTCGGGCACGATTGCCGTCGGAGAAGCGTTCCACACGATCCGCTCGGGCCGTGCCGACGTCATGCTCGCGGGCGGGGCTGAAGCCCCGCTGGCCCCGATGACCTACGCCGCGTTCAGCGTGATCCGCGCCATGAGCACGCGCAACGACGACCCGGCGCACGCCTCGCGGCCGTTCGACGAGGATCGCGATGGGTTCGTGATGGGGGAAGGCGCGGCGGTGCTGGTGCTCGAGGAGCGGGCCCGGGCGGTCGCGCGTGGCGCGAAGATCTACGCCGAGCTGGCGGGCTATGGGTTCACCAACGACGCGTACCACATGACCGCTCCCCGCCCCGACGGCCGGCAGGCCGCCCGCGCCATGCAACTGGCTCTGGCGGACGGGCACGTGGCGCCTTCGGACGTGGGGTACATCAACGCTCACGGGTCCTCCACCCCGCTCAACGATTCGACCGAAACCACCGCGATCAAACAGGTGTTCGGCGACCACGCCTACCGGCTCAGCGTCAGTGGCACCAAGGGCTATTACGGCCACGCCCTCGGTGCGAGTGGCGCGATCGAAGCGGCGATCTGCGCGCTCGCCATGGAGCGACGCTGGCTTCCCCCCACCATCAACCTCGAGCGGCCGGACCCCGCCTGCGATCTCGATTGCCTGCGCGGCGAGGGACGTGCCGCGTCCCCCGACGTGGTCCTCACGAACTCGTTTGGTTTCGGCGGGATCAACGCCGCGGTCGTGTTGCGGCGACCGTAACGCCGTTCCGGAGCCGGCCGCATTCGGATAGATTGGCGCGGCTTCCAACCTCGAGGGTCTCGTGATGCCTCAGCAGCTGCGGCCGCTCGCGGCCGAGTTCGTCGGCACCCTGCTGTTCGTGTTTCTCGGCGTGGGCAGCGTCGTGGCCAGCAGCGGTCCGCTCGGCGTCGCGCTGGCGCACGGCGTCGGCATGGCGATCATCGTGTCGATGACCATGAGCATCTCCGGCGGCCACATAAATCCCGCCGTCACCATGGGCCTGTGGATCGCGAACCGGTTCGACGGGCGGCTGGTGTGGCAGTACATCGCGGCCCAGCTGCTGGGCGCCATTGCCGGCGCCGCCCTCGTGAAGGCACTCTTGCCGCACGTGGCCGTGGCAACCGCGCTCGTGGGCACGCCGCGGCTCGCGAGCGAAGTGACCTTCATGCAGGGTGTATGGATCGAAGCCGTGCTCACCTTCTTCCTAGTCAGCGCCGTCTTCGGGACGGCGGTTTCTTCCGAGGCTCCGAAGATCGGGGGCTTTGGGATCGGGCTCGCGATCTTCGTCGACATCCTGGTGGGGGGCAGCCTCACCGGGGCCGTCATGAATCCCGCCCGGGCCTTCGGGCCAGCCCTGATCGCCGGCCAGTGGGACGCGCACGCGGTGTACTGGATCGGCCCGCTGATCGGGGCCGGGGTGGCTGGCGCGTTGTGGAAGGCGGTGTTGCTGCCGCGCCGCTAGAGCTGTTCCGCGACCGTTGGCGCGAAATAGCTCAGCAGGATGTCCGCCCCCGCCCGGCGGATGGCGTACAGCGTCTCCCACATGGCGCGCGCTTCGTCGAGCATGCCGCGCGCCGCGGCCGCCTTGATCATCGCATACTCCCCGCTCACCTGATATGCCGCGAGCGGAGAGCCGAATTGCCGTTTGGCCCGGCGGATGAGATCGAGACACGGCAGCGCGGGCTTCACGAGAACGATGTCCGCGCCCTCGGCCACGTCGAGCTGAATTTCCTTCATCGCCTCGTCGCCGTTGGTGCCCTGCATCTGATACGACTGGCGATCGCCGAACTGCGGTGTCGAGCCCGCCGCCTCGCGGAACGGCCCGTAGAACGCCGACGCCATCTTCGCGGCGTACGACATGATCGGCACACGGGAGTGCCCCGCGGCGTCGAGCGCCTTCCGGATGCCCGCGACCCGCCCGTCCATCATATCACTCGGCGCCACGATGTCGATGCCGGCGCGCGCCTGGGTCACGGCCACCTTGCCGAGGAGGTAGACGGATGCGTCGTTATCGACCTCGCCGTCCTGCACCACGCCGCAGTGGCCATGGTCGGTGTACTCGCACAGGCAGACATCACCGATCACGACGAGCTCCGGCATCGCCCGCTTCACCGCCCGTGACGCCTGCTGCACGATGCCCTGCTCGTCGTACGCCTCCGAGCCAGTGGCGTCCTTGGCCGCGGGGAGCCCGAACAGAATGATCCCGCCGAGCCCGAGGCGCTGCGCTCGCTCGGCGTCCTTGATGAGCTCGTCCACGGACGTCTGGTAGACGCCGGGCAACGACCCGACTTCCTGCCGCACGCCCTCGCCGTGGCACACGAACAGCGGCCACACGAGCTGCGAGGGAACGAGATGCGTTTCCTGCATCAGCCGGCGCAGGGCCGGAGTGCGGCGCAGCCGGCGCATCCGGCGGGTAGGGTATTGGCTCATCGGCCGAGCAATCTCGACGCGCCGTGGGCGCGGAGCAAGTCTGCCACCCGCTGACCGGTCGCGGCCGGATCGGCCGAGTCGACGTCCGCGGACGCCGTGATTTGCACTGACCCGTCCTGCGCTGTCACGCGCCCGAACAGCCTGCTCCCCGCTCCCCCCTCCCCGCTCCCGCAGTACGCCGCGACCGGCGCCTGACAGCCACCCTCGAGCGCCGCCAGCAGGCTGCGCTCGGCGGTCACGGCTCGCGCGCTGGCAACGTCCTCGAGCGGCGCGAGCGTCGCGCGGACCTTGCGGTCGTCCACGCGCACCTCCAGCCCGAGGGCTCCCTGCCCCGGGGCAGGCATCACTTCCAGCGGGTCGAGCCGTGCGCCGACCCGCCCGGCGAGTCCGAGCCGCTCGAGCCCCGCCTTGGCGAAGAGCGCCGCCTCGAGGCCGTCCCGTCCCTCCTGAACCTTGCGCACCCGCGTCGGGACGTTGCCGCGCAGCGGCATGATGTCCAGGTCGGCCCGCAGGTAGCGGATCTGCGCCGTCCGCCGCAGGCTGGACGTCCCGATCCGCACGCCCGAGTCGAGACCGGCGAGCGACGCGACCCCTGTGGCTCGGGTCACCAGTACCTCCGCCGGATCGGCGCGCGCCGGTACGGCCCCGAGCGCCAGCCCCTCCGGGAGTCTGGTCGGCAAGTCCTTGAGGGAGTGCACCGCCACGTCGATGCGGCCATCCAAGAGGGCCTGCTCGATCTCCTTCGTGAAGAAGCCTTTTCCCTCGAGCAGGTGCAGCGGGCGGTCGACGTCCGCGTCGCCCTGCGTCTTGATGATTTCCAATGCGGCGGTGACGCCGCTCCGGGCGAGCGCCGCTTTCACCCACTCGGCCTGCCACAGCGCGAGCTCGCTGCCGCGCGTGCCCAGCTTGAGCGCACGGCTCACCCCGCCGCCCCGAAGTACTGTACCAGCGCATCCACGAGTCCGTCCGTCGTGTACTCGCCCGCTTCGATCGTGACGGGGATACCGTATTCCCGCGCGGTGGCGGCAGTGATCGGGCCGATCACCGCTCCTCGGAACCGCCCGGAGGTGGCCGCTTCGCGACCCACCGATTCCACGAAATACCGCACCGTCGAGGAGGCTGTGAAGGTGACGACGTCGATCCGGCCGGCCAGGATCTCGCCCGCGAGCGCGGCACCGTTCCGGAGCGCGGGGACCGTGCGGTAGACCGGAATCACGTCCACCACGGCTCCGCGGGCCCGCAGGCCCTCGGGTAACGCATCGCGGGCCGTCTCGGCGCGCGGCACGAGCACGCGCGCTCTCCGCAAGTCGCCGTGCGCGGCGAGCGCCTCGACCAGCGACTCGGCGACGTACCCCTCGGGCAGCACGTCCACCCGCACGCCATGGGCTGCCAGCGTGTCCCTGGTTGCCGGGCCGATGGCCGCGATGTGTCGCCCCGCGAAAGCGTAGGGCGAAAGACCCCAATCCTCCAGCCGGTCGAACACGACCTGGACGGCGTTCTGGCTCGTGAACACGACCCAGTGATACTCCGCCAGACGAGCCAGCGCGCGACGCAACGGCTCGAGATCGCTCAGCGCTTCGATCCGAATCGTCGGAGCGGACACGACCTCGGCGCCGAGCGCTTCGAGCTCTCGCACCAGCTCGCCGGCCTGCTCGCGCGCGCGCGTCACGGCGATGCGCCGGCCGAGGAGCGGACGCACGGATCCGGGCGTTTGCGACGCGCGTGACATAGATTGTTCCAATCTATCATGCTGCGTTCTCTGCGCTCCGCGCTCACGCGGTTCACCGTGCGGCGGGCCGCCGCGTGTCAGCGCGACGCGCCCAGGCGCGCCGGCGCTTGGCTCCGGCTCGGGTGCATGCTCACTCCCACCTTCGCCGAGGCGTACCCGGCGCTCGTGCGGTTGCGGCGGTCGATCGAAGACCGCTGGGGCGCGCTCGCGGCGGCGCAGGAAGCGTCCGTGCGCTTTCCCGAGAATCCCGACGCGTGGATGCTCCTGGGCGAGGCGTGTCAGATGGCGTTTCGCCAGCAGGACGCGTTGGCGGCGTACGAGCAGGTGCTCGCGCTCGAGGAGCGCCCCGATGCCGCGCTCGCCGCCGGCGATCTGTATCGTCGCAGCGGACGGCCCGCCGAGGCGGCGGCGCGTTTCGCGCGCGCCTACGCTGCGGGCGGCGGGGCGGAAGCGCTGCGGCTCAACGCCCAGGCGCTCTTTCTGGCGGGTGACGTGCGCGCCGCCGACGAAGCGCTGCACCTGTGGGCGACCCAGGTGCCCGACGGCCTGGCGCGCCTGTCGGAAGCGCGCGCGGAGCTGTTCGCCGAGAAACGCGACGCCTAGGGCCTTTGGCCGCGACGGTACAGCGACAGGGCGTACACGATCAGTATCGTCGGCACCAGGATGTAGGCCGCGATCAGATAGCCGGCGTTGTGCGGGACTTGGTCACCCATGGAATGACTCCGCCCGTCGCGTCGCGATGGCGTATCGCTGCATCACGAAGCCCACGTACAGGAGCAGAAACACCCCGAAGGACAGGAGCAACGTCAGCAGCATCTCGCCCGGAAGGGAGGGCTTGCTCGGCTTCAGCACAATCGGCTGCGGGTGGAGCGTGGGAAAGAGATATACGCTCAGATGGATGAACCCGACCAGCACGACCGCGCAGATTCCCAACACCGCGGAGTAGCGCGCTCGCAGGCTCCCATCGGGGACCGCCCCGCGCAGCACCTGATAGCCGACGAGAAGGAAAAAGAGGAACAGCGTGCTCGTGAGCCTGGCGTCCCAGGTCCACCACGTGCCCCAAATCGGCTTCCCCCAGATCGGACCCGTGGTGAGGACGATGCTCGCGAACACCGTGCCAACTTCGGCCGACGATTCCGCGAAGCGATCGAGCCGCGGATCCTTGAGGAACAGATAGAAGACACCGGCGAGCCCGAGCAGAATCACCGCCAGCTCCGTCGTGACGGCGGCCGGGACGTGCACGTAGAAGATCTTCTGCGCGGGACCCTGGAACCGTTCCACCGGCGTGAACGCCAGCGCCCGCACATACACGCCGCCGAGCAGGACCAGCCCCGTGACCACGAGCCAACGACCCTTCTGCGCCATCGTCATTCGTCCACCGTGTACGGAAAGAGCCAGGAGGCCACCGCGAGAAACACGATGTCATACGCGGCGAGCAACCTAAGCCAGCCCGCCACCTCGCTCAAGGGACGATCGGCGAGGAGGCGTGCGGTCGCCTGAACGGCGTACGTCAGCGGGAGCAGCAGGAACGGCAGCAGCAACACCGGGAGCATAAGCTCCGCGAATCGCGTCCGGACCACCATCGCACTGAACAGCGTCCCCACCGCGACGAATCCCAGAGTCGCGAGCGCCATCACCGCGAGGAGCGGGAGCAGCACGCGTCCCACCGGAACGTTGAAAAACAGCACAAACAACGGCAACCCGACTGCTTCGACCACGGCCACGAACGCCAGATTGGCCAGCAGCTTCCCCCAATAGAGACTGCGGCGGTCGAGCGGCGAGATGAGCAACCCTTCGAGCGCCTGGTTCTCGAGCTCGAGCTGAAACGCGCGGTTGAGCCCGAGCATCGCCGCGAACGTGAACGTCACCCACAGGATGCTCGGCGCCAGATCGAGGGCGGACACCGCGGTGGGATCGCGCCCGAAGTTGAACACGGTGAGCACGAGGGCAGTAAACACGACCGCCGAGACGATCGCGGTGCGCGAGCGGAATTCGAGTAACAAGTCCTTGCGCGCGATCGTCCACGTCTGGCGCAGCAGCTCACCCATTCGTTCCCGCTACCGCGCGACGATAGGCCTCGGCGATCTCCGCGGACCCGCGCCCGGCGCGCGGCGCATATTGGACGAACCGCCCCCGGAGCTGGAACGCCACATCCGTCGCGAGCTCCGCGCCTTCATCGACGTTGTGCGTCGTCAGCACCAGCGCGCGACCCGCGCCGCGGAGCGCGGCGAGCAGCGCCCGCAGCTC
>Ga0209056_10001221_pt1 | contig 28094 bp, 30 predicted proteins | sample GraSoiAngelo_114_FD_185876 | JGI IMG/M metagenome (GOLD analysis project Ga0209056, IMG submission 185876) | Grasslands soil microbial communities from the Angelo Coastal Reserve, California, USA - 14_0903_13_40cm (SPAdes) (version 2) | ecosystem: Environmental > Terrestrial > Soil > Grasslands... | reverse complement strand
AATCAGCCACGAAAGAAACGACAACTCCACCGAAGCACCACAAAATCCAGATGAGGCCCGTCTGAGTATCGGATCTCCGGCCAATGACCCAAGCCAAAATGGACCACTCCACCACGCGTACTGGAGCGTAGAGTGCGATGTACTTCCATATCAGGTGTTCGTCTGAAATTGGACCCGCGAGGAAAATGGTAACGCCAAACACGACACCGATTGCAAGGCGCAATGAGCCAAGAGCAATCGCACTTATGAACGTGGCGGATCCTACCCGCCAAAGCCGCAATCCAAGCCAGCACCAGGCGATGTAGGCAATCAGTTTCACCGCGACGTAGAGCAAAGTTGGCACGCGGCACCTTGGCTCGAACGGGGCATCTTGCCTCTACCCCATCAGCATACCGCCGTTTACGTTCAGCACGTGGCCGGTAATGTATTCTGCCTCGTCGGATGCCAGAAAAGCCACGCAATTGGCTACGTCTTCAGGCGATCCAACTTTGCCCAATGGAATCATCTTAAGCGCGCTTTCTTTCAGTTCGGCAGAGAGTTCAGCGGTCATCGCAGTTTCGATAAATCCCGGGGCGACCGCGTTGCAGGTAATGCTTCGCGATCCAACTTCGCGCGCAATCGCCATAGTAAGCCCGATCAGTCCAGCCTTGGAGGCTGCGTAGTTCGCCTGTCCGGCTTGGCCTATCTGCCCGAAGATCGAAGTGATGTTGATGATCCGTCCCCAGCGTTGCCGGAGCATCGAGCTGATCGCCTGCTGGCTGCAAAGGTATGCGGAAGTCAGGTTCGTGTTGAGCACCGCATCCCAGTCTGGGCGTTTCATGCGCATGAGGAGCTGGTCGCGGGTGATGCCGGCATTATTCACCAGAATGTCAATTTTGCCGAGTTCAGAAATGATTTTCTTGAACGTGGACTTGATTTGATCTTCGTCCTCAACATCAGTCAAGAATGAACGAGCGATGACGCGCGTTCCCCCATCCTGTGATTCTGGGGGCGCGGGCGTTCCTTCGGCTTGGCTCAGGATAGGCCCCGCCCGCGCAGAAACAATCTCCTGCACTACTTGCTCCAGCCTCTGCTGATTGCGCGCTACCAACGCCACACTCGCCCCGCATTGGGCCAGCTTCAGCGCGCATGCGCGCCCGATCCCCTGTGAAGCTCCGGTGACTACGGCCACGCGTCCAGTCAGATTCATTCAGGTTTTACCGTGAAGGCGAAATTATAACTGCACGGGAGCGGTAGCGCTTTCTGCTGCAGGCGCGTGAAGCTCGTCGCGAAAGAGATATCGCAGGATGGGTGGCGCCAGCAATGTGGTCACGATGGTCATCAGCACAACCACTCCGTAAGCCGGTTGGCTCATGATTGCCGATTGCAGGCCGACCAGCGCCACAATTAACGCGACCCGGAAAACCGTAGTCCACCCTTCCCGTAGAAGCGGCAGGCCGCAGCCAATCAACTTAGAGACGACCGCCAGCAGCGAGACTACGATTGCGGCAGTTAACAGGTTTCCAGTGAGCAGGCGCACGTTGAAGCGCGCGCCAATGTCGAAGAAAAAGAATGGCGCCAGAAACGCGGTGATTCCACCGACACGAGGGATCAAGTTCCATTGCGGAGCGTAGTCGGCGAACATCAATCCCGCAAAGAATGCGCCAACAATGGCCGCCATTCCAATTTTCACCGCCAGCCAGGAGAAAAAGAGACATATGGTAAGGGCGATCACCAGGGTCGAGTTCTGCGTGGAGAATTGTGCCACGCGCGGACGAAGCTGACGAACGATCTTAGGTGCCGCGAACATCATGAACACGGCGAATGCGACTGCTTCGGCTGTCAGCACGCCCAGATGCACCCAGCGCACTCCAGACCCTGACGCGGATCCCGCCACTACGGCCAGAACAACCATTCCCAAAATATCATCGAAAACCGCTGCTGCCAGAATGATCTTCGCTGTACGAGTCGATAACACGTTCATGTCGGACAGTACTCGAGCAGTTATGCCGACGCTGGTCGCGACCATTGGCGGCGGCCACAAAGGTGGCCTCGAGGTTGGTGTCGCCGCGGAGTTTCAGGTACGCGAAACCGAGAACAAACGGCGCTATTACTCCTGCGACCGAAACCAGAAGCGCCTTGCGACTGACCTGAATCAATTCGTGCGGGCTGGTTTCAAGTCCGGCACTGAACAGGACAAAAATCGCGCCCTCGGCGATGGAATGAAGCGTATCACTTGCCGGAATAACTGAGATGGCATAAGGGCCGAGCGCAACTCCGGCAAGAATTTCGCCGGGCACCGCGGGCAAACGCAGCCGCTCGAAGAGTTCGCCAAGCAATTTGGCGGCGACGAAGATGACGAACAATTGCAGCAGGAGCTGTTCTGGCGAGGCTGGCATTTTGCGGATCTTTCTTATTGGTGAATCTTTTGGCAGGATAGGGCATGCAGAGCAGGCCCGCAACAAAACTCGAGAGCTGCTGCGGAAATCCAAATCAGCCACGGAGTTGCGCGGATTGCACAAAGATTTATCCATGTTGACTGGCGGAATCCGTGGCCTGGATTTTTCTTAACGGCCAGATCAGAACCTCGAGCTTCTTGGAGAAATGGAGTAGGGGCGGAACTTCGGGCAGCTGAATTCCCGCGGCAGCGGCCATAGTGTTGGCGGAAATTTCTGCTTCGGCGTCCTGCAGTGGCCACGGTGCATGATGGATTTCGGCCCGAAACAGCGAACCGCGAAAAACAGTGTAAAGGCAATAACGTTCGGTAAGCCAGTGTTCGAGCGTCCCTGGCTGGCGAAGCTGAACGGAACCGACAGGACGATACATTCCTCCAAATTCTGCGTTGCGACTGCGAAATGAGTCGTAGCGAACGCAGTCTTTTTCCGGTCTGACTCTCATGCGAGCGTAGAAGTACGGCAAGTGGTAGGCCGCTCTTGCTCCCCAGACGGCGAGATGACTGGCGGCATCCAGACTGAAGAAAAAGACGCCAGGCTTGCCGCCATAGTTCACGTATGTACGAACATTCAATTCCGGGAAACGCGATGTGCCGGGAACCGGCGGCATCCAGCGTCCGCAAACTCCGGTCATCTGGAACGGTGTCACAGCGACCCAGCATTGTCCGTTGAAAGTATCGAGCGGCAACACGGCCGGAATGAGTGCTCGCAGACTCTCGGGTGCAAGCGGCCAGTGCGCGAACAGCAGGCCATTCCACGTCTGCTCCATGATCCACGGCCCGGAGGGTAGCGGCCATGGACGATGCTCAAAGAACTTGAGAACTTGGTGCATGAAACAAGGATATCGGGTGGTCGGATGATCGGGCCATCGGGTGATCTAAGATCAACGTTGACCTGGAGGTGATCAGCGTGTGGAGTCTTAGATGACCCGATCACCAGATCATCCGACCACCCGATAGAATGATGCCGTGAGCATCGCCACTCCCGCCTTACCGAGGACTGACAAACCTTGGCGCAAATTCACTCTGAAAGAACGCATCCAGCTGTGGTTGATTACCTGGGCTGGATACTTGGCCATTCGCATTCTGGGGCCAACCATCCGCTTTAGCATTTCGTGGGAGGAAGGTTCTCCAAAGAGCCTCGCCGAGCGGCCGTGCGTGTATTCCTTCTGGCACAACTGCATGATTCCCGCCATGTACTGGTGCCGTAATCTTGACGTGCGGGTGATGAGCAGCGACAGTTTCGATGGCGAGTACACCGGGCGCATCATGCAAAAGTTTGGTTTCGTCAAAGTCCGCGGATCGAGCTCAAAAGGCGCGGTGCGCGCTCTGCTGGCAATGCGGCGGGAGATCGAAAAAGGCTGGACTGCTGCTTTTACAATTGACGGTCCTAAAGGCCCTCGTTATGTCGCGAAACCTGGCCCCGTAGCGCTTTCGAGAAGCACGGCAGCGCCCATGGTCGCTTTTCACATTGCTCTCGACCGCGCATGGGTCCTCAAAACTTGGGATGGGGCAATGATTCCCAAACCGTTTTGCCGCGCACTCATGCGAATCAGTAGCAAGATTCCGGTCCCCTCTGACGGCAGTGATGAGCAACATCTGGGCGAACTCCAGGCTGCCCTGGACCGTGTGCGAATATTTGCCGAGGAAAACATCGGACAGGCTGGAACTGCTGAGTTCCCGTACGGGCGAAATAACCGGGACGAACATTGAGGGACATTCCGCCTATTTCCTACTTTCCTACGTTCCGGTTCTAGCCGTTGGCATTCCCAAACGCGACATCTTCTGCTGTTGCGGTTATGGCTGTCGCCGGTGCAGATTTCGCGGCAGCAGGCGGCGAACTCAGGAATTCCTGGATTGCGGCAATAAGACTGTTGGTCTCCGACTTGGATATGACCTTTCTCACCCCGGCGCCCTGGGCGACTTCACACAATTGTTCTGTGTAGTGCATGGTGTACATCAGGATGGGAATCTCCGGCAGGCGCTTCCGTAGCACCCTTGTTGCGCTCAACCCGTCCATTTCCGGCATCGCGAAATCGAGAATGATGACATTGGGACGGGATGCCTCGGCTTTCGCCACAGCTTCTGCTCCCGTCTCAGCCTCCATGATTTCGTAATCTCCGATCTCGCTGAAGAGCCCACGCAACGCAGCTCTGAGCAGCGCGGAGTCATCGGCAATCAAGATTCTAGGTGGCATTCATACCGTCTCGAAAGGCGTGTTGTGGTCGGGGCGCGGGATTGTTTGGCAGTTTACAAACTATCGGAAACAGGGTCAGCAAAGACATACCGTTAAATCTGTATCGCTATATGGGGTTTTTCGCTTGCACTTCAGTATGATAGCGACACTCGACGAGCATCTCAGGGACGTGGCATTGATTGGAAGGTGAACTGTGCCAAGAGCAAGAAAGTGGCGCGAACCTCTTCGTCCCGGCGAGCGAACGAATGCCGCCGGCAAACCGGTTTCTAATTCAATCCTTTTGTCTCTTCCGGATGCGGAATATGGCTATGTGCGGCCGCACTTGCAGTTTGTGAACTTACCCCACCACCGCAGCCTGCACGAGCCAGGTCGAAGCCTGAAGTTCGGATATTTCCTCAATAAAGGGATGATTTCTCTGGTTGTTACAGACGGAAATGGCAAAAGCGTCGAAATCGCCGTAACTGGCAAGGAAGGCTTTACTCCGATCCCCATGGTGATCGGTTTGAACAGCAGTCCGCATCGCGCTGTGGTCCAGGTGGCAGGAGAGGGCTTCAGGGTCAGCGTAGCTGTTTTGGAAAAGCTTTTGGTGTCCAGCCCCCATCTTTACGCAATATTGACCCGCTACGCGGTGATACACGGACTGCAAGTCGCGCAGACGGCTGGCTGCAACCGGCTGCACTCCCTGGTACAGAGACTGGCGCGTTGGTTGCTGTTGACCCAAGACAGGGTTGGCCCTGGACTACTGGAAATTACGCACGACTTTCTCGCAACCATGCTGGGAACGGATCGTCCCAGCGTGAGCCTGGCTGCCAGCGCCCTACAAAGGCAGGGCGTCATTGAATACGCTTACGGTGGCGTCAAGATCATCAATCGCAAGAAATTGGAACAGGCCGCCTGCGAATGCTATGAAGTGATTCACCATTTCGACGGCGAATTGGCAGGTCGGTAAAGGTCGTCGTAGCTTTAACTGAGGTGCACCTCGAAACTCAGGCGTCAGGCGACATTTTGCTTGGTCGTGTCCTCGCCGGGTTCCAGCGATCGGGTTAGAAGCCGGCGCTCCTTGTCGCAGAGCAGGCGGTTGATTTCAGAGATCAGCTCCAGCAGCTTTTGCGAATCTTCCTCGACGGCTGCCTGTTCGCACAATTTGAGCCAACGTTCTCCGTTTCCGCCCTTCAAGGAACCCGTACCCCCGATTACGTATATAGCATAACGAGGAGTTGGTTTGTGGACTTTTGTGCAGACAGGCGCAGGCCGCAACTAATCGGGGCGCTGCTTTCGGGGTTTTGGGTTCCTGGCTTTTGCTTCGAGAAGGGTCAAGGTACTTGCCTGCGCCTCGAGAGACTTTCTCGCGAGATCCATGTGCTCTGCAAGGGTTGAACGGAGTTCTTCAATGACTCCTTTCGCATCCCTCTCGGTCTTGGCCGCTTTCGCCTCCGTGCAGAGTTGCTCAATTCGAATATCGGTATGGCGAGGCAATGGTCTGTAGGCTATCCAACAATGTCGGGAATCTAAATACAGTTATTGCTGTAAGGGTAGTTAGCTGAAGGATGATGACACCTAGGGCTACCGCCCGATACTCTTCTCAATGCTAAAATTCAGTTCGATTCCCGAGGTCCGATGCCCGCAAACATTCTCGATGGCAACAAGATAGCTGCTGAAATCCGCGCTGAAGCTGCCGCTGACGCTCGCGCCTTGGCCGCTGCGGGGACGCGCCCTGGGCTGGCGGTCGTGCTCGTCGGCAACAATCCAGCGTCAGAAATTTACGTTCGAGGGAAGGTGAAGAGTTGCGAAGCAGTAGGGATTTACAGCGAACAGCACACCCCAGGTGAGAGTTCGTCAACGGAAGAGTTGCTGAAATTGGTTGCCGATCTGAACCGGCGAGACGAAATCGACGGAATCCTGGTGCAACTGCCCTTGCCGCGGCAAGTGGACTCGAAGAAGGTTTTGATCTCAGTTGATCCCGCGAAAGACGTGGACGGCTTTCATCCCATGAACGTCGGTCTCCTTTCGACGCAGAGGCCTGGACTTGCTCCCTGCACCCCCGCGGGAATCATGGAGATGCTTGGGCGTAGCGGAATCAAAATAGCGGGCGCGGAAGCGGTCGTGGTCGGACGAAGTGACATCGTGGGCAAGCCAATGGCGATGCTGCTTTTGAATGCAAACGCAACGGTGACAGTTTGTCATTCGAAAACCCATGATCTGCCGGGCGTTTGCCGCCGGGCCGATATCCTGGTTGCCGCAATCGGGCGCGCGGGGATGATCACGAAGGACTTTGTTCGGGCTGGTGCCACAGTCATTGACGTTGGAATGAACCGCGTCGCCGACCCGGTGGAGTTCTCCCGGCTTTTTGCAGGAAACAGAAAGCGCGAAGAAACTTTTCAGGCGAAGGGATCGGTGCTCGTCGGCGATGTGCATCCGGAAATTGCGGAAGTTGCTGGCGCCATCACGCCGGTGCCCGGCGGAGTCGGCCCGCTTACGATTGCTATGCTGATGGCGAATACCGTGAAAGCGGCGAAGATGCGGCGAGGAACGGGCGCCCGAGAATCTCTTGTTGTATGAAGAAACGGAAAACCACGTTCCTAGTGATATCGATTTTGATTGCTGCCGTGACGTTCGCTGTCGCCAGCCGACTCGCGTACAAGCACAGGCTGGAACGCAACCTTCCTCTCGTTCGTGAACTGCCAGAGGTCGAGGTTATAAGTTTGCTCGGGCATCCACATCGAGTCGCGCACCCTTGCTTGGGTGCGAATCCAGGATGCAGTTTCGACTACGTATACTCAATGCCGTTTACGTCTGTTGGCTATGACGTGATCTCGTTTGACAATTCGGGCCGCGTAATCGGCAAGGAAGAATGGTACTCGCCCTGATCTCCGTGCCTCCGTGTCTCCGTGGTGACATGATTTTCGAGAGGGACCCTCATGCTTAAAGTCGGACTGACGGGCGGCATCGCAACCGGCAAATCCTTGGTCGCGAGCATGTTTGCTGAACTCGGCGCTCACATTATTGACGCCGATAGCATTGGCCACGAACTGATGACCCCGGGCGAGTCGGTTTATGACGAAATTGTCAAACGATTCGGCACCGAAATTCTTAATCCCGACAAGACCGTCAATCGCGCCAAGCTGGCAGAGCTGGCGTTTGATCAGCGGCGGCCTCGCATTTACGAACTCAACAGCCTGTTACATCCGGGAATCATTCTGAGATATGAGAAGCGTATGGAGGAAATCGGCGCACGCGAGGCGAATGCCATTGTCATGCTCGAAGCGGCTTTACTTCTGGAGGCAGGACTGCGCCGGCGCTTCGATCGCATAATCGTAGTGAGCTGCAAGCCACAGCAACGAATTGAACGCTGGGAAAAGAGACTGCATGTTGATGCCGACACAGCCCGCCGCGAAGTTACCCGCAGAATGATGGCGCAAGCGCCTGACGAAGCCAAAATCCAGGCTGCGGATTACGTCATTGACAACAGTGGCTCAATCGAAGAGACGCGAACGCAGGTTGAAAAGGTTTTTGCAACGCTTCGCCAACAGAGCAGTCCCGTGGCATCGAAGGGCCTATGAGCTGTCAGCTCTCAGCTGTCAGCAAAAACCTGCCCAGCGGAGCATCATTCTGCACCTCTATTCCTCAAAATACTGGTTCGAAGACCTCCAGTCCAAATGCGGCCCGATTGCTGGAAGCTGTTGCTCATTGCTGACTGTTACGTTGCGACTCCGGCGCCAGCCGCGTAGCATCTAATTGCCATGCAGGTTGCCACTGCGGTATCCGAACTCAGGCCGAAACTCGCGTTCAGCGAAATCATGAGTTTCGCGGTCGAGACCTTCTGCAGCAACAAAGTACGATTCCTGCTCACCGGGTTAGGCATGGTGATCGGAACTGCGTCGCTAATCCTGGTGGTCACCATCGGCCTTACCGGCAAACAATACGTTCTCAATCAAATTCAGGGAATTGGCGCGAACCTCATTTATGCCGAGTACGAAGGTGGCGCCCAGCGCATAACCAACACCGCTCCCGATCCGCTGACGGTGGATGATATGACCGCGGCGCATGAGCAAGTCTCGGGAATCATTGCTGCATCGCCGGTCGTGCCTCTGGCGGAGAGAATCCCGGTTGGAAACGGCAAAGAGCGGGATATTCAGATCCTCGGCGTTTATCCCGAATACCACGCGGTGCGCAACCTGGTGGTGGCCTCAGGCCGGTTCTTCGATCAGCAGGAAGAGCAATCGCATACTAAAGTCGGGCTGGTCACCGAGCGCATGGCACAAGAGATCTACGGCTCGGCGGAAGCAGCGGTGGGCAAAGTCGTGAAGTTGAGCGGATTGCCGTTCACGATCATCGGAACGTTTCGCGAGCGCGTCGACACTTTCGGCCAGTCGGAAGTCACCACAAATACCTTTCTGATCCCGTACAACGTTGCCCGCTATTTCACCGAAACTCCGACGGTGAAGCTGATCTATTTCTCGGTGGCAGATCCGTCCATGGTCGAGCCGGTCACAGAGCAGGTCAAACGGGTCATCCAATCCAGGCACCGTGCGGAGTCGGTGTACAACATCACGAATTTGACTCAACTGGTGAGTGTGGCCGAGAAAACGGCGAATGCTCTGACTCTCGTGCTACTGGCAGTTGCGGCAGTAGTTTTATTGGTAAGCGGAATCGGAATTATGAATATCATGCTGGCGACAGTGAGCGCCAGAATCCGCGAAATTGGCATCCGGAAAGCCTTGGGCGCCACCAACCGCGAAATCCGATTCCAATTTCTATCGGAAGCCATTCTGATTTCAGTAGGTGGAGGCCTGGTGGGAGTTGTGATTGGACTCGCCCTGCCTTATTCCATTCGGTTTTTGACGGAGTATCGGGTTCCTGTTTCTGGACTGTCCGCAATCATCGCGATCGTGGTTTCGTCGCTGGTGGGAATTCTTTTTGGCACGCTGCCGGCCGCGCGAGCTGCGAAACTGGATCCGGTGGAGAGCTTGAGGTACGAGTAGTGGCTTGCTAGAGACGGAGCTCCGCTACGTCTCTCTTGATCGCGGAGCATATGGGCTGCCCGCTGAGACCTTGCAAGTAAAGTCTCTACGTCCCAAAAACAAGAACGCCGGGCTGGTTGGCCCGGCACCTTCCTTGTCGTTACATCTGTGGGGAGCGACTGGTTACGTCTTTGTCCCCGCGGATCTTTCAAAATCTGTTTAGAAGAAGCCAGAACCAGCGGCCACCGCTACATGACCAACGCCAGGCCTTCAAGCTCCTTTTCCAAAACCGGCAGAGCACAGCCCGCCATTTCCACCCGGCTTACTGCGTCATAAGCCGCCTGTGGAGATACGCCGTAGCCCCTACCCATCAGGAAGACCTGTACCAGCTCCGCCGCTTCGCGAGAGTCGGCCAGTCCACCTTGCAGCAGGTCGTTCCGTAGAGCCGATAATTCAGTGACTGAAAATCTCTCTCTCATCATTCTCACCTCCGACCCTGACTGCTCATACCCATTAGACTCAGCTGCTCTAGGTTTTGTTGCATGCAATTTTTCTGCCGAACTCAGGATCATCTTGTACATTTCACCGCGAAATCCGTACACCCTCCTAAACCCTTAGGCCTCAGTGAAGTTGTTATGGTTATCGGCAAATTGGCTGGACGGATAAGAAGCCTTCTCGTGAGGTTGAAATCTCAAAACTGACACAAAGTGTCAGTTCGGGATGTAGCGTGTACTCGAATTGAGAAAGCCAGACTTTGGGCTGGCGGTTTCAGGCGTCAGAAAAAGCCGCCCCGCATAGAGGATTAAGAGCTCAAGCGGGGTCGGTTGTTGCCTCATCCACCAAAAGGATAGGGATGTTGTCACGAACCGGATACACGCGCTTACACTCTCCACACTTCAGGCTCTCACCATTCTCTTTCTGAACGAGAGGCTTCTTGCAGGCGGGACAAACCAGAATGTCGAGGAGGTCCTGGGGAATCATGGGAAGCATTCTACGCCAACCGGGAGCGCCCTCGTGCCCCTCGCGGCGATAACGAATTCCGCTCAATTCCAGGGATTCACGATGGTTTTTACGGCCAGTTGGAAATGCGACGAATCGCGCGTGACCAAACTTAAACCATGAGTAACGGCTGTTGCGGCAATTAAGGCATCCATTGCTTCCATGCGACGTCCGTGAGTTTCGGCCACGGCAGCCAACTTGCCACAAGTATCGGCCACAGTCGGGTCAACGTGTAGAACTCTCTTTTCAAATCGCAGTGGTAGTTCTTCCTCAAGCCACCCCGTCAAACGCCTGCGCCTTTCCCCAGAGGACATTCGCTCAATTCCGTAGCGAAGTTCGGCAAGCGTGATTACACTTAGGAAGACGCGGTCCTCGTCCACGTTGGACAACCAGAGAACCACGCCTGGGTTGGGACGCGGTTTGACCCACTCGGACACAACGTTCGTGTCGAGTAGAAAGTTCACAGCTTAGGCTTCCGCGCGCGACCTGCTAATCTGCGAATCTTCGCGCCGGAATTCCGCAGCGGAGAGGCCGCGAAGAATTCCGCCAAGTTGCCGATCCGTCTGGCCTTGCGCTCCCACTCATCGGCAGCAACAATCACAGCAGCAGTCCGCCCGTGCCGGGTGATCGTTTGTGGACCTTGCGATTCGGCCTGATCTATGACCTCACTAAACTTGGCTTTGGCTTCGGCGATGCTCCACTGATGGCTGCTCATGTTCCGCTCTCCGATATGACTATTATGGTCATTATAGTCATAACTGCAGAAGCCAGGTTTAGAGGCAAGTTCAGCGAGAGACCTGATTTCTCCAATGTCTCATCTCGTCCCTGTGCCCCCTGTGGTTGAAAAGGAAAAAGGTTTGACGACGTCGGCATTGAGCGAGTACATTTCTTAAGCTTTCGAAAATAGGTTCGCGCGTCCTCCTCGCTTGAGGAGGACAGGGAAGCGGGTTCAACTCCCGCGCTGCCGCGCAACTGTAAGCGAGGACATAGCCTCGGGCCACTGGATTTTTCCGGGAAGGCCTGAGGCAATCACGGAACTTAAAGGCTTGGCGAGCAAGCTCGCCCGGACAGCCGAGGCGGCAGTCCGCACACAGCCTGAGAAGGTCCTTACTCGCGAGCCAGGAGACCGGCGCGAACTTCAAACACCAACCCCTTTCGCGAGTAAAGGAGGAGTGATGCGTTCCTGCCGATTTCTAGCCATAGTTTTTCTTTCTCTCTCAGCCCTGGGTTCAGAACTCACGGTAAGAGTCGTAGATCCGCAGTCTGCCGCAGTTTTTGGCGCACAAGTCGAACTCTTTGCCGCGGGATCTGATCGCGCCGCGGCCGTTTCAAGCACATCGGCTCAAGGCGAAGCGCAATTTCGCAATGCGCCCTCCGGAAATCTACGCGTGCACGTCCTGGCGCCAGGATTCGCGGAACAATGGCAATCCATAGCAAACGACAGCCAAGTCACGGTAAAGCTGGCGTTGGCAGTCGCCACCGAGACGGTTGTGGTTTCCGCAACGCGTACTCCCGCTCCGGCTGATGAATTCGGCGCCTCAACCGAATCGCTAAGGGGCAGTGAGCTGGAAACAATGGGCCCGGTCGCAGCTAATGACGCGCTGCGATTCCTGCCTGGGGCGATGGTCGCGACGAGCGGCCAGCGCGGAGGATTGGGATCGCTGTTCGTCCGCGGCGGAGATTCACGCTATAACAAAGTGATCGTGGATGGGGTTCCCATTAACGATCCGGGCGGGACATTCGATTTTGGTACTCTCCCGCTGTTTGAGGAAGACCGACTCGAATTCCTGCGGGGCGCGCAAAGCACCTTGTACGGTTCTGATGCGATGACCAGTGTCCTACACACTTGGAGCCGCACCGGCAACACGCCGGTTCCCGAGCTGCGTTTCGGCGGCGATGCCGGCAATTACGGCACCGAGAACGGATACGCGTCGCTTGCCGGCGCAAACGGCCCTGTTGATTACAACGTTTTTGGAAATCAGTTCAATACCAGCGGATCGGGACCGAACGACGATTATTCGAATTTACTTGAAGGTGCGAATCTCGGCGCGAAGCTGAATGATTGGGCTTCTTTGCGATTGCGAATGCGCCACGACAATAGTGTGAGTGGCGTACAGAACGAATGGAACTTTAACGGCACGAATGTCCTCACCATAAATGGAAAAACCTACACAGTTCTTCCCGATCTCGACCAGCGTGCACGGCAAAATAATTTTCTGAACAGCCTGCAACTCGCGATCAATGGGCCATCACGCCTTCAACAACGGGTTTCGGGATTCGAGTACACTTTGCACCGCACGAATATTGATGCTATTCAACAGAACACCCGGCAGTCTCCTTTTGGCGACGAAGACTTTCAATTTCACAATATCAACAACTACAACCGCGCCGGATTTGATTACCAGGCCGATTACGCGGAGCGAAGTTGGGCCTTGATAACTGCAGGCTACGAATTCGAGGACGAAAACGGGGCCACTGGCGACCCGCTATTTCCCAGCCATGGTATTCGGCGAAACCATTCCGTGTTCGGGCAACAGATGCTGTCGTTCAAACGGCTCACCCTTATTGCTGGCGGGCGGTTTGTGCACAACGAAAGCTTCAGCAACAAGTTTGTGCCTCGAGGATCACTGACATTATTGGCCCTTAAAGGCGGTCAGCTGTTTTCGGGTACGCGGCTTCATTTCTCCTACGCAACTGGAATCAAGGAGCCGTCATTCGCGGAATCCTTCGGAAATGGCGGCGGGTTTCCCACCGTCCCGAACCCAGTGCTGAAGCCGGAGGAGGCCCGCGCGTTCGAAGCAGGTTTTGAGCAGCGGTTTCGTGAGCACTATGCGTTTACGGCCGTATATTTCAATAATTTGTTTCGCAACAAGATTGACTTCAATTTTCTCGGCTGCGATCCCGTCACGTTTGTCTGTTCAGGCCAATACGTGAACATCAATGAAGCACTCGCTCATGGCGCCGAAGTCGAATTTCACGCGCGGCCGTATTCGCGGCTCTCTGTGGATGCGAGTTACACCTACACCTCAACACAGATTTTGAAGGAGCCGTTTGCTTTCGATCCGCTCCTTTCAGCAGGCCAGCCGCTGATTCGGCGACCCAAACACGCCGCGACAACGCAAATCACTTACGTTGGGCATCGCTGGGGCTCGATGCTGGCAGCCAATTTCACTGGCCCGCGGGCAGACTCCGATTTTTTCGGCTTTGGAATTAACCATGCGCCCGGATATGTGCTGGTGAATGCTGGAGGATGGTACGCCGTAACGTCACGTGTAACCACTTACCTGAATGTGGAAAATCTGCTGAATCGGTACTACAACGAAGTCACGGGTTATCCGGCGCTGGGAATTAATTTTCGCGCTGGAATGAGGTTCCGCGTCGGTGGGGAATAGCGTGCGAGCGCAGTGGCTTGGAGGAAGCTATCGGCGATTCGTCAGAGGAATCTTCGTCCATTTCCGCATACACCGGCATAGGTGCGGCAGAACTGACCCCCAAATACCGGCTGCGCGCCGCGACCAATTTTTCGAGGTCCTCGCATGCGAGTGGCTTCTGCTGGCCAAGAACATGGGTGACGAGGGCGATCTGCGCGAAGTGCTCGACCGTTTCCATCTTCATGTAGGCGGACTGCAGGTCGGGACCGTAGGTCACCACGCCATGATTGGCCATCAGAATGGCGTCATACTGCGGTATCAAGGGTTCGAGTGTGGCGGCAAGCTCCGGCGTGCCCGGGGTTCCGTAGGGCGCCAGGGGAATCAATCCCAGTCCAATCACCACTTCGCACACCAGGGGCTGGTTCAGCGCCATTCCTGCTGCCGCAAAGCCGGTTGCCGTTCGAGGATGCGCATGAACGATGCCGCGGACATCCGGGCGCATGCGATAGATCAGCAGGTGCATGCCGATCTCGCTGGTCACTTGTCGCTTGCCTTTCAGCTTGCGACCATTCATGTCCACCACTACCAGATCGGAAGGCGTCATCATGCCTTTCGACATGCCGGTTGGGGTCACCAGAATGCGGTTTTCGTCCAGACGGACGGAAAGATTGCCATCGGTGGCAGCGATAAAGCCCAAGCTGTGCAGCATTTCGCCGAATCGCACAATGTCGCGCCGATACTGGTAATCGGTTGGCATGGTTTCTTTTTAGCCCGCGTATAGTACCGCAGCCCGCGCCCAGAAACAATCGGTTTTTGGGCCTAGCCGGATAAAAATTACAGAGCTGTTTCTATAATTCCAGAGTGCTCGTATCCGAATTCGACTATCTGCTGCCTGCGGGGTTGATCGCCCAGGAGCCTTTGCCCGACCGTGCCGCCGCGCGTCTGCTGCGATTGGATCGGCCAACGGGCGCATTGGAGGACAAGTGCTTCCGCGAGTTCCCCGAGCTGCTGCGCGGCGGCGATCTGGTGGTATTTAACAATACCCGTGTGTTTCCCGCCCGGCTGTACGGGCGAAGGAGCGGTTCCAAAGCCCAACCTCTCAGTCCACACAATCCGGCGGCGCGCGAGTTTTTGAAAGGACAGGTCGAGGTACTGCTGACGAAGCAGATTGCACATGACCCCAACGAGTGGGAATGCCTGGTGCGACCGGGTCGAAAGATCGGAGTGGGGGAGAGACTCTTTTTTGGGCAAGGGGATGAGCTAGCTGCAGAGGTCGTCGCCCGAGGAGATTTCGGTGAACGGCGCATTCGCTTTGATCCTGCCCCCGATTTTTTTGAACGAATTGAGCGCCTGGGCCATGTTCCGCTCCCGCCTTACATTTCACGCGAAGACCGACCGGCAGATCGTGAGCGCTACCAGACCGTTTATGCCCGTGAACGGGGATCAGTTGCCGCGCCGACTGCGGGATTGCACTTTACACCAGAAATTCTGGGCCGATTGAAGGAGCGCGGCATTGAGACCGCGGAAATCACACTACACGTTGGCTTGGGGACATTTCAGCCGGTGCGCGTGCAAAACGTGGCGGAGCACAAACTCCACAGTGAGGCTTTCAGTATTTCTGCCGAAGCGGCGGAGCGAATCAACCGCGCGTTGGACGAAAACCGGCGCGTAGTTGCGGTCGGCACGACGACGGTCCGCACGTTGGAATATGCGGCGAGTATATCGGGACGAGTGCAGCCGGGCAGTGGCGAAGCCAACCTGTTCATTTATCCGGGATTTCAGTTCCGTGTTGTCGGGGCTATACTCACCAATTTTCATCTGCCGCAATCCACGCTGCTGATGCTGGTTTGCGCGTTCGAAGGCAGGAACCAGGTGCTGGCGGCGTACCGGCACGCAGTGCAAAAGAGATATAGATTTTACTCATACGGCGACTGCATGTTCGTGGAGTAAGGCCCTTACCCATCTCCTCAATCACCACCCCACCACAGAGTAAAATCAATCTCGACTCGTTTTTCTCCGTGTCTCTGTGTCTCCGTGGTAAAAACGATTCGCGGGAGGTAACCCCTTGTCCACGAACACCGTTCCCAGGCTGCTTTCCATACAGAACTTTGTCTCCGAGCTACACAAATTCCCTGAAGCTGGTTTCAGCCACACAGGTGAAATTCTTGCCTTCCTCGAACAGACGACGGTGGCCCCCGACACGCTGGTCCCTTATATATGCTGGGATCGTCAGCATTACACGCGCAATTTGATTGATAAGACGCCGCTGTACGAGCTGATTGCGATTTGTTGGGAGGTTGGGCAGATCAGCTCGGTGCACAATCACCGCGACCAAAACTGCTGGATGTCGGTGCCCATCGGCAGGCTCCAGGTTGAAAACTTCCATCTTGTCTCCCAGGATTTGAACGGCGGCCGATGTCAGCTCACGCCCACAGACACTGTCGAAATGAATCCCACTCGTCCTTGTGCCGTAGATCCCGCCGATCCGGTGCATCGGGTTGTGAATCCGAAACATTTCGCGGAGCGCGCGGTCAGCCTCCATATCTACTCGCGACCTTTCGACACCTGCGTGGTGTATTCGCCCGAGCAGGGAACGTGCGGCGTGATCGATCTTCACTACACGACCGCCTTTGGAAAACCCGTCCACGATTAGTTTGGTCCCCACGTGACCGCACGCGGCTTGTTAAACTTAGAGGGTTGCCTCCGCCAAGCAAATCATCGAGCGCTCAGGTTGAAGCGCCAGCCGCACCACCTTCTGCCAGGCCCTTACTGGTACACAAGGACGATCCGAGCCGTCTTTTCCTGATTGACGCCATGTCGTTCATCTTTCGCGCCTATCATGCGATGGCGCGGCAGCGCGGAATGTCCACGCGCAAAGGGCTGCCGACAGCGGCGATTTACGTTTTCGTCAACATGTTGCGCAAACTGCGGGAAGATTTTTCGCCGCAATATTTAGCCGCAGTATTCGACGTGGCGGCTCCCACATTCCGCGACCAGCAATACAAGGAATACAAAGCCAATCGTAGCGAGATGCCTGGGGATCTCGCACAGCAGATCCCGTATATCCGGCGCGCGCTCGAGGCGTATCGCATTCCTATCCTCGAGATGCCCGGCTACGAGGCAGATGATGTAATTGGCACTCTTGCTACAAAGGCCGCTGCTCAGGGCAGGGCCGTGTACGTCGTTTCCAGCGACAAAGACATGCTTCAGCTGGTGAATGATTACGTGCTGGTGCTCAATCCGCCGAAAGACAATCTGATCTGCGATGCTGCAAAGGTCGAGGAGATTCTTGGCGTGCCGCCCGAGCGGGTCGTGGACGTGATGGCGTTGCGTGGCGATTCGATTGACAACATTCCCGGCGCGCCGGGGATCGGCGACAAAGGTTCGGTTGAAATCATTCAGCGCTTCGGCAGCATTGAAGGAGCCCTGGATCATGCGGCCGAGGTTGAGCGCAAGACTTATCGCGAGTCGCTGCAGAACAACCGCGAGCAGATATTGCTAAGCAAAGATCTCGCCACCATCAAGTGTGACGTGGACATCGAGCTTGATGCTGAGAAGATGCATGCCGGCGATCCGGACGTGGAGGCGCTGCGTGCGCTCTTCACCGAGCTGGAATTTACCTCACTTCTGAAGGAACTGCTGCCGGTTGTTGCGGCGCCTGTCGGCAACTATCGCGAGGCGAACTCCGCTGATGACGTGGAATCCGTCTTGCGCGCGCGGCCAGAGAGTGTGCCGCTCGCGATCGCCGTTGAGAAGGTGATAGAGAGTCCCGTCATCGAGGAAGAAGAACTGTCGGATGAGGGGCTCCTGCCGTTAAAGGAGCAGCAATCGCTGCTCGCGGGCGAGGGCCCCATTCGACTTCGCTCAGGGCAGGTCCGCGCCACACCCACAATCGCCATTGCTATTGAATCCGGATCAGCGCTTACAATTTCGTCCCAATCTGGTGGTGCCTGTGCTGCGCTGAAGGCCGCCCTTGCTGACGAAAAGCTTCCGAAGGCGATCCACGACTGGAAGGCTGCGTCTCACGCGCTCGGCGAAGTTCAGCTCGCGGGCGTAAATCACGACACACGGCTGTATTCCTACCTCGTCGATCCTACTTACTCGTCGCAAAATCTACCCGATCTTGCATTACGTCACTTCAATCTCAAACTCGGCGGATCACTTGCCGAAGCGGCTGACATGACGGGGCGGCTTGCAGCCACGTTGCGCAAGGAAGTGGAAGAAGCTGACTTACTCAAGCTATACGAAGAAATTGATCTGCCGCTAGTTCCGGTGCTCACCCGAATGGAACAGGCCGGAGTGGCGATTGATCGGAGCGCACTCGGCAAGATGTCGCAGCGCCTGGAAAAGGAGATCGATGCCAAGACCAAAGAAATCTACGAGTGTTGCGGCAGTGAGTTCAACATCAGTTCTCCTAAGCAGCTCGGCGATGTGCTTTTCAACAAGTTGAACCTTCCCAAGCCGGTGAAATACGGCAAAGGGAAAATGATTTCAACCGCGGTGGATGTCCTCGAAGAACTCGCTGCCAGTCACCGGGCGCCAAAGCTGGTGCTCGAATATCGACAGCTGACGAAGCTGAAATCAACCTACGTGGATGCGCTGCCGGCGTTGCTGAATTCCGGCACCCGGCGCCTGCACACGACCTTCGATCAAACTGGCACCGCCACGGGGCGGCTCTCGTCGGCAAACCCCAATTTGCAGAACATTCCGATCCGGACTGAAGTTGGGCGGGAGATTCGCGCTGCTTTCACGGCGGTGCCTGGTCATTTGCTGTTAGCGGCAGACTATTCGCAGATCGAACTTCGCTTGCTGGCGCATTACTCGAAAGACGCGTTACTGGTTGAGGCGTTTCGACGTGGCGACGACATTCATACGCTCACCGCATCTCAGGTGTTCGGCGTGCCTCCACTGATGGTTACACCGGACCACCGGCGGCAAGCGAAGGTCGTCAACTTTGGAATTGTCTATGGCCTGTCGCCGTTCGGGCTTTCACAAAATTTGGGAATTGAAACTTCAGAGGCCAAGAGATTCATTGACGCTTACTTCGAGAAATATCGCGGCGTACGCGCGTTTATTGATCGCACCCTGGATGAGACTCGCCGCGATGCCCGGGTGAAGACATTGTTTGGCCGCGTGCGCCCGATTCCCGACATCAACAGCAAGAACTTCAACCTGCGCGGATTCGCCGAGCGTACGGCGGTGAACACGCCGTTGCAGGGCACTGCGGCGGACTTGATCAAGCTTGCCATGATTCGGATTGACTCCGCCATTCTTGAACGGGGGCTGAAGTCGCGAATGACCCTGCAGGTTCACGATGAGCTTGTATTCGAAGTTCCGGAAGACGAGATCGATTCCATGCGCAGTATGATTCGGGACAAGATGGAGCAGGTGTATCCGCTCGCCGTCCCGCTGATGGTAGAGATTGGGGTGGGAAGGAACTGGCGGGATTTGGAGTGACGTAAGTGTCAGCCACCCTTCCGCGACGCGTTGTCATCCCGAACTCGCACGCCGCAGGCGGGCTGGAGAGGGACCCTACGATGCAGGTGGATCACCACGAACCTAATGAGGGTAGGCACTCACGCCAGCATCGCCGCGTTCCCAAACTGTCGTCAGATCCCTCTGCTGCCTCCCTTGGAGGTCAGCCTCGGGATGACAAGAGCTTGTAGAGAATTAGCGAAGGTAGAAAGCTGCGCAAGTCTATACCCCAAGCGCCGCCTTGATCGCCCCTGCAATCCCCTCGGTCAGCGCGTTCATCTTTTCTTGCGATTCCGCTTCCACCATCACCCGGGCCAGCGCCTCTGTACCTGAATAGCGCACGACAACACGGCCATTGCCATCCAGTTCTTTCTGGGCCGCTTCAATCGCATGCTTCACGTTCGGGACTTGATCGAATGGGACTTTCTCGCGCACGCGGACGTTCTGAATCCGCTGCGGGAACACCTTGAGATCGGCAATCAACTCGGCCAGCGAAAGACCGCTGCGCGCCATTATGTCCATCACACGCAGAGCCGTGAGCAGGCCGTCGCCGGTGGTGGCCTCTCCATCACGAAAGATGACGTGCCCCGACTGCTCGCCCCCGAGTGTTGCGCCGGTCTTGATCATCTCTTCCAGAACATATTTATCGCCGACATTGGCGCGCAGCATGCGAATTCCAAAATTCCGCAGCGCGATTTCCAAACCCATGTTCGACATGGTGGTTGCGACCACGGTCGCACCAGGAAGGATTCCGCGAGCGTGCATATCACGAGCGGCCAGCAGCAGGACGGCATCCCCATTCACGACCCGCCCTGACGCGTCGCTGAATAGAGCGCGATCGGCATCGCCGTCGAAGGTAATGCCAAGGTCGAAACCACCCCTAGACTCGGCGATCTTCTTCGCCACCGTTTCCGGATGCAACGCTCCGCACCGTTCGTTGATGTTCTTTCCATCAGGCGAACAGTGAGTACACGTCGCTTGCACGCGGCAAGCGCGAAATAGTTCTGGAGCTTCGGCCGTAGCCGCGCCATTCGCGCAGTCCACCAGAACCCGCAAGCCGCTCAAGTCGGTGGTGACGGTCGTTGCCAGCCAATTGATGTAAGCCGCTCGTAGCGCGTGCTCGCCGGTAAGAGAGGACGCACCGCTGGAATCAGATTCAACGTGCGCCTCAGACTTCTGCAGCAGCGCAAATATTTCCTGTTCAATTGCCAGCTCGCGGGCATCGGGCAGCTTGAATCCGTCGCCGGAAAACACTTTGATTCCGTTATCGGTCCAAGGATTGTGCGAAGCGGAAAGCACGACTCCGGCGTCGAATTTCCGCGAGCGCGCAAGGTACGCGACTCCGGGCGTGGTGATGACGCCGGCGCTGTGAACCTGCACGCCGAGCGAGGCCAGTCCGGATGTAACGCGGTCGGCGATCCAACGGCTGGACTCACGCGTGTCCTGGCCGATCACGACCCGCGGACGTGGATTTGCGCGCAGCAGATCGTGCCCCAACGCGCGGCCGATGAGGAATGTGCTCTCGGTGGTCAGGGGGAACTCGCCCGCGACGCCGCGAATGCCGTCGGTTCCGAATAGTTGGCGCGTTTGCGATGACATGGAAGTGGCTGATGCGACTGCACAATCTATCGGAACTTCGGGTGAATTGGAAGTGACTGCAGTTTAGTGCAGTTTGCCAGTCGCGACCAGGAACCACAGCCCGTAGGCCAGAAGCAATGAAACTATTTTAAGGCCGAGGTTGTGAAGCACGTAACGGCGGAAGTAGTCCCCGATGTTCATCTCTGCGCCCCCGGTTTCGAGTGCTGGTCCGAGGTGCGGATTGGCATCTCCTCCTCGGTCTCATCCAGAATACTGGCTCCGTTGGTCATCGGCGTCGGCAGTACTGTGGGTGGAACATAACGGCGCAGCAACTCGCCCATGCGCTCACGAAGCTGGTCCACCGTAAGGTCGCGTTCGATAGTTCCGGCCACTGCAAGGCTGATGCTGCCGGTTTCCTCGGAGACAATGACCGCGATCGCGTCAGTTTCTTCGGTGATGCCGATTCCGGCCCGGTGCCGCGTACCAAGCTGCGTCGAAAGCACAGGATTCATGGAAAGCGGCAAAAAGCACGCGGCAGCGGCAACGCGATCCCCGTGCACGATCACGGCGCCATCGTGCAACGGAGCGCTGGGGCGGAAGATGGTCGCAAGCAGATCATAGGAAAGCCGGGCTTCAAGGGCGACACCGCTCTCAACGTAGGTCCGCAGCCCAATCTCGCGCTCGATCACCATCAGTGCGCCGGTCTGGTTCTGCGAAAACAAGTTTGCCGCAAGCACGATGTCGTCATAGGCGTCCGATTCCGAGCCCGACGTACGTGCCATGGTCAGCCGCCGGCCCAGACGGGCCAATGCTTCGCGAATCTCAGGCGCGAAAACCACGACCAGCGCGATGAGAGCGTACGGACGAATGCGATTGACCAGCCAGGTGAGGGTAACCAGACCTTCCAGGCGCAAAAAGTAAACCGCTACCGCGATGACCGTGACGCCAACCAGTATGAGCGCGGCGCGCGTGCCTTTGATCAGCGCCAGAAACTCATAAATCACGAAGGCCACAACGAGGATGTCAACGGCCGAGATTGCCGTGAAGTGTGGCCAGGCTCCGGCAGCGTGAATCAATGCGACCCCTTTCAGATGCGCGCGCGCTCCAGACAGGCTTCAGAAGTAATTGTAATTCAGTGGATAGTAACCAGCGCTTAGTGGCTGGTGATCAGTGGCTAGTCCCAACCTCGCAGGTGGCTTTAAGCATGCGGCGTCCTTCGATCCTGTCATTCGCCACAATCCACGAATCACTAGCTCTCTTTCTTCTGTACTCTCGCCGTGAGCGTCCCCTGCGCCAGGCGTGCCGAAATGTCATCCCCTATTCCCACTTGTGCCGTGCTCTTTACCAGCTTTCCGGAAGAATCAAAAACCAAGGCATAGCCTCGTTCGAGAATCGATACAGGCGACAACGCCTGCAGTTGGAGTTGTAGTCGGCCCAGGCGAGATTTCTGAAAGACAAGTGCATTGCGCATTCCTGCAGCTAGATTCGCAGTTTGCGACGCCAGGTCCTTGCGGATTCCGGCCAGCACCCGGCGGGCGTCATAATGCCGCACCGCGGCCGAGGCGCGCTCCCATCGTCTGCGATGCTGCTCGATCAATCGGCGTTCAGTTTTTTCGAGGCGGAAGGTCAGGTCATCCAGTTTCTGCTGGCGCTGATTGATGCCGTCCATCATGCGTGCGAATGCACCGTGCTGGGCTGCTTGAATCAAGGCTTGCCGGGCCATCAGTAGGCGGTAACGCACAGCGCGCCCCAGTCGGAGGCCCAGGCCCTCGGCCTGTTCCTCGATTTCTTGACGTGAACGAATCACCAGTTCCGCTGCTGCCGAGGGAGTCGGGGCGCGCAAGTCCGCGACGAAATCAATAATCGTGACATCGGTTTCATGTCCGACAGCGGAGATAACCGGAATTTGCGATGCGGCAACACTGCGCGCCAAGCCCTCATGATTGAATGCTGCAAGATCTTCGGCTGATCCGCCGCCACGGGTGACGATGATCACATCAACATTCTTCGCGCGATTGAAATACTTGATCCCGGCAGCGACCTCATTTGCTGCGCTCTCACCCTGTACCTGCGCAGGGAAAATGACAATGTTCGCCGAATGATGGCGGCGACGCAGAATGTTCAGAATATCTCGCAGAGCGGCGGCCTGCGGGGAAGTCACAATGCCAATACGGCGAGGCAATGGCGGAACTGGCTTCTTTTGAGCGGCATCGAACAGTCCTTCCGTCTCCAGCTTGGCCTTGAGCTGCTCGAAGGCGATTTGCAGCGCCCCGGCGCCCTTCGGCTCAAGATATTCGGCGGAGAGCTGCAAGTCGCCTTTGTCTTCATAGACGGTTACTCGCCCGCGCAGCACGATCTGCATCCCGTTCTCGGGGCGGAAGCGCAGCAACCGGGCCTGCGAACGGAACATGACGGCGCGAATCTGGGAGTCTCGATCTTTCAGTGTGAAATAAAGGTGTCCGGAGTCATGTGCTCGGAAATTTGAGATTTCGCCTTCCACCCAGATGTCGCTGTACTCGCGTTCCAGGTGTGTACGAGCGGCGGCAACCAGGTCGCGCACGGCCCAGATACGGCGGTCCGGCGCCCTGAAGGTGAACCCGAGTTGATCGGCAAAAGCCACTGCGAGGAGTTTACCGAAAATTCAGTTCGCCGCGGATTTAGGCGGATCTCGCGGATTTACCTGATTAAAGATTTTTCCGGAGTTGAGACTAGTGGCTAGAAGAGTTTTTATTTGAAAAGATTTTATCCGCGTTGATCTGCGAAATCCGCGGCCCGCTTTAATTCTGTTTTTAGGCGAGATGAACCGGCATTTGCAGGATTTTGCCGCGATTCTCCGGTTTATTGCAGTCAGCTTTATGATCTGACAGGATTTTGCCGACCATTCGCAGGGCTTCAACTTCTTCCTGTAGCTGCTGCAGCTCCTCTTCCTTGCGGCGAAGCACTTCGATGGGGTCCTTCACGGGTCTCCTCGTCGGCATTTGTAGAGACGTAGCTTCGCTACGTCTTAAAGACGTTGCAAGCAACGTCTCTACGGCGGCTGAGAAGGAATGTATAGTGGCGAGCGGGCCCCGGAAAACGGCACCAGAGTACAGTCCCAGAACCCCGAAGCTCAGTGACCCAGATGGTACGGATGCCCTTTCAGGATGGTGAACGCCCGATACATCTGCTCCAGCAAGACCACGCGAGCCAGTTCATGGGCCAAAGTCATTTTTCCCAGAGACAAAACCAGGTCGGCGTTGGCGCGCAAGTCCTCGCTGAAGCCGTCTGCCGGGCCGATGGCAAATGCCAACGGTGCCGAATTCCTGTCCTGGTGGTCGCGGAGGAAACCCGCCAGCTCTTCCGACGAGAGCTGCTTGCCTCGGGAGTCGAGCAGCACGAGCCAGCGCCGTGTACTTCGGCCGTCACGGCCGCATAACTTCACCAGCGCGGCTTCGTCTTTGACCGCGATCCCCTCCACTTCGGAATATTGCTTCAGGCGCTTGAGGTATTCGTCGGTCAGAGAATGAATCGCGGGGTTCTTAGTTTTGCCGATCCATGCGATGGTGAGCTTCACTGGCTCAAGATTCTAACTGCAAGAGCTTTTAACCGCAGAGGGCGCAGAGATTGCGCGGAGATCGCAGAGAAGACCAATTTCAAACTTGGCCGCGGATTTACGCGGATTGTCGCCGGAGATTGGGAAATTCCGGAATGCCGGCACGACGCCTGTTCTGTGAAGTCTTGAAAGAGAAATTTGTTCTTCTCCGCGAACTCAGCGTAATCTCTGCGACCTCTGCGGTTAAAAGCTCTTGCTTTTACGCCCGTTTGCGTACGGCAGCTCTTGGCGCGGCGCGCTTTCGTGGCCTTGCAATCAGGTCCTTCGGCTCCAGCTTCCTTGCCGATTTCCAGAGCCGCTCCAGGTCGTAATATCGCCGCGCTGACTCCGAAAAGACGTGGACTACAAAATCCACATAGTCAATCAACACCCACTCGGCCTGCTTGTAGCCCTCGATGTTATTCGGGTACAGCCCGGCGCGCTTCAAGCGCAACTCGACTTCGTCGGAAATGGCCTGGACCTGTCGTGGATTGGTGCCGCTGCAGATCACGAAATAATCGGTGAAAGCCCCGGTTCCCTGCTCGAGTTCGAGCAGAGTCAGTTCTTCGGCTTTTTTTTCGAGGCAGGCAGAAATAGCTTCGGAGACTTGCTTTTTGAGATCAGTCTTCTTCATTCAGTGATGTGCTCATGGGGGTACGGGCGTCCTCGCCCGTACATGCGGGGGGAACGGTCGCTCTGGTCAAACGTACAATCCTTCCTTCTTTATGTATTCTTCCACACTTTCGGGAACAAATCTCTTGATAGGACGCTTGGCGCGAACTGCATTGCGGATTTCTGTAGCAGAAATCTTCTGATTTACGTTATCGAGCAGGTGCAGGGCGACTCCGGAGAGCACAAGATCGCCTGATGCAGGCTGCTTCGCGAAAGGTTTCGTGACCTCCGCCCGCGGCCGGAATTTTTCAGGCAGGGCGCCGGCGACATCTGCCAACGAAAAACCCGGGCGGCTGGCAATGATAAATTCGCATTCGGAAAACAGCGACTCGGGTTCTCGCCACTTGGCAATGTCTTTGAAAGCGTCAATTCCGATCAGAAAAAGCAGCCGGTCAATTTTCTTCAGTGACTGCTTCAGTTTTCTAATTGTGTCAATGCTGTAATTGGGCACAGATGCCACGCTTCCCTTTGCACTTTTTTTGTCGTGCAGAATGAATTCGCCTGGCGCTTCCAGCAAAGACGCGACAAACGACTTCTCAGCCTGGGTCGCAAGCGTCGTCATGGCATAACGATGGACGTACGAGGCCACCGGTTGCGCCGCCTTGTGCGGAGGCACATTGGTGGGAACGAAATACACGCGGCCCAACTCGCAACGTTCCTGCGCGGCAGCGGCGAGCGCGAGATGTCCTTTATGGATGGGATCAAAGGTGCCGCCAAATAGGCCGATGTTCATGAAAAACCGTCGTTGGTCGTTCGTCGTTGGTCGTCTGCCAAAACCATGCTTGCTTCCTCACAGAAGCAAAGACAGCCGGTCAGCGCTGACTTCCGTTGGTTGTGTTCGCCTGACTGCTTCCACCGTCTCTGCTATCGCGTATTTCAGCTTCTCCACACCCTCACCGGTCACGGCCGAAATCGGGAATAGCTCAAGGCTGTGCGATTTTGCGTACTTCTTCAGCTTGGCCAGCTTAGTCTTATTCGCGACGTCGCACTTTGATGCCGCCACAATCATGGGCTTGTTTTCGAGCCCGGCGCCGAAGCTTCCCAATTCGCCCATGATGACTTCAAAATCCATCACCGGATCAGGCCGCCCGCTGGCGTCGGAGACATCCACCAGGTGTACCAACAAGCGTGTGCGCTCGATGTGCCGCAGGAACTGCGTGCCCAAGCCGGCGCCTTCATGAGCGCCCTCGATCAATCCCGGAATGTCGGCAACAACAAAGCTCATCTCGTGTGGGGCATCGCCAACGGCAACCACTCCGAGATTCGGCTCGAGTGTCGTAAAAGGATAGTCCGCGATCTTGGGGCGCGCCGCCGAAATTCGCGAGATTAACGTGGACTTGCCGACATTGGGATATCCGACGATGCCGACATCCGCCAGCAGCTTAAGCTCCAGTCGCAGCGTGCGCTCCTCTCCGGGCTTGCCGTCTTCGTGCTCGCGGGGCGCCTGATGCGTGGAAGTCTTGAACTGGGCATTACCCCGGCCACCCCGTCCGCCGCGGGCAATCACGAGTCGGTCGTCGGCGTGAGAGAAGTCATGCACCTTCTCGCCGGAGTCGGCATCGTAAACGATGGTTCCAACGGGGACTTTGAGCAGAACGTCTTCGCCTTCGCGCCCGGTTTTATTCGAGCCTTCGCCGTGGCGTCCACGCTGAGCTTTGTATTCGGGATTGAAGCGGAAATGAACCAGCGTGTTGTGTCGCTCGCTCGATTCCATGATGACGTCGCCGCCCTTACCACCATCGCCGCCCGAGGGGCCTCCACGCGGAACAAACTTCTCCCGTCGGAAAGCGAGACAGCCGTTACCGCCGTCGCCGGCTTTCACGCGGATTGTGGCTTCATCGATGAACATCGTCGTTGGTTATTCGTGCCTTTCGATTTGCTCCGCCTGCTCAGGGCAGGCTAAGACTGGTCGTTCGCCAGAACCAAATCCCAAGATCAGGGCATCTGAGGTCGGCTGGCGCTCTTAGTTAGGTTCCTAATTGAGTATATCGGGAGGGATATATCACAGACGTGAGCTCTGATCCCTCATCGGCGGATTGTCTTTAGAATTGGGAGATGGAACAAAATCTGGAGCACACGATATCTCTGCTCGCTCGCACTCCGCCTGCGCTCGATGCGCTGCTGCGTGATCTGCCGGAAGCGTGGACGTTGCGCAATGAAGGCGAAAGCAGTTGGAGCGCTTACGAGGTCGTAGGCCATCTGATCCACGGCGAACGCACAGACTGGATGCCACGAGCGAAAATTATTCTGCAATTTGGCGAGAGCCGGACGTTTGATCCGTTCGATCGCTGGGCGCAGGCACGTGAGAGTGAGGGTAAGTCGCTGGGCGGGCTGTTGGATGAATTTGCGCATTTGCGAGCGGAAAACCTGCACGAACTCCGTGGGTTGAATATGCGACCCGAGGACCTGGCGCGGCGTGGACGGCATCCGGCGCTCGGGGTGGTCACTCTGTCGGAGTTGCTGGCGACCTGGGCAGCGCATGACCTCACGCACCTGCACCAAATCTCACGGATTATGGCGCACCAGTACCGCGAGGCGGTTGGACCATGGGCAAAGTTTCTTGGGGTGATGCAGTGCGCGGGCCACAGTTCGGGTGGCTAGAAGCACCACGAGCAATAACACCTGCCGACGAACCAAGATTGATAGCTGTGGAGCGAGAGGCGTGGATTGGGTTGCGCTGGATCGCCCCGAGTCTTTGAAAATCAGGCAAAGTGGGGCGCAGTAGCCGAAACACCGAATCTTGAGGCGAATTCGTGAGTGGCCCGGTACAACCACAAACGCAGGCGGCGCAACGTAACAGTCTTGTTGTTCCAACTGCTTGGGGAGTGAGAAGAGTATG
>Ga0209056_10001219_pt1 | contig 28123 bp, 27 predicted proteins | sample GraSoiAngelo_114_FD_185876 | JGI IMG/M metagenome (GOLD analysis project Ga0209056, IMG submission 185876) | Grasslands soil microbial communities from the Angelo Coastal Reserve, California, USA - 14_0903_13_40cm (SPAdes) (version 2) | ecosystem: Environmental > Terrestrial > Soil > Grasslands... | reverse complement strand
GCACCGAATGTTTTCGGACGGCTGAAAAGACTGGGAAACTGATTCGAGTGCCGACCGGAGACGGGATGGCGCTCCTGTTTTTCCAGAGTCCGGAAGAGCCAGTGCGATGTGCGCTCGAGATCAGCAAGACGTTGCAGGAGCATCCGCAGATCCAGTTGCGGATGGGAGTTCACAGCGGCCCGGTCAATCGAGTTCGCGATGTTAACGACAAAACAAACTTCGCCGGATCAGGAATGAATGTAGCGCAGCGGGTACTCGATTGCGGCGATGCCGGCCACATTCTTTTATCCAAGCATGTGGCCGAGGATTTAGCACAATACCGGCACTGGCAGCCGTACCTACACGATCTGGGCGAGTGCGAGGTGAAACACGGTCTCCGCCTGCACTTGTTTAACCTTTACAAAGATAACCTTGGCAATCCACACCTTCCGGACAAACTCAAGCGAAGAAGATGGAAGCGGGACGCCGTTCCAGTTCGCCCAGTTAGCCAGCCTCGGTTCCCAAAGTTGCTGCTGTCAGTTGCTTTAGCCGGCTCGGCCCTTGCTTTGACAATTAGTGCCTTGATCTTTTTCCATAAGACCCCATCGCGGGCGATTACATCGGCCGTTCCCCCATCCGTAACGAGCAATGGGTCATTTCCTATCCCTGAGAAGAGTGTCGCCGTTCTCCCGTTCGATAATTTGAGCAAGGAAAAAGAGAACCTGTACTTCGCAGATGGCGTCCAAGATGAAATTCTGACCGATCTCGCCAGGGTCGCCGACCTGAAAGTGATCAGCCGCACATCGACGATGCAATATAAGACCGGCGCTCCACGCAACCTGCGCGAAATTGGCCAGCAACTCGGAGTAACGCATGTAGTGGAAGGAAGCGTGCAGCGTGCTGCCAATCGCGTGCGTGTCAACGCACAGCTGATCGATGCACGAAGCGACCAGCAACTCTGGGCGCAAACTTATGACCGCGACCTTGCCGATGTATTCGCGATTCAAAGTGAGATCGCAACCGCAATCGCTCGTCAATTGCAGGCGAAGCTTTCGCCACGCGAAAAGAATGCGATTGAGCAAAGCCCGACAGATGACATTGCCGCGTTCGATCTTTACACTCGCGCCAAAAATGTTCTGGCGATCAGGAACGCAAGAACAAATTTGCTGGAGGCTGCCGATCTACTGAACCAGGCGGTCGCGCGTGACGCATCATTTTTCAAAGCGTATTGCCTGCTTGCTCACACTCATGACCGCCTTTACTTCCTTGGCTACGACCATACTCCTGCCCGCCTTGCCTTGGCGGAAGCGGCTGTGCAAGCGGCGTTTCGTCTCCGTCCTAATTCGGGCGAAGCACACCTCGCTCGTGCGCAAAATCTTTATCGGGGATACCTCGATTACGACGGCGCTCTGGCCGAATTAGAAGTTGCTGCCGAGACCCTGCCGAATGATGCCGGTGTTTTCGAGCTAAAAGGTTACATCCTGCGTCGCCAGGGCAAACAAGAAGAGGCAGTGCGCAGTCTTGAGCGCGCGATCGATCTCGACCCGCGCAACACTTTTACGCTTCAGCAGATTGCGCTCAGTTATCATCATCTCCGGCGATTCGCCGAAGAGAAATCAGTATTGGACCGCGCGTTGTCCATCGACCCAGATAATGTCGATACCAAAATAGCGCGTGCGTTCGTGGAATTCGATTGGAAAGCCGATACCCGCCCGTTGCATCAAATGCTTGATTCAATCCGGGCCGCAAACCCCGCCGCCACGCAGGGTATCCCCGAGGCATGGCTGACTTGCGCACTCGCCGAGCGCGACGCGGTTGCCGCAAAAAATGCCGTGATCGCAGCAGGTGAAAATCCGCCCCTGATCGATGAAGCCGTTAATTTCAGCCGGCCGTTCATAGAAGGCGTTATTGCTCGCATGACGAAAGACAGTGAGAAAGCTCGCGCAGCTTTCACCTCAGCGCGCGCGGAGCAGGAGAAGATTATTCAAGCTCAGCCAAGCTACGGTCCCCCGCTGTGCGTGCTTGGCTTAATCGACGCTGGCCTCGGGCGAAAAGAGGAAGCATTGCGCGAAGGCCGGCGTGCGGTCGAGCTTCTTCCCGTGGAAAAAGATCCAATTAATGGCGTGGCCATGACCAAGTATTTGGCAATGATCGCCGCTTGGGTTGACGACAAGGATCTCGCCTGCGAACAGCTTGCTGTGGCCGTCCGTCCTCCGAGCCGGCTCACCTATGGCCAATTAAAACTGCTGCCGTTTTGGGATCCTTTGCGCGGCGACCCGTGCTTTGAAAAAATCGTCGCCTCTCTCGCACCGAAATAGGCGGCGTCCGTTGAAATTGCCAGCGCAGTCCGGATTGGGATTCATGCCGATAAATCTAACTACGGAGGACGCGGAGAACGGAGAACACAGAGGTTGAAACTAATCTTCTCCGTGACCTCTGTGATCTCTGTGGTTAAATACATTCATGGCTTTCCGGACTTATAAGAACACCGACCTTAAGGTAAGCGAAGTCGGGTTCGGTTTGTGGACGATTTCTACCGGCTGGTGGGGAAACTTCACCGAGGACGAGGCGATCGCGTTGATGCGCAAGGCGTTCGATCTCGGTGTGACTTTGTTCGATGCAGCTGACACTTACGGGAACGGCTTAAGCGAAGAGTTGATCGCGAAAGCGTTTCCGAACCAGCGGGACGAAATCGTGATCGCGACCAAGGTCGGCTACGATTTTGTCCGCCACGGCGAAGCACGCGGACGCGGGCAGCGAGAAATTCCGCAGGATTTTTCTCCGGATGCGATTACTCGCGCGACAGACGCAGCGCTGAACCGATTGAAGACGGATCGGATCGATCTGCTCCAGCTGCACAACATTCGGATGGAGCAAGTCTATGACGACGCGCTCTGGACGACGCTGGAGAAATTAAAGAGCGAAGGAAAAGTTCGGTATTACGGCATCGCCCTGGGACCGGCGATTGGCTGGCTGTACGAGGGAATGAATTGCATTCGCGAGCGCGACATCACGAGCGTGCAGCATATCTACAACATGCTGGAGCAACATCCCGGACGCACCTTTCACCAAGCCGCAACCGACGCACGCAGAGATACAATGTTTCTCATTCGCGTGACGCATTCGTCCGGAATGCTCGAGGGCAAATACACTGCCGAGACTACTTTTCCGCCGACGGACCATCGCAGCCATCGACCGCGCAGTTGGCTGTTGAACGGAATTAAAAAGGTCGAGCAATTGCGGTTCCTCGAAAATTCCGAGCGCACGCTCGGGCAAGCGGCATTGCAATGGCTGCTTGCGGACGACCGCGTGGCTTCAACCCTGCCGAACATTTACAACGAAGAACAGCTCGTTGAATTCGCCAAGGCGCCCGAGTGTCCGCCGCTCACCGCCGACGACATGGCGAAGATTGATGAACTCTATTCCGACAACTTTGGCATCGAAGACGAACCGGCAAAGTTCAAGGGGACAATGGAGCTGCCCAAGGAAACCGCGGCGGCCTAGACACGAATTGCACTAATTCACACGGATTAACCCGAAGTGGGTCGAATGAAAGGTTGTGAGATTCGTGCCAATTCGGTTAATTCGTGTATTTAATCTGACTCGTCTTCTTCCTCCACCGGTTCGGCACGGCGGACTTCGGGTTCTTCGCGAGCGCGCCGCTGCTGATGACTTACTACCTTTTCACCCTGGTAAATGTCCTTGAACACATCTGCGATCATGGGCGCAGCAGCCGAACCCCCGTGGACTTTGCTACCGACGTCGCCTTCGTAAACAGCCGCAAACGCATATCGCGGCTGGTCGGATGGCAAAAATCCGGAGAACCAGGCTGCGGTGCGCTCTTTGTGTTTTGGTCCCCATTGAGCAGTGCCTGTTTTTCCAGCGATTTCAACATTATCAAGGCTGGCCTGGTGCGCGGTGCCGCCCCCGCCATTCACGACATCAATCATTCCGGTGCGCAGTTGGTCGAGGGTCTCGGATGAAAAGTCGAGTGTGCGTTTGGCGCGTACCTGGTACGCGGTCGCAATTTGGCCATCGAATGTCTGCACCTGTTGAACGAGTCGCGTTTGATATAACGTTCCGCCGTTTGCGACGACACCCATCGCTTGAGCCATTTGTAGCGGAGTAACCTGGATGTCTCCCTGGCCGATCGACATGTTCGCGATATCGCCATTGAGCAGTTTGCGGCCGTGGGTTGCCTTCATGTATTGATCGGTCGGAATGCGGCCTTCCGCCTCGCCACGCAACGGGATTCCGCACTTCGCGCCAAAACCCAGTTTTAACGCCCAGTCGATGATCGGCGCAGAGCCGGTCTTGATGCCCACCTGATAAAACCAGGTGTCGCACGATTCGGTGAGCGCCTGCACGAAGTTTAGCGCGCCGCGATTGCTTTTTTTCCAGTTGTGGAAGGTGACGTTGCCAATCTGAATTGCCGGCACGCATTCGTATTGGTCCTCGGCATAAACGGCGTGGCTTTCCAGTGCAGCAATGCCCACCGCAATTTTAAAGGTTGATCCAGGCGGATAAGACGAACGATACGCTCGTGGCAAAAGCGGTATGTCCGGATCGTCTTGCAACGCCTTGAATTGCTCGGCCGAAATCGATGGCACGAACAAATTGGGATCGTACGTCGGCCAGGATGCCAAGGCGAGAATGTCGCCGTTGTTGGGATCGATAATCACCATCGCGCCACGTTTTGCTTTTGCTTCCAGCGCCTTTTCCGCCAGTTGCTGAAGGTGCAAATCAAGAGTGGTGACCACGTTGTATCCAGGCTCAGGCGGGGTGATGAGTTTCTCGGAAGTTTTCCGGCCGTCCTTGTCGAAAGTGAGTTTGTATTCGCCGTGCTTGCCTGTGAGCATCCCATTGAAGGTTTGCTCCAGTCCTTCGCGTCCCTCCGTTTCCGGCCAGACCGTTTCGTGATTGTCGACAATGCCGTCGGGATTTCGCCCGGTCTTGCCCGTGTATCCAATAATCTGACCGGCAAGTTTTCCGTTCGGATAAATCCTCACATAAACAGGCCTCAGCGTCATGCCAGCCGGTAACTGATCTTTTATCTTTTCATATTCCTGCTGGCTCAGATTCTGCGCGATCTCCAGCGGCATGATTCCCCGATTGCGATAGTGACGAAGGATCGCCTCATCAGAAATCCGAAGCTTGCGGCCAATCAAGTCGCTTGCCTTGCCTATTTTTTCCCTGGTGAAGCTAAGCGCCTGCGCATCGGAAAAATCAGGAGGAGTTGGGAAATTGACGACGAGGTTGTAACTGAGCCGATTTTGCGCGAGCGGCGCGCCGTTGCGGTCCGTGATCTGTCCACGTGGAGCTGGAACATCGAGAATGTACGTGCGCGCCAGCTTTTGAGTCTCGAACGTCGGGATGATTGTTTCTTCTTCCGGCGAAGCACTTGGACTCGGCGCAGGCGTCGGCATTAGCGTTTGTGCGCGTGTTGTCGCTGACAGCGCAAAGATCGACAATGCGATCGAGAGATCCCTTACAGCTAACCAAATTGACTTCATTCGAAAAAATCTGCGTTAACTTCCCCAAGAACACTCACACTGCCATCCCGAGCGAAGTCGAGGGATCTCGTGACACTGCCCTCAGGTCGTTCCGCGGGATTCCTCGACTCCGCCTCGCTTCACTCGGAATGACGGCGACTTTCGGCAACATTGCACCTAAATCAATGGCTTTGCAGAAATCGCTGCAACTCTTCGGCCAGCTTTCGGCCAATCCCTTCAGTCGCAGCAATCTCCTCAACGCTTGCCTTCCGGAGACGATTCACCGACCCAAATCGCCGAAGCAACAAATTCTTCCGGTTCTGGCTTATACCCAGGCAATCATCGAGAATGCTCTCTTCGATTCGTTTTTTCATGAGCAGCTGATGGTACGCGTTTGCAAACCGATGGGCTTCGTCGCGAATGCGCTGAAGCAACCGCAAAGCAGCTGAATCCATTGGAAGTCGCAACGGTAACGCCCGGCCCGGCCGGTAAATCTCCTCTCGTTCTTTTGCCAGGCCGATGATGGGAAGGTCGTGCACGCCTAATCGCTGCAATTCACGGCACGCGGCGGAAAGCTGGCCTTTTCCGCCATCGACAATGATTAGGTCGGGAAGCCTGATGTAGCACGAGCCTCCGGCTTGCGAGTCCTTTTCAGCTGCAAGCGAGACGCATGCGCTACCCTGCAGCCGTCGGGCGGCATCAAACGCGTTCTCTTGAGAGAATTCCGCAGCATCGAGATTTGCCTCCCGCGCCTCGAGCAAGATCCGGGAATAGCGCCGCCGGACTACCTCAGCCACGCTGGCAAAGTCGTCCTGCCCTTCAACGGTGCGCACGCGATAGCGCCGATAATTGTTCTTGTCCGGCACGCCATCCCGAAAACAAACCATCGACGCAACGACGTGTGTGGTGGAAATGTTCGAGATATCGAAGCACTCCATCACACGCGGGGCATCTGGCAGTCGCAACGCATCCGCCAACGCCTGCACGTCCGCCATGGGATCAATTGCGCTGGGTAAGCTACCGCGGGTAAATCGACGCGTCGGCCTTGTCGTGCTACGCAAATCGTCAACCATGTTGCGAAGTTCGGCCGCCTTCTCGAAGTCCATTTTCTCCGCCGCTTTATGCATTTCGCTTTCCAGCGTCGAGATCATCTCCCGCGAATGTCCCTCCAGAAAATCGCACGCCTGCGCGACGCGCTCGCGGTATTGCTCCGCGTTAATTTCGCTCAAGCGGACCGGTAATTGATAGGTCGAGGATTTCAATTCCCGCTCGGTAGGTGCGCCCCGGCCAAAGGTGAGCACTCCAAATTTTTTGCGCATGAAATTCAACGTCTGCCGCAGCGCGCCGGCGTGCGCGTACGGGCCAAAGTAACGGCTGCCATCATCCTTTTTGAATCGGGCCAGCCGAAAACGCGGCCATTCCTCCGACATATCGACCCTGACGACGAGGAACCGTTTGTCGTCACGGAAGGAAACGTTGTAACGCGGCCGGTATTCCTTGATCAGCTTGCCTTCAAGCAAAACCGATTCCGCATCGCTGCGAACGGTATGCGTCTCAAAATCCCACGTCGCCTCCAGCATGGCGCGCGTTTTCAAATCGGCCTGGGCAAGTTTAGACGGCAGGAAGTATGAACTTACCCGTTTGCGCAGGTCGCGCGCCTTACCCACATAGATCACGCGATTGAACCGGTCGCGCATCAAGTACACGCCAGGTTTGTGCGGCACTTCGTGCACTTTCTTTTGCAAATCCGGTTTCTGTTTTCTCGATGCAGCCATGCGGCTGCAAATTTACGCAAGAAGGAGACAGCGCGAAACTGGCCGCTTTTCTGCTCCGGGCTATGTCTCCGCTGAGGACAGCGGACGCTACAACACATTGACACTGTAGCGTGCGCTGTCTCAGCGCATCTGGTCCTCCGGTCTAAGGCGATTACATCCGCGTTACGGCCTCGTCGTTGTAGTGGTGGTCGTTTCCTCGCGCTTGATAATCGTGGCAGGCTGGGTCAGCACAACTTTCCGCACCACAACCCGGTCGCCCACAGTTGAATAATAGATGGTCGCCGGCAGGTCTGGACGAATGGCCGACCAATTTACAATCCGACCTCCCGGGTCTACGACGGTCGTGTCCTTCGTGTAGTAGTAACGGACGGGTGCCGCATTCGCCGCTGTTCGGAATGTAAAGTAATCCGAATCCGGCGTGTAGGTCACGATATTGCCCACAGAGCTGGTCGTTGTCTGCTGAGTTGTGGTCGTGCCTGTCACAGGATCGGTGGTAGTCGTCGTTGTTGTCTGCTGCGCGATTGCTAATCCAATGGCAGCTGAGTAGATCGCTACTGCTGCTAAGATTTTCTTCAATCCGGTTTGTTTCATGTTTGTCCCTCTGCTTTCATTAAACGGATGTTCTCCATCATGTATGTCCCCGGCGCCTCAACACCGGAGTTTTTTCAGGTACGCCTTGGTTTCGTAACTTCGACCTCGTGTGGTCGCCTCCAAGTGGGTAATCGACCTTGTAGCCACGGCGCTGTGTCGCCGTGTTGCCCAAGTCAATGTCGCCAGAGCGCCTCGACACAGCGAGGCGGCTACACCATCTGTGAATAGCTCTTAGAGTAGTGTGATCTTTATGCAGGCTTTACCGGGTTTCCGTGATTTCCTTCCCGAGGACTACGCAAAGCGCAATTACATCTTTGCGTGCTGGCGTGAAGTGGCCCGGCGCTACGGTTTTGTTGAATGGGAAGGTCCTCCACTGGAGTCGACCGAGCTGTACAAAAAGAAGAGCGGGGCCGAAATCGTCGATCAACTTTTTAATTTTACTGACAAGGGGGAACGCGAAGTCGCTCTGCGGCCAGAGCTGACGCCAACGCTCGCTCGCGTGGTCGCGGCACACGAACGCCAGTTTAAAAAACCGCTCAAATGGTTTTCGCTCGGCCAGTTCTTCCGGTACGAGAAACAACAGCGGGGCCGCTTGCGCGAACATTTTCAGCTCAATTGCGATATCATCGGCGAATCGGATCTCGCGGCAGATATCGAGCTGGTTGCGCTTTGCATCGATGTCCTGCGTGCGTTCGGATTCACGGAAAAAGATTTCGTCGTCCGAATCAGCGACCGCGAGTTTTGGACAGATTTTCTGCACGAAAAAAATGTGCCGGCAGAACGCTGGGACGAACTCCTGCAGGCCATTGACAAATTCGGGCGCGAGCCGCGCGAGAAGACCGCCGAAAAGCTGGGCGACCTCGCCGAGCCTGTCTTTGCGACTCTAAAAAGCGGCGGAAAAAGTCAGAAGCTCAGCAAATTGTTAGATGCTCTGCGCGGACGCGGACTGGCGGATTTCGTGGCGATCGATATCGGGATTGTTCGCGGGCTCGCCTATTATACCGGCATCGTGTTTGAGGTGTTCGACCGCGCCGGAAAATTTCGCGCCATCGCCGGCGGTGGTCGATACGACAACTTGGTCGCGCAACTTAGCAACGGCACCGTCTCAATGCCTGCGCTCGGTTTCGCGATGGGCGACGTCGTCCTCGGCGAATTGATCAACGAAATCCCACTCGCTCGTGAAGCGATGGAGAAAGCAATTACGAACGACGCGAAAATCGACATCTACATTGTGATCGCGAAAGAAGAACGCCGTGCCGACGCGCTAAAACAAATTCAGCACCTCCGCGACGCCGGCTACCGCGTTGATTACCCGCTGACGAGCGAAAAGGTCGGCAAGCAATTCCAAACCGCCGAGCAGCTCGGCGCCCGTGTTGCGGTGTTGTTCGGCGACGAATGGCCACAACTTAAAATAAAAGACATGACCACCGGCGAGCAGCAGCTCGTCACAAAAGACAACTTCACAACACGCATTGAATCTATCCTGCGCTAGGCCGCGCAGCTCTGGGGAGCACAGGCTGGCAGCCTGTGCTCCCCAGAACGTAATCGCTTGCGCGATTTTTCACTTCGCACAGAATGAGACGCTACTTTTTTGCATCGCATGTACCGCACGCACAATTGCAATTCACTTCGCAAGACAGACATCGGCAAGGAGGTCACGCTTGCCGGATGGGTGAATGTCACGCGCGATCACGGCGGGGTGATTTTCATTGACCTGCGCGATCGTGAGGGATTGACCCAGGTTGTTTTTCGGCCTGAGGAAAATGCGCAGCTTGCGAAGCAGGCGCATACATTGCGAAGCGAAGACGTAATTCAAGTTTCGGGTCGCGTTGCTGCGCGCCTACCGGGCACAGAAAATCCGAACCTCGCCACAGGCGATATCGAAATCATTCCGAGCGATCTGAAAATTCTGAATCGGGCTAACACACTGCCGTTCCCGATTGACGCTGAGCCCCAGAATGAAGATTTGCGATTGACGCGCCGGTATTTCGATCTCCGTCGGCCACGTCTCGCACGCAATCTGCGGCTGCGTCATCGGGTTGCGAAGGCGACGCGCGATTACCTCGACAGCCGGGGATATGTGGAAGTGGAAACGCCAATCCTTTCCAAAAGCACGCCGGAAGGCGCACGCGATTTTTTGGTGCCGAGCCGCGTCACCCCCGGAAAGTTTTACGCGCTGCCGCAGGCGCCACAGCAATACAAACAACTGCTCATGGTAGCCGGCGTGGAGAAATATTTTCAGATCGCCAAATGTTTTCGTGACGAGGATTTGCGCGCGGACCGGCAACCGGAGTTTACCCAGATAGATATTGAAGCGTCGTTCGTAACGCCCGACGACATTTTCGAGGTTACTGAAGGAATGTTGGCGGCAATTTTCGAGGCTGCGCATAACATCGAGATCAAAACGCCTTTTGATCGCCTTACTTATCGCGAGGCGGTTAGCAGATACGGCAGCGATAAGCCCGACCGCCGTTTTGGAATGGAACTGGTCGATCTAGGCGAAGTCTTCTGCGAAAGCAGTTTCAAAGTTTTTCGTAACGCGCTCGATGCAGGCGGCGTGGTGAAAGCGATCAACGCGAAAGGCTTTGCCGGAATCACGATTGGCCAAGCCGATGAATTAACTGAGATCGCAAAGCTGTACCGCGCGAAGGGACTGGCCTTTATTAAAATCGAGAACGGCGAATGGAAATCGCCCATCGTGAAATTCTTCTCGGAGGTCGAAAAGCAGGCGTTGCGATCGAAACTTAATATCGAGGAAGGCGATTGCGTTTTCTTCGGCGCAGACAAATGGGAAATAGCATGTGAAGTGCTTGGCCGGCTGCGGCTGCGCATCGCTGAAATCCAGGATTTGCACGGTAGTGCGCGACCTCAGGGCGCGCCGGAATGGGATTTCCTTTGGGTAACAGATTTTCCGCTCTTCGAATGGAGCCCGGAGGAAAACAAGTGGAACGCGATGCATCATCCGTTCACCCGCCCGAAAGCGGAGGACATGCCGCTATTTGAAGCGAAGATATTCCCGGATGTTCGTGCCCAGGCGTACGACGTAGTGCTAAACGGCGTCGAGATCGGCGGCGGAAGCATCCGGATTTACGAGCCGGAGCTGCAGGAAAAAATGTTCGAAGCACTCGGCATCCGGCCGGAAGGTCAGCAATCTCAATTCGGGCATTTGCTCCGAGCGCTGCGGCTCGGCGCGCCGCCGCACGGCGGGATCGCGCTCGGCCTCGATCGGCTCGTCATGCTGATCTGCGGCGAACAAAGCATTCGTGACGTCATCGCATTCCCAAAAAACAATCGCAGCATGGATCTGATGACGAATTCACCAAGCGAAGTCGATCCCCGTCAGTTGCGCGACTTGGGAATCAAACTGGCGAACGACAAAAGGGTGTCCTGAGGCTTGCGCGTCCGATCTCGATTGGATCCTCGTGCACCGTGAGCCCCGGCGCTGATCAACTTCAATAACCCAGGGCCGCTTTTCGCTCGGTCGCGGTAGGCAGAGGGTCTTTGCGGGCTGTGATTGCCTCCCCCCCAGCTTCCTTGATCTGCTTCGACTGGACGTCATTGAACTCGACGTCCTTTGCGAATTCCGGAGGAAGATCCATGTCGGCATAGATGGCATGCACGGGACATACCTCTACACATGCCATGCAATCGATGCATTCATCAGGATGAATGACCACCTGGTTGTCCATTTCGTAGAAGCACGCGACCGGGCAGACTTCTACACAGTCGGTGAACTTACATCCGTTACATTTTTCGGTGACGATATGGGCCATGGGATTTGGAATTGTTGAGAGTTGCGTAAAAAAGACTGCCGTTACGAGTAATTAGTGACCCATCGCGAGTCAAATTCCTCCTTTAACGCCAGCGTTAAGCGACACCAGGGTGATGCTCGCGTCCACTCTTGAAGAGAATCGCCACGGAAAAGGTGACAATGGTCCCGAAGCAGATCCACCAGGGAAATTCCATTACGGGTAGCCAGCTCGGTTGGGCATAAAGCTTGCCGCCGAAGATTCCGGCGATCTTGTCGGGCAAACCGCTCAGGATCGCGACAACGATGAACCCGATGAGCATTGCTATAAGGTTGCCGAAATCGTTGCCGCGCCGCTTGGTGAAAATTCCGCAGAGAAAAACACCGAGCAGGGATCCGTAAGTGTAACCGAAAATTCCGAGCACGATCGGAATGATCCGCACGTTAGGATGAACAATGACGAGATAGGAAGTTGTCGAAGCGACAACGATCATCAGGAGAGAGAACCAGACCGTGGCCCAACGCACTGCGCGCAAACTTTGTTCCGGCGTCGATGCTGGATTGATGTACGGCTCGTACCAATCGCGGGTAAAACTCGTGGCCAGCGCGTTGATCGCGGTGCTGAGCGAGCCCATCGCAGTCGCAAAAATGCCTGCGATCAGCAGGCCGCGCAGGCCGACCGGCATCTGGTACAGAATGAAATGACAAAACGTTTCGTTAGGCGTTTTGGGAAGGGTTGGATCGGGATGCACCTGGTAATAAACCCAAAGCAACAATCCGATGCTGAGAAAGGTGAGCACAATCGGAATATCGGCCAGCCCGGACATAATGAGCGAACGCCGACTGCGGCGAATGTCGGGGGCGGTCAACATCCGTTGCACCATGTCCTGATCCGTGCCGTGCGTGGACATGGTGATGAATGTCGATCCGATCAGACCGGCGAAAATCGTGTACTCGACCTCGAACATCCCTTTAATTTTGTCCCAGCCATGTTTCGCGGGATCGAGACCGGTGGTGAAAAAATCGGAAATCCCGAAGCCACCGTGGCGTTGTACAATCTCGTTCCAACCGCCAGGGATCGCAGAGTAAAGAAGACCGAGCGCAATGAACGCGCTGCCAATCATGATCGACGCCTGGATGAAATCGGTCCAGATGACGGCCTTGATTCCGCCGAGCGTAGTGTAGATGGCGGTCAAAATGACGATCGCGATTGTTGAGCCGATGTAGATGAAAAGCGTTTCCTTTTGACCAGGCTGGACGCCGCGAATCATTTCATACGCGAGCGCAAGTGCGATTGCCGCCACATACAGGCGTGCGCCGGACGCGAGGAGCCGCGTAAACATGAAAACGGCTGAGGCCGCGTTCTTCGTCGGCACGCCGAAACGGGCGGTGAGATATTCGTAGATCGAATAAACTTTGTAGTCGTAATACGGCTTGATGAAAATGTAACTGACCAGGATACGCGCCAGGATGGTGCCGAGCGCCAGTTGTAAGTAGGTGAAGTTGCGCAACGCGAAGCCTTCGCCCGGCGTCCCGAAAAACGTACCCGCGCTTGTTTCTGCGGCAATAATGGAAGCGAGCACTGCCCACCACGGAATTCTGCGGCCGCCGAGAGCGAAGTCTTTGAGGTTTTCCTCCTTCCGGCCCATGTACAGGCCGATGGAAATGATGAGCACAAAATAGAGAAGGAGAACTGCGCTATCGATAGCGAGCCGGCTGTCCATGTCGGCGCTTACTTAGCCACAGACGCTGTGGTGAGCCAGTCGAATCCATCAACACAAATTTACACAGACATTGAGCGTTGGACGTTGAGCGTTCAGCGTTGGACGTTTGCTGGTGGACTTCACCGAGTGTGCCATATCCGATTTTAATTTGGAGAAGACGCTGAACTCCGGGCAGGTTTTTCACTGGGAAAAGGCTGGCAACGGGTTTGTGGGAACCATCGGGGAGTACGCGGTTTACGCAGAGCAAGACGACGATATTTTGAAAGTTCGTTTTGGCGGGACGCCAAAACCAACACGCGAGACGCGTGTGCTCCCCAGAATCGTCGCGCATTATTTTGCGCTCGATCATCCGTTGCAGGAGATCTGCGCCTCGTTTCCGAAAGATCCGACCATGAATGCCGCTCGGGACTTTTGTCGCGGGCTGCGGATCATTCGGCAGCCGAAATGGGAATGTCTGGCCACGTTCATGTGTTCATCGATGAAACAGGTGGCGCACATTCGGCAAATTTCGCTGGCGCTCCGGAACCGCTTTGGTGAGCGACGGAAAATCGGGAGTCGAGTGATGTACACTTTCCCGTCACCGCAGCGAATTGCCGGAGCTTTCGAGAATCAGTTGCGCGAATGCAAGCTCGGTTATCGCGCCAAAAACCTGCGCGCAACAGCACAGCTCGTCAGTTCCGGCGAATGTGATCTCGAATCATTATCGGTGCTTCCGGATGGCGATCTTCGGAACAACCTGTGCGAGCTGCCGGGCGTAGGCGTGAAGATCGCAAACTGCGTGATGCTCTTTGCCTACGAGCGGCTCCGCGCATTCCCAATCGACGTCTGGATCGAGCGGGTGTTGAGACAGCGTTATTTCCCGAGCCGGAAGAAAATGACAGCGCAACAGCTGCGTGAATTCTCCGAAACCTATTTTGGGGAACACGGCGGGTATGCACAGCAGTACTTGTTTCATCACGCGCGGACAGCTTTACGGAAGTCAGAACTGGCAAGAGATTCCTCAACTGCGCGGAGTTTACCCTGCGGGAGCGAGGCGAGTCGAACGGGCTCCGGTCGGAACGACAAAAGGAAGGCCGCGCGGACAGGCCGCGTTAACGGGAAAGAAGGCGCAATCCCAGCAATAGAGACAAGATTAGAACAAAGGAATCGGATAGCTGCGCAAGTTGTCAGTCCTGCCGGGCTGAGATAATGTTCCGGTCTTAAGCTGAAACCCGGAGCCTGAATTCTTCACCATCAAGACACCGCTGTCATGACCACGGCTGACATTATGTTCGCCCAGCCGGGCAACCCCGAAAGCCTTCGCGATCATGAGTACGACGCGCGAACGATTTCGTGGGCGCTGCTTGCCGCGATTCTTATCCACTTGGTCGTGGCATTTTTGCTTGCCGCTTTCAGCGGCGTCTTCTCACCAAGTGTTCCGTTTGAGGAAAAGCCGGCTGAACTCACGTTCGTCGATTTGTCACCGACATCGGCTGCGAAGAATTCCGCGTTTATAGAAACGGACGAATCGAAAAAGGCCCCCGAGCCGAAGGACAAAACATTCGAATCAAACGCCAACTCAATTGGAGCAAGCGAGCTTGCCGCGGTTGGTGAACTGCCGTTGCCGTCACAGGATGGGAAGGATCGGCCATTACTGGATTTTGAGACAAATCCGCACTCGTTGGAAACAAAGGGAGCGCAACCGCAGCAGTCGAACGCTGCACCGCAACCCAAACAAATGACTGCTCCGCAACCGGCGCCGATCACCGCTGCGGAACAATTTGCGCTGTTGACTCAAAAGCCAACTGCTGCATCCGAGGCCTCGACCGCTACATCGCAAGCGCAGTCTGCGTATCGGCGGCAGAAGGAGCGAACACACATCTCCGGTAACATCACGAGTCGCGGCATTTCGGCCGTGAATGCTTTGGGCACACCGCTCGGTCGCTACCAAAAGATCGTGGCAGATTCAATTGGGTCACGCTGGTACGTCTTTGTAGAGCAGAAGCGTGATTTAATTACCATCGGCACCTTGCGGCTTCGATTTAATATTGACCGGAGTGGACAAGTAAAAGGTCTCAAAATCACTGAGAACAGTTCGAACGAGGCGTTTGCTAACGTTTGCGTGCAATCAGTGCTCGAAGCGCACCTTCCGCCGATTCCCGAAGAGGTCGCGAACACGTTGCCGCCCGAAGGCCTGGAAGTGGACGGACTCGGTTTCATCATTTTTCCAAACCGATGATCGTCGCCTGGATCATTGCCGAAACGGACGGAATCGTGAATATCGTATTCGGATTTTTCACGAGGGGCGGGCTTTTCATGTGGCCGCTGCTGGCCTGCTCGATTGTCTCGGTGACGACGATGATTTTGCGCGGGCTCGCGCTGCGACGCAAGAACGTGATGCCGCCGCTAATCGAACAGGAAATAGAACGTCTCGCGCCCGGCGAAAGTCCGGAGCTGTTGTCACGAATCCTGCATCACGATCCTTCGTCGCTGGCGCGGATCACGCGTGTCGCGCTGCAATATTTGCGTGCGCCGCGTTCGGAAAACATCGAAGCGGTCCAAACTCGTGCACGCCACGAGATGGTTCGGCTGGAAAAGGGCCTCATTGTGCTTGAAGTCATCGTCGGCATCGCTCCCTTGCTCGGGCTGATCGGCGCCGTCTCAGGACTCGTCCACGTTTTTTCCCACCTTGGATTGAGCTCGGGCGCAGCGGATACGCGTCAGATCGCGCTCGGAATCGCCGAAGCATTGAACGCCACCGTCTTCGGGCTCTCGATTGCCGTGCCGACACTGATCGGGTTCACCTATTTTTCGAGAAAAGTAGAGGTGATGTCGGTGGAGATGGAAACTTTGGTCGTCGAGCTAATCAATAAACTCTATTACGGCCGCTCCTCGCGGGAATTTGAAGCGGTAAAACCGCCCCCCACCACGCAGATACCGATTCCGACGCCGGTAGCCTGAAATGGCGCGGCGCATCTGAGCACATGAAATTCGCAGTGCGAAAACGGCGGGCACCCCTCATTATTATCGTGTCGCTCGTCGATATCCTTATCATCCTGCTCATCTTTTTTGTCGTTTCGACGACCTTCAAAAAGGACCAGCCAGAGGTCCAGATTAATTTGCCAGAGTCCAAGACGGCGCAGAAACGGCCGGGTGAACTCGAACACGCGATTGTTAGTATCGATCAAAATGACGAGGTTAAACTGGACGGACGCGCCATAACCGTGGACGAACTGGAGGGGGCGGTGAGTGGTTTGCCTGAAGCGCGCAAATCAGCGCTTGCGCTGCAAGCGGACAAAAAAGCCTCCTTCGGCACGATCATTAAGGTGATGGATGCGTTGAAACTGGCAGGCGTGAGAAATTTGCCGGCGTTTACCCGGGAAGAAAAATGATCCTGCCGATTTTGCAGTACGGGGACCCGATCCTTCGGGCAAAGGGCAAACGGATCGAGGAAATCAACGATCGCATTCGGGAGCTGGCGGCGAACATGCTTGAGACGATGCATGCCGCGCACGGCGTGGGACTGGCGGCGCAGCAGATTGGTGAAGCGTTGCAACTCACTGTGCTGGATGTTTCGGCAGTCGAAGACCGGCCGACCATGTTGAAACTAGATGCAACGGATGTCGATCCAAAGACGGCGATGCCGCTCGTGTTGATTAACCCCGAAATCGAGCTCCACGGCGAAACTGAAGTTGGCGTAGAAGGCTGCTTAAGTTTTCCGGAAATCACCGGCGACATTGAACGGGCGCAGTCGGTCATCGTGCGCGCACAAACATTGGAAGGCGGCACCATCCACATTGAAGCGAGCGGATTTCTCGCGCGGGCGATTCAGCATGAAGGCGACCATCTTAGCGGAATCTTATTCATCGACCGGATGCGTTCGGCGGCAAAGGCCGCATTGTCGAGCCGCCTGAGACGGTTACAGAAAGAGACCAAACGCGGCACCAGACATCGAGAACCGCTCGTAAGTGAGACGACGCTGTAGCAGCGACGGGCTGGATATGTGTTTAGCGCCCAAGGCGCGTCTCATATTAGCCTGGGGCATCGCCCCAGGAATCCGATTGTTACGTAAATGAAACTGAAAGCACGGCTTCAGTCCCGCGATGATTCTCAGTCCCGAATATACTGCACGTCGAAATTAATGGCGCTAACGATCGAAAGGAAATCACGGCAGAAGTGATTCGCGCTTTCAGCGCTGGCGTATTTTGGATTCGGCGAATCCTGTGGCGGTGCCCCAGGCTCAGTCATGCGGGCGCGCCCTCAGCGCTAAACACATAGCAGGCTAGAAGCCCGCATGCCACGACAGCCAAGATGGCTATCTTCCAGTCAGAAACCCGGTCAACGGACTCGTGGCCGCCGCCACGTTGAGTTTTTCTGCTAATCCGATTTCGCGCGCTTCGCGGCCTGCTTCGATCGCTTTTTTGAACGCTTTTGCCATGCGAACGGGATCGGAGGCGATTGCAATCGCCGTATTCACCAAGACTGCGTCGGCGCCCATTTCCATTGCTTCAGCAGCGTGACTTGGCGCGCCCAATCCGGCATCAACGACTACCGGCACGATGGCTTGCTCGATGATGATCTCGATCTGCAGACGCGCTTCGATACCGCGATTGCTGCCGATCGGCGAACCCAGTGGCATCACCGTGGCCGTTCCGATGTCCTGCAATCGTTTCGCCAGGACCGGATCGGCATTGATGTAGGGGAGCACGGTGAACCCTTCTTTCACGAGAATTTCCGCAGCCGCCAATGTCTCAACCGGATCTGGAAGCAGATATCGTGGATCCGGATGAATCTCGAGTTTGATCCATGTGGGCAAACCTGCGCTTGCAGCCAGCCGCGCGAGCCGGACAGCCTCCTCCGCGTTGCGCGCGCCGCTCGTATTCGGAAGGAGAAGAAAGCGTTTCGGATCGATGAAATCGAGAATGTTCGCAAACGGATCGTGTTTACCGGAAATATCTGCGCGTCGCAGCGCGACCGTCACCAATTCCGTGCCGCTTGCAATAAGCGCATCCCGCATCAGCTCGTTAGACGCGAATTTTCCCGTGCCCACGAGCAGACGCGACGTGAACTCGCGATCTGCAATCTTCAATTTCGAAGGCTTGTCCGCCATTGCCAAAAAGATAAACGAATTCGTCCAAACGCGCGAATGTCGATCTGGGGAGCACAGGGCTGCCAGCCTGTCCTTTTTGGCAGCCTGCCGAAAAGCTTTTGGAGCGTTCGTAGCAGGGGAATTCTCGCGAGACGTGGAAGTCGTCGGCAAGCTGCCGACGACAACAGGCTGGCAGCCCTGTGCTCCCCAGAAAACGGACGCGTGTGATTTAGTGCTTGTACGACACGCATAATCGCGCGACATTTTTCTCCGTGACCAGGTTCGATCTTCGCCGAGAAGGTTGCATCAAAGGAATGTCGCGACTGTCTGACGAACGCGTCGATCTGGTGGTGACGTCTCCTCCGTACAATCTCGGCATTAGCTACGGGAAATATTCCGACACGCAGGATCGACAATCCTATTTGCGGTGGTGCCATCGATGGGCGGAGAAAATTCGGCGAATTCTAAAACCAAGGGGCTCATTTTTTCTCAACCTCGGGGCGGCGCCATCGAACCCGATGCTGCCGCACGAAATCCTTATGACGCTGCGTGATTTGTTCGTGCTACAAAACACCATCCACTGGATCAAATCGATCGCGATCCGGAATGGCGAGGGCGAGCAGCGGTCGCACGGCCATTTCAAACCAATCAATTCGCCGCGTTTCCTTAACGATTGCCACGAATATGTTTTTCATTTCACGAAGTCAGGTCGTGTCGAACTCGATCGGCTCGCGCTTGGCGTTCCATATCAGGACAAAAGCAACATCGCCCGCTGGTCGCACACGCGCGGAAGCGACCTTCGCTGTCGCGGTAACACGTGGTTTGTTCCCTATGAAACGATTCAGAGCCGGGAGAAAGAGCGACCGCATCCCGCGACTTTTCCGGTCCAATTGGCTGAGTGGTGCATCAACCTGCACGGAGCATCGCGCGTGCATACAATGCTCGACCCATTTCTCGGTATCGGGAATTCAGCCGTGGCAGCGCAGCGCTGCGGCGTGAAAAGATTTATCGGGTTCGAAATCGATGAGACCTATCTGGCGGAAGCGAAACGCAGGATTGGGTAGCGCACTGCCTGCCCGCTGTGTGCGGGGTCTCGCGTGTCCGCCAGTCGGACGGACTGGTCCCGTGGCCAGCTGGCGACTCCGAAAGCTTTCGCGAGTCGCGAACGTTCGTTTGAATTGAAACCACAAACAAAGATTGTTTCGGCGAGAACGCCAAAACCAAGTCGCCGCGGCGACCGCGATGTCGAACAGATCACTCTTCGTTGGCAAGCTGATCGTCGCGCTGAATTTCTTCTCACTGTTCAGCGCCGAGTCAGCTGCGCCTTCACTTGATTTTGCTGGCACTAGCTTCGCTCCAGGTTCAACGGTCCAGGCTAATGTTCCTCTGAGCGCGCAGGAAAAATCATTGGCTGCGCAGGGAGGCAATGCGGTGCCTCCAAATGCAGTCGCTGTGCTGGGGACGCCTGTCAATTTCGATTCGCGAAAGAGTTGGCCAGTTTTGGTGATTTGTTCCACCAGCGATTTTAAACGTCAGAATCGAAATGACCTTGTCCAGTTTTACCGGAGGATGGGGCTTGCTGAAGGCTGGGTGCTGTTGGCTGGAGACGGGCCGCAACATGCGCGAAACGACACCGCCGCCTGGCGTGGCGCAATGACGCTCGCCGCGATTGACGCTCTGCATCGCAGTTTTAACCGGTTCGGAAAAGTGGCCGGTCGCGTGCGCCGGTTTCTCTGGAGGAGGAAAAGGAGTTGGTTACGTAGCGCCTTTGCTGGCCAGGAATGGTTGTCGCATCAGTGGAATTCATATGACGGGTGCGAACGAAGACCATCTGAGCGACGGGTACGCGCGGATCCAGCCCGGCGCGGATTTTCTTAACACAGCAATTTACATCAGCGCTGGGCGCGACGGCAGGATCCCGACCGTCGAGCAGCAATACACTGTCGCCGGTTTAATTAAGCGAACAGGGTTTCACCGAATGCGAATTGGGACTTTCCACGGCGGCCATGAAGTCAATGACGCGCAAACTTCCATCGCTTTGCGTTGGTTCCGCGAACTGCAGTAGGCAGAAACGCAGCCTAGTTCATTCAATCGCGGTCCGAAGTGCGTCGGCCAATCCGTGAGGATCATCACTGCCCAAGGCGAATTTTCGGCCGTTGCGCAACGTGATCGCCACGGCGTCCAATCCGGAAACATTGTAGAGCCAGCCGTACGGCGTCAGATGAATTCCCCAACCGTACCACCAAGGAATGCGAATCGGTCCGCACGCGGCGATCTCCGCAACCGACACTCGTTTGCGGATCATTCCAATGCCGAAGGACGCACACAAAGTTTCTTCGTTGATCGCGATGGTGAGTTTGTAGAACAGCGCGAGCGTAATCAGAAGCACGACGGAAACCACTAAGAGACTCTTCCGATGCGCGATGATCCGAAGGTCGCGTTGATTGCAAACAGAACTGCTGCGACAAGCAGGGACCAAATGATCACGTGACCGATCTGTGTGTGCTCGTACTGCGTCACAGAAGCTTGCCTTCGGATGGCGCTTTCGTGTCGGACGCCTCGTGAAATTTCTCCAGCGATTTTACCAGAGTGCCCGGCAACGGATGCACCCGATCAAAAATGCGGGGTGCCAGCGGTTGGGCTGTTGTGTAACCGGCAGCGAACATTTCCAACTTTGAATCGAGATTGTCGATGTAATGCAACGTCATCGCTTCGGGTGTCTTCGGTTCAACTGGTGAACCTAACTCCTTCTGGCCATGATGGGCGCCAATTAGATGCAGGAGATGCAGGCGCACATCCTCCGATGGCGGCGAGTAACTTTTCCACATGTCTGTATTGTCGGCGCTGAGTCTTCGCCAGAGTGAATTCACTACCTCGAGTCCAATGGAAATGTGGCCGACTAGTTCACCGAGTTCATCGTAGTCCATAACAAAGCCGGTTTCGGAGAACTGGTTTTCCCAAAGTTTACCGGAGTCGTGAAAGAGAATACCGGCGATCAAAAGATCGAGGTTTAACTGCGGATAAAGCGGCGCGATGTCGCTCGCCACCCGCATCATTTGCGCCGTGTGCTCGACCAATCCGCCGCGTCGAGCGTGATGATATTTGCGTGCCGCTGCAGCGCGCCGAAACCGATCGCCCCATTCGTTCACAAACGTTTGCGTCAGGGTGCGGAGGCGAGGATCACGAATGCCGTCGATGGCTTGTACGATGAATTCCCAGTCAGTCGCTTGCTTTGCGCGCAGGTCCGCTGGCCCTACTAACAGCTCCTTGGTCTCTTGATCGGAGAGTGGCCGAAACATCCACTTGTCTGCCTCGAGTCCAAATTGCGGGTGTTGGCGAAACTCTCCAGTCAGTTCGATGAAACTTTCGCGCGTAAGTCCACTGCACGTTTTGTAGTTAGGATGGTCGCTCCAGACCCGCAGTTTCATGCGGTCGCACGCATCTGCCAGAACCAGTTCGCAGTACGGTTTGCCGTCGCGCTGCGTCTTCGCCGCGGCCGATTCCACTTGTACGTGCACGCGCGCCGGCACCGCGCTCCCACCAGTGCGGGACGCCGCCCGGCGAATGTCAGTCAAAGTCAGTAAATCCATCTCGACAAATCTAACACAAGTCGCAAACGCGCTGTAGCGTCCGCCATGTATTTGGCTAGCGCCAACGGCGCAATGTTTCATTCTAGCCTGGGGCATCGGCCCAGGGAATCGATTGCCCCTCGTGACCGAGCGCTGAAAGCGCGAGTCACTTTACCGAGACAAAGTTCGCGACTCGCGAAAGCTTTCGGAGTCGCCAGCTCGCCACGGGACGAGTCCGTCCGACTGGCGGACACGCCAGGGCGCGTGCGCTCCCCAGAGATGTACGCTCCATTTGCTCAATGTTTCTGAAGCACCTCGAGTGCAGCGCATGCGGTCTTCAGCACGAGTGGTCGCACCTGCAGAATGTCTGCCTTTCCTGCCACAAACCGCTCCTCGCGATTGTTGATCTTGCCGCGGCGAGTCGAATGCTCACGCGCGAGACACTCGCCACACGAGAAAAATCGTTGTGGCGTTATCGCGAAGTGTTGCCATTGCCTGACGACGTCGAGCCGGTTTCGCTGGGCGAAGGCGGAACGCCGCTTTTGCGCGCATCCGGCAGCTGCCGGACTGATGACATCGACCTGTGGATCAAAGATGAATCGCTAAATCCGACACAGAGTTTCAAGGCGCGCGGGATGAGCGTGGCCGTTTCGATGGCAAAATATCTTGGCGCCACCAAACTTGCGGCCCCCAGCGCCGGAAATGCCGGTGGCGCGCTCGCTGCCTACGCAGCTCGGGCGGGTCTCGAAGCGCACATCTTCATGCCTCGCGACACACCGCGCGCAAACATCATTGAATGCCGCGAGCTCGGTGCTCAAGTCACGTTGATTGACGGACTGATCACTAATTGCGGCGCCGAAATCGCCCGGCGAAAAGCAAAGGAAGGCTGGTTCGACATGTCCACGTTGAAAGAGCCATATCGCGTCGAGGGAAAAAAGACGCTCGGCTACGAATTGGCGGAGCAGTGCGCCTGGCAATTGCCCGACGTGATTCTTTATCCCACGGGCGGCGGCACCGGGCTTATCGGAATGTGGAAAGCGTTTGACGAAATGGAAACCCTCGGCTGGATCGGCAAAAAGCGACCACGCATGTTCGCCGTGCAAGCCACTGGTTGCGCACCAATCGTCCGCGCGTTCGAAGCCGGAGAAAAAATTGCGGCGGAATTTCCAGACGCGCGCACCGTGGCCACCGGTCTGCGCGTTCCGAAAGCGATCGGAGATTTCCTGATCCTGAACATTCTTTGTCAATCCAACGGCGGCGCAATCGCGGTCACTGACGAAGAAATGATCCGCAGCGCGCGCGAAGTGGGATCGACGCAAGGCCTTTTCGTCTGCCCAGAAGGAGGAGCGTGTTTCGCCGCTCTCAAATTGCTTTTCCACGCCGGCAAAATCGCGCCGGGCGAACACGTGGTCATTTTCAATACCGGCTCGGGAATCAAGTACCTTGAATGTTACGAACACCGCGGTGTCAGCCCCGACGGCCTTCTGGGATGAAATGGATTTCAAGCCGGTAGAGTCTTGATCCTTTTTGGCTTAGTATATTCGGTTTGATCTCTATTCGATTTCGACGGCGCACATTTCGTCGCACCACATCTCGATGCGGTGGCGAATCTGATCGCGGATTTCGCGCGTGCCTGCCAGGCGCTCTTCGCGCGTGCCCTCGAGTGCGGCGGGGTCCGGAAAACTCCAGTGCAAGCGGTTAGTCACGCCAGCAAAGATCGGACAGCGCTCGGCGCTGGTCTCATCGCAAACGGTGATCACATAGGCAAATAGTTCGCCCGATTTGAAGACGTCGAACACGGATTGAGTTTGCTTTTGCGAAATATCGATCCCCATCTCGCGCATTGCTTCGACTGCCAGTGGGTTCAGTGTGCCGGATTCGAGCCCCGCGCTGTGCGCTTCAAAACGATCGCCACAGATATCGTTGAGAAGCGCTTCGGCCATTTGGCTGCGGGCGCTGTTATGGACACAGATGAATAGGACTTTTTGTTTCATGATTATGCATGATGCCGCGAACATGGCAGAACGACAAGAAACGAGGGCTTGGGCAGCCGTCGGGTGCGCACAACGTAGAAACCGGATCTTCAGCGTCCCGCCGACACATTTGATCTGTGAACACGACGGCTGCGAAGCCGTCATTCCTTGGCTACGTCCGTTTGCCGACGAAGATGGAGATTCGCTTGGCGAATGCCTTCCCAGGCTCCGCATAAAAACGGCGCCCCAGTTCGAGTGCATTCGTGCGCAATCGTTTGCCGCGTTTACGGATTAGCTTCTGGAGGCACGCTAGTTCATCGCGCAGCGCTTCATCACCGCTTTCCTTCTCCAGGCGCGCCCACAGAAAATCGAAATCGTGCTCGCGTCCCAGCAATTCACCTAAAACTTCCGCGTCGTGGGCCATCTCCTCCAACACCACGCGATTGAGCGGCTGTAAAATACGCAACTGATACCAGAGGTCTTTTACCCGTTTCCGCCAGGCATGAAAACTTTCTGGCTCCGGGTCACAAATGGTTTTCGCTAGTCCGCGCTGGCCACGTTTGTAGATTTTTGCAACCGCGCCACAGATCTGCTTCCATGTGAGGTCTCCCAGCGGCCATTTCAAGAGACGCGCTTCCACGCGTTCCAATTGCGGGATCGCTTGTTTTTGCCAGCCGGCAAACGCAGCTGAAAAACTTTCCCGTTCCAATGTCAACAATTCCTCAAGACGAGGAAATGGATTGTCTTTTGGTCCTTTTGCGGTCTCTTCGCGCAATTGGACAAGTGTTTGCATTCTGACTTGCGCATCGCGCAAATCGGAAACCAATCGCCCGATCTTGCGCACGCAGCGATCTTCGCACGCGTGCTGATTTTTGCCGACTTCACCGACGGCGAGGCGCATTGCGGCGCGCAGTTTTTTCAAATGTTTGCGAACTTCGTGGACGGTGACGCCGCGCTGCTTCGCCGGGTGCCGGCACAATTTAAGAGCCGACTCGATTTGCTCGCAAAAGACCCGCTTCAGTCCGTCCGGCAACGGTTCGCGCAATTTTAACTTAAAACCCATCGTGTTGATTACTCGTTGGCCAGTCGCACGTTGCTGTAACGTTTCTCGCCAGTTACCTCGCGTCCAAACCAGGAAGGCGGTGTGAATTTGCGGCAGGTTACGCGGTCGGGGAATTCGACTTCCGCCACCACCAGACCGCCATGTCTACCGCGATAAACATCAATCTCGATCAGTAGATTTTTCCAGGGAATTTCGTACCGCACTTTGCGCAGTCTTCTCCCAGCGGTTCCCGGCCAAAGCGCGGCGAATTGTTTCGGACTGAGCTTGATCTCGCGTTCTTCCCGGTGCGCGCCGCGACCCACCTTGAAAGTGAGCGATGCAGTTTTGCCTTTTTTTCGGAGACGCACCTGTCTGCCTGCCGGTTCTGTCGCCAGATAACCTTGCTCGATAACGTAATGCCGTGAGCGCTTCAGTTGATCGGGCAGCTGCCTAAGCAAGAATTTGCGTTCAATTTCTCGATTGTTTCGCGTCTGATTGTCGACTTGCACAAGTTGAGAATGCTAAACGCGATGGATTTGCTGTCGAGATTTTCGCGCACTATAGGCTTAATCCTTACCTTCAATGGCAATCAAGGACATTCCCAGACTGAATTTTGCTCACCTACCGACGCCGGTGGAAGAACTCCCGAGGCTTCGAGAAGCTCTGCACGGCGGACCACGTTTGCTGGTCAAACGCGACGACCAAACCGGTGTCGCCTTTGGCGGCAACAAGACGCGCAAGCTGGAATTTTTGGTAGCGGAAGCGCGGGAGCAAGGTGCGAACACGTTGATCACTGGCGGAGCACTGCAGTCGAATCATTGCCGTCAGACTGCGGCGGCAGCGACTCGATTGGGATTCAGATGTATTCTCGTGCTAACCGGAGATAAGGCGCAGAAGGCGTCTGGAAATTTGCTGCTCGATCTATTATTTGGAGCGGAGATCGTGCACGTCGCCGATCGGAAGGACCGCGACACAATCCTACAAGAGACGTTTGATCGAGCGACCCAAGAAGGAACGAAACCTTACCTGGTTCCGTATGGCGGATCGAATCCCACAGGCGCGTTGGGATATGCATTCGCAATGAAAGAACTGATCGATCAGAACGTTGGCGCTGACTGGATCGTGTTTGCGACATCTTCCGGCGGAACCCATGCCGGATTGCTGTCGGGTCAGCGCGTTTTTGGATTCAGTGGCAAGATTATGGGAATCAGCGTTGATGAACCCGAAGAATGGTTGAAAAAGGAAGTGTCGCAATTAGCATCGGCAACCAGCGAGAAAGTTGGCGAGCGAATCGAGTTTGAGCCAGCCGATGTTCTTGTGAATGCAGCTTATTGCGATGCAGGCTACGGCGTCGTCACTGAAAGGGAGCGAGAAGCGATTCGGTTGTTCGCACGGCATGAAGGACTTTTGCTTGATCCAGTTTATACCGGACGCGCTGCCGCTGGGATGCTTGACCTAATCCGCAAAGGTTTTTTCAAGAAGGATGAGACTGTGCTGTTTCTACACACCGGCGGGTTACCAGCGCTGTTCGCCGACCAATACACAGACGAATTTCGGTGAAACTAGTCAGCTACCTGCAGAAGCAGCTTCTCCATTCTCAACGAGCCGTTTGAAATTGCGCAGATACTCCTCCACTCTCTGGGAGAGACTTGGAGGATCGAAAATCGAACGGATTTTCAACGTGACTTCCGTTTCCTCTTGAAAACGCGGCTCGAAGGAGACCACGCCTGACATGAAACCCTCCGACATTGTGCGCCACGCTATCCGGCGACCGGGAATTTGAAGCACGATGTGGAAAACTCCGTGTTGGTCATCGCCATTGGGACGCCACGTGTAAGAAAAATGCGCGTCATCAATTCTTCGCACCTCTCGCAACGGGGGAATAAATTTCGGCAGGTCCTCGATCCGCGACCATTGCTCATAGACCCGCTCGAGCGGTGCCTTCACAACAACGAATTGTTGGGCGGCGTTCATTCCTGGTTGAGCTAAGTCCATCGATTGTAGCAACTCGTTAGACGGAGAAGCGCGCGTACTGCTCCCTGGAAAGGGCGCGGTTCCATCCGTCTGTGAAGTTAAACAGGGTCATGTTCAGCACGAGCATCGGGTCGTGACGCCGCGAGGAACGCCGAAAAATCCTCCACATGGCCCGCTTGCGGTTGATCTGAGATTGTTTGGTTTTCATTTCTGATAATTTGCTTTCGGAAAGCTAGACAATCTCGCGCCGAACCACCACGAAGCGGTCGGAGGATTTTTCGATGCTTCGCAGGAGAGAGCGGGTAACACCTCTTTCGAGGGATACGAGTGACTCGAAAGAGGGAGCGAACGTCCTCTCATACCTTGCTCGCAGCAGCGGTGAACCGACTGAACTTGCACGCATCCGGTTCCAGCAGACGTGACGTTGGCATGCCACCTACTCAGCGGTCGTGTCACTGAAGAATCGCCGCTCTCCCCGCCACATGGCCACGACCCCGAGCGCCACGAGAATTCCCAGTGAGACTTCGGCAAAGCGATGCGCCGCAGCAATCCATGGCGCTTCCGCACGCGGAATAAGAACGATGATCACCAGCGTGATGCAGGCGTAGCTATACCCGACCTTTTCCAAATGAAGCACAAGCGATATCACCCCGAGAAGAAGCATCGCGAGCGCGAATACGAACAGGTTTGCGCCGAAGTAGGTTGATTCGATTGCCCCGATCGATGCACCCAGCGCGCTCGCGACGACCCGCTCGATCGCCAATGGCACCGTGTCACCCAGAGGTGATTGCATGACCACGACTGTGGCGATCGCAGCCCAGTATGCCTCAGGCAATCCTACTAGCCGCCCGAGCAATATCGAGATCGTCGCCGCAACCATTGTGCGGAAAGCGTGCGATAGCGACGGGAGGTTTTCTTTTCTCCAACTCCATAGTTTCATAGACCAATCATCTTCATTGCCGGTTTGCCTTGGCAAGGTCGCAATCTTTTATCTCTAAAGAGGTAGCGGGCACCAACTCCTACGTGGCACCGAAAAATCCCACGCTTGCGCAATAGCGATCAGCTTGTCGGGGCGAGTAGGTTCCGGCCATGAACGAAACCGATACTGGCCTTAACAGATACCTGCGAGAGATCGGGCGGTTTCCCCTTTTGACTCCGCAAGAAGAGATCGAGCTCGCAAAGAAAATT
>Ga0209056_10001217_pt1 | contig 28167 bp, 21 predicted proteins | sample GraSoiAngelo_114_FD_185876 | JGI IMG/M metagenome (GOLD analysis project Ga0209056, IMG submission 185876) | Grasslands soil microbial communities from the Angelo Coastal Reserve, California, USA - 14_0903_13_40cm (SPAdes) (version 2) | ecosystem: Environmental > Terrestrial > Soil > Grasslands... | reverse complement strand
GTTCTTTCTGCGATCTACGAAAAAGAATCTGATGAAGGAAAACTGCGCTGCGATCTTTCGCAGGCTGTTATAGGAAACCGGTTGGAGAATTTCGAATCCGCGATTTCTCAGCGTGACCGTCACGCCATGAAAAAGTCGTTCCATCTGCCGATTAGTTTGACGGCAATGTGAAAGCGACGCCAGATGCCGAAGCGCCGAGCTCGCGAAAATCTACCCGCAAGGTGTTTTCCCGCATTGCTTCGCGCGAAGAATTGCCGACGTTGATCCGGCTCATGGAATTGCGCCGTCATGTTCCGGAAGGTTCGCTATCTTGCAATGTTAGAGAATTGATCGATAGATCCCTCCTTTCGCGAGGGCGAGGCGTCGGACAGTTGCGAATTACCTCCCGCAACGAGTCGCCTCGGTGCGCGTACATGATCGATCGCGATAATTTCGTGTGAGGTGCCGTAACCGCGAGCGTGAGCCGCTCTCGAGACGACGTACGTCTTCACTTCGTGTTCTTTCCATCTGCTGAACACCGGCGGCTGCTGGCAAAAGCAGTACAACAAATATTCGTCAGACGAACTCAGCCCCTGTCGCCACAGATATGATCCGTTGCCATACGGGCTAAATGCGATCAGATATCTCGTGAGACACTTCCTGCATTCCACACAATGACGTATGAACGGCACAAATAAATTCCCTCAGCGGCACAGATAAAAGCTTGACCTAACGTCCGAGTCCGAATCGAGACAAGGCTCCCGACCGCCGAAGCATTGCGGCAATGTTCCTTGGCAAAATTATGTTTGTTGCGGGCGCATTGGATCGCGCCATGGAGGCAGCGGCAGAGCAATGATTGACCCCGGGCGTCGGTACCGCGAGAAAAGCTGGTGCGTGTCCGGCGGCTGGATCGCTTGCCTGTCCGGTGATACGGCCGCTGTTGTTGATGTCATTGGCATAGATCAAGTGGAGTGAACCGGGCACCGTTAGGCAATTTAGATCAGTAGCGACTGCATCCTTCCAGATCACCGCGCTGCTCCCATTCAGGCCAATGGACTGGCCGACAATCTGGCCTCTGTCGTTAATGGCGTAAGCGAAACTGAAGCTATCACCAGCGAGCGGTTTCAAATCCTGCATGCCGCCGGACTTGGTCCAGAAGAAGCCATGAAAAGTTCCATCTGCCGTTTCGGCGAATCCAACCACCTGGCCTTGATTGTTGATAGCAGTAGGAGTGTCCCAGGCATCTGCGCCAAGGTTGCCGAGATAGGTTACGGTTCCATTTTCCCAGAGCACAGCGTGCATGGCACTCAGGTCTCCCACGGCGTTCTCGCAAATTCCGGAGATGCCCACGATCTGACTCTTATTGTTGATCGCGGTCGCAGCACTGTCCGGATCGCTATCCAACGGGGGCAGTGCTTGGATTTGCCCGCGATTTGGTCCCCAGACCACAGCTTCGAACTGCAGCACTTGGGGTAAAAAACAGGTTGAATCGTGTATAGGAGTTTCCGCCCAACCGACCACTTGGCCAGCGTCGTTGGCGCCAGACGCATATCCGTTGATGCCGCCGAGTGTCGGAAGCGGACTCATCGCATCGTGCTGCCAAACGAACCCCAGACAGATGTGTCCGGTGACAGTGGGAAAGAAGGCGCCACCATAAGAGCAACTCCAATCCTCGTTCAGTGGGTCGAGATCGGCAGTCTCAGCGATGCCCACGACTGCGGTCGCATTGTGATTTGGCCATTCCACGGCGCTGTTCGGCCCTCCGAGTGTGCCGAGCGGGGTGGCTGTGCCGTTTTGCCAAATCACCGCGACCTCGGTCTGATTGCCGGGAAGAAAAGAAAAGCCTGATATCAGACCATTGTTGCTGATACTGATTGCTGAACTGAATGTGCCGCCCAGCGTTCCGAGGTTGGTTACGGCATAGTTGCTTTGATTTTGTGCGACGAGTTGAATGGAAAAAAGGAGAGCAGAGAAGCTGATCGTGGTTATCCTTCTCGCAAAGCGGGAATTCATAAATACTCCTTTGAGGGGACTCGTTGTGGCCTCGTGCGACTAAAGTAGATCGCTTTTGAGAGACACATTGGACGTTTGCGGACATAGCTCCCCATCAGGCTGGACGTTTTCGGACTCAAATCAGAAGATGGTGTTGGGCGCGGACTGACAAAGCATTAACCTGAGCTGTCTCTACGTCCGGGTTGAGCAAGTAGAGCCGGGGCGCATTAAATGCGAACTTCAAAACCATGAACGTTGACTGGAAAGCGTTCAGGCGGGCACGGCTCGCGCGGGATGTGCGTTTCGACGGAAGATTCTACGTCGGGATCCTGAGCACACGAATCTATTGCCGCCCAAGTTGCCCGGTGCCAACGGTCGATGACAAGAACGTCCGCTACTTTGCGACTGCAGCAGCTGCGGCGGAAGCGGGATTTCGGCCGTGCCTGAGATGCCGTCCTGAATGCTCGCCGGGTACTCCGGCGTGGCTAGGTACCCCCAGCACGGTTTCGCGGGCACTGCGATTGATTGCGGAGAGCGGGCTCGAGGATGGTGGGGTAGAAGGGCTTGCGGAACGCCTCGGAGTTGGCGCGCGCCACCTGCGTCGTTTGTTTGTTAAGCACCTGGGCGCAACGCCGAGCATGGTCGCTCAAACCCGGCGATTGCAATTCGCAAAGAAGCTGATTGATGAGACCGCCCTGCCTATGAGCCAGATTGCGATTGCTTCTGGATTTGGCTGTGTCCGGCGATTCAACGCGACTCTGTTTAAAACGTATCAGCGGAACCCGACTCAAATTCGACGCCTTGCACGGGTTGCCGACGCGCAACCAGAGAATCAATATCTTTTCCGCTTGCGATTTCGTCCCCCGTATCACTGGAACGGGATGTTGAACTTTCTGGCAGCACGGAGTACACCGGGCGTTGAGGTCGTCGAGAACGATCAGTATCGCCGCTCGATTTCATTGAATGGCAAACATGGCTATTTTGAAGTCTCGCTCGACAAGCAAGACCCGGCCCTGGTGACGCGGCTCCACTTTGCTGATCCGCGTTTGCTGTTTGTAATCATCGAGCGAGTGCGTCGGATGTTCGATCTCAATGCCGATTGGGATGCAATTGTTGGAACGCTCAGGGCAGATCCCGTCCTGTGTGGTGCAGTCGAGACCAACCCTGGAATGCGAATCCCGGGTTGCTGGGATCCTTTCGAATTAGCGGTACGGGCAATTCTCGGCCAGCAGATTAGCGTGAAGGGAGCGACCACGCTGGCCGGCCGGATCGCTAAATTATTCGGGCAGCCGCTCTCTGCAGGCAATGGCGTGACGCATCTTTTTCCGACTCCCGAAGCCTTGGCGCGCCCCAATTTCACCAGCGTTGGTTTGCCCAAAGCGCGTGCCGAAAGCATTCGAGCCCTTGCGCAAGCGGTGTGTCGCCGCGAAATCTGCTTCGATGGCGTGCTAGATTCCGACGAGTTTTGTGCTCGCCTGTTAGAGATTCCTGGAATTGGAATGTGGACCGCTCAGTACATAGCGATGCGGGCGTTGGGCGATCCCGATGCGTTTCCTTCGGGCGATATTGCTCTGTTGCGCGGCTCAGGTGTCGCCACAAACCGCGAGCTCGAGGCACGCGCAGAAGTCTGGCGGCCTTGGCGTGCCTATGCCGCGATCTATCTATGGCGCATTGCCGGGAAGGAGCGAATTCGCCCCGGCAAAACGATGCGTAAGCCGCGAAGCCCTGCACTTCAACCGTCGGCGGCTCCTGAGGTACTGCGCGCTTTCTAAGGGTAAAGATGTGGTTCCGTTTGAAGAAGCGTGCGCATGTTGAAGAGCGACAGCTATCTGGTCCCGGGAGTTGCTGACGGAACGGCCAGATCAAAAATTTCAAAATAGTGTCCAAAATGCTGAACATCCAGGATAGGAAGTTCAGGATAGCGGGTGCGTAGCGTCTCCGCGAAACCAGTGATCCAGCCTCCTTCAATTACCCAAACCTTAGTGCCGGGTTGCAGTCCAAAGGCATTTGCCATCTCCCGCCACTTCGTCGGGAAGGTATCTGCCAGCACGGCATCATCTTTTGGGAAGGAGGAGACGACGCGAAGATTGCTGCACCGAAAAGACTCAAAGCCGGCTATTGAACGGTTGACAGTGAGGGGCTCTGCGCCGCACAGGTAGTGCCTGATTTGAAATTCCGTAGCCTTATCCGAATAGATCACATCAGATGGAGACACCTGACTATGAATGAGATTCATGGCCTGAGCCATGAGTTCATGGCGGCGGTCTGCGAGCGGCAACATGTCCAGCCAGGGCTGAGTGCCAAAAACTTGACAGAGAAGGATGATTCCCGCGGTCACTGCGAGCATGCGGCCGGTCCTTCGTTTGCAAATCTCCACGACTGCAACACTGATTCCGGCCAACCCAAACATTGCCACAAAGATAGAGTGCCGAGTACGGCCGAACGGATACAGTCCGAGGGCAGCAGCAGTCCAGCTCGCAAGGAATGGCGAAAACAGCAAAAATGCTGTCAAACGCAACTCGCGCGTGCGGCGGCGCAGAAGCAAAATTAGTCCAGCGAAGAACAGCAATGTTGCAATGTGCCCGATGACGATCCACGCAAAAGTGAATCGGAATATTCCAAATGTGCCTTTTATAAGAAAAGGAATTAGGTGATCGTGGCCGGGATGATAATAAAACTGCGGCAAATACCAATTCGCCATTAACTTCGCCGATTCACTCCCTCGCGCCGCAGCAAGTTTACTGATCTGCACGGAATAAAAAAACCAGGCGAGGGCTATCCCTGCAAGCTGCGCCGGTATCCAACTGAGAAAGAGCTTTCGGGAAATCAGCCCCGAAGCCAGCAAACAGAGCACGTAAAGACCAAGTGCGGCAGCCGCCAGGAATCCCGAATAATGAGAGAGCATCGCCAACAGCAAAAACAAGCCGGAGAGCAGCATTCGCGAAGAACTGTCGGTCCACAGGGCCTGTTCGAGAAAATAAGCCCCTGCGGCAACAAACATCAGCATGAGTGGATACTGCCGCAAATCAGCCGAGATTCCGATCATTGTCGGCAGAAAACTCACCAGCAGCACGCCAACTAAGGCCGCCGGGTATCCCAAGATGAGTTTCAACCACTTGTAATAGAACCAGCAGAAAACCGTGCCGGAGATCACGCACGGCAGGCGCAGCATCAGGTCTGAAGTTGCCAGCTTGTGCCAGAAATACAGCACGAAGATCAACAGAGGCGGATGATACAAAGTCAGACTTGCCTGCCACGTATCGCGAAGGGAACGTTGCAGTGCCGTCGCGTAGTGCCAGGCTTCATCGGCATTGAAAAATGTGGCGTGGGCCAACCATGCACGTGCGATAGAACCTATCCAGACCACGAGCAGGGCGGCGCAATCGGGATTGGAATAAAGAGACTTCGTCCATCCTCGCCACCCCTGCGTCAGCAATGTGCCTGGGCCCGTCGAACTCGTCAGAGGCATAAGTTAAGACAGGGTAGTTCAGTAGTCGCGGTGCCATTAACGAGCAAACAGAACAGTTTGTTCTGTGCCGCGCTGGTTACTGCAGCGATTTCGGGTCCGACAGGTTTTTTGGCGACGCCTTCTCTAGTGCAGCAATTAGTTCATGCGCCGCGGCGGGAGTGCCCACTTTGCCTTCACGCAGGATTTCTTTCGCCGTCAGCTTGCGTCCATAGAGCTTTTCGTTAGCGCTGCCATCGGGACGCAGAGTCGAGCCTTCGAGCGAAACTCCGGCAAACAATCCACGTGAGCGCGAGTAGGAAAGAATCTCGGCGCGCATCACTGCATCAGTTGCAGCGGTGGCGGTGCGTCCCTTGGGGCCGGCAGCGGCGGCGGCATCGGCTCCGAGTTTCACCTTGTTGCTCATTAGCGAGTCGGAGCCACGCGGATTCATCACCAGCAGAACAAAATCGGTGGCCTGGCCACCCAACTGGAAACCGAAGTTTACGCCCTCAAGAGCGTACATCGCAGGCGCTCCCCAACGACCGGTGAAGTGTTCGCCGCTCCGGCACACCATCACGCCGCGCCCGTAGCTTCCGCCGATTCCGATCGCCCCCTTCTTCACGGACGGAAGAACGATTACGCATTCAGCTCGATCAAGCAGGTCTTTGGGGATGTCGTCAGGAATATTGAGAATTTCCTTGAGCACGGTGCCGGCGTCCTTTACGCGATCAACTTCAGTGCTGTTGTTCGCGGCGATAGCCAAGGGAAGGCAGAAGAGTCCCACGAACAATGCAATCAGCTTTTTCATTTGTTCTCCTCTGATGTTTGGAATGACAACATTTTACTCTTTGCTTGGGTTTGTATTAGTAGCCGATTTCAAAGACTCGTGGAACGCCAGGACGCGAGCACTTTTTGCAGATGTGACCGTTCGTGTGCTCCTTTTGTAACTTGGCGCAGGCGTGCTAGTCGCCTAAATTCAGGCAATTAGTTGAGTTAGGGATGTGGGCGTCTTCGGCATAGCACGTGCATCTAAAGGGTGGATGTAGCTGCTAGCCGTGGCTATTTGTGCAATTTTTGGATGGTTTGGGAATGAAGTACATAGGACTGATTATTTGTGTCGCTATGGCGGTGCCGCTGGCAAACGCCCCTGCAGCGGCGCAGAATGCCTATGTAGCGTCGAGCGCTCCCGCAATCGCCTCTGCCGTCGTTGATACAAATTCTGTAATCACCATCCGCAAACGCGTCAATGAAGTTAACGTTCTGTTCATCGCGATGGACAAGCACGGCAAGTTCGTGCGTGATCTGAGCCAGAATGACTTCAGCTTCCTGGATGATCACAAGCCGCCGCAACAGATTGTGAATTTTTCCCAGCAAACCGATCTTCCGCTGCAAATGGGACTGTTGATTGACACCAGCGGTTCGGTGCGAGGGCGCTTTCAATTTGAGCAGGACGCTGCCGTCGGATTTTTGCAACATACGATTCGTCCTCATTACGATCATGCGTTTGTCATGGGGTTCAGCGCGCGTAATAAGGTGGTTCAGGATTTCACAGACAATGTGAGCCTGCTAGCGGCCGGTGTACAGAATTTGCAGGATGGCGGAGGCACTGCCCTCTATCAGGCCATTTACGCGGCATGCAAGGAACGATTGTTGAAGGATGACTCGGACCGGCCAATGCGGCGTGCTCTCGTTATCGTGAGCGATGGTGAAGACAACCAGAGTGAAGTCTCAAGGCAGCAGGCGATTGAGATGGCGCAACGCGCCCAGGTACTCATCTATGCGATTTCCACGGATGACAGCGGGCTGATTCTGCGCGGAGACAAAGTCCTCCAACAGCTGGCTGACGCAACGGGCGGTCGCGCTTTTTTCCCATACAAGATGAAGGACATCAAAAACTCGTTTTCAGCCATTGAAGATGAGCTGCGTAGCCAATATGTCGTCTCGTATCACCCGGCGGATTTTGATCCTGACGGCCGGTACCGCGCCATTGAAATTACTGCTCTCAAAAAGGACCTGCAGGTAAGGGCACGCAAGGGGTATTTCGCCCCGCAACAGTAATTCTGACCTCTCCCAGTGCTAGAATCGCATCAGAACCAGTGGCCAGTGGTTGCCACCAGTGGCTGGAAAATTTACGCAAGAGTATTCAGTTTCCGCGTTCTCGAATACAGAGAGCGGCCGACTGCGAATATCATAAACATGCGCCGTCTTTACACTTTCCTTCTACTGTTGCCCATATCTTTGGGACCTGCGCTTATAGCGCAAGTACCGCAGAAGAAGGCGCATCATTCCCATAAGAAGCAAGCTAAGGCTGAGCTCACAACCGAGAAACTGGTAGACGCGATGCCAACCGCACCGCAGGCTCCTCCGCCAACGCCGGAGCAGGGACCGTCGTCTCCTCCGGAAGTCAATTACCAGGGAGGTCAACTGGTGATTGTGGCGCGGAACTCAACCATGGGAGACGTGCTGAATGCCGTGAAGCAGAAGACGGGCGCATCCGTCGAAATGCCCGCAAGTTCCAGCGAGCGCGTAGTCGGAAGATTTGGGCCCGGGGCCCCACGGGACGTTATGACGCAACTGCTGAACGGATCGCATTTCGATTACGTATTGCTCGGCTCGCCTGCCGACCCGGGGGCGCTGAAAAAGGTTCTTCTCATGGCTCGGGCAAGCGGGCCACAACCGTCTCAGCCCCAGCCGCAAACACAACCTTCAGCCCCCAACTTCCAGCAGAATCCCAATCTGCAGGCCGTGCCGGAAGTTGAGAACGAACAACCCGCAGAGGAAAACAATCCTGACACCTCTCAGGATGTGCAACCATCAGAGGAAGAGCAGCAACAGCAACAGGAACAGGAGCCACCCCAGCCGGGAGCGAACGGACCTGTTGTAAAGACTCCGGAACAACTCTTACGAGAGCTGCAGCAACAACAACAGCAGCAACAACAAGAACAGCAAAATGGGCCGCCAGCAGGCGGGCCGGGGCAGCCACCACAGTAAGCTTTCAGCTGTCGGTTCTCAGCCTTCAGCTATCACCTCTCAACGCGCTAATATCTTTCCTCGAAGGCGGCAAATTTGCGCTTGATTGGAATGCAGGGTTCTACTTGCGTATGGCTAAGACGCGACAGGCGAGTAATTTGATATTCCTGAGAGCTGACGCCTGATAGCTGAGAGCTGTTTCAGTCGCCGCTGGATTGAATCTGGCTATGAACTAAGACCAAGGCCGGAGCAGGTTTGCGTGAGCTGTGGGCAAAGGCGTGAAGCAAAGCAAGGACCCCGGTGTAGGCTACTGCAATTCCAAGAACAAACGATCCCGCAACCGTAAACGTCAGTACGAAAGCAGCTAACAGACTCCCCAAGTTCGGCCCACTTTCCCGTTGCCAGCAGCTTTTACCAACGGATTGACTCCGGATTTCGACTTTTCTATCAAAAGTGCCCGGTGCGCTTTCACTCTACCCGCGTTGACGCTTGCTGCTGTTAACAAATAAGATACGTCAGTAGAAGTGCGCACTTCCACTCTCCAACATCTCTAGGGGACCCGTCCACGTTACGAAGGTGCATCTTCCAGTCGAACAATGGCCATCAGGGAAATTTCGGTACGGGGCGCGCGGCAACACAATCTCAAAAATATCAATGTGGAGATCCCGCGAAATACGCTCACGGTAATCACAGGGTTGAGCGGCTCTGGTAAGTCATCTCTAGCATTCGACACGATTTACGCTGAGGGCCAGCGCCGCTATGTAGAGACGCTGTCGGCATATGCGCGGCAGTTTCTGGACCAGATGGAGCGGCCAGACGTAGACGCAATTGATGGCCTAAGTCCGTCAATTTCTATCGAGCAGAAGACGACGAGCCGAAGCCCGCGATCCACCGTGGGAACGATCACCGAAATCTACGACTATCTGCGACTGCTGTTTGCATCTATCGGCACGCCGCATTGTCCAAAGTGCGGGCGAGAAATTTCCCGACAAAGTGCCGCCCAGATCGTCCAGAGGGTTATGGCGCTTACGCCGGAAGACCGGGTGATGGTGCTGGCGCCGATTGTTCGCGGACGCAAAGGCGAATTCAAGAAAGAAATGGAGAAGTTGCTACAACACGGCTTCACCCGTGCGCGTGTGGATGGAGAATTGGTCAATCTCGAGGACGAGATCAATCTGGACAAACGCAAGAATCACACGATCGAAGTGGTCGTGGACCGGTTGCTGGTGAAGCCTGGAATTGAGCAGCGACTAGAAATGTCAGTTGGTCTGGCGATGAAACTTGCAGGCGGATTAGTCCAGGTGGCGATTGTAGGCGGGGAAGAGCAACTTTACTCTGAGCGGCTGGCGTGTCCGGATTGCGGCATTGACGTACCCAAACTCGAACCGCGCTCGTTTTCGTTCAACAGCGCTTACGGCGCGTGTCCGGAATGCCACGGGCTCGGCAGCACTTACGACTTTGATCCGGCCAAGATCATCAATGACTGGTCGAAACCGCTGCTGGATGGCGCATTGGGTCCGGGATCAGCTTCGCAGAATTTGATTCATCAGATAAACATCGTCGCGGCCGCATTTGGAATTGATCTCAGCACCCCGTTTGAGAAATTGCCGGAGCGAATTCAGAATCTGTTTTTCTACGGGGAACCTGAAGGACGCGGCAAAACTGGCTTTCTCGGTATTTTTGGATACCTGAAGAACGCGCTGGATGAATCTTCATCTGAAGGGTATCGCGACTGGCTGATGGAGCATATGTCTGCCACCGAATGTCCGGCATGTCACGGCAAACGACTTAGACCGGAAAGCCTGGCCGTTCGCGTGGAAGGCATGTCCATTGCGGGCTTCACCGCCATGCCGGTTTCGCGTGCTGTGGAAAAAGCCAGGAGCATCAAGTTGGCCGGGCGTGAGTTGCAGATCGCAGGGCGCATCATGCACGAGATCGTCGAGCGGCTGCAATTTTTGAATGCCGTCGGTTTGGGGTACATATCGCTCGACCGTTCGGCGGCGACATTATCCGGTGGGGAAGGACAACGGATCCGCCTAGCCACACAGATCGGATCGAAATTGCGCGGCGTGCTGTATGTGCTGGATGAACCATCGATCGGATTGCATCATCGTGACAATGGGCGACTGCTGAATGCGCTCGAAGAACTGCGCGATCTGGGCAATACCGTGTTGGTGGTCGAGCACGATGAAGAGACCATCCGCCGCGCAGACTATGTGATCGACCTCGGCCCCGGCGCGGGGCGTCACGGCGGCGAGGTGGTCGCGTATGGAACACCGGAGAAAATCACGGATGTACCGCGTTCGCTGACCGGAGCATACCTTTCAGGGCGAACACGGATTGAAATGCCTTCGCTGCGGCGTCGCGTAAACGGGAATGCAATCACAGTTCTCGGCGCACGCGAGAACAATTTGAAGAGTGTGGATGTGGCTTTCCCGCTCGCCCTGCTCAATGTGGTGACCGGAGTCTCGGGATCGGGGAAATCCACGCTGGTGAACGATATTTTGTATCGCGCGCTGGCGAAGTCACTCTACCGCTCACGTGAGCCGGCCGGTGAACATAAGGCGATTTCCGGGATTGAGAGCATAGATAAAGTCATCCGGATTGATCAGTCACCCATCGGACGCACACCGCGATCAAATCCCGCAACTTATACCGGGGTGTTTACCCACATCCGCGATCTCTATGCCATGCTGCCGGAGTCGCGTGAGCGTGGGTACAAACCCGGACGCTTTTCGTTCAACGTGGCAGGGGGAAGGTGCGAAGCGTGCCAGGGAGAAGGGCAGCGGCGGATTGAAATGAATTTTCTGCCCGATGTGTACGTGGTCTGCGAGATCTGTGGTGGCCGGCGGTACAACCAGGAAACGCTGTCGGTGAAGTACAAGGGCTACTCAATTGCAGACTTGCTGGAGAGCCCGGTCTCGGAAGCCCTGCCAATCCTTGAGAACATTCCGCAGGTGAAGCAGAAGCTACAAACGTTGGTTGATGTCGGCTTGGGATACGTACACCTTGGGCAATCAGCAGTGACACTTTCCGGAGGCGAAGCCCAACGCATCAAGCTGGCACGGGAGTTGAGCAAGCGGCAGACGGGACGCACGTTATATTTGCTCGACGAGCCGACAACGGGCTTGCACTTTGACGATGTACGGAAACTGCTCGACGTGTTGCACCGGCTCACAGATCTGGGTAACACGATCATCGTCATTGAACACAATCTTGATGTGATCAGGAACGCCGATTGGATTATCGACCTTGGTCCCGAGGGCGGCGAAGAGGGCGGACGGCTGGTCGCGCAGGGAACGCCGGAGCAGGTGGCACGCAACAAAAAGTCGTACACCGGGCAGGCGTTGGCGAATTATTTCGCTGGGAGCGGAAGTCGCGTCCTGATCAGCCAACAGTCCGCTGTCAGTTAGCTGCGACAGAAACCACGGCTGTCTATTGTAGAAGCAATTGTTAACGTTGACGTCCAAAGCAATAGGTTTTACAATAGTTATGTTATGAGAACCACCAAGTGCCTTTCGCTCGACGAGAGCTTGCTGCATCAGGTCGAGCAGACGAAGGGGAAGGCATCCACCAGCGAACGAGTAAATGTCTTACTCAAGACCGCGCTTGAATGGGAGCGCCGGCAGGGTCTGTATGCTGAGTCGGAGGCATTTTTCGCGCCTGAGCTGGACGGAGAGAAAGCAGAACGCAAGGCGTTTCAGGCGGCTTCCATGCGGTCCTTGGCACGCGAAGACTGACGCGAGATGACTTGGCGCCGTGGTGTAAAGCCTCCCGCCTGGTATCCACGCCGAGGTGAAGTCTGCCTGTTTGCCCTCGACAAGGAGAGACCTGCGCTTGTCATCTCGACGGATGCGCTAAACCGTTTCTCACGAGATGTCTGTGTCGTCCCGATCTCGAAAGCCGAGCACCGGCAGTTCTCCCTTCGTCCTAGGTTGAAAGCAGGACAGGGCGGACTAGCTCATGATTCGTGGGTGAAGTGCGACCAGGTAACAACGATCGAAATTTCCACCGCCGTCTATCCTGCGCTTGGCGCAGTTGATCGAGAAACTATGAAAAGATTTGAGGGTGCGATTCGGGTAGCCCTTGAACTTCCTGAAAAAACCTAATCAGTCGTGTAGAGTCGAATGTATGTCCTCGAATTCAGAGTGGCCACAGGCTACACTGGGCGCGCCGGAAAATGCGATGTTGCCCGAATCGAGTGCGACTCCGCTCAACGCTCCAGAAGCCTTATCTGAGAATCCGACCTGGAGCGGTTGGGACGTGGTCAAGATCTTCGTGATGGCGATTGTTTTGTTGATTGGGTGCCTGCTGGGTGTGGCTTTGGCGACAAAGTTGATCGCGTTTCCGCACACGAAGTTCATGGTGGTGATGGCATTTCCGCTTGTCAATTTCGTCGCGCAGATGCTTGGGTATCTAGCATTGCTCGCGTATATGATGCGAGTTGCGACGAGGCGGGAAGGCACCGAGTTCTGGTCATCGATTCGCTGGAACTGGCCGCTCCACGGTATTGGCGGACTGGTGCTCACAGGTATTGTGAGCTTTGTGGCGCTATTCGCGATTGCACATCTTCTTCCCATGCCGAAGAAGAGTCCGTTTGAACAATTCTTCACGCGTCCTCTCGATGCTTACGCCATTGCTGTGCTAGCCGTGAGCATTGGACCATTGATGGAAGAACTGGCTTTTCGAGGATTCCTGTATCCCATTCTCGCCCGGCGTCTGAACGTAAGGACGGCGATTCTCTTTACCGCGCTTCCATTCGCACTAATTCACTATCCGGAATACGGTTCGTGGAGCCCTGTGCTAATTGTGTTTCTGGTTGGACTCGTTCTGACCGTGGTGCGCGCATGGAGACAATCCGTTGCTGCAGGTTTCATTGTCCATGCCGCTTACAATGGAGTGCAGATGGCGGTAGTGTTCGTCGCCACCGGTGGATTCCGGCATCTGGAAAAGATGACGCAGTAAAACGGGTGCTAGCTTAGAACGTCATGACTTCTGCACGACAAGAATTGCTTTCACTATTAGCGACAGAGTCTTTCCGACTTGGAGAATTCAAGTTGTCGTCCGGCGGAACGAGCGATTACTACATCGACTGCCGCACCACCACATTAGATGCGCGCGGCGCGCAATTGACCGGTCAAGTTTTTCTCGAAGAAATCCGCTCGCGGGGATGGGATGCGCAGGCGATCGGCGGCCTCACCATGGGTGCGGACCCGATTGTGGTTGCCGTGGCGGTGACCAGCGGAACTCTTCACGGCTTCCTGGTGCGCAAGTCAGAAAAGCAGCACGGCATGACGCAAAGAATTGAAGGATTCCGGAAGAAGAGCGCACGCATCGTCATAGTGGATGACGTATGTACGACGGGATCATCAACTGTGCAAGCGATCGAAGCGGCGCGCGAATTCGGCTTCGAGATTGTCGGCGTGATGTGCCTGGTGGAGAGGGAAGAAGCTGGCGGGCGGGCGAGCGTAGAAAAGGCTGCTGCGGCGGCGCCGTTTGTGGCGGTGTTCACGGCGAATGAAGTGAGAAGAGAGCACGTGGCACTCAGCACGCAGCACGCAGCAGTCAGATAAGAGCCGAAAGCCAAAGGAGGTCGCATGTCCTCGTCTTCAACAAGCTTTACTGCTTACATGGCAGGGAAGATCTCAGTTAGCCGCTGGGACCACTCATGCGACTTATGGTTGTCTTCTTTCTCACCCCTTACGTTGCTGCAGAGAAAAACGTCAGCGCGATTTTCGATCATCCGGCACAAGCAATTCTCTTTGCCGTCGGAGCCTCGGTACTCGCGGTGCTCGTATCTGCAACCGGGTACTGGAAGAGTCGCTATGGAGAGCGTTTTGAGCGCGTCTATATTGTCTTCTTGGCACTTGTGATCCTTATTTTGTTAACAATCTTGTTCGACACGAGTTCGAGAAGCATAAGCGCAACGTGCTAATGAATTCGAACTCGACATCGCAAGCTTCTCCGAACCAGAGTCTGGCCAACGACCAACGACCAACGACTGATCTTATGATTCAAACTCTCGAATGGACCGACCGCGGTGTACGCTTCATTGATCAGACGAAGCTGCCGACCGAAGAGACGTATGTCAACTGCACGACTTATCAAGAAGTCGCAGACGTAATTCGCAACATGGTGGTACGCGGTGCTCCAGCGATCGGCGTTGCTGCGGCCATGGGGATTGCTCTCGGTGTCAAGAATTCCAAGACCGAATCTGTCGGGCAACTCAAAAACGAATTTGATGAAATTTGCGACTTAATCGGCAAAACGCGTCCCACCGCTGTGAACTTGTTCTGGGCAATTCGCCGGATGCAGCAGAAATTCGAATCGCTGCGAGTGCGTTCGGTCGCGCAGATCAAGCAAGCGCTGGTCGAGGAAGCGCAACGGATGCACGTCGAGGACATCGCAATCAATCAGGAGATGGGCCGCAACGGCGCTGCCTTAATGCCCGCGTCTGGTGGAGTGTTGACCCACTGCAACGCGGGCGCACTGGCCACGGCAGGATACGGCACCGCACTCGGCGTGATCCGCGCTGCAGTCGAGCAGGGAAAGAAAATCCATGTTTATGCGGATGAAACTCGCCCGTTCTTGCAGGGTTCACGCCTGACTGCGTGGGAACTCGTCAAGGACGGCATCCCCACGACCGTCATCTCCGACAACATGTCAGGCGCCATAATGCGGCAGGGAAAAATTGGCGCCGTAATCGTGGGTGCCGACCGTATCGCTGCTAACGGCGACGTCGCCAATAAGATCGGAACCTACACGGTTGCGGTATTGGCAAAGGAGCACGGCATTCCGTTCTATGTTGCGGCCCCTATTTCCACAGTGGATCTTGAGACTCCGGACGGCAGCAAGATACCCATCGAGCAAAGGAATCCGACTGAAGTCACGCACATTGCGGGAAGAGCCATCACCCCGGTGGGTGTACAAGTCGAAAATCCCGCGTTTGATGTAACCCCCGCGAAGTTGGTCACGGCGATTGTGACCGAACGCGGAATTGCGAGAGCGCCATACGAGCAATCTTTGGCAGCATTGGTACGAGGCGTGGAGCCATTGGGCGATCATTGAGTCGTCGGTCTTCCGCCTTCCTGCGTCGGCAAGATCCTCGAACGCCGTTTCGGTACCTACGGCTCGTGTGGAATCACGGCACCCGCCGCCACCTTACTAAGGTAATGAGTCCTAGCGGCTTTTCACGGACTTCCCGCGGAAAATGGATTACAACCTTTATCGAGCAGGCTCACCAGAAGTGTGTCCACCGCGAAAGGGGCGTTGATGTCGGAGGTCAGGCAAGAACAGCCGTCAATGCTGGCGAGGGCCGACGAAATCCAAAGACAGATTCACGATTTATCCAGTCGTGACATGCAACTTTGGTCCATTGTCAGTCTCGTCATTCTTGTTCTTACCGCCGGCTTTCTCGCTTTGATCGCTCCCAACTTGGTGTGGGCGCAACGCATCATCCGGATTGAGCAGGCCTACTTGCCGCAACTCGTATTTGGTCTTATCTGCCTGGTGGTGTTGTTCAATATTTATCTGCTATCACAGCGCGTGACCCTGAACTCGACGCGCAAGGCGCTGATCAGCGAGTTGGTACTTAATGAGAGGCTCGAAAGTCTTTCTCTAATCGATCCCCTGACTCAGTTGTTCAATCGCCGAGCGCTGAATGAACTCATTTCGCACCAACTGGCGCGGTCAAACCGTAACGGCACGCCGTTGACAATCCTGATAATGGATCTAAACGGTTTTCGCGAGCTTAATTCCAAGCTAGGCAGCATGGAAGGCAACCGCGTACTGGGAGAGTTTTCTCGGATGCTCAAGAAAGTATTTCGCGGAGGCGACCTACTCTTTCGTCAGGGCGGTGACGAATTTCTGGCAGTCATGCCTGACACCAGCGAGCCGCAGGCGGAAAACCCTCTGCAACGTTTACTGCGAACGCTGGAACAGTGGAACGCCGAAAACGGCAAACACTATCAGTTGTCCTTTACCTGGGGCATGGCTGGATATGTAACTGGAACCAGCCTCGATGATGTGTTGCGGACGGTAGATCGAAAGCTCTATCAGAAGCAGCACAATCTTGCCCCGGTGTTTTGAAGCACTCAGCACTACTTCAGTTCGCTTCCCGCCTGTTGATCCAGATACCACATCAGCTTGCCGTTCACCGGCTGTACTCGCTGACACGGCAAGTTGGCAGCGGGATCCTGCAAAGCCTTCCTGACCATCTCAGCTTTATGTCCGCCGCCGCTGACGAGGAACATCACGTTCGCCGCCTGATTGAGGACCGGATAAGTTAACGTGATGCGATAGGTGCCGTGTTGCTCGACCCAATTTCCAACTACGAAATGCTCTTTCTCTTCAAGCGCCTTAGTTTCCGGGAATAACGATGCGGTGTGCCCATCGGGTCCCAGGCCGAGCAAGATGAAGTCGAAACGCGGAAATCCCCCCGTGGCTGGACGAAAGAATTCACGCAGCCTCTCTTCATAGAGAGCAGCGCCTTGATTGGCATCGGGCAGCTCGCCGGGCATGCGAAAAACGTGGTCAGGCGAAATGGAAAACTTTGAAAGCAGAGTCTCGTTGCACATGCGGAAGTTGCTTTCGGGAAAGTCCGGAGGAACGTGTCGCTCGTCGCCCCAGAAGAAGAGCACATGCTCCCAAGCCAGAGCAGAAGAGAAGTTGCTGACCAATTCCTGATGTAGCCCGCGCGGCGTTGATCCACCCGAGAGCGCGACTGTGAATTTGCCCCGCGCCTGAATCGACTGCGACCCTATGCTGCAGAATTCCTGCGCAGCAGCGCGGAACAACTCTTGCGCAGAACCGAAGACCTGAACCTGGGGCGCTGATGGCATGGTTAAGCCGCTGTTTCCATCAACGCACAGCGCGCTGCGCCAAGCAGAGCCAGCTTATCGTTAATGATGACGTTGACCGGCATAACTTCCATCAAGTGCCGCAATCTTCCCTTGCTCAGAAAAGCATCGAGGAATAGAGGCGTCGCCAGCTTCGCAAGAATCTTGGGCGCGATTCCTCCTGCAAGGAATACACCACCAGTGGCTTTGATTTTCAGTCCCAGATTGCCCGCCTCGGCGCCAAAGATGGAAACAAAAATATCCATGGCTTGCTCGCTCATCGGACATTTGGCATCCATCGCTGCGGCTGAAATTGCTGCTGCTGGATCCATGACCTTCATTTCGGCGGAAAGCCATCCCGGAACTTTGCCTCGGCCGGTGTCGCGCAGAAATTCAAAAATATTCACCAAGCCGGGCCCGGAGAGCACCCGCTCGTAGCTTACGTGTCCATAGCGGGCGTGCAGATAACCAAACAATTCTAATTGCAACTCGTCCGCGGGCGCGAAGTCGCAGTGCCCGCCCTCGGAGGCAAATACGTGATGGCGAGAGCCATCCCAATAGAGGCCGCCTTCGCCAAGCCCGGTTCCGGCAGCAATCAAGGCCTGGTTTCCGGTCGTGCTTGAAATCTGCGTCAATGCGACGAGGTCGTCCGCAGAAAGCGCGCCGACACCCCATCCGGTAGCTTCGAGGTCATTGATTAGTAGCGCAGTATTGATTTTGAGTTCGTCAGCCAGGCGCCGGGACTGGATCTTCCATGGCAGGTTTGAAGTTTCGACTTCGCCGTTTGTCACCGGACCGGCCACGCCAAAGCAAGCCTGGGCGGGATGCACACCAGAGGTCGTCACGAATTCGGTGACGATCTGATCGAGGCCGGAATAATTTCGGCTGGGGAATATAGTTGCGGTTACCAGATTGAATTGCCCATTACGCACATCAAAGAGGGCCAATCTTGCGTTGGTGCCTCCGATGTCGCCAGCCAGGATCATCTGTCGAAGTTCCTCCAATGTCTGCCGTCGCGCTCGAGCAGTTCGTCCGCATCCCTCGGCCCCCAGCTCCCCGCGGGATAATTGGGGAAATTGCGCGGCGGCAATGCCTTCCAAACGTCGAGCGCTGGACTGACCACACACCAGCCCGCCTCGACCATATCGGCGCGCTGAAACAGCGTAGCGTCACCGATCATGCAATCGTGCAGCAGACGCTCATAACCAGTACTGGGCCGAGTGCCGAAATAATCAGCGTACTTGAAATTCATGTCCACTGCACCCAACCGCATGATCGGACCGGGAACTTTCGCTGCGAACTGCAACGAAATTCCCTCCTGGGGCTGGATATGAAGGACGAGTTGGTTGGGCAAAAGGTTCTCGACTGGTGTATCGCGGAACAGAACAAAGGGCGCGCGTCGGAACTGGATCACGATCTGTGTGCTTTGCGAAGTGAGACATTTGCCAGTCCGCAAATAGAACGGAACGTCGGCCCAGCGCCAGTTATCGATTGCCAGTTTCATGGCCACGAACGTTTCAGTTCGAGAGTCTGGCGGGACGTCCTCTTCCTGGCGATAGCCGGGCACGCGCTGCGAATTCTCGATGCCGGGACCGTATTGACCTCGAACTGTCTTCGACAGCACTTCCTCTGAACTTAAGGGCTGGATCGCATGCAAAATCTTGGCCTGTTCGTCGCGCACTGCGTCAGCACGGAACGATATTGGCGGCTCCATCGAGGTCAAGCTGATGAGTTGCATGATGTGATTGGGAACCATGTCACGCAGGGCCCCGGCGGTATCGTAGTAACTGCCGCGGGATTCCACACCAACGGTTTCAGCTACGGTGATTTGCACGTGATCGATGTAGCGGCGGTTCCAAATGGGCTCGAAGATTCCGTTGGCAAAGCGGAACGCTAAAATATTCTGGACGGTTTCTTTACCCAAATAGTGATCAATACGATAGATTTGCCGTTCGTTTGCAACCTTGAGCAATTGCTGGTTAAGAGACTTCGCGGAATCGAGATCGTGGCCGAATGGTTTTTCAACGATAACCCGGCGCCACTGATGGCCGTTGCTCTCGTCCATCAGCCCCCCGGCGGCGAGTTGCTCTACAACCGGGCCAAAGAAACGAGGTGCCGTGGCCAGGTAAAAGAAATAATTCCCGTGAGTGGAATGATCTTTATCGACCTTTGCCAGATCTGTCTTCAGTTTCGAATAGAGGTCCTTATCATCGAATTCGGCCGTGACGTAATAGATGCGGCGCGTGAACCATTCCCAAATGTCAGGATCAATCTCGCTGCCGGCATAGCGACGGATGTCTTCCGAGAGCTTCTTTCGAAAGTCGTCGGTGGACATGGCATTGTGGGCAACACCAACGATTGCAAATTCGCGAGATAGGAGTTGCGCTTTCGCTAAATTGTAGAGCGCAGGAAGCAACTTGCGTCGGGTGAGGTCGCCCGCCGCTCCAAAGATGACCATGATGCAGGGATCGCCCGGACGGCCAGGGGCGCGCTGCTCGGTAGAGGGAAGCACTTCCGCTTGTGCCATTTGCTGGTTTCTCCGGTTATCAGGCAGTTTTCTTTTCGGCAGCTGGCTCCACATGTCCGCCGAATTTCTGTCGCATAGCAGAAAGCATTTTTTCCGCAAACGTATGTTCTTCACGGGATCGAAAACGGACGAACAGTGCCGCAGAGAGGACGTCCACCGGGACGGCTTCAGCAATCGCCGCTTCGATCGTCCAGCGTCCCTCGCCGGAGTCCTGCACGTACCCGGAGTACTCGGAGAGCGTGGGATTCTCCGTGAGTGCCATTGCGGTCAAATCCAGAAGCCACGAGCTGACTACGCTGCCTCTGCGCCAAACTTCGGCGATGTCGGCCAAGTTGAGGTCATATTGTTCGTCCTTGGGAAGCTCAGACTTGTTCGCGTTACGAAAGATATCGAAGCCCTCGGCATAGGCCTGCATGATCCCGTACTCGATTCCGTTATGGACCATCTTTACGAAATGTCCCGAGCCGGAAGGCCCACAATAGATATAACCATCCTCGGCGGTGCCGGACAATTTTTCGCGCCCAGGTGTCCGCGGAATGTCGCCACGGCCAGGCGCGAGTGTCTTGAAGATGGGATCGAGTTTCTGAACGACTTCCTTCGGACCGCCGATCATCATGCAATAGCCGCGTTCCAGTCCCCAAACACCGCCGCTGGTACCGACATCCACATAATGAATGCCCTTTTCCGCGAACATCTTTGACCGGCGAATGTCGTCTTTGAAGTACGAGTTGCCGCCGTCAATCAAGATGTCGCCAGGGTTAAAGCTCTGCGCCAGTGCCTGCGCGGTGGACTCCGTCGGCCCCCCGGCGGGAACCATTAGCCACGCAATGCGCGGTGAACCAAGTTGGGCAGCGAAATCTTCGAGCGACGAAGATGGCGCGGCGCCTTCCGCCGCCATGCCCTTCACGGCATCGGGACTGAGGTCAGTGACCACAACCTCATGCCCGCCGCGAATCAAGCGCCGCGCCATGTTGGCGCCCATTCTGCCCAGGCCAACCATTCCGAGACGCATGCAGTTTCCTCCACAGTGACCCGCGCCGGCAAAAACCGTTACGAGGGCTAAAGCCCGGATCATTTCACGATTACGCGGCTGAAGCGCCGCTCTTCCACGGTAGCGCAAGCATTCACGGCGCTTTTCAGTAACCCGCGGACGCCCCAGACACTGTTATATCAGTGAGTCCCCACAAACCGTTTGTCGTAGATCTGAGATAGCTTCTTATTCCAGCGCTTCGGCGAGTATGGTTAACAGCTCCGACAAGCCAAGTTCAGCGTTCTTGCCCAAGTGCACTCGCAGAGCTCGCCGGCCGCGATCGGCGAGGACTTGAAAATCCCCTCGCGCTTGTGCAGCTTTGACAGTTCCGAACGTGTATTTCTGGCCCGGAACCGGCATATCGTTTGCATCGTCACACGTGATCTGAAGGAACACGCCGCTGTTGGGCCCGCCTTTGTAAGCCTGTCCAGTGGAATGCAGGAAGCGCGGACCGAAGCCGAGGCAAGTGGCAACCTGTTTAGCGTCACGAATCGCGTGGCGGATCTCCTGCAAGCGCCCTTCATGCGCGGCGTTCATCTCAACGTAGGCCAGCAAAGCAAAGTAATCGCCCTGGCGGACACGTTTCAGATGCGCGCGAAGATATCCAGCAAGGTTGCCGCTACCCAGGGCGCTGGCGTTTTTCGGATCAGCGAACAGTTTGATCCCGGCCTGCTCAAAGAACGGTTTTTCCGGAGGCAGCGAACCCGCCTTTTCGTACTCGCTTGTCAGTTTTCGCGTTTCGATTTTGCTGGCTTCGACGTCGGGCTGATTGAAGGCATTGATTCCGATGATGGAGCCCGCGACGGCAGTGGCGATCTCCCAACGGAAGAATTCCTGACCGAGATCGTAAGTGTCATTTAGCGAAATGCGAACCACAGGATAGCCGGCGTTTTCGAGGGCAGCGACCTTTTCGTCCTGCGCGGAATCCGGCGCTCCCTCTAAGCGTAAATACACAAAAATGCGGTCGTTTCCGTAACAGGCAGATGCGGCGAGATCCTCCCGATCCACGGGAACCAGACCTTTGCCCTCCTTGCCTGTGGATTCCGCCAGCAGTTGCTCGAGCCATGCCCCGAGATCGGAGAGTGTGGGCGAAGTGACAACCGTGACTTTGTCGCGACCGGCCTTCGCAGCCGTTCCAAGAATGATTCCGAGCATGACCCCGGGGTTCTTCTCGACCGGAACCGCAGCCGCGCAGGCTTCCACCATTTCTTCCGTGCGGTCGAGGAACTTGGCAACGTCAAGTCCCATAACCGCGGCGGGGACGATGCCGAAATTCGAAAGGGCCGAATAGCGGCCCCCAATGCTGGGAACGCCGTGAAAGATGTGCCGGAACTTGTCGGCTGTGGCTTCGGCTTCAAGCTTGGAGCCAGGATCGGTGATAGCTATGAATCGGCTACCTGCCTTCTCGGCGCCAATTGTTTCCTTGACCCGCTCGAAGAAATACTGCTTGAAGATGTTTGGTTCCAGCGTCGAACCCGATTTACTGGAAACGATAAAGATAGTTTTAGCCAGATCAATTTTCTTCTCGAATGTCTTTACTTGGGCGGGGTCGGTGGAATCGAGGACGTGCAATTTCGGAAAGCCCGAAATGTGACCGAAAGTCTTCGCTAGAACTTCCGGACATAGACTGGAACCGCCCATACCCAGCAACAGAATGTCTCTAAACTTTTCTTTGTGAATCTCATCGGCGAGCTGCTGAAACTGGTCTTTCTTCTCCAGCTGTTTCTCGGCGACGTCCAACCAACCCAGCCATTGTGATTCATCTCTATTTGTCCAGAGAGAAGCATCGCGCTGCCACAATCTTCGAACCTTGCCCGCCGCCCGCCAGTCATTCACCGTCTCGGTAACTTGTTTGCCGAGCGCATCGGGAAGCTTGTAAGTTTGCTGGCTAATTTTCGGTGTCGTTCCGCCCTGCGTGCTCTTTTCCACCGCAGCGAGTAGCTTGTCGAAGGCTTCTTCGAACAGGCGCACGCCGTCGTCGGTAAGTTTGTCGGTGACGCGGTCGATTGAAATGCCAACTCCGGCGAGCGCCTGCATAACTTGCTTTGCCCCGTCAACATTTTCCGTCAGCGTTTCGCGTGGTTGACCGTGGTCACGAAAGGCATCGAATGTGGCCGGCGGAATGGTATTGACCGTGTCGGGCCCGATCATCTCCTGTACATAAAGAATGTCGGGATATGCAGGATTTTTCGTGCTGGTACTGGCCCAAAGCACGCGCTGTGTTTGAGCGCCTTTCGAGCGAAGCTTGTCCCACTGCGGGCCGGAGAAGATATTCAGATAGCGCTGGTAAGCAAGTTTGCCGTTCGCAATGGCGACTTTGCCTGGCAGACCCTTGAGCTTCTGTTCTTCTTGCTGCTCCTTCGCGGATTTCAATCTCGCAGATAATTCGGAATCAACCGAGTTATCAATGCGGCTGATGAAAAAACTGGCAACGCTGGCGACGCGCCCAACGTCTCCACCAGTTGCGGCGAATTTCTCGACGCCGCGAACGTAGGCCTCGGCGACCCGTTGATACACCTCTTGCGAAAACAGGAGGGTGACGTTAATGTTCATGCCTTCGCCGATGAGTTGCTCGAACGCGGGAAGGCCTTCCGCGGTCCCTGGAACCTTGATCATGACGTTCGGACGGTCCACTGACTTCCAAAGGCGGCGGGCTTCTTCGAGCGTGCCTCGCGTGTCACGCGCGAGGTAAGGCGAGACTTCAAGGCTAACGTAGCCGTCGCGACGGCCGGATTCGTCATACACCGGGCGTAGCAGATCGGCCGCGTCCTGAATGTCTCGAATCGCGATGATCTCGTATCGGGCCTTCGCGTCCAGGTCGGCGCGATCTTTCAATGATGCAAGGATGTCCGCATAGTCTGTGCTGCCGGCGATTGCCTTTTCGAAGATTGCGGGATTTGACGTCATTCCACGCAATCCGTCCTCTTGGATGAGGCGCTTGAGCTCGCCACTTGTGATCAGATCGCGGCGGATGTAATCGAGCCAAACGGATTGGCCGAACTTTAAGAGACCTTTCAGCGGATTGGTAGCTTTCGCGGTGTCGAGTACTCCAGTGGGCTGCATAGTGACCTCCCTTAACCGGGTGACCCATCCTTGTCGCGTTCTCTGCGACAGGATGGGTCAGTTGACTTTTGCCAAGACGTCTTTGGCGGCTTGGATGACATAGTCCGTGGTGATTTCGAATTTCTTGAATAAGTCCTTGGCCGGAGCCGATCCGCCGAAGGTAGTCATGCCGATGATCGCTCCCTGCAGGCCAACGTACCGTTCCCAGCCGAAAACAGATCCTGCTTCAAGGGAGACTCGCGCTGTGATATCCGGCGGAAGTACAGCGCTCTTGTATGCATCATCTTGCATGTCGAAAATGTCGGTTGAAGGCATGCTGATCACACGGGCGCGGACGCCTTCCGCCGTCAGTTTTTCGTGGGCACTCACGCACAGCGAAAGTTCGCTGCCGGTGCCGATCAAAATGACCTGCGGCTTTCCACCTTGCGCATCGGCGAGAATGTAGCCACCTTTGGCAACGCCGGAAGCTGGCGCATACTTCGTGCGATCAATCGTCGGCAGCGCCTGGCGAGTCAGCACTAGCGCGACCGGATTGCGTTTCATCAACATGATCGCTTTCCAGGCTTCAACAACCTCATTTGCGTCGCCGGGACGCATGACGATCATGTGTGGCATCGCGCGCAGCGAGGCTAACTGCTCAATCGGCTGATGCGTCGGCCCGTCTTCACCAAGCCCGATAGAGTCATGCGTCAGAACATAGATGGTAGGAATTTCCATGATTGACGCCAAACGCATAGAAGGCCGCATGTAGTCGGTGAAATTAAAGAAGGTGCCGCCGAAGGCGCGCACCTTTGAAATCACCATGCCATTCAACGCAGCGCCCATGGCGTGCTCGCGAACTCCGAAATGAAAATTGCGTCCGCCGTAGTTACCGGCCTTGAAAACGCCCGCGCCTTCAAATTTGAGGTCGGTCTTGTTCGAGGTCGCCAGGTCCGCTGCGCCGCCGATCAGCCACGGAATGTTCTGCGCCAGCGCATTCAGAACCTTGCCAGAACTTTCGCGAGTAGCGACACCCTTTGCGTCCGCTTGGAACGTGGGTAGGCTCTTGTCCCAGCCCTCGGGAAGCTCGCGGCGCTGCATGCGCCAGAGCTGGTCCGCGAGATCAGGAAACTGCTTGTTGTATTGCCCAAACAGATCACCCCACTTGGAATGAAGATCGCCGCCGCGCTCGCCGATGCCGTCCTGAAAGTGCTCTAAAACCCCGTCGGGCACAAGAAAGTGCGCGGCCTCAGGCCAGCCATAGAACTTTTTCGCGAGCTTGACTTCATCTTCGCCCAGAGGCTCGCCATGCGCGGCGTTGGTGTCTTGCTTATGCGGAGAGCCATATCCGATATGGCTGTTGACGATGACGAGAGTTGGACAATCATTGGTGGCTAGAAATTCGTTGAATGCATTCGACAGCGCGTAGAGATCATTCGCATCTCCAACGTGAGTTACGTTCCAACCGTATCCGCGGAAGCGCATGGCGACATCTTCACTGAACGACCAATCGGCGGGACCATCAAGCGTGATCTGATTGGCGTCATAAATCCAACAGAGGTTCGGAAGCTTGAGATGTCCTGCGAGCGACGCCGCCTCGCTGCCGACGCCTTCCATCAGATCGCCGTCGCTGCAGAACGTATATACGTTGTAGTCAAAGATCTCGAAACCTGGACGGTTATACCGCGCCTGCAGCCACTTTGCCGCGATGGCCATTCCCACACTATTGCCCACGCCCTGGCCCAACGGACCGGTGGTGGTCTCAACCCCTGAGGTGTGGCGATACTCGGGATGACCGGGAGTCTTGCTGTCGAGCTGACGAAAGTTCGTGATGTCATCGAGCGTAATTGCGGGACGATCCAGGACCTTGTATTCCGAATCAACTGATTTCACCCCCGTCAGATACAACATCGAGTACAACAGCATGGAAGCGTGGCCATTTGAAAGAATGAAGCGGTCACGATTCGGCCAGACGGGATGGGCGGGATCGTAGCGTAAGAACTGCTGCCACAAGACGTAGGCCACAGGCGCCAATGCCATCGGCGCACCGGGATGACCGGAGTTGGCCTTCTGGACGGCATCCATCGATAGCGTGCGGATCGTGTTGATGCTTAGAATGTCGAGCTGTTTGCCGGTCAATACTGCCTGATCGCTTACGGCCATCAGAGTTTCTCCCTGGAGTACAGCGAATATCAGAAGCCCGCGACGAAGGCTTCTAGTTTATCAGTTCGGCTGCTGAGGGCAGAGTCTTAGCTCTTTCCCAATTATTAATGATTCATTAAGGAGGCGAATGATTCATGGGCGGTAATTTGCTTCCTCGAAACTTGTAGATGTTTGCGGCCTGCGGGTTCAGTCGCGCAATAAAACCAGTAGAATTCTTTTTCTCCCAGGGAGCAGCGTTTGAAGAGAAAAATTGCTGTGGTCACTTCGTCACGGGCGGACTACGCTCACCTACGCTGGTTGCTCTACGACCTTGCGCGCCAGCCTTCTATTGACCTGCGCGTTATCGCAATGGGCCCGCATCATTCACCGGCCTTCGGGCATACGGGTAAAGAGATTTCCGCCGCGCGAATCACAGCGGTCGAATGTCTGCTCGATTCCGATACCGACGTAGGAATGGCCAAGACCATCGGCGTCGCAACCCTCGGCTTGGCGGACGCGCTCGGGCGACTGCGGCCCGACATTTTGCTCATCATGGCCGACCGCTACGAAATGCTGGCCGCGGCAAACCCTGCCTTGGCGCTGCGTATTCCGATCGCGCACGTCGAGGGCGGTGAGATCACCTCCGGTGCAATTGATGATGCAGTTCGCAATGCCCTCACGAAGATGAGTCACTTGCATTTTGCCTGTACGCGGCGAGCTGCCGAAAGAATTGCAGACATGGGAGAGGAGCCATGGAGAATTACTTTCAGCGGCAGCCTTTCACTCGATTCTGTTCGCAGGGAACGTCTGCTGAGTAAGGCGCAAGTCGAAAAGGAACTGCGTTCGACTCCACAGACCCTTTTGCAAAGAGCGCGCAAGAATGAGGCGCCCATCAGCCTTGGGCCGAAAACGGTTCTCTGCATCTACCATCCGGTTACATTGCTTAAGAAAACCACTGAGGAAGCGGATGAACTATTTGCTGCGCTAGCGGACGTGCAGCCGCCGATCATCTTCGTCTATCCAAATGCGGATGCCGGCAGCAGGGAATTGATTCGGAGGGCCGAGGCTTTTGCAGCCAAGCACCGTGCGCGAGTACTGGTAAACCTTGAGCACCTGAGGTATTTGAGCCTTCTTAAGAATGCCGGTGTTCTGGTGGGAAATTCCAGCAGCGGCATCATCGAATCTACATCGCTCGAGGTGCCTGCCGTGAATGTGGGGATCCGCCAACAGGGGCGCGAACACGCTGCCAATGTGATTGATGTTCCCGCCGAGCGCAAGGCGATCCGCAGGGCAATTGACCTTGGTCTTTCGCCGGGATTTCGTCGAAGCATTCAAGGACTGGAAAACCCCTATGGCGATGGCGAGGCTGCGAAGATCATGACCGACGTTCTGCTGAAAGCGCCGCTCGGCAAGAAACTCCTATTCAAGCGGGCCGCGCCATGAAGATGCGGATTCCGCTGGCCAAGCCCGAGATCACGGATGCTGACCGCGAAGCGGTGATGGAAGTTCTCCGCACTCCGAACTTGAGCTCAGGGCCCAAGGTGCAGGAATTCGAGCAGGCAATCTGCGACTACGCGGGAAGCAAACATGCCGTTGCAGTCAATTCCGGGACGTCGGCTTTGCAGATTGCGGTGCGTTCATTGGGACTTGATGCTGGAGCTGAGGTGATCCTGCCATCGTTCACTTTTTCCGCGCTGTTGAATGTGATTTTGCAGGAGGGGCCGCGGCCAAAGTTCGTGGACATTGACCCAGAGAGTTACAACACGACTCCAGAGTTGATCGCTGCAGCCATTACAGAAGATACCCAGCTGGTAATTGCAGTACACACGTTTGGAATTCCGGCGGACGTTCCGGGAATCATAAGCGCGATCAGCAGTCTTTCACGGGCGGGGCGCCCGCGCCACACGATTCAAGTAATTGAAGATGCCTGTGAGGCGCTAGGAACAGAAGTCGAAGGTCGCAAGGCGGGAATACTCGGCGATGCGGGTTTATTTGCGTTTTATCCCAACAAACAAATTACGACCGGAGAGGGCGGAGTGCTGGTTACGTCCGACGAGCGGCTTGCCAGGCAGGCGCGAATTTTGCGCAACCAGGGGCGGGATCCGACATTGAGTTGGGAGGACCATGCCGAAATTGGCTTCAGCTACCGGCTGTCCGACATGAACTGTGCGCTGGGAATTTCGCAGCTTAAACGCCTGGA
>Ga0209056_10001216_pt1 | contig 28171 bp, 29 predicted proteins | sample GraSoiAngelo_114_FD_185876 | JGI IMG/M metagenome (GOLD analysis project Ga0209056, IMG submission 185876) | Grasslands soil microbial communities from the Angelo Coastal Reserve, California, USA - 14_0903_13_40cm (SPAdes) (version 2) | ecosystem: Environmental > Terrestrial > Soil > Grasslands... | reverse complement strand
GGCGAGCCGGTCGCGGTGGTCATCGCTGAGAGCGTCGCGGCGGCGACCGACGCCGCCGAGCACGTGGCCACCGACTACGAGCCGCTGGGTGCCGTCGGCAGCGCCCGCGACGCGATCGCGACCGGCGCGCCGGCCCTCCACGCCGACGCGCCGGGAAACGTCTGCTTCCGCTGGACGCGCGGCGACGCCGCGGCGGTCGAGGCGGCGTTCGCCCGGGCCACGCGCACCGTCCGCCTCGAGCTGATCAACAACCGGTTGGCCGGAGCCGCCATCGAGCCGCGCGCCGTCATCGCCGTCCCCGATACCATCGACGGTGCGCTCACGCTCTATTCCGCGACGCAGGTCCCTCACTTCATCCGGCGCGCCGTGGCCGTTGAGCTCGGTCTTCCCGAGGGCAGCGTGCGGGTGATCGCGCCGGACGTGGGTGGCGGCTTCGGATACAAGGGCAAGCACTACCCGGAGGAGACGATCGTGGCGTGGGCGGCGCGGCGACTCGGCCGCTCCGTCAAGTGGGTGGCAACGCGGAGCGAGAGCTTCGTCGCCGATACCCAATCCCGCGATCACCTCACCACCGCCGAGTTGGCCCTCGACCGCGACGGCGGATTCCTGGGCCTGCGCGTCCACACGCTGGCCAACATCGGCGCCTACGTGTCCACGTTCGGCGCCGCGATCCCGAGCGCGATCTACACGGCGCTCCTCGCCGGCGTCTATCGCACGCCGGCCATCCACGTGGAGGTGACCGGCGTCTTCACCAGCACGCTGCCCACCGACGCCTATCGCGGCGCGGGCCGGCCCGAGGCCTGTTATGTCCTCGAGCGCCTGGCCGATCGCGCGGCGGCCGCGTGCGGCCTGGACCGCGCCGAGATCCGGCGCCGCAACCTGATCCCGACCGAGGCCATGCCGTACCGGACGCCGATAGGACCCGTATACGACTGCGGCGACTTTCCGCGAATCCTCGCTCGCGTGCTGAAGGCCGCCGAGTACGACGGCTTCGAGACGCGGCGTCAGGACGCTGCCCGTTACGGCCGGCGGCGTGGCCTCGGGATCGCGTGCTTCGTCGAGTCATCGGGCGTGGCGCCCTCGCGCCTGGCGGGTGCCCTCGGTGCGCGTGTCGGATTCTTCGAGTCGGCCGAGGTGCGCGTGGACCCGACCGGCGGCGTGCGCGCCATGCTCGGGACTCACAATCACGGGCAGGGCCATGCCACGACGTTCGCACAGATCCTGTCCGACCGCCTCGGCGTCGCCCTCGATCGCATCGAGATCGTGGAGGGCGACACGGCCATGGTGCCGCACGGCACCGGCACCTTCGGCTCGCGCTCGATCGCCGTCGGCGGCTCGGCGCTCGACGGCGCCGCCCGGAAGGTCCTCGCCAAGGCGCGGCGCCTCGCAGCTCACGTGATGGAAGCCGCCGAGCCGGACGTCGAGTTCCGCGACGGGACGTTTCGCGTCGTGGGCACCGACCGCCAGGTGCGGTTCGCCGAAGTCGCGCGCGCCGCCCACCTCGGCCACAACCTTCCCGACGGCGTCGAGCCGGGTCTTCAAGAATCCGTGTTCTACGACCCGCCGAACTTTGCGTTCAGCAACGGGGCGCATGTCGCCGAGGTCGAGGTCGATCCCGAGACGGGCGAGATCCGGCTCGTGGGCTACTGGGTCGTGGACGACGTCGGTGTCGTCGTCAATCCGATGATCGTGGAAGGCCAGGTACACGGCGGCCTCGCCCAGGGGCTCGGGCAGGCGTGGCTCGAAGGCTGCGCGTACGACGCCGAGACGGCTCAGCTCCTCTCGGCCTCGTTCATGGACTACGCGCTGCCGCGCGCCGACGCGCTCCCGTCATTCGCCACCGAGGTGGACGAGAGCCAGCCCTGCACCCACAATCCGCTGGGCGCGAAGGGCTGCGGTGAGTCGGGAACGATCGGCGCGCCGGCCGCCTTCGTCAGCGCGGTCCTCGACGCGCTGGCGCCGCTCGGAGTGGATGATCTCGACATGCCGCTCACGCCGCAGCGCGTGTGGGAGGCGATCCGCGCCGCCCGGATCAGGACTGGCCGCGGGCCTGCTTGAGCATCTCGATGAGCACGACGCGGCTGTCGTCCGCCGTCCTCACCTCGCGCGGAAACGCGACGCGCGTGCTCCAGCGCCGGCCGCCCTGGCGCAGGTGCAGCTTGAAGCCGAGCCGATCCACGGCGGTCATCGACGCTTCGTCGGCCTCGGCGCCGGCGAAGAAGCGCGCGTACGCGACGAGCGCGTCGGCGTGGTCGCGATTCATGTGCTCGATGATCCCGGCCGCCGCGTCGGAGAGCGGGTCGGGCCGGGACCGACGATAGTCGGCAGCGTCGACCCATCCCATCGCGGCAAAGCCTCCCACGAAGTAGACGTCGGACACCTCGAGCCTCCAGAAGCTGAAGTCGTCGAAGTCGGCCCAGTACCGCGCGGTGGGGTGGCGCTCGAGATAGGCGGCGCGGACGGCGGCCAGATCGCTGTCGCCGGCGCGCGACGCCTCGCCCATCAGCGTCACGCGGCCGGCAGCGAGCGGGTCGCTCGCTCCGCCGGGCTGGGTCACGAGCAGGCTGGCACGCGCGTCGCCGTAGAGATTCTGCGTGTGGACGGCCATCGACGAGATCAAAACGAGCGGGCGGCCCTCGGCGTCCAGCGCGTAGGGCATGACCGAGGCGAACGGATGCCCGGAATGCTTGCGCGAGACGGTGGCGAGCGACCCGCTGCGCGCCTGGTCGACGAGCGTACGCGCGCGCTCGGCGAACGTCGGCTCGGGGACGGCGGGGGCGTCGGGAGCGCCCGGCGGTCCGGCGTGGCGGTTCATGGCGCGATCACCAGGCTCACGACGCGGTCACTCCGGTTCACGGTGCAGTCACTCCGGTGATGAGCGGATGGAGCCGCGCCTCGATGGCGCCGCGCGGCTGGGCGCCGACCAGCCGATCGACGAGCTGGCCATCCTTGAAGAGCAGCAGCGTCGGGATACTCCGGACGCCGAAGCGCGAGGCCGTCTCGGGGTTGGCGTCGACGTCGAGCTTGCCGACGACGAGCCGGCCGGCGTGGGCGCGCGCGATGTCGTCGATCGTCGGGGCGAGCGCGTGACAGGGACCACACCAGTCGGCCCAGCAGTCGAGGAGCACGGGCGCGCTGGCGCGCGTCACGATCGTCTCGAAGTTGGCGTCCGTCACGCCAATCGGCGCCAGCGTTGTCGCCAGCGGCTGGCCGCAACGGCCGCAGCGCGCCGGCGAGCCGGTGCGCGTCTCGGGAATGCGGTTCACGGTCCGGCACCACGGGCAACGAAGCTCGATCACGACTCCATCCTACCTGGCCGGGCTACTCGCTGGTCGCCGTGTACGGACAGATCTGGTTGTAGGCGCACGAGCGGCAAGCGCCCCACGACGGCGTGGCGTCGAAGCGGCGGGCGCGGATCCCCGCGGCTGCGGCCTCGACGGCGGTGATCGCGGCCTCGGCATCCTCGGCCGTCGGGCTATGGCGGCCGACGACGGCCGAGTCGATGAAGCGCAGCTCGACGCGCTGGGGCAGCGCGCCCGTCATCTCGCGCCAGGCCAGCGCGTACATCTTGAGCTGCAGGCTGCCGGCGACGCGGCGGTCGGCGTCCTTCTGGCGCGTGACCTCGCTGGTCTTGTAGTCGATGATCACCGCGCCGAGCAGGTCTTCGTCCACGCGGTCGTAGCGCCCGCGCACGCGATTGGGCCCGAGCGTGAAGCCGAACTCCTTCTCGACGTAGGTCGGCTTGACGCCGTCGGCCTCCTCCTGGTTCCAGAACCGTCTGAGCGCGTCGCGGCCGGCCGCCTTGCGGGCCTCCTCGTGCTCGCGCGTCAGGAATCCCTCGGCCGGCTCCCGGCTGACGCCGGGCCGGTCGTGCAGGATGTCCTCGCCCGCCCACGCCCGCTCGTAGATGGCGAGCAGATCGTCGAGCGGCGTGTAGTTGCCGACGGCGCGACGGGTCAGGTAGTACTCGACAACCTTGTGGACGACGGCGCCGTAGGCCACGGCGTGATGGCGACGGATCGGGATGCGCTTGACGTGGACGTTGAAGTACTTGAGCGGACAGGTCTGGTAATCGTCGATCTGCTTGTGGCTGAGCGTGATCTCCGCGTCCGGCGCCAACGGGACCAGCAACGCCTCCACGGCTTCCGGCGCGGGGGCGAAGTGCTCGATCTCCTCGACGGGGCGCGCCTTGAACGGCCGCGTCGCATCGCGCGGAAGATCGAGCGCTTCCAGCACGAACTGGCTGACCTTGCGCTCGCGGGTGCCTCCGTAATCGCTCGCGCTCGTGAGATAGAGCTCGCGCCGCGCCCGGGTCATGCCGACGTAGAAGAGCCGGCGTTCTTCCTGCTGGTGATAGTCCCCGGTCGGCAGCACGGCCTTCATCATGTCGATCGGCAGGTCGAGCGCGTCGCGCCGGCGCCGTGACGGGAACTTCTCCTGCACCAGGTTCACCAGGAACACCACCGGGAACTCGAGGCCCTTGGCCTTGTGCACCGTGAGCACGCGGACCGCCGGCGTCTCGACGTCGGCCTCGGCCACGGCCGGGTCCTCGCCGGCGTCGATCAACGCGTCCAGGTGCTTCACGAACTCGCGGACGTTGTCGTAGCGGAGCGTGCGCGCCGCCGCCTGCACGCGGTCGAAGAACTTGGTGATGTTCTTGGCCTCGGCCACGTCGCGCGCCGTTTCCTCCCGGTACAGGCGCATGAGCCAGCCCGAGTCCCTGATGAACTGATAGAGCAGCTCTCCCGTCGGCATCTCGCGCCCGAGCTCCATGTAGCGCTCGAGGTCGCCGACCAGGTGCCGGATGGCCGCGTGGCCGGCCTCGCTGATCTGGTCGCGCAGCTCGGAGATCTCGCCGGCCCGGCGCAGCACGTCGAACAGGTGGACGTGCCGGCGGTCGGCATGGGTCGAGCACCGGGTGAGATCGACGATCGGGACCTCGTAGAGATCGGACGAGGCGAGATAGTGGAGGCTCACCGATTCGTCGGTGTGGACCAGCGCGCGCAGGAAGGCGATGAGCAGACGGATCTCGGGACGATCGTAGAGGCCGGAGTTGCCCGAGAACGTCCACGGCACGCTCTTCACGTTCAGCGAGCGCAGGAACTGATCAGCATCGGCGTTCCCGCGCACGAGGATGGCGACGTCGTCGGGCTTCCAGGTGCCGGCCGCGATCTTCTCGCGGATCGTCTCGGCAACGGCGTCGGCCTCCTGGGTCCCCGTCTCGTAGTGCCAGTGCACGGGGGGATGACCGCGCCCGGCCACGGCCGTCAGTCGCTTGTTGATGCCGTTCCTGACCTCGAGCCGATCCGGATTGTTGTGCACGATCAAGCGATACGCGCCGTCGAGGATCTCCTGCGTCGAACGGTAGTTCTCGGTGAGCACGATCTGGGCGGCGTCGTGGTACACGTCGAGGAATCCCAGGATGTTCGAGATCGCGGCGCCGCGGAAGCGATAGATCGCCTGGTCCTCGTCGCCCACGACCGCCACGTTGCTGTGACGGGCCGCCAGCAATTTCACCAGCTCGAACTGGGCGTGGTTGGTGTCCTGGAACTCGTCGACCAGGATGTAGCGGAAGCGGCGCTGGTAGGCGCCGAGGACATAGGGCCGCCTGCGGAGCAGCCGCAGCACCTGGACGATCTGATCGCCGAAGTCGACGCAGCCGTCCCGCGTCATCAGCTCCTCGTACTTGGCGTACGTCGCCGCCAGCTCGCGCTGCTGGGCGACGCGCTCACGCGCTTCCTCGTAGTCGACGGCGGCGGCCGCTTCACGCTCGAGTCGTCCCGCATGCGCCTGGTATTCCTCGGGCGAGATGTCCTCGTCCTTGCAGCGGCTGATGAGCGTGATGAGCGCCTGGAGGTGTCGCGTGGGATCGCCGAGCGGCCGGTAGTGCGCGAGCGGCAGCTCGAAGAGCCGGTCGCGGAAGAAGATGGTCTGCTCGGCGCGGTTCAGCACGCGGAAGTCGGGCGTGAGACCGATCTCGAGCGCGTGCTCGCGCAAGATCCGATCGCCGAAGGCGTGGAACGTCGCGATCTCGACGTCGGCGTAGCCGTAAGGCACGAGCGTGTCGACGCGCTCCTCCATCTCGGCGGCGGCCTTGTCGGTGAAGGTGAGCGCGAGGATCTCGTCCGGCCGGGCCCGGCGCGTGGCGATGAGCCAGGCGATACGTCGCGTGATGACGGTGGTCTTGCCGGTTCCGGCGCCGGCGACGATCAGCAGTGGCCCGGTGTCGTGGGTGACGGCCCGCCGCTGCGCCTCGTTGAGCCCCTCGAGGATGCGGTCAGCCGCCATGCTCGGTCAGCACTATACCTCACTCAGACCAAAAGACTCCCTTCGTCGTGCCGCAGCCAGTACAGGCTGACAAGTCGACGTGGAGATGGCGACGGTGGATCCGGGCTGTGTTGGCGGCGGTGAAAGCCTCGATCGACGTCAGGCCGATCTCTCTTCCGATGCACTCCGAACAAAAGCGGGCACCGGGTCGTGAGTAGAGAAACGCCTCGACGAGATCCTTATGCATGAGCGACCGTGGGCGCGCTGACGCCGTGGCGGGCCGGCGTGAGACCGTGCCGAGATTCCGCCGGCACGAGACCACGCGTCACCGATCGACCATCAGCGAATCATCGCTCCGCGCCGCCTCGCCGGGACCCCACGAGCCGGTCGTACCCGACCATCGACGACACCACGAGCACGGCCAACGCGATTGGGAGGTAGCGTTGACTGGCCAACTCACTCGCCTCCCCGCTGCACGTAGTTCTTCACGAACTCCTCGGCGTTTTCTTCGAGAACGGCGTCGATCTCGTCGAGGATCTTCTCCACGTCCGCGGCGAGTTTCTTGCCCTTCTTGGCGAGCTTTGCGCTTGCGCCATCGCCGTCGGTTTCCTCGACCGCCTTGCCCGTCCTTCGTTCCTTCTTCTGTTGCTCAGTCATAGAACCCTCCGCGACCACCATCCCTCGCTCGAGCGACTGGACGTGGGCCAAGAGCAACGGGCGTGCCGACATCACGGCGCATGACGGCGGCCCGTGCATCGGCGGGACGGTACGCACGACGGGCGTGAGTTTCTGGGCGGTGCTCACTGCGATGTCGAATCAGGCGCGACGTCGAAAGCCGCAGCGACACGACCGAGAGATGTAATCCTCGCGCGGTCGCCATCCTCGAGCTTCCAGGGAAGTCTCGACGACACCGTTCACGTCCTTCGAACCGTCATCGCCGATCGACCGGAGCCGGCGTGGGACAACCCCCGCGACATGATCGAGAGATGAATGCGTCGTCGCCACGATCGCCCAGCGAGACACCAAATGCTGCTGATTTGTCCAGGTGTAGCGCTATGATCGCCACGAACCGGGACGCCGACGGAGGCGAACGCGATGCCTGGTCTCGTCGAATTGAGCTGATTGTCGAACGCCTCGCTCACACCTCGGCCCGTGTCGTCAGACAAGGAGCGTCACCATGCACGTTCTTCATCCTCTGTTCGTCCACCTTCACATCGCGCTCCTGCTGATGGCGTTCATCACGATGTACTACTGGCTGTTCAAAGGGTTGGCCACGTCGATCTTCGAGAACCGGATCTACAGTCTCGCGCGCTTGAACACGACGGCGGGCCTGGTGTTCGTCGTGCTCTCGATGGTCTTCGGGATTCGGGACGGTCTGGCCGGGAATGTGGCGTTGTTCGACTCACCGCTCGGAAAGTGGCTGTACGTGAAAGCCATCCTGGCCACCCTGATCGTGCTCGTCTACGGCGCATTTCTCTACGCGAGTCGTAAGAAGCCCCAGTACCTTCAGGAGGATCCGACCATCATGTTCTGGTGTCTCGCCACGCAACTGGTGGGCCTGATCCTCGTGATCGCCGTCACGACCATCGGGACGATGCTCGTGTATTACCCTCATGGACTGGAGCGCCTCGGAGGATGACCCGGTGACGTCGGTTCGCAAGAAAGCCGCCCGGGTCGTGATCGTCGGAGGAGGCTTTGCCGGGTTGTACGCGGCGCTGACGGTGAGAAAGGACGAGTCCGAGCTGGCCGAGGTCACCCTCATCGACCAGCGGAACTATTTCACGTTCACGCCGCTGCTGCCCGAAGTCGCGGCCGCGACGCTGGGTCCGGCCCATGTGAGCTATCCTTTCAGGCTCCTGGCGCGGAAAGCCGGGTTTCACTTTCTCCAGGCGCAGGTGACCGGGTTCGATCTCGACGCTCGAACCGTTCAGACCGGGAGCACCACGATTCCCTACGATTATCTGATCGTGGCGCTGGGCAGCGTCCCGTTCTTCTTCGGCAATCCCGCGATCGAGGCCCACAGTCTGCCGCTCACGACGGTGCCCGATGCGATGAGGATCCGCAACCACGTCATTCGCCTCGTCGAACGGGCGGTCGCCGAGCGTGATCCCGTCCGCCGGCGCGAGTTGCTGACCGTCGTCGTCGCCGGAGCCGGGCCGTCCGGTGTCGAGATCGCCGCCGAGCTCCATCATTTGATCCACACGGTCCTCCTCAAGTACTACCCGCTGGATCCGGCTCAATTTCGCGTGCTCCTCGTCGACGGGGCCGATCGAATCCTCCTGCACTTCGATCGCACGCTTGCCGAGGCCGGGCAGAAGGAGCTCACCAGGCGCGGGATCGAACTCAGACTCAACACCCGGGTGACCGGAGCCACCGCAAACGAAGTGGAGTTCAATGGTGGCGAGCAAAGGATTCTCACCCGCACCCTGATCTGGACCGGCGGAACACAGCCCAATCCGGCCCTCGTTCATCTGCGAGTGGCGAAGACGCCGCGGGGTGCCGTCGAGACGGCCGACTTTCTCAACATCCCGACGCACCCGGAAATCTATGTGGTCGGCGACGCGGCGGCGGTCGTCGACCGCAGGCACAGCCGGCTCTACCCGCCCGTGGCGCCGGTGGCGATCCGCCAGGGCGTCCGCGCCGCCGGCAATATCGTCAACGCGCTCCAGGGCCGAGCCGCGGAACCCTTTCACTTCGACTTCACCGGCAACATCGTCGGGCTCGGCGGCGGCGTCGCCCTGGTGAACCTCCTGGGGATCAAGTTTCACGGCCGGCTCGGTTGGCTCTTTTACCGGATCGCGTATCTCCAACGATTGGTGGGCCTCAAAAACAAGGTCTCGCTCGTCCTCACCCTCTGGCTCAACGCGCTCTTCGATCGGGACATCTCCTGCGAGACCTGAGGCGTCGAGGCGAGCTCGGCACGCACGACTATGGGCTGACCCGCAGCATCGGGTGACGATGCCAGAGGTAACCGGCCATCGCCGCCGTTGCCAGGAGGTTCGCAACCAGGAGGGCCGGCCAGGTGAGGGCGCGCACGAGCGGGCCCGCGAACAGAATCGGGCTCACCGTGACCGCGAACTCGAAGATCACGAAGAGCAACAGGATCCCGAAGCCGACCTCCGGATGGCGTTCGGCGATCGCCAGTAATTCCGAGGCGAAGTTGCCAATCGCCGAAAACATCAGGACGTGGACCACGGTGTACAGCGCGGCCATCTCGAGTGAAACGGCCACCGTGTCCAGCGCCGCGGCGTCGCCATGGCGAAAGAGCACCGTGCCGAGCACGGTCGGTGTATAGAGTGGCCGACCCTTGATGGCATCAACGAGGAAGAACCACAGGGCGACGGTGGCCGCGCCGAGAATTCCGGTGATGAGCCCCTCCTCGTGAGGCAGGACGCGCCCGCGGACGGCCGGCGCCGCGAGCACCGACATGGTGGTCGGCGGTGCTTCAGTCTCAGTTGTCATGGTCCTTCTCTCTCTTCGAGGTTGCGCGCTCCGCCCCTGCTGGCGATCGGACGACGGTTTTCGGCGACGACCACGTCGACGATTACGAGTGACATTCCCGTAGGAACGTTCACCGCATCATCGCGTGCATGGCCGGGCTAACGGCAGGCATCGTTCGTGCCAGCGCCAGCACCGCGAACAATTCGCCTCCGCGCTCCGCCGCTCGCCGCGGGCGGGCTTCCTTGGAAGGTTTTCCTGACAGGTCGCGGCCCTCGCGTTGCTGTGATCCGCCCGATCTTCGGCGTGCGAACGGTGGGAAATTCGTTTCCGTGTCGAAAAAGGCGACATCGTCGCGTCACCTCGCCGTCTCACGCACGAAAAATCGCTCCCCGATTTCGAAGCGCGCGTGCTCGCACAGGTGGCACTCCTTGTGCTCGTGCGCTCGGGTCATCGTCGCGAGGTGCCCCATGACGTGCCAGACATGCGGTCTCGAGAAACCATCGGACGAGGTCAACGACGACGGTCGATGCGATTCATGTCGCGGCGAGATCACTGACGTTCGCGGACACGCGCCCCCTCCAGCGTCGGTATACCTGAAGCCCGACGCGATCTACCACGCTCGCTGCGAACAACCCTTGGTCCTGATCAGGTATGTCGCGTCGGCGGGAGAGCTGCACTTCCGCTGCCGGTTCTGCGGCGAGAGCGTCTTCTTGCCCGAAGTGGCCATCGAGCGCGTCGAGAGGAGATAACGATGGTGGTCATTCACAAGTTCGAGGCCTGTCGACGCTGCCCGGGGACGACCGTGTGGCGCGTCGTGAACGGTCGTCTTCTCTGTGAGCGCTGCAAACGGAGCAAGGACTTCCCCCGTCGTCCCCTCTGGTCGCGCTGGCTTTTGGCGACGAGAGTTAATCGCCTGTTCCCTGGATCGTGGGCTCGCCGTTAGGAACGGCCGCGCACAGGACTGGAACCGTGCTCGGGGCAGGAGGGAGGGCGTCAACACTCGGCGACGCTGCCTCCACGGCAGGGGCCGGGGCTACCGCCGGGGCAACAGCGTCTCGACGATCGATTCCGGAGCGTGAAACTCCACCGCGCGGTAGGCGGACCAGCCAGCCGCCAGCAGCGTGGCGATCATCGCGGCCCGGAAGAACCAGAGCAGCCCCCAACGCTGGACACGAGGCTCTTCCGGTGTGCTCTGTGGGCAAGCCATGGATCTCTGCATCGCGCGCCGCGCCTTCTCCTGTGCGAGGAAGACTCGACGACGTTCTTCGCGGGTGAGCCGGCCCATCGTTACCTCCGAGTTCGCGCGCTCGCCCCGTGCTCCCATATGCAAGGTGCTGGCCGGCCCAGCACAGGTCGCGATGCTCGACACGTGCTCAACTCGAGCACGTCGCGATGCCGAAGCACTCGTCGAACTGGTCGACGAATTCAGGTCACTTCGGTCATAGCGTGAGGCACGATTGCCTGATTCATCGCTCACTTCGCCACCGCGTACCCGTCGTTGATCGCGCTGGCTACATCTCGCGGACTATATTCTCGGTCTGATGTCGCCGCCGCTGTCGCCATCTCACGCGTGACGGCAGGTTCTGTCGAGTCTCCACACCAGCACGGAGGCGCACGTCGCGGGCCAAATCGCACGGTGTCGCCGGAACTTTCGCTCCACCCACAGGAACGTATCCCGCAGCACCTACATCTCTGTGTAATGTCGAAGCCGCTGTCGCCTTCGCACGTGTGATGGAAACCGGCACTGACCGACACACACCAGAACGTCGAGGCGCGGTGCTCGATGGTTCGGCATGCGTGTTGCTCGGTGATCGCGTGAAGCCTATGAAAGACTTGGAGGCCCCCCTTCCGTTGCTGACCACCGGCCTCGAGATCGGGAACCGGGAGCTCCAGCACGTCGAGCGCTCCCTTCAGGAGCGGGCCACGCTGCTTTCTGCGACTCATCCGTCACTCCGATTTCAGGACGTCACCCCGCAAGAGCTCGAGACCCTCGCTGGCTCCATCGCGGTGTTTCTCGCGCGGCAAGGCTCGCTCGTCTTCCAGGAAGCGACCCCGGGGCGCTGGATGGCGCTGGTCGTGGTGGGTGAGGTCGACGTGTTGAAACTCGATAGGAGCGGAGGCCATCGGCTCGTGACGACGATCGGTCCCGGCCAGTTCCTCGGCGAGCTGGGATTCCTCGACGGTCACAGGCAGTCCGCTACCGCTGTGGCGTCAACTGACACGTTGCTCCTCGTCCTCACCAGGGTGGCGTTCGACCGGCTCCTCGAGGAAACGCCGGCGCTCGTCGTCAAGCTGCTGCCTGATCCCCTTCGACTCCTCGTTCTTCGCCTCCGGGGAATCGACGCGATCGGCTGATCTGGCGCCGCCCCGCGAGACACGCTCCAAGGACGGCTATACTACGGAGCCGTGTCGGACGACCCGCTCGCCACCGTTCGCTCCCGCACCCAGGCCAACCTGTTCTGGCGCCACCTCGGCGTCGCCGTCGAGGACGCGCGGCCGGGCTGGGTTCGGCTGCGCCTGCCCGTGCGCAACGAGCTGTGCAACGCAGCCGGCGCGCCGCTCCACGGCGGCGTGCTCGCCTCACTCGTCGACATGGCGGTGGGCGGCGCGCTCGCCACGATGGGCGCGGCGGCGGCCGGCGGCGTCGATCAGGCCACGCTCGACGTCAACGTCTCGTTCATGGGCGCCGCCCGCGCGGGCGACGACGTCGTCGCCGAGGGCCGGATCCTCAAGCGCGGCCGCTCGATCGCGTTCGGCGAGGCGACCATCACCGACGGCGGCGGCCGCTTGCTGGCTGCCGGCCGCGCGACGTACATGATCCTCAACAGCGAAAGGACACCCGCGTGACGACCATCCTGTTCTCGCCGCCCCTGCCCACGTCGATCATGGACATGTGCCGCGCCATGCTGCCGCCCGGCTACGAGCTGCTCGCCGGGGAGCGCAAGGATCCCGAGTTCGCCCGCGCCCTGCCCGAGGCCGAGTTCTGGATGGGGTTCGCGCGCGGCGGCCTCGACGAGGCGTTCTTCAAGACGGGCAAGCGGCTCAAGCTCGTCCAGCTCATCAGCGCCGGTTACGACGCGATCGACATGGCCGCGGCGCGCCGCTCCGGCATCCCGGTCTGCAACAACGGTGGATCGAACTCGGTCTCGGTGGCCGAGCACACGCTCATGCTCATCCTCGCCGTGCTCAAGCGGTTGACCTGGTGCCATGGCAACGTCGTCTCCAGCAAGTGGCGCGTGGGCGGCTTCGACCACGTGCCGCTCCACGAGCTCGAGGGCAAGACGGTCGGCATCGTCGGCCTCGGCCGCATCGGCAAGAAGGTGGCGCGGCGGCTGCACGGTTTCGACGCCCGCGTGCAGTACTACGACATCGTGCGGCTCAGCGAGGACGAGGAAGACGCGCTCGGCGTGCGCTTCGTCCTCTTCGAGGAGCTGCTGCGCACCTCCGACATCGTGACGGTGCACGTGCCGCTCTCCGACGCCACGCGGGGCCTGATGTCCACGCGCGAGTTCGCGACCATGAAGCCGGACGCCATCTTCATCAACACGTGCCGCGGCCCGGTCGTCGACGAGGCGGCGCTGCAGAAGGCGATCACGTCCGGCCACCTGGGTGGGGCCGGGCTCGACGTGATGGTCGAGGAGCCGCCGGCGCCCAACCATCCCTTCTTCGGGCTCGAGAACGTGATCATCACCCCGCACATGGCGGGCCCGACCTGGGAGAACTGGCCGAAGGCCTTCCGCAACGCGCTCGACAACATCCAGCGGGTGGCCGCCGGCCGGGCGCCGCTCTGGGTCGTCTCGGGAGCCTGACATGAAGATCCTCTACACGCCGCTCATGATCGTGCCCGCGGTTTCCGAGGCGGATCGCGCGCGAATCCTGGAGGCCGCCGGCCCCGGCTCGCGCTTCGTGGAAGCGCGCGAGGCCGCGCGGCAGCAGGCGGAGATCCCCGACACCGACGTGCTGTTCGGCCGCGTGCCGAACGACATCTACCTGCGCGCCAAGCAACTGCGCTACTACCACTCGATCGGCGCCGGCGTGGACGCGATCCTCACCCCGGAGCTGGTCGAGAGCGACGTGATCGTGGCCAGCGAGAAGGGCCAGGTCGGCGTGCATCTGTCCGAGCACGCCTTCGCGCTGCTGCTCGCGCTCACGCGCGGGCTCCACACCGCGATCCGCCGGAACGACTGGTCGCTGCGCGAGCCCATCCGCAAGGAGCAGCGCGAGCTCTTCGAGCAGACGATGGGGATCGTGGGCTTCGGCGGCACCGGCCGTGACGTGGCCCAGCGCGCGCTGGCCTTCGGCATGCGCGTGCTGGCCGTCGACATCGAGGACGTCCCGGGGATGTCGGGCGTCACGCTGTGGAAGGCGGATCGGCTGAATGACCTGCTGGCCGAGTCCGACGTCGTAGTGATCGCGCTGCCCCTTACCAAGGCCACCCACCATCTCTTCACCCGCGATCTCTTCCGGCGCATGCGGCGCCACGCGCTGCTGATCAACGTCACGCGCGGCGCCATCGTGTACGGCGACGATCTGCTCACCGCGCTCGACGAGGGCGTGATCGGCGGTGCCGGGATCGACGTGACCGATCCTGAGCCGCTGCCGGCGGGCCATCGGCTGTGGACCCATCCGCGGGCCATCGTCACGCCCCACACCGCCGGCGGATCGCCCCGGCGAGCCGGGCGCGCCATCGACACGTTCGTGGAGAACCTGGGCCGGCTGCGCACGGGCAAGCCGCTCCTCGCTATCATCGACAAGCGGAAGGGGTACTGACGACCGGCGTCCCTTGACAACCTCCTGACGCTCGCGCAGAGTCTCGGCCACATCTCCACGGCCCTGACCGTCAGCCGAGGAGGAGGGCCGCGTGCGTGGATGGCCGATCGCCGTGAAGCGCAAGCAGTGGGAGCCGCTGGCCTTCGCGGCGCCGTCGCTCGCCCTCATCGCCCTCGTCATCCTGTTCCCGCTCGCCTATTCCTTCTATCTCTCGCTGCAGAACTTCGACCTCTCGGTCGGCTCCGAGTACGAGTTCATCGGCGGGAAGAACTACGTGGAGGCGCTCTTCAAAGATCAGCGCTTCCTCGGCTCGGTCTGGAATACCGCCGTCATCATCGCGCCCTCCCTGGCCGTCGAGCTGCTGCTCGGGCTCGGGATCGCGCTCCTCCTCTCTCGCGCCGTGAGAGGGCGCCCCATCATCACGGCCTTGCTCGCCATCCCCGCGATGGTCTCTCCGGTCATGGCGGCCATGGCGTGGCGGATGATGTTCGGCGTGAAGTTCGGCGCCATCAACAACCTGGGGCGCCAGCTCGGCCTCCTCGACGTCTACTTCGACTGGTTCGCGACCCCGTGGCTGTCCATCGTGTCCGTCGTGCTGGTCGAGGTCTGGCACAACACGCCGTTCATGATGCTGGTGCTGCTGGCCGGCATCCAGTCGATACCCCAGGAGCTCTACGACGCGGCCAGGGCGGACGGGGCCACGCCGTGGCAGAGGTTCTGGTCGATCACGCTTCCTCTGCTGAAGTTCACGATGGTGGTGGGCGTGATGATCAGGCTCATCGACCTCACCAAGCTCTTCGGGCTGATCTTCGTCCTCACCTACGGGGGCCCTGGAAGCAGCACCGAGACGGTCGCCTTCGACACGTACCTGGTGGGCTTCAAGGACTTCCGGATGAGCTACGCGGCGGCGCTCTCCTACGTCATCGTCGGCGGCGTGCTCGTGCTCACGCTGGTCTTCCTCTGGATCCAGCGTATCCGGGAAGCGAGGGCCGCCTGATGGCGATCGCGATCGAGCGCCCCCGGATCGTCGCGCGGCGAGCGAGGCGCTACCGAGCGCAACGCGGCCTGGCGCACGTCCTGACCTACCTCGGGCTCGCGGCCGCGCTGGTCTTCTTCCTCGGACCCTTCTTCTGGATCGTCACCACGTCGCTGAAGGGCAACGAGGACTTCTTCGCGTTCCCTCCGGTGTGGATCCCGGCCGAGCCCTCGCTGGCCCACTACGTCGGGCTCTTCACGCGGTCGAGCGGCGCCCGCTACTTCACCAACAGCCTCGTGATCTCGTCACTCAGTATGATCGCGGCGCTGGTGGTGAGCCTGCCCACCGCCTACGCGATCGCACGCTGGCGCTTCGGCGGAGGGCTGCTCAGCGTGTTTCTGCTCGTCCTCCGCATGCTGCCCGCCATCGCGCTGATCATCCCGATCTACATCATGTACAAGATGCTGGGGTTGACGAACAGCTACCTCGGCCTCGTCGCCGTCTACACCGTCGTCTACATCCCCTTCGCCGTCTGGCTGCTCGTCGGATTCCTGCGCGACTTCCCGGTGGAGATCGAGGAGGCGGCCATGATCGACGGCTGCTCGCGCCTGCGCGCGCTGATCCAGGTCGTCGTTCCCATCATCGCGCCGGGCATGGCCGTGGTCGCCCTCTTCGCGTTCATCGCCACCTGGAACGAGTTCCTGTTCGCCGTCGTCCTCACGGGGATCGAGACCAAGACGATGATGGTGCTCGTCACGTCGTTCACCAGCGGCGGCACCGACATGTTCTACGGCGAGGCGTCGGCCTCGGTCGTGCTCGGCGTGCTGCCCGCCTTCGCCGTTGCCTTCATGCTGCAGCGTTATCTCGTGAAAGGCCTGGCCCTCGGGGGAACCAAGGGCTAGGGGTCATCCAAGGAGACTCTCATGCGCCGTGCTGCACTCATGATCATCGTCGCCGTCGTGCTGGTCGGGCTCGTCGCCGTTCTCGGCTCGCGTGTCCCCTCGGTCGGGGCGGCACGGCCGTACGAAGGCCAGACGATCCGCGCCGTCGTGAACGCCGAGTATGTGAAGTATTCGCTGACCCTCGTCGAGAAGGACCTCTACGACAAGCTCGGCGTGAAGATCGAGACCGAGGTCATCCCCCTCGACTCGTTCGTGGCCAAGACGCTCCTCGAGTTCAACTCCGGCTCGAGTCCATGGGACCTCGTGATGTTCGGGCCGTCCAACATGCCCGACTACGGCCGGCACTTCGAGCCGCTGGAGCCCTGGGTCGAGAAGCTCAAGCTCGACTTCGCCGTCGACGACATCGTCCCCGTCTTCGCCAAGGTGATGCTCCGCTACCAGGGCAAGCTGGTGAGCATGCCGTACGATGGCGACATCCACATCATGTACTGGAACAAGGTCGCCTTCGATCGCGCCGACAACAAGAAGAAGTTCAAGGCGAAGTACAACTACGACCTCGCTGCGCCCAAGACCTGGAAGCAATGGGACGAGGCGGCCGAGTTCTTCCACGGCTGGGGCTGGGACGGAAGCGACCGGAAGCTCTTCGGCGCCGGCGCGTCCTATAAGCCGTCCGCCAGCGGATTCTCGTACCACTGGTGGCGACAGCGCTTTTTCGCCTACGGCGGCCAGTATTTCGACAAGGACATGAAGCCGCTGGTCAACACCGCGGCGGGCGTCCGCGCGCTCGACGAGATGGTGCGGACCATGCCGTACTACCCGCCGGGCGTGCTGCTCTTCGAGTCGGAGGAGCCGAAGACGCTGCTCATCAAGGGCGAGATCCCGTTGCTCCACTCCTGGACCTCCACCGGCAAGCGCGTGGGCAATCCGGCCGAGTCCGTCATCGTCGGCAAGGCCGGGTTCGGCCTCGTGCCCGGGGCCGAGATCGACGGAAAGGTCATCCACCGTCCGGCCATCACCCCGGGTCGCGGCATGGCCGTCTCGAAGTACTCGAAGAAGAAAGAAGTCACCATGAAGGTCCTGGAGTTCATCTCGCTCCCGGACCAGAGCCTGAAGATCGTTATGGACGCCAAGACGATCATGGACCCATGGCGGGTCTCGCATCTTCGCTCACCGATCTTCCGCAAGGCGTTCCCCGACGCCGACAAGTATCTGGACGCGATCGAGGCGACCTTCCCGTTCCTCGTCCCGGACCCGGTCATCCCGGCCGCCGACGAGTATCAGCGGAAGCTTTCGTTCGAGATCACCGAGGCGCTGGCCAAGCGCAAGTCGCCCAAGGAGGCGCTCGACAGCGCCGCCGCCGAGTGGGAGAAGGTCACCGACCGGCGTGGCCGCGACAAGCAGAAGGCTCAGTGGGGCGAAAAGCTCGCCGAGATGAAGGCGCTCGGCATCGAATACCACGCGGACTGGGCGGCCAAGGCGAAGTAGCTTTTGCCCGAGCTACCCGAGGTCGAGGCGGCGCGCCGGGTCATCGAGCGCGTCGCCGTCGGCCGGCGCATCGTGGAGGTCCGCTGCGCCGACGACGGCATCGTGTTCCAGGGCGCCTCACCTGCGCAGGTGCGGCGTGCGCTGCTCGGTCGGCGCATTCGCGCCGTCCATCGCCGCGGCAAGCATCTCTGGCTGGAGCTCGACCGCCGGCCGTGGCCGATCTTCCACTTCGGGATGACCGGCGGCTTCCATTCGCCGGCGGTAAAGAGCGTGAAGCTCAAGTCGAGCGGCAATAAAGACCGCGACTCGCAGTGGCCGCCGCGCTTCTGGAAGCTCCAGATGAAATTCGCCGGCGGCGGTGAGCTGGTGATGACCGACGCGCGACGACTCGGCCGCATCCGCCTTCGTCACGATCCCCGCAACGAGCCGCCGATCAGCCTGCTCGGCTTCGACGCGCTCCACGAGCTGCCGTCCCCGCGGACGTTTCACGAGCTGCTGCATCCGCGCACGGCGCCGATCAAGGCCGTGCTGCTCGATCAGGGATTCTCGGCTGGCGTCGGCAACTGGATCGCCGACGAGGTGCTCTACCAGGCGCGCATCGATCCACGGCGCCGAGCGCACACGCTCACCGCGCGCGAGACCGCGCGCATTCGGTATCGGATCGGCTCCGTCGTCCGCACGGCGATCAGGGTCGGATCAGACGGCGACCGCTTCCCGAAGAGCTGGCTCTTCCACTATCGCTGGGATCGCGGCGTGCCGACGGCGCGCGGCGAAAGGCTCCGGCACGCGACCATCGGCGGTCGGACGACGGCCTGGGCGCCGGCCGTGCAGAAGTAAAGGAGAACTCGATGCCTCGAACCATCGAGCAAGTGGTCACGTTCCGAACGACACCCGAGCGCCTGTATCGGCTCTATCTCTCGCCCCGCCAGCACGCGGCCGCCTGCGGGGGCTGGGGCAAGGCGAAGATCCAGGCCCGGAAGGGCGGCCGCATGCAGATGGCGCCCCACATCACGGGCACGTTCCTGTCGCTCGTCCCCGGAAAACTGATCGTGCAGACGTGGCGAGGCTCGGACTGGAAGCGCTCCGATCTCGATTCCGTGCTCATCCTGGCCTTCTCCCGCCGCCAGCGAGGCGCCCGCCTGGCCATGGTCCACGCGAACGTCCCCGACGCTCACGCGCGGAGCATCACGAAGGGCTGGCACACCTACTACTGGCAACCCTGGAAGAAGTACCTCAGACGTCGCCGCGCCTGATCAGGCGGAGCGGCCGGGAAGCGTGATCGGCTGGCCGTGGGGCGTCGACCGTGCGGCGACGTCCCACTCGTGCTTGCGGGTCGAGAGCTCGTCTTTCGCGACCAGATTTTTCTCGGCGACGAGTTTTTCGAGGGCGGCGAGCCAGTAGTGGTAGTACCTCGTGCCGTCGTCGTGCTCGCCACGAGCGCGCGCGGCCGCGATCTCGGTGGCCAGGCGCTTGGTCCACTCCATCCACGTGAAGTGACCGCGCTCGTGCAGCATCACGGCCATGCCGAAGGCCTGGGCCTCCCACGGCTCACGGAAGACCGGACCTTCCTGGTCGCGCGGCATGCCGGGCGTGTCGCGAAGCGGGCGCTCGGTCATGCCGGCTCGAGATAGGGCTCGAAGAGGTCGATGTAGATTGCGTCGCGCGGCGATGCCTCGTCGCCCCACAACTCGCGCGCGTTGAAGCGCACGCTGTAACAGTGCTGGGGCTGCTTGCCGAGGCCGGCGGCGTGGGCGTCGGGATAGATGAAGACCCCGTGGTCCCGGTCGACCACGCCGCGCTTGCCGCGCGCGTAGCGCGGCAGCCGCGTGTGACCCATGGGATGGATGGTGCGCGCGACGACTTCGTCGCCGGCCTTGAACTGCGCGGGGATCTCGTCGTCCATGCGCGCGGCGCGACTGGCGCGCAGGCGGCGCGGCACGTCGTCCGGACGCAGGACGCGGAGCCCGTCCGGCGCCGGCCCCGCCGGCCGTCGGGTGCGCATCTCCTCGGCGGTGATGAGGCCCTTCTCCACGAGCAGGAGCTCGAGGCCGTAGAGCCAGTGCTCGTAGTACGACGTCGTCAGATACTCGGGGCCCGGCATCAGCTCGCGGGCGTAGCGGCCCATGTCGATGTTCCACTTGCCGATGAATCCGGTGGCGAGGTTGAGGGCGAAGACCTTTCGCTCCCAGTCGTGATGGAAGACGGGCTCGTTCGGCTCGCGCTCGACGGGCCCGAGGCCGTGCATGCCCCCCATGTCGTGGACGCCGTTCATCGCTTGGCCTTGGGCGCGGGCGGCGCCACCGTCCCGGTGCCGATCATCGCATCGCGGGTGACCAGCTCGGCGAGCTCGTCCTCGCTGAGGTGCTCCGTCCCCGCCGGCCGTTGGGGCAGCACGAGGTACCGGAGCTCGGCCGTCGAGTCCCAGACGCGGACCTCGACGTCCTCGGGTACGCGGAGCCCGAACTCCTTCAGCACGCCGCGGGGATCGATGACCGCGCGCGAGCGATAGGGCGCGGCCTTGTACCAGACGGGCGGCAGTCCCAGGACCGGCCACGGGTAGCAGGAACAGAGCGTGCACACGACCATGTTGTGGACCTTGGGCGTGTTCTCGAGCACGACCATGTCCTCGCCTTGCCGGCCGATGTAGCCGAGCTCCGCGATGGCCGCCGAGGCGTTCTCGAGCAACCGCTGCTTGTACGCCGGATCGACCCACGCCTTCGCGACGACGCGGGCGCCGTTGCGCGGCCCCACCTTGGTCTCGTAGGTGTCGATGAGCGTGTCGAGAGCGGCGGGATCGACGAGGCGCTTGTCGACCAGGAGCGACTCGAGCGCCCTCACGCGGAGCTGGACGTCGCTCCACGCCGGACCGGCGTCGACGTCGTCGTGATCGTGGTCGTGGTGATGACCGCTCATCCGGTCAGCTTCTTCCGCAGATGCTCGACCTGATCGGGGAACGGCGTGCCGCCGCGCGCCGTCATCGGGGTCTTGTCGGCCAGCCCCGTGTGGAGCTCCACGAACAGCGGGCCTTCGTCCCGGAACAGGGAGGGCAGCCGCCGCTTGAACTCGTCCATCTCGTGGATCGCGTAGGCGGTGCGGTAGCCGGCGCCCTTCGCCATCAGCACGAAGTCGACGTCGAAGCCGCCCGGGATGTTCTGCGCTCCCGACGTGTGGTAGACGCCGTTCTTGAAGAGCAGGTGCGTCAGGTTGCGCGGCCGGGCGCCCGCGATGGTGGCGAGCGATCCGAGCTGCATCAAGAGCGATCCATCGCCGTCGAAGACGATGACGCGACGCTTGGGATTCGCGAGCGCCAGCCCCAGTCCCAGCGACGACGCGCCGCCCATGAACCCCACGCACGAGATCGACAGGTCGTCGGGCGCGATGTCGCGCCACTCCGGCGCCGTCGTCATCGTGGGAACACAGATGGCGTCGCCCCGCGCCCCGGCGATCAATTTCAAGAGCTCTTCAGGCTTCATGGCCGTCACGGGCTCGGCCGCGCGCCTCGGGTCGTCTCCGCGCTTCACATCGTCTCCAGGCCCACGAGCACCGCGGCCGGACCGCGCCGCTCGCGGCTCAGCTTGAAGTACTTGGCGATGAGATGGACGTCGTCGGGGCCCTCCAGCCGCGCGTGGGGGACGCCGAACGTGTCGAGCAGCGGCTCGCACCAGCGGACCATCGAGTGGCGCGAGTCGCGTGGATCCTTGTCGCGCTCGCGCTGGAGCAAGCCGATCATGTAGAAGATCGGGACCTTGCCGTCGATGGCCACGCCGCGCAGCGTGTTGATCGAGGCGTACAGCCCCGCGTGCTGGATCATCAGGATGCAGGGCTCGCCGCCGATCCACAGGCCGGCGGCGATGGCGTTGGCCTCGTCCTCCGTCGCGCACGTCAGCGTGCGGAGCGCGCGCTCCTTGTCGAGGGCGGCCAGCACGCTCTTCTGGTGCGTGTCGGGGACGCTCAGCACCCAGCCCAGCGGCTCACTCGGCCGCCCGCCGCGCGCCTCGCGGAAGATTTCCTTGTAGGCATCGAGAATGAGAGAAGCCGGCACGGATTCTGGCACCGGGGGTATATCCTACACAAAAGCTCCCGTGAAAGGACGTCCAATGCCGAAAACCCTCGTCAGCGCGCTCGTCCTCCTCCTCGTCGCCGCGCCCGTGTCCGCGGCGGGTCCCGAGCTCAAGACCGAAGAGCAGAAAACGCTCTACGCTCTCGGTCTCGCCCTCAGCCAGAGCCTGTCCACGTTCGCGCTGAGCGACAAGGAGCTCGAGCTGGTGAAAGAGGGACTCTCGGACGGCGTGCTGGTACGCGAGCACAAGGTCGAGGTCCAGCCGTACATGCCGAAGATCCAGGAGTTCCAGAAGTCGCGCATGGCGGCGGCGGCGACCATCGAGAAGAAGTCGGGCGAGTCGTACCTGGCCAAGGCCGCGGCCGAGAAGGGCGCGACGAAGACGCCGTCGGGGATCGTGATCACGACGATCAAGCCGGGCACCGGCGCCTCGCCAGGGGCCACCGACAAGGTGAAGGTGCACTATCAGGGCACGCTGACCGACGGCACCGTGTTCGATTCGTCGGTCCAACGCGGCGAGCCCGTCACCTTCGCGCTCAATCAGGTCATCAAGTGCTGGACCGAGGGCGTGCAGACGATGAAGGTCGGCGGCAAGAGCAAGCTCGTCTGCCCGGCCGACCTCGCCTACGGCGACCGGGGCGCGCCGCCGCGCATCAAGCCGGGCGCGACGCTGGTATTCGAGGTCGAGCTGATCGACGTCGTCAAGTAGCGCGGCGCGGGATGCGGCCGGCGACCGCGCGCACCTTGCGCGGCGCCGCTAGCCAGATCGAGCCTGCCGAGACGGCGCTGCAGCCGATCGCGATCCAGAACGCGAGCACGTAGCTTCCCGTCACGTCGTGGAGCGTTCCGGTGAGCCAGGGCCCCACCGCCCCGCCGCCGATCGCGGCCAGGTTGATCGTGCCGAAGATGGTCGCCTGCTGTCGTCCCTGGAAGATCTCGGCGGGAATCGCGCCGAAGACCGACGTGAGGCCGTAGCCCAGTGCGCCCTGGGCGACGACCATCGAGTAGAGCAGGAGCGGCGTCGGCGCCTGCTGCATCGCCAGCAAGAGCGCGAAGCACAGCGCGAAGCCCAGGCTGCCCAGCGTCCACACCCATTCCCGCCCCACGCGATCGGACACGTGGCCGAGGATCACCTGGCCAGGGATGCCAGCCAAGCTCACGAGGCCAAGCGCCCACGCGGCCAGCGTCGGGCTGAAGCCGATCTCGGTCAGGTACTTGGTCTGGTGCACCTGCACCGCGTACCACGCGAACAGGCCACAGAAGTAGGCGACGACCACCCACCAGAAACGCGTCGTCCGCAGGGCCCGCGGCAGCGTCCAGTCCACCGCCACCCAGACGGGATCGACGACGTTCTCCGGTTGCGCGCCGGGGCGCGGATCTCGCGGCGCGGTGTCACCATCGGGCAGGAGGCCGAGATCCTCGGGGCGGCGCCGCAAGACGAGATTGAGCGGCGCCAGCACCACCAGCACGACGATGGCGAACACGACGCACGCGTGCCGCCAGCCGCCGCTCGCGATGATCACCTGGACCCACGGCAGCAGCACGATCGATCCGACACCGACGCCGGAGAACGCGATGCTCACGGCGAGGCCGCGGCGCCGCACGAACCACTGAGGCAGGAAGAGCGCGTGCCCGGTATAGGCGAGGCACACGCTGCCGCCGCCGACCAGCACGCCGAGCGTCAGATAGAGGTGCCAGGGACGGCTGACGAGCGTGGCCAGGAGCAGGCCGATCCCGACGAGGCCGACGCCCGTTTCGACCATCAGCCGCGGGCCGCGGCGGTCCACGAGGCGACCGAGCAGCGGGCTGAACGCGGCCGAGACGAGGAATCCGAACGAAAAGGCGCCGGCGGTGACGCCGCGGTCCCAGCCGAACTCGTTCAGGATCGGCGGGAAGAAGAGCGAGAAGGCCGTGCGCGCGTTGACGCCGATGCCCATCGTGACGAACGCGGTCGCGACGAGCAACCAGCCATAGTAGAAGGGCAGGCGCACGCGTGGCATTCTACCCACGAATGGACGTCCGCTTCGATCACATCGCGCTCGCGCTGCCACGCATGGCGGACGCGACGCCGTTCCTGGTGGGCGTCCTCGGCGGATCGCCCGCGTTCGGCGCCGACGCCGGCGTGTACCGCTTCGGCCAGTGGCGCTTCGCCAACCGCGCGCGCCTCGAGGTGCTGGAGCCGATCGGCCGCGACGGGTTCCTGCACCGCTTCCTCGCCGCCCGTGGCCCCGGCCTCCACCACGTCACGTTCAAGGTGCCGAGCCTGCACGAGGCCTGCGAGCGCGCCCACGCCCACGGCTACGAGATCGTCGGGAAGAACGACACGAATCCGTCCTGGAAGGAAGCGTTCCTGCATCCGAGGCACGCGCTGGGCATCGTCGTGCAGTTCGCCGAGTCGGCCCGAGGAGGCAGCGCGCCGCCGTGGACGCCGCCGCCGGCGCCCCTCGACGTCCCTCCGCCGGTCGCCATCGTGGGCCTGCGCATGCGCGCGCGCTCGCGTCAGCGCGCGCGGACGCAATGGGTGACGATCCTCCAGGGCCAGGAGGCGGAAGCTCCGGATCTTTCGGTGATCTACACGTGGCCGCGCTCGCCGCTCCGCATCGCGGTCGAGATCGACGCCACGCGCGAGGAAGGCCCGCTGGCCATCGAGATCGGCGGCGAGCGAGCGCTCGGCATTCCGAAAGGACGGCACCCCGTGCTGGGCGCCGTCTTCGAGCCGCAATCGACGCGTTCTTGATCGTTGGTTTATCTCGACGTTACTGCCACCGGGCAGCGTCGGGCCCGGATCGCCGGCGCTAAGTCCGCACCGACGCGCGCACTCCGCTCTGGCACGAAGGCTGCCCTTACCATGGCCACGGCTCAATCAGACTCCGCTCATGGAGGAAAATCGAGATGAAGAAGTGGTCGCTGGTCCTCACCCTGCCCATTGTTCTCTGGGCAACCACCGCGTTCGCTGCGCTCGTGACGTATTCGAGCGAAGCGGCGTGGAGTGCTGCAGTCGGTTCGTTTGTCACTGAATCGTTCAACAACTCGGGGCTCCAGCCGACGACGGGTGTCGTCACGTCGGCGGGACAGATCGACGGGAACAAGTGGCACGATCGTGTGACCCTCAGCGGCGGCGAATCGACGACGTTCCGGTACCTGCTCGGCTCGATGCACGGCGCCGGCGGTGACTGGGACACGTCACCGCTCCTCGAAGGCCAGGGCCTCCGGATCACGCTCAACCTGACGGGCGGCGGCACGCAGTTCGTCGGGCAGATCGGTCCGATCGACGGGTTCTACGGCTGGACGTCCGATGCCGCGTTCGACTCCTTCACGATCAAGGCGGGTAACAACGCCGGCGTGGCGGAGACGTTCGAGCTGGAACACCTGATGATGGCGCCCACGTCGGGCACGGTGACGCCGACTGTCGAGCCGGCCACGCTCGCGCTGGTCGGGGCAGGTCTCGTCGGCCTCCGCTTCGTCCGCCGGAAGCTTCCGTTCCAGTCGTAGACGATCGAGTCGAGGACGGCTGTGAGGTACGGTCACGGCCACCCTGACTCCGTCTAGATCTTTCGATATGTTGACGCACGTCGCCGTTGCTTCCACACGGTGGCGTATCGTGATCGGAGCGGTGGCCAAGTCATCGTCGATGTGAGCGCTTCGCCCTCTGGCACGAAGTCTGCTCTCATGATCCACATGATTTCACAATTCATGCGCTCATGGAGGTAGCACAATGAAGAAGTGGTCACTGGCGTTACTCCTGCCTGTCGTCTTCTGGTCGACAACCGCATCCGCCGCTGTCGTTACGACGTACTCGAGCGAAGCGGCTTGGATGACCGCCGTCGGTATCTTCATCACGGAGCCCTTCAGTGGCGTGCTCCAGTCGTCGACGGGTGTCGTCACCTCGACTGGGTCGATCCAGGCAGATGATTGGCACGACCGTGTCACGCGCTCCGGCGGTGAATCGACCTCGTTCTTCTACCAGTTCGGCCCGCTACTCGGCGCCGGTGGTACTTGGGACACGGCACCCGCTCTGGAAGGCCAGGCCCTGGGGATCACGATCAACCTGACCGGCGGTGGCACGCAGTTCGTTGACCAGATTGGTCCGATCGCCGGATTCTTCGGCTGGACCTCCGATGCTCCCTTCGATTCGTTCACCATCCAAGCCGGTAACCACGAAGGTGTCGCCGAGACTTTCGACCTGGACAACTTGAGGATGTCGCTCAACACGACGCCGCTCGATCCAACGCCGACGGCGACGCCCGAGCCAGCAACGCTTGCGCTCGTCGCGACGGCCCTTGCCAGCGTGCCGTTTATCCGCCGCAGGTTCTCGTCCGGCGCCTAGACCTCGACGTAGCGGGGATGGCTGTGGCACCTCGGCCACAGCCATCCCCTCGTTTCACGCGACCTGCGTCGTCAGGAGATGTTGACGACGACGGACTTGGTCTCCAGGTACTGATCGATCCCTTCCTCGCCGCCCTCGCGGCCCAGACCCGACTGCTTGAAGCCGCCGAACGGGATCTCGTGAGTGTAGCCGGACGCATCGTTGACGCCGATCAGCCCGTACTCGAGGCGCTCGGCCAGGCTCAGCGCTCGCCCGAGGTCACGCGTGTACACGTAGGCGCCGAGGCCGTAGGTCGTGGCGTTGGCGCGCGCGACGACCTCGTCGACCGTGTCGAAGGTGAGGATCGGAGCGACCGGCCCGAAGATCTCCTCGCGGGCCACGGCCATCTCTTCAGTCGCGTCGAGCAGGACGGTGGGGGCGTAGAAGAAGCCGCGCGCCCGGACACCGTCGGTCAGCGGGTGGCCACCGGTCGCCAGCCGGGCGCCGCGCCGCACGGCATCCTCCACCAACGCATGGATGCGGGTCCTCGCCTGGGCACTGATGAGCGGGCCGACCTGCACGCCGCGCTCGAAGCCCGGCCCGACCCGTAGCGCCCGCACGGCATCGACGAAGGCGGGCACGAAGCGATCGGCGACCGAGCGATGGACGTAGATCCGGTTGGCGCGATGCACGACTGGCCGGCGACCCGGAGGTACTTGATGGCGACGGCGCCCTCGACGGCGGCCACGAGGTCGGCGTCGTCGAAGACGATGAACGGTGCGTTGCCGCCCAGCTCGGAAACCGAGCCGCTTGATCTGAGAGGCGGCGCCGGCCATGATCGCGCGGCCGGTCGCCGTGGAGCCGGTGAAGGCGATCTTCCGGATGAGCGGGTGATTGAGCAGCTCTTCCTGGAGCGTCCGGGCCGGGCTGGCGGTGACCACGTTGAAGGTGCCGGGCGGGAGCCCGGCATCGTCGGCGATTCTCGCGATGGCGAGCGCCGTCAGCGGCGTGGCCGGAGACGGCTTCAGGACGACGCTGCACCCGGCAGCCAGGGCCGGCGCGATCTTGCGGGTGACCATCGTGGCCGGGAAATTCCAGGGCGTGACCGCGGCGACCGGCCCGACGGGCTGGCGCAGCACCCAGGTGCGCTTGCCGGCGTGCGGCGACGGCACCCACTCGCCGGTGACGCGCCGGGCCTGCTCGGCAAACCATCCGAAGTACGCGAGGGCGAACTGGACCTCTTTCCGAGCCTCCTCGAGCGGCTTGCCGTTCTCGGTGGTGATGAGGCGCGCGAGGACGTCCCGGCGCTCCTCCATCAACGACTGGATGTTCAGCAGCACCTGAGCCCGCTCTCGCGCCGGCCGGGCCGACCACTCCCGGAACGCTCCGTGGGCCGCCTCGACGGCGCGTTGCGCCTCGCTCGGCCCGGCATCGCTGACCGTCGCGACGACCGAGCTGTCGGCAGGATTGACGACGTCGAAGGTGGCGCCGCCGCGGGCGTGCACCCACTTGCCATCGATGTACATGCGCGCGGTGTCGGATGTCATGACGCCTCGCTCAATGCCCTGCGCCGGCTTCGCCGAAGCCGTCCGACGACTCGATCCGGGCCGCGGCGCCGGGGATCTACTTGCGCTCGAGCTCCTGGAAGTGGCTGACGCGCGCCATGACGTGGTGGCTCTCCGTCGGATGGCCGGCCTTCGTCCGCTCGAGCGACCACTGGGCCTGCTCCTGGTTCTTGACCAGGTCCTCCATGGCGTTCCACACCGCGTGCGTGCCGGCGTGGGCGGCGTAGAGGGTGATGAAGATGAACTTGTAGCCGAGGTCACCCAGCTCCTGGAACCGGAAGGGATTGCCGTCGGGCCTCCACTTGAACGACGAGGAGTAGTTGAACGCGAGCGGCACGTGCGGATGCGACTCGCGCAGCGCGCGGGCGAAGGCGACGGCTGGCTCACGGCTCGCATTGG
>Ga0209056_10001214_pt1 | contig 28187 bp, 54 predicted proteins | sample GraSoiAngelo_114_FD_185876 | JGI IMG/M metagenome (GOLD analysis project Ga0209056, IMG submission 185876) | Grasslands soil microbial communities from the Angelo Coastal Reserve, California, USA - 14_0903_13_40cm (SPAdes) (version 2) | ecosystem: Environmental > Terrestrial > Soil > Grasslands... | reverse complement strand
AGCCACTGCCCCGCGGCTCCGCCACCCGCCCGAGCCCAGGTGTCGGGGATAGCCAGCCAACGATCGGGCGGAACGGCGGCCACAGGAAAACGAATGAGTGGGTCGGTCGGCGCCAACCCGATCCAGACGGCGCTATCAGATGCCGTGACAAGGAGGTACCGATGCTCGTAGATCCGCGTATCGCCGGTCTTGGCATCGAGCGTCCCCCAGTCAGCGGATGCCGGATTACTCGTGAACCAGACGTGGCCCGCGTGTACAAGCACTGTGTGTACAAATCGTATCTCCTTAGGGAGGGGGAACTCCCGACTGCGGCCGGTCGTCGGGTCGATGCGGCCAATCCGGCCGTGCTGCGATGCGGCATACCACACAATGCCGGCCGAATCCACACTGACGCCATGTGGATTAGCGCCTGCTGAAGCTGTGGAGTACTCACTGAAGCGCCCAGTAACCGGATCCAGCTTGCCGATACAGCTGTTCAGGAGATCGGCATACCACACTGCGCCATCCGGGGCTACAGCGATATCGTGAAGCTGGAGTTCGGGCCGCGGTATTCGGTAGTGCACGACTCTTCGACCCGCGGGGCTGACTGGTCCCGCAATGCCCTCCACAGCTTGTTCGAACGCACCGTCGCGACACGCTGGGCGCTCCTCAGCGTGTCCACAGGCGACCAATAAGCCTATCAACGCTGTGAGCCATCGGAACCGTCGCGGGCGCCTAGTCACCGAGGTAAAGCGGTCGTCTACGTTCTGCTGCAATCATCCGACCTTGAAGCGCGCACCGCCTAACGGATCGCGCTTAAGCTGCGGCGCCGACCCTCGCCAGCGCCATGTCACTTGAGACTACCACGGAGTCCGGCGGCGCACAAACGCACTTCCTCCCAAAACCGGGGCGCCGGCAGCTTCAAGCGCTTGTTAGGCGGCGCGCACTCCACCGGTGTCATGGCCCGCCCTGCTCACGTCTAAACTCGCCGCCCAAGACCGGGCTAAAGAGCAGGTCGTGGAACTCATCCGTCAACCCGTGCAAGCGGAGCAACGTGGCGATTTGCGCCCAGTGACGAATTTCGTGCATCAGGATGTGGACGACAATCTTTCTGGGTGTTGCTCTTAAGAAGTACTTGAGAATCGTGAAATCGTGCGGGATATCCCAGCTCTGAGATGGGAACGTTTCGATGAATGCCCGTAGGTCGTTCCGGCTTTGGCGACCGAATTGAAAGAGTGCGTCGATGTTGTCAGTCGAGATCGAAGCCGGGTCCGTTAACGATCGGTCAGAGAGCCTCTCAACGTACCGTTTCTCGGCCGAAAAGATGTGCCTCACCAATTCGCCCACGGCTCCAAAGCGACCATCACCATGAGGCCCGGCACTGATCTTGAGAACGTCCGCACCGTGCTGCAGGAACCACGCATGCCACTTCTGGCGCTCCCAATCGGTGTAATCCAGAAGATCGCTCACATTCAGGTGAACGAGCACTCGTGACCTCCACCTGATCGTACTTGGCGCGCCGCCTAAGGGATCGCGCTTAAGCTGCGGGCGAAACAGCCGCTGGCGCAAGGAGGCGGAGCGGCTGATCGAGCCGGCCCGCGAGACAACGCAATTCCTCCTTACTGGTGAGCGCCCGCCAGCTTCAAGCGCTTGTTAGGCTGACCGGGCGATGTGGCTCCAACGTCGGAAGAGGGAGAGGATGCCCCAGTCGAACCGTGCGCGCGACAACGAATCGCGGAAGGCGGCGACGTCAGGCCACCGCTCGTCAGGCGTTGAGGCAAGTGCCCGACGCAGGACTCGTGAGATCCGGGGCGGCACCGAGGACCAGTCTGGACGATCTGTCTGCCGGGCAGCCGCCCAACTTCGTGCGGTAAAGGCCTCGAACAGCACTATTGCCAGCGCGTAGAGGTCGGCCTGCGGTGTCACGTCGCCGCCGGTTACTCGCTCGGGCGGGGCGTAATCCATCTCGCTCTGAGCGTCAGGGTAGCCGAGTGCCGGATCCGTCAGGACCGCCCGACCCGCGATAAAGAAGATGTTGGTCGGTTTGACACTCCCGTGGACGATGCCACGCTGATGTAATGTCTCAAGCGCGTTGAGGAGGTCCTCTCCCAGGTGCTCTACCTCACGAGGGGGGAGCGGGGCAGCAACCAGTCGGTTGGCGAGCGTTTCTGCTTGGACGTAAGGCCTTATGTAATACAAAAGGCCGTCAGCATCGGCGATCTCCGTCAGCGGCAGCAGGTTCGCGTGACTCAAGGCAGCGAAGACGTGCGCACGGCGGCCAAAGTGGTCAGCAGTGGAGGCGGTGACACGCTCTGGCCTGACTACCTTAATGACGACGCGGTCAACCCGCTCCAAGTCGCGAGCCACATAGGTTACGCATACCGTCGAGTGGCTCAACTGTGTTTCGACGACGTAGCGCTGACGGTCCCCTTCTGAGCCCCCGGAGGTACCAGCGCCCAGGGCGGTCGGTGGCAGTCTGATCGGAGGCACCAGGTAGTCACGCTCTTGTGGTACCCCGGTCGGTTCAGGCTCTTCTCCAGAGGGAGGGAGCGGTCGTGGATGCATAGTGACTCAGTTCACGTCGCAGCTCGTGGTTCAGCCTAACGGCTCGCGCTTAAGCTGCGGCGCGCTGAAGAAAGATTCATTCCTTAATCTACGTGCGCCGCCAGCTTCAAGCGCTTGTTAGGCAGCACGCGGGCCGTGATCATGGCAGCGCGGGGAGGATGTCTCCAGTCCAGCAGGGATCGGCGGGCCAACACACAGTACAGGATGCCGGGGTGGCGCTGTTCCAGATGAACGCCACGCCTCTGGGTGTGAGCGCGGGCCCTGGCTGAATGGCGATGCCCCACACCACAGCGCGTCTTCCGTCCGCAAGCGTGACTCGGTCTTCTCGGTCGGGGGTGTTGACGTAGGTATTGCGCACGGTTGCCATCTCCTCAGCGCAGGCATCGTAGAGAGGCTCGAAGGGATTCTCGTCACAGGCGAGTGTGAGGAGAATGCCCGTCGCCGCGGCCGCCGCCCGCCTCGTGTAGGACATGGCAATAACCTTCCTGTGCTGCCTAACGGATCGCGCTTAAGCTGCGGGCGACCCGCCCGCAGGGCGCTGTTCTACTGAACGATAGTTCGTGCGCGTCAGCGCACAACACTCCGCTTCCCTTAGAGCGATCACCGCCCGTCAGGTTCAAGCGCTTGTTAGGCAGCGGCATGGCCCCCCTTACAGCCGCTGCGGCCGATCGCGCCGCGGTCCGAGGGCAATCAAGGCAAGACCCACGGCCATCAAACCGATCGCCAGCCCGAGAAGGACCGACGCCAGAAGACGCGACGCGCTGTCGGCGACCACTGCTTCCACGACGAGGAGGCCAAACCCAGTCACCCCGCTGATCAATCCCCAACGCTGCCAGACCCATGAGCGTGGGCGTACCCTGGGGGACGGAGCCGGCTCGAGCGCGTGCACCACCGTCATCGCTCGCTCATAGTCTCCGTCGTCCGCCACGGCGAGCCGCACGCGCCCCGCGAACCCCAAGTATCCTGGCGCCTGCTCATCGAGGAGGACGGCCTTGATGCCCTCGGCTTCGAGAGCGATTTGGAGGCCCTGGACGTAGCTGATCGAGTGACTCCGCAGCAGTTCCTTCACCGTTCCATCTGCCGCTGCCTAACGGATCGCGCTTAAGCTGCGGGCGCAACGCCCGCCGGCGCAAGGCGGCGGAACGTCAGACAAAGAGGCTGGGCGGCGAGGCAACGCAACTCTTCCTTACTTGTGAGCGCCCGACGGCTTCAAGCGCATGTTAGGCAGATGCCTCCGACGCAGCACTCACACGCCTTCGGTAGCCGCGCGCCTCGCGGCGAGACGGGTCTGAATCCGGTGGGTGATCTCGCTGATGTTCTGTTGATCGCGAAGGCCGGCGAGCTTTAGGCTGACGCCTAGCCGAGCGAAGAACGAAGGGTCTGGTGGAATGCCAGGACCTCCCTCAAGGAGCTCGCGCATGAAGGTCTGGCCCGTCACGCCAGGCGGCAGGGCAACATCCATGTGCCTGAGCATGGCTTCGAGCTCGAGGCCTAGATCTTGGATGACTTCCGTGAGATCGGCGTCCACTTATCGGTGCATCTGCCTAACGGATCGCGCTTAAGCTGCGGGGCGAACGCTGGGGGGCGCAAGCACCCCGCCCTGCGGTACGAGCCCGTTGGCGCACAACCGTATGCCTCCTCTGAAAGCCGGCCCCGCCAGCTTCAAGCGCTTGTTAGGCCGCACCTTCTCACGAATCCATCGGGGGGCTCTTGCACGCGCCAATGAACCTGGGCACCTGCTCCGCGTATTTGTCATAGCGTGCGCCAAAGCGTTCTCTAATCCAGGGCTCCTCTGTAAACGGCGTGATCAGGAAAAGCAGCCCTCCTACCGTAGCGGCAATCCAACTCATCATCGAATTGGAGAGGAGCGCGTATCCGAGAAACGCTGCTGTATATCCGACATACTGAGGATTTCGCGAGCAGCGATAGGCCCCTGTCGTCACCAGCTTGCCCTCAAGGCCTAGGGATGTTTGAACGCTCAGGCTTCTCGTGCCCCACAACGCGAACGACAAACCAGCGACCGCTGCTGCGCCACCGACTAGGAAGCGCGACCAATGGTGTACGAGGAAGGAATTCCAATCGAAAATCCCGAGAGGGACTGCAGAGGCCATGGCAGTGAACGTGGGGACCAGGATGTAGTACTGTTGCCACGAGTGCTTGCCAGGGGGTGGCCAAATTCGCTTGGCACGGCTGAAGAGCGAGATCGCCAGGCCTATTCCTACCGTGAACTCAGAGACGAGCGTGGTTGCGAGCAGAACTTTAGCGATCACCTTCGCCTTCACGATCGTGCGGCCTAACGGATCGCGCTTAAGCTGAGGGCGAAATGCCGACGGGCGCAAGGCAGCTGAGCTGCCGGTCCAGCCCGCAGGCGAGGGAACGCAATTCTTCCCACCCGCGCGCCCGACAGCTTCAAGCGCTTGTTAGGCAGTTCACGAAATGAGGTCCGCCCATCGGCCCGACGGCAGGCGGACCGGGCCCTCGGAGCCGGGGTGCTGGCGAAGCTCATCAGCAAGAACCTGGTTGCAGGTATCGATGTGCCGAGCGAGCACTTGGCGGTCGTCCCTCTCCCAGTACTCGCCCTCGTCTTCGACGATCAACGCCGTGAAGTGGGGCGCAAGCTGGCGCAGTAAGGTCACCACTTCGATATGCACGTCCGGACCAGCGAACTGCGTCTTCGTGAACTCTTGAATGTAGAGGTCCCCGTCAAACTCAAGGCGGACTGGCTCACAACGCTCGTGTGGCAAGAGCTGGATGCCTGAGGTGGGGCCGACGTAGTCCCATTCCTTCTCATCGCGGACCCGCGCAAGGTGCGCCTCTGGTTCATGGATGGTCTGGTACGGCCACCCACGGACGCGAGCAAACGAGGCGGCGGCATGAACCACGAGTTCAAGCCTACCGGGGTCCCGCAGCTGCCCTTCGAAATGGATCGTGATACCCATCGGCGTGTCGTGAGCTGCCTAACGGATCGCGCTTAAGCTGCGGGGCGAGCGCCGGCGGGCGCAAGCACCCCGCCCTGCGGTATCGGCTGGCTGGTGCACAAACGTACACTTCCTCTGAAAGCCGGCCCCGCCAGCTTCAAGCGCTTGTTAGACAGCAGCCTTCCAACTGGGAGAAGAGTGGTCATCTTTCGCGGCCCGCGACTCGTTGTACGAGGCGCGCGCCCACCATGGCGGCAAGAATCCCAAATGGACCAAGTATCTCCGCCAGCCGTCCGCGATCGGCTTCGTTTCTTGTGACGTAAATGTGAAAGCGCGCGGCGGTGTACGCGTAGACCCTACCAGCCGCTGGATCGGGCTCGCGCGGCATGACGTCCCGGTAGTGGAGCTGAATGTAGAGGAGCCATACGAAGGCGCTGGAGCCCAGCACTATCATGACGAGTCCCGTGATCTTGGAGAGCTTCACCATGGGGGCACGTGGCCCAAGCGTCTCAGATAGCGGTGTGGCTTGTCATGTGGCTCTCTTGGCTGCTGCCTAACGGCTCGCGCTTAAGCTGCGGGCGCAATATACGCGGGCGCAAGGTGGTGGAGCGGAGACGGCGGCTGGGGGGCGAGGCAACGCAATTCTTCCTTACTTGCGAGCGCCCGCCAGCTTCAGGCGCTTGTTATGGACTTGCCCCAATTTCGTGGACACGGGTTAAGCCGCATGACGCGCCTCGTACCCCGGGGGACTGCGGTAGCCGAGGAAGGAATGCCGCCGCCGCTGGTTGTAGAACCGCTCGATGTAGTCGAACACATCCCCCCGCGCCTCGGCCCGCGTGCGATAGGAGCGATGGTAGACCAGCTCGGTCTTGAGCGTCTTGAAGAAGCTCTCGACCACCGCGTTGTCCCAGCAGTCGCCCCGCCGGCTCATGCTGGGCCGGATCCCGTAGCGCGCGAGGAACGCCTGATAGGCAGGGCCGGCATACTGACCGCCTTGATCCGAGTGGTGCAACAGCCCCCGCGGCGGCCGCCGCTGCGTCACGGCCATGCGCAGGGCGGCGAGCACGAGCTCCTGACTCATCCGCGGCTGCATCGCCCATCCCACGACGCGGCGCGAGTACAGATCGAGCACGACCGCCACGTACAGCCACCCCTCGTGCGTGGCGACGTAGGTCAGGTCGGTCACCCACCGTTGATTGATCCCGGGTGCCCGGAAGTGCCGGGCCAGGAGATTGGGCGCCACCGGCCGCCCGTGCGCCGAGTCGGTGGTGACGCGAAAGCGGCGCGCTTGCTTCGCCCGAATCCCGTGCTGGCGCATCAAGCGCGCGACGCGGTGACGGCCGCACCGTTCCCCCTGGGCGCGCAGCTCGGCGTAGATGCGGGGGCTGCCGTAGGTGCCCCGGCTCGCGGTGTGGGCCACACGGATCGCGACCACCAAGCGACGATTGGCCTGCGTGCGGCGACTCACGGGCCGCCGGCACCACGCGTAGTAGCCGCTGCGCGACACGCCGAGCACCCGACAGAGCAGGCGCACCGGGTAGCGCTGGCGCCACACCCAGATGAATTGGCACTTCACGCCGACTCGCGCGTGAAGAAGGCCAGCGCTTTTTTTAAAAGGTCGCGCTCCTCGCGCAGACGCACATTGTCACGCCGCAGGCGCTCGACCTCCTCCTCCGAGACCCGGCCGTGGCCGGGAAACGCGGCCGTCGGATCGGCCGCCATCTCCTGCCGCCAGCGCCGGAGCATGGTCTCGTTAATGTCGAGATCGCGGGCCACCTGGCCGACACTGTGCCCGCCCGTGGTGACCAAGCGTACCGCCTCGAGCTTGAACTCCCGCGTGAAATGCCGGCGAATCGGTTTCACGGACACCTCCCGCCCGGAACATGTCCCGAGCTTATTCTGGTGTCCACTGAATCAGGGGAAGTCCATTAGACAGCGCGTCCGGTCTGACGCTGGCCACGAGTGAGCTCTAAGCGCGCGATCTCTCCACGGAGCCTAGTGAGCGCGGCGGGAAGTAAGGGGTCTGCGGGTCGAGTCTGCGAGAGAGCGTCACAGGCGACGCTAAGGTCGGCCAGGAGCGCTGAGCGCTCGCTGGCACGTTGGGACAGGTAAGTCGCTAGAAACTGGTTCGCAGCGGCAGGGTTCGTCCGCAACAGCTCGAACCAGTGGACAAATGGTAGGACGCTCTCGCGGCGTGCACTGCGGGCCATGCCAGAGGTGTAAGTCACGATGCGGGCCGCGGCGTACGGAACAACAAAGGCGCCTCCGAGCCCAAGCATCCGGACGAGGTTGGGAGGAAGTGGCCGCTGGCCGAGAAAGAACCCAACTAGAGCGATCCCCGGCGTGATGGCGATGCCTTCGAGGAAATACCGAAGGACGAGTTGCCGACCGACGGTACCTCGGAGGGACGACGCAAGACGATGGGCGGCGAACCCGCACACCGTGCCCACCGAGGCAAGAATCACGTATTCCAGCATAGGCGTCATTGAAAGTAGTACGCGCTGTCTAACGGATCGCGCTTAAGCTGCGGGCGACTCGCCCGCAGGGCGCAGTGTCGTTGAACGATAGTTCGTGCCCGCCAGGGCACAACACTCCGCTTCCCTTAGAGCGCTCGCCGCCCGCCAGCTTCAAGCGCTAGTTAGGCGGCTTGCGGTTGCGGCTACATCGGCCTGTTGGCGCGCGCCGACTGAACAACCACATAGATGGAGGGCAGCAAGCCGATCAAGACGATCGCATCCAATACGAGGAACAAGGGGTCGCGCGCCCGGAAGTAGAGGGCGGTCAGCACCAGTACGATGAAGGAACGCGCGACGACAGCATAGAGGTAGTACCGATAGTCTCGTGCGCGCACAAACTGGAGGATGAAGCCGCCCAGGGCGAGCATGAACATGCCGACCACCCGGGGCATGATGTCGCCATAGGCGCCGTTTGAGAGGAGGAGGCGCAAGGCGACGTCGGGTGCGACCAGGAACCCGAGTCCACCCGCCAAGAGGTACCCGGCGAGATAGCTGAGTGTCAGACGCTGCATATGGGTGCCCGTCCAGGACAGGTTCGCAAGCCGCCTAACGGATCGCGCTTAAGCTGCGGGGCTAGCGCCAGCGGGCGCAAGCGCTCCGTGCTGCGGTATCTGCGGGCTGGCGGACAAACGTACGGTTCCTCTCAAAGCGGGCCCCGACAGCTTCAAGCGCTTGTTAGGCGGCCAGCCTAAGGGAGCCGCCAAGTCAACCCGAACATGATGTCAACCATCGATGCGCCCCATTGATGAGGTGACCGAGCGCGAAATTCACCCCGCGCCATCCAATTGCTGGTCACTGGAACGCGCGCACCTACAGTGGCGTGAACAGAAAGGTGGTCTCCTGGGCGATTCAGAACGACCGAGCGGCCGGCGCCGGCGCCGAGGTATGGACGGATGGGCCCTCGGGGCACCATGAGCTGAAGGCTGAGTTCGGGAAAAAGGTAGGTGATCTTGGAACCGAACTGCGGGTCGTAGCGGAAGTAGGTGAGACCCGGTTCGATGACCACGGCAGGGGTCCACTGCCAAGCGAGCTCAACTGCAACCGCCGGTGCGGTACCGACACCCGAGAGGTCGTAAGAGGATGGGCCCGCGAGCAGACTGGCCACCCAGCGAGACTGCTGCTGCGAGGACCCAGGAACTGGGAATGCGACGAGCAACCAGCTGGCCATGATCGTGGCACGCATCGCCTGCTCCTTTAGTGGTGGCCGCCTAACGGATCGCGCTTAAGCTGCGGGCGACTCGCTCGCAGGGGGCGGTGTTCCTGAACGATAGTTCGTGCGCGTCAGCGCACAACACTCCGTTTCCCTTAAAACGATCACCGCCCGCCAGCTTCAAGCGCTTGTTAGGCGGCAGAGGTCGAGGCAGGCGTGTCGTCGACACCCGGAGTGTGGGGCAGTGCAACCGCAATCAAAGCGAGTGCCTCCTCGGGCGTGCTCGCGAACTCTATCCTCAGGCTCTCACGTGTGGCACCGGTGGCGTCGGCCACAGGGTATCCTACTGCGTAGCCGCCGGACGGCACGGGCACAATGCGGACTAGCAAGCGACCACCCTCGCGGTCTGGAACAGAGAAAAGCAAGAGCCATTCGTGGGCAGTCATGCCCCAGATAGGAACGCCCTCGCACATGGCATCAAGACCGGGCAAAAGGGCGAGCATCTGACGCGCCGGACGGTCCATTCCGCGCATCGTCAAGAAGCGCTCGTAGGTCGAGCGCAAAGGCCCGGTCTGAAATGATACGCGTCGGAGCATACTACCCATTCGAGTAAAGAATGGCGCTTGCCGATGGACGCGGCCTTGCCTCTGCCGCCTAACGGATCGCGCTTAAGCTGCGGGCGCAACGCTCGCGGGCGCAAGGTGGGGGAGCGGCCGACAGAAAGGCTCGCCAGCGAGGCAACGCATTCTTCCCTACTTGGGAGCGCCCGGCAGCTTCAAGCGCTTGTTAGGCAGCGGCGTCGGCCCGCATTCATTGTTTGCAATCGTCTCGGGCGAACCGAATCACTGTCCCTGTCACTTCACCATTGTCGCCGAAGGCGAGCCGGACTAACGCATCGCCGCCGAGTTCCCGAGCCTTACTCCGCAACGCAGTGACCGAGGCGTCATGTGATACCATCCACGTCTCGCGTCGCGCCTTCACGATAGCGATCTCTGTGAACGCGCACGTGGGTAGCTGGGAACTGTACAACGCAATTGGGGTCTCGTGGGATCGGGAGTCGTACTTGGTGGGTGACAAGTGGGCCACGCTCGTGGTTACGCAGCCGAGGCCAATTAGAGCCGTAAATGGAGCGCAACGCATTCGGACCTCCCAGGCAAGCCGTGACTCCGCGGGGCACCATCCGGCGGCACTGTCGCCCGCGCGGGCCAGCGAGGGCGACGTTCACGCCTCATTCATAGGGTACGATGAAACATGCATGCCCGTTGTGACGCCGTGCGGCGCGGGCGCAGGACTCGTCCAGGTATCAGCCGCTGCCTAACGGATCGCGCGTAAGCTGCGGCGCACAAGTTCGTTCACCACTAATGGAATTCTACCTTGACAAGCACGCGCCGTCAGCTTCACGCGCTTGTTAGACGGCAGCCGGACAGGGCTCAGCCAATCCCCTCAACAACTCGCACCTCACGTTCAACGGCACCTCTCAGCACTTTGAGCGCGGCTTGATAGTTTGCGCTTTCGTATGCGGCAATCGCCGCGCCTACGCTCTCGAACTCGACCACCACCACGCGCTCGTTCGCCCCACCCTCAAACGTCCTCGCGGCTGAGGCCCGCGCCAGGGAATGACCCCCTCCCGCCTCAATGGCCGGCCCAGCCAGTACAGCGTATTTGGCGAATTGATCCGGATCGGAAACGGACTGGTAGAAGGTGATCCAATAGCGTTTGGCCATAATGCGCGTAGTGTGGTTGGGTAGGTAAGGTGACGGGCGGTTCCCCGGATCGTGTTGGCTGCCGTCTAACGGATCGCGCTTAAGCTGCGGGCGAAATGCCGAGGGGCGCAAGTCACTCGAGCGGCCGAGGGTGCCTGATGGCGAGGCAAGGCAATTCTTCCCTGCTTGTGAGCGCCCGGCAGCTTCAAGCGCTTGTTAGGCGCCGACACGAATCAACTCTCCCTTCTTCACACGCCGCAGGGCATCGAGGATGGCGGGGACGAGGGGACGGAGCTCCTTCAACCGATTGGTACGCGCGACGACCACAACGACGGCAACCCCGGACGCGGCCACATTCTGCTGGAACGGAAGGTTCTGATCGACGGTCAGGAACCCCTCGATGCCCTCTGCGAGCATCAGTCTCAGGAGTTCGCTGTTGCGCTTACCGGACCATCCTCGCTCTACGACGGCGCTAACGTCGTGCCCCGCCAGCTCACGCTTGAGCGGACGGGGCACGCACTCGTCAAGCAGGAGTCGCACGCGCTTCGGTCATCTCACGCCCGAGCTCCAATGCCGCAACCGCCTGGTCGCGAGTCACACTCGGGAAATCGTTCAGAAACTCGTCGAGAGAGTCGCCTGCCTCGAGATAGTCGTAGAGGGTCTTGACGGGGACCCGAGTCCCGACGAATACGGGCGTCCCACCGAGGATTTCGGGGTCACTGTGAACGACACGCTGCTTGCTCATAGCCGGCGCCCCGGGGCTTGCGATACCTCAGTATACACTAGAGAGTGGTCGGCGCCTAACGGACCGCGCTTAAGCTGCGGGCGACTCGCCCGCAGGGCGCATTGATGTTGAAGGTTAGTTCATGCCCGACAGGGCACAACACTCCGCTTCCTTTAGAGCGATCACGGCCCGGCAGCTTCAGGCGCTTGTTAGGCCGCGCTTCCTCGACAGTCAGGGGGCTGCCCTCGCGAACCAACGCTCTATTGTGCGCCACGTGCGAGTCAGGAGGCCGGCGGTTTCGCCGGGGGGAGGCGTCGGGGGGTTACCTACCACCAGATACTGCCAGTGTTGCCGACCCCAGCGCCCTACCCACGCCGGATCGGGAAACGGCAGCGGTTCGTGTAGCAACAACCCTCGCATTAGGAAATCCAGCAGACGCGGTTCGCAGTCGGCGGCTCCTCTACCTTGGAGTCGCGCAGCCGCAACGAAGGCCTCGCTGACCTCGTAGCCAGCAGGTACGGGCTGGAAGTTGACCACATAGACGCAGTAGCCCGTCCAACTCCGGTGGAGATACAGGATGTCGTCTTCCCAAAAGATGAACCACTTGTCCTCCATCTCTTCCGGAATCAAGCCGCGTTGAATCCGGGCGTATTCCGCCGGAGAGAATGAGGCGTGGTAGGCGACAGGCTGCATCGGGCCAGGAGGGAGCCACTGGAAAGAGTCTCGTGTTGCCACCTCTTCAGATGCCGGCTCTGGCATGATGACCTGCGGCTCAGGTTACGCTTAAGGTTGTCGCGGCCTAACGGATCGCGCTTAAGCTGCGGGCGACTGGCTCGCCGGCGCAACTGCGAGTGGACGAAGTCCTGTGCCCGCCAGAGCACAACCACTCCGATTCCCTTAAGAACGATAGGCCCGCCAGCTTCAAGCGCATGTTAGGCCGCTGCTCATGCCGGTGGGCCACCCTCTAACAGCCTGAGACCAGCAATTCTGCGACCTTGACGACCAGACTGTCCCGACGCGTCGGAGAGGACGCGAACAGAGCAAAATGATGGCCGACATAGCTGCGACGCAGGTCGACGATGAGATCGAGGCGACGGTCGCGATCGAGATCGCCGGCGAACACTACGTTGGGCCCGGCCGCCTCGACTAGCCCGAGCTCTGCAAGCTCTTGGCTCTTAGTTCCGTGTTCAAGCAGCAACGCGTAATCTGCAAAGGTCACATCACCAGGCCGCCCCCGACGAGTGCCTTGAGCCCGAACCCGGTATGCATCGCTGTCGTGCAGCGGCAACTCAAGCGGTCTACCAGGATCTACGAACGCGCTCCCGACAAACGCGACGTCGATGCGACCCTCAGATAGTCCTGGCAGACCCTGAATCAAGAACAGGGGCTCCTGGCGGCGATCTACCGAAACCCTCGTTGCTTCGGGGGTGCAGCCGCGCGGCGTCGTGACGGTATCGATCGAAACGCGTGAGGAGCGGAGCTCCCAGACGCCATTGATCTCGTAGAGCCCGAACCAAAGGCTGCCGCTCGACTCAAAAGCACGGCGGCCGTAGTAGTCCTGAACCTTGAGTAGGCGGATCGGGACACCAAGGTCTTGCCCCTGAGTCGTGGAGGCTGTGGTCGAGGACGCAAGGAGAGTGACCACGAGGGCGAAACCTGATAGATGCGCGGTCGGGTTCACGGTTGGTCACGCTCTGGCAGCGGCCTAACGGATCGCGCTTAAGCTGCGGACGACTCGGCCGCCGGCGCGTCTGTCGATGAACGATAGTTCGTGCGCGCCAGCGCACAACGCTCCGCTTCCCTTAAGACGATCACCGCCCGCCAGCTTCAAGCGCATGTTAGGCCGCGGCTTCCTCGCGAGGACCCCTCCCCCTTCCCCGATCCGTCGCGACCTGGACGCTAGCGCCCATCAGCAAGATGATCGCCGCACCGCCGGCAAGCATGGCGAGACGCAGGTCGCGTTGGTTCCGAGCACGCTCGGCATTCAGCTCGATTCGCAGCGCTCCGGCCATATTGCGTGCCGCCACGACCCGTTCGCCTGCCTGCACGCTCTGTGCGAAGGCATCGCGACGAGCCCAGGCGAGATCGTTGGCAGTGTGGCTATAAAGGGCGGCACCTACGTAAACCAGCGCTGCAACTGCGGCCCCGGCTGCTATCAAGGGAACGTACCCGAGCAGACGATGCATGATGGCCTCCGTCGGAAAGGTCCTGCCGCGGCCTCACGGATCGCGCTTAAGCTGCGGGCGCAAGGCCCAGTGGCGCAAGGCGGCGGAGCGGCAGACAAAGAGGCTAGCCAGTGAGACAACGTAATTCCTCCCTACTTGTGAGCGCCCGGCAGCTTCAAGCGCTTGTTAGGCCGGCGCTCACCGAAGCGTGTCATACTGAATGGTAACGCCTCGGAACCTTATGGCTGCGTAGACCACGTGGGCGTCGGCGTGCTGACCGATGACAAGGAGCGTGTCGGCCTTCCACTCGGCAGTGATGGCCGTAGGCGCACGATTAAGGACTGAGCCCTGATTGTCGTTCAGATACACGTTGCTCTTTTCCAGCAGGGAAGGCGTACTATCTCCCCCCTCGAGGATCGAAAGCCCTACTCCCGCACGAGACGTCATGGCTCCGCAGCCGCGCTCAAATAGAACAGCCGTGCGGGTTCCACCAGGCGAGGGAAGGCTGGAGGTGACAGTGTTACCGCAAGGGAAATCGGATGCCCCGCACGCGGGGAACGCGGTCAACGCACACAGAATGGCGAGTGAAGAAACTGTCCTGAGCATGAACGATTGCGCCCGGCCTAACGGATCGCGCTTAAGCTGCGGCGCGCTGAAGAAAGATTCATTCCTTAATCTACGCGCGCCGTCAGCTTCAAGCGCATGTTAGGCAGCAGCACGGACGAGTTGCCCCACAAGATGATCCAGTTCATCCAGCAAAGGCCCACTGAACCCGGCCTCCTTATAGGCGGCTAGAGCGGACTGGTAGTACCACAGTTGATCGGCCTTCCCGGCGTTGAAGCGATTCCAGAGCGACTCGCCGACTCGCTGATAATCGGCCAAAATCGCCCGTACATTGTCGACTTTGTCGGCTATCGTAACGCGCAGGGTCGAGGGCGACGCGTGTCGGACATGCTCCAGGTATCGCTCTTTTCGGTCTCGCCAAGGTGGCTTGGGGCCGCCAGCATAATCTGGAGGAGTGTCCGTTGCGAGTTGGATTAGGGCGAGGACACGTGGGCCGAATCGCTCCGAGAGAACTGCGGGACTCGTTTCACGCGGTTTGTCTTCCAGGACGTCATGTAAGAGCGCTGCAATTGCTTCGTCCTCATCCCCGCCATCCTGTTGGACGAGCGCGCAAACGCTGAGGAGGTGGGCGAGGATGGGGACCTGTGACTGTTTTCGCGCATCGCGGCCATGAAGCCGGATGGCATAGTCCAGCGCGTCCTGGAGTCGAGGGCTCAGGAGATCAGCCAAGAATCCTCAGTATGGCCGTGGGTGCTGCTGCCTAACGGATCGCGCTTAAGCTGCGGGCGACTCGCCTGCCGGCGCAACTGGCGTTGAACGACGTCCCGTGCCTGCCAGGGCGAGACTCAACGGCTTCCTTTAAAGCGATCGCGCCCGGCAGGTTCAAGCGCATGTTAGGCCGCTCGCCCCGGTCCAGCGACGTAGCAACGGGCGAACCGACAGCACGGCGTCGGACCGGCCCGCAACGAACGCACCGAAACACAGCGCGAACACCGAATGGCTAAGAGACGCGCCGAAGTACTGCCAAAACACCGCGCTTGGGCCCGGATAATCGGACGAGAATAGGAGCGCGAGCATGTAAATCCCGCCGCAGATGCTCGCTGGACGCACCAGGAGCCCGAGCACAAGCGCAATGCCGATCGCCAGCTCGCCGTACGCTACGAGGAAGGCGATAGCGGTGCCGTGTGGTAGCACGAAGTCCCGGAGCACGGGCACCATGAACGGATACGCCCCGTCCGCCAGAAAGCGCTTGATCCAGCCCTGAAAGCCGCCGCTGAGGGTGAACTCGGTGCCGAAGACCTTGTACTCGCCGAAGATGAGGAAGAGGACGCCCACGCCGATGCGAAGGTAGGCGAGGGCTCTGGTGTTGGCGTCAGTTGTGGGTGCGCTGATGGGCACGATACTCTGGGCCAGTTGTCGCGAGCCGCCTAACGGTTCGCGCTTAAGCTGCGGGCGACTCGCTCGCTGGCGCAAGAGTAGTGGACGAACGTCCCGTGCCCGGCAGGGCACGACACAACGGCTTCCTTTAGAACGAGCGCGCCCGGCAGCTTCAAGCGCTTGTTAGGCGGCGACCGTTCTTGTAGTCTGGGAGCTGCTCGGCTCCGCCGGTAGTTTCGCCGGTCTCGAGGTCCACCTCGAACGGTAGCCACTGGTCGTCAGGCGCGCTCCAGGCCTCTCCAAGGATCCGGTCCCCATCCGGACGAAGCTTGGCGAATCCATCCCATGAGATCCTGCCAGTGTCCCAGCGCTTCCCGTCCGCGTCCCATTGCATAAGCGAGACATGGTTCCGAGCAAAAACGAAGCAATTCAAATCCGGGATATGAAGGATCTCCGTTACGCAGCAGTCTGTCACATCGATGGGCTCGGCTCTTCCAGGGTCCACTTCATAAAGGGCGCCACCTGCGATGACCAAGACACGGCGCCCGTCTGGATGGGCTAACGCGGCGTCGTTGTTAGTCAGCCCCCGCCCGAAGTTACCGACCCATTCCGCGCCCGGAGCGTTGAATGCGACTACAAATCCTTCCCCACCACGATGGCCCCAAACTGAAAGCCGGCCCCGTCAGCTTCAAGCGCTTATTAGGCGGCACGCGGCTCACAGCCGGTACTTCTTTGAGGCGTTCCGCCAGCCAAGTGCGAATGCTGCTGCAAACACGGCCAGCACGCCCGCGACCAGGACGACCGTGAACGCGTCGACAGCCGATTCGGGAATTCGAACTGTATTGTGAAGCACGAGCATGAGTACGAGGACCGTCGCGACAGCAGTGGCACCCCAGACCAGGACACGCCACCAGCTCATGTGTAGAGCTTTTGCCCCGGCAATCGCGAGGATGAGCTTGAAAAGAAGCGGCGCGGCGTTGGTCATGGGGCCGATGCTCGGGTGACCGCCTAACGGATCGCGCTTAAGCTGCGGCGAACGTGCCGAACAGTAGGCAACATGACGCTTCCTTTGAAAGCAGCGCCGACAGGTTCAAGCGCATGTTAGGCGGCGCGCTGCATCTAGGAGATGAGACACCCACCGAGACGCTCGATCTGCCAAGTGCCATCGTGTCGCCGCAGAATCCAATAGCAACCCCCGCCGGCCATAAGGACCCCGGGGCCGCGGCCTGGCGAACGCCGAAGGGCAAAGGTGTTCCCAATGGCCGCAGTGGCGCTGTCAGCCTCCGTGGTGGTGGTGCCCAGCAGTAGATAGCTCACGTCCCCGTAGCGGTCCGCCAGCGTCTGGATCTGCGCTGAGTCGACGATATAGAACGTCACGGAGTCCATGCGCGGAAGAACATGGGCAGAGGCGAAGGGGGAATTGCGGATGATGACTTCCCTTGAGTGCGGTGGAAAGTCCGCAACGCCATGAATCACGGCTTGCTCAAGCGCCAAGGAGAGTAAGGAATCGATCGCCGACAGCGGAGGTTGCGGCCGCGCCGGGGTCAAGCGCGCCAGCCCCTGTCGCAGCGGAGGCAGGGATCTAGCGCATCCTAGGAATACGAGTGTGACGATCAGGATCGTGTAACGCATTCTGGCGCGCGCCGCCTAACGGCTCGCGCTTAAGCTGCGGGGCGAGCGCCTGCCGGCGCAAGCGCCCTGCCCTGCGGTACCAGCTGGGTGGGGCACAAACGTCCGCTTCCCCTGAGAGCCGGCCCCGGCAGCTTCAAGCGCTTGTTAAGCGTCACCTTCGGTCCAGGTGGCCCTCTGGTTGACGGCTCGTATGGAGGCACGCCACGATCTCCAACACATCTGCCTCAAGCCGCTGGTAGTAGATCGCGTAGGGGAAGCGCCGCACTAGGGCGCGTCGGATCTCACCGTAGACCTTGGGGAAGGCGTCGGGACATGTTGCGAGAAGGTTCTCGACAGCCCGAACGGCCTGGCGAAACTCAGCGCCCAAGCCCAGGCGCCGTGCGTCGTACCACCGACGTGCCTCCGCGATATCGCGGCCGGCCGCAAGGCGGTAGACGACCTGCACCCCACGCTACTCCGGCTCGTCGAGGCGCTTCTGGAGTTCGTCCCAGGTCAATCGTTCGGGGTTGGGATCTGCCATGCGATGATCGAGCTCCGCCTGATGCCAATCCGGAACCGGCACCTTAGCGGAGTCAGCCGCGATGCTATCCCAAATCTGCTCCACCAGGGTGAGGCGGTCTTCGATCGGGAGGCGCAGGGCTTCCTGAAGGATCGTCTTCGGCGTCATGAGTAGAATCTCAGGAACTTGGTTCGGTAACGCAAGCCGAGTGAGGTGACGCCTAACGGACCGCGCTTAAGCTGCGGGCGACTCGCTCGCCGGCGCAAGGGTGTTGGACGACAGTCCGCGCCCGCCAGGGCACAAACACTCCGCTTCCCTTAAAGCGATCAGCGCCCGCCAGCTTCAAGCGCTTGTTAGGCGGCAGAGGTCGAGGCAGGCGTGTCGTCGACACCCGGAGTGTGGGGCAGTGCAACCGCAATCAAAGCGAGTGCCTCCTCGGGCGTGCTCGCGAACTATCCTCAGGCTCTCACGTGTGGCACCGGTGGCGTCGGCCACAGGGTATCCTACTGCGTAGCCGCCGGACGGCACGGGCACAATGCGGACTAGCAAGCGACCACCCTCGCGGTCTGGAACAGAGAAAAGCAAGAGCCATTCGTGGGCAGTCATGCCCCAGATAGGAACGCCCTCGCACATGGCATCAAGACCGGGCAAAAGGGCGAGCATCTGACGCGCCGGACGGTCCATTCCGCGCATCGTCAAGAAGCGCTCGTAGGTCGAGCGCAAAGGCCCGGTCTGAAATGATACGCGTCGGAGCATACTACCCATTCGAGTAAAGAATGGCGCTTGCCGATGGACGCGGCCTTGCCCTCTGCCGCCTAACGGATCGCACTTAAGCTGCGGGCGACCTGCCCGCCAGCGCAACTGCTGCTGGACGAAGTCACGTGCCCGTGAGGGCACGACACAACGGCTTCCCTTAGAACGAGAGCGCCCGAATGATCGCCCAGATGAGCAGGCCGACGCCGAGCGCAATCGCGCCGAAGAAGAGGATGACAGTGCCCAAGTCCATAATTGGTGCGGCCCGCCTAACGGCCGGCGCTTAAGCTGCGGCGCTTAGCTTGGTTCGTCACAAATGAAAGTTTACCCCAACTGCCACGCGCCGCCAGCTTCAAGCGCGTGTTAGACGGCGCGCTTTTCGCCGACGCTCGCGCGCGCCGCGCGCCGCACCGAAGCGCGACCGGCCCCGCCTTGGGAAGCTGCTTCTGGGCAACGACGGGTATCGGAGGAAGTGCGCGGCGCGCCCGAAAAGAAGCCGCCTTGGAGTGGTGGGGCGCGGCGAGCTGGTGCTCGCCCGTGCGTCTCGGCGCGAGGCGCCCCACGCATCACCATACCAAAGGAATTAACGGAAGAATGCTTGTGGGGTGGGACGCGCGTCGCCTAAGGGACCGCGCTTAAGCTGCGGGCGACGCGCCCGCCGGGCGTGGTGTAGTTGAACGATAGTTCGTGCGCGCCAGCGCACAACACTCCGCTTCCCTTAAGGCGATCACCGCCCGCCAGCTTCAAGCGCTTGTTAGGCGGCGTGCGCTTCATTTCTTGAGTATTTGCTTCCACACCACGGCGTAAAGGAATCCCACGACCATAACCAGACACCCCAAGTCGATGACTAACGGAACCCACGCGTACCGCGCTACCCTCGGGATCGGGCTTGCCAGCATTGCCGCCATCAGGCAGAGGCCGCCGAGAAGAGGAGTGTGAGACGCGGTCCGACGGTGGCGATACCAGCTGATGGTTATCCAATAGTTGGTAATGATTATCCAACCGCCGAATAGCGCGAGTACGCCCGAAACGAGCCAAGCAACCCACTCTGGCTGCATAGTGTGGCACGCCGCCTAACGAATCGCGCTTAAGCTGCGGGGTGCGGCGGCCGCAATCAAGAGAGACCCCTTCCCTTTCAAGCGGCCGCCGCGCCCCGACAGCTTCAAGGGCTGGTTAGGCGGCAACAGCATACTCACTCTGAACAAGGCCGCTGGGAAAATGGCGAGTGGCGACATGTTTGAGGGAGATATCACGCTGTAGCGGGCCAAACAGCGGGATGCCCGTACCGATGAGCACCGGAACACGGGTGATAATGAGCCGGTGTATGAGGCCGGCCTGCAGAAACCGCTGGATCGTGAGCCCGCCATCGACGTAGATATGCTGGATGCCGCGCGCCTCGAGCTGCGACACGATGTCGGCCGGAGCTCCGGACATTTGCTCCACTACTGCCCCAGGCGGAGCCGTAGCAATCGAACGACTGCTGAGCACGAAGACCGGCTTCTTTCCGTAGGCCCACTCGTCAAAGCCGAGGGCCGTCTCGAAGGTCTTTCGGCCGATGACCAGTGCATCCACCGTGGCCATGAATTCCTCGTATCCATGAGGTTCGACCTCGGCTGGGAGAAAATCGAAGGAGCCATCGGCTCGAGCGATGAAGCCGTCGAGGCTGGTGCCAACAAAGACGGATGCTTTCATTGCCGAGTCCTCATGTTGCCGCCTAACGGATCGCGCTTAAGCTGCGGCGCGCTGAAGAACGATTCATTTCATAATCTACGCGCGCCGCCAGCTTCAAGCGCTTGTTAGGCGGCGCACCCGCATCGACAGCTTATCGCACCGCGAAGTTGACCCACTGCTCCAGCAGCACGCGGACCTTGCGGCCACCGAGCCGAGCGGGGGTGTAGCGCCAGGACGGTAGGATTGCTTGGACAGCCTCTGACAGCGCGACATCAGGAGACGAAACAATCCTGAATGTCTCGACCTCAGGCACGCCCATGGTATCAAGCACGAAGCGAAACGTCACGCGGCCCTGAACGCGCGCCCGACGTAAGCTATCTGGATAGTCTGGGGCCGTCTGCACGAGTGGTTTCGGCGCTCCTTCGACACGAGTGACGTCAGGGACCAGGTCGCCGGACGGAGGTAGTGACGGGGACGGAGCATGCGGGGACGCGCAGGTCTGAAGCCCGGCAACGGCGGTAATCAGCGTGGCGACGGCCATTGCCTGCATCGAGAGCCTCGAGGTTGGTTGTTGCGCCGCCTAACGGCCCGCGCTTAAGCTGCGGCGCCTAGCTTGGTTCGTCACGAATGGACGTTTACCCCAACTGCCAGGCGCTGCCAGCTTCAAGCGCTTGTTAGGCGGCAAGCGGACCCGAGACGAGCACGCTAGTCATCGTCGTCGCCTGGGGCGTCGCTCGAGCCGTGCGAGTCAGCTGGTAGAGAGCCTGCGCCTCCCGCAGTGAGGTCATCGTCGGGACCATACCCGCCACGGGGGCGATCGCCCGATCGTGCAAGCCGCCAGAAAATGAGCCCGAGCACGACGACGATCGCAGCTATATAGATGATGGCACCGACACTCATCGGCTGTTGCTTGCCGCCTAACGGATCGCGCTTAAGCTGCGGGCGACCCGCCCGCAGTGCGCCGCATTGTTGAACGTTAGTTCGTGCGCATCGGCGCACAACACTCCGCTTCCGTTAAAGCGATCACCGCCCGGCAGCTTCAAGCGCTTGTTAGGCAGCAGCATCCACTATTGCCGGTCGTCAAAGGGACAGTCGCACCCAAGTAGCTGGTTATGACAAAGTGGGCATTCCTCGACGTCACAGCCCACCACGTGCAATTCCCCCTTGAACACGCGGCAGTCGTGGCAGGGCTTCTCATCGGCCCCCCAGTCATCGCGTTCGGAACCGTACGGGATTCGGGCAATCTCGCGGCCGTCGCCGGAGTAGGTGCGGATCTGCTGGGCCTCCGTAATACGATCCGGCCACCCTTCGACCATTCGGACGCCGCGGTACTCGATGAAGCGCTGTGGCACAGCTGAGTTCCTTGGTCGCGCTGCTGCCTAACGGATCGCGCTTAAGCTGCGGGGCGAGCGCCGGCGGGCGCAAGCACGCCGCCCTGCGGTATCAGTTGGCTGGGGCACAAACGTCCGCTTCCCTTGAAGGCCGGCCCCGACAGCTTCAAGCGCTTTGTTAGGCGGACGCTCAATCAAACTCGCCCTGTCGAGCTGAGCGCACCGCGCGCTCGGCAAACAACCGGCGGCGATGATCCGCGAACTGCTCAGCGCCAGCTCGGCTCTTCGCGAATCCATTCACCTTCCATGGCTTGCACATGAGGCAGCCAGCTCGCCGGTTCTTCGGGCGCTTGCGCTTATGATGGGCCACGTTTCCTCGCTGCGTGCTTATCAGCCGCGCGTCGGCGGCGATTACTGGCGCGCTTGGCCTCAACCTTCCGCCCGTAGAAGGCCCCGCGACCTTTCTTCGCGCCCGAATGCTCGAGCTTTCGTGCCTTTAGTGCCATGAACGTTGTGTTCCGCCTAACGGATCGCGCTTAAGTTGCGGGCGACTCGCCCGCCAGCGCAACGGTCGTTGAACGATAGTTCGTGCGCGCCAGCGCACAATACTCCGATTCCCTTAGAGCGATCAACGCCCGCCAGCTTCAAGCGCTTGTTAGGCGGCCAGCGCGGCGCCCGAAGTACGGACGTGGAGGCGTTCAGGGCGCAATAGGAAGGTGGACCGTGGCTTCCGTCACCACTGCGGGATCGGTGCGAGGCCGGAATCGGATGAGAACGCTTGCGCTGTCCTTCACTAGGGTGCCGACGCTTGACCCAGTCGGCGAAGGTACCTCCTTAGCGGCGCGGGCCCAGCCGCTGAGCGTATCGGGCGCCGTTGCAGAAAGGTCGCGTCGTACGGTGATGGTGAACCGACCGGTCGCGTCGGTTTGGGGCCCGGCGACGAAGACCAGCCCGTTCGAGAAGGCGACGCTGGCGTAGGCGCCTGCGAGCGGCTGGTCACTGGCGCCCACGACGAGGCCCGTGACGACTGCATGGTGGCTCGGTGGGGCGAAGGGACAGGTGGGGCCCGTGCCCCCGCAGGTCGCACCGCTAGTACATGCGCCGATCGACGCCGCGAGAGCGACCGATGCGATGAAGACTAGGCGAAGCATACGTGAGGCAGTTCGTCGCGAGAGTGCTACTGGTATATATACCCACCGGACTCGCGCCCGGTCACGGCTGGCCGCCTAACGGATCGCGGTTCAGCTGCGGGCGACCCGCCCACCAGCGCAAGAGTGCTGGACGAAGTCCGTGCCCACCAGGGGCACAACACTCCGCTTCCTTTAGAGCGATCAGCGCCCGCCAGCTGCAAGCGCGTGTTAGGCGGAGGCCTTCTACTTGGAGGCCTTCGTCTGCACACGGACGGACCGAATGATGGCCAGTACGAGTGCCTGGCCCGCGGGATCGTAAGCTGCCCCGAAGATTCGTAGACTGTCCCCTGGTCCCAGCCCGAGCCTGCCATCGGCATAGTAGGTGGTATCTGACGCGCCGACACTGGGGAGCCTTGGCGTGGCACTAATAACGACAGGGACCCCACCGAGAGAGTCAAGGCAGTAAATTAGCTCGCGAGCGCGCGTCGTGCTTCGCGTAGGGCGGGCTCCTGCCAAGAATGTGGTACGAAGCAAATTGATGAAGTAGGGTGGGGTCTCGCCAAGCCAATCCTCTTTGCGCATGCGAATCTGCGGGTCGGTCGACTCGATAGTCAATGGATCGTCAAACCAACGAAAGTCCGCTGGAGCACGAAACGTGACCGGCGCGATTCGCGACGTGAGCTCTTTCCAGCCTGTTGCGTCGACCTTCAGGACGGTGCACACCGGAAGCGAGGGCGCCGAGGTGCGCTGGCCTAACGCGACAACAGGCCACGCGGCACTGGCGAGGGCCAGGAGGGAGCCGCACTTGATGCTCACCGGCATCTGATCATGCCTCCGCCTAACGGATCGCGCTTAAGCTGCGGGCGCAACGCTGGCCGGCGCAAGGCGGTGAAACGGCAGACAAAAAGGCTAGCCGGCGAGGGAACGCAATTCTTCCCACAAGAGCGCCCGCCAGCTTCAAGCGCATGTTAGGCAGCTGCCTCGGTCTCAGTGGCTCTCCTCGCGCAAGGCACAAAAAAACCCCGTGGCGTCTGGAAGGATCCTGTGCGTCGCTGTGTCCATAACCACCGCGATCCCCATGTCGGTCTCCCAGTAACCCCAGAAGCCCCGTGCCGACACGGCTGTTATCGTGAAATTGTCGCCGCCCCCATCGAGCACACAGTGCATGCCTATTCTCAGCACCGACCCTTGGACTACGGCTCCAGGATGAGCTGGGTCGTGGGAGCTGATGATCGCGTGCCACTGGTTGGGGCTTGGGTCCGCTGGGCGGTACCACCCGATGAGATCGCGCCGGACTCTGCGAAAGCCGCACGGGACCTCGCGCCACTGAGAGTCGGGCACCTCAAGGTGGAGGCGACCTCGAGTCACGGTCGGCGGAGCTGGTTGCCAGGCAACCTGAATCAGGTTGTACTCACCCGCTAACGCCCGCAGTGAGTCAGCATCGAAGCGGGTAGCGTCCGAGGCGACAGCGAAAGAACAATCAGTGGGCGCCACGGAAGGGACCGCGTGTCGCGCACAGGCCGCGTTCACGAGGACCCCGGCAAGAGCGACTCTGACAAGGCTAGATACCATGCGTAGTGTGCAGCTGCCTAACGGCCCGCGCTTAACCTGCGGGCGACGCGCCCGCCGAGCGCGGTGTAGTTGAACGATAGTTCGTGCGCGCCAGCGCACAAACGCTCCGATTCCGTTAAGAACGATAGGCCCGCCAGCTTCAAGCGCTTGTTAGGCGGCCTCCTTTCTCTGACGCCGCCAGTTCGGCACTCACTCGGCTGCCGGCAGACTCGAGTCGACCGATCGCGGGCACAAGTTGCCCCACCGTGCCAAGACCGTACGGCGGCATGTTGTTGTAGATGGTCTCGTATTGGCCAGGCCGGACCAAGTATGTCTCGTGCCAGATTCCGACATCCCCGTTGCGCTGCACGCGCTGGTTGAATGCTCGCCAAGCGGGAAAGTGCTCTGCAGTCGGATCCTTCGCGTACGCCTCTAGATGTGCGAAGCTTCGCCAGTATTGCGCCATCACTGGCGGGATTCCTCCATAGATCTGCGCCCCGAGAAATCCACTTTGGGGCTTTCGAGCCAACTCAGCCAACATGCGTGGCATGGCGAGCGCCACCGGCACCCACTTGTGGAGCTTCCAGAATCGGTTGATCTGCATGCCAATGAGAAACACCACAAACTCGCCGTCGAGCCGCGCCGTCATGCGTTGTTTGATGATCTGGGCCATGAATGGAGACTCCCGGCGGGGTGGAGGCCGCCTAACGGATCGCGCTTAAGCTGCGGCGCGCTGGTGAAAGAGTAGTCATTCAATATCCTACGCGCGCCGCCAGCTTCAAGCGCTTGTTAGGCAGCCCCATCGGGTCCTCAGGTCAGATGTCGCTCATCCGTGAGCGTGCGCAGAATGCGAGCGACGAAGGCCCCCTTACCTTCCGTGTAGGCTTCACGATCAAAGCGATGGAGCTCGGCGAGTCGATACTTCAGCGCTGCGTACTCATTGGAAACCGCCGGAGTTGACCGAAGGCAGTCGCGGAAGCGGAGACGGTCGTTCCATATCGGACTGCCGAGCGGTACCAAGTGCAAGTGGTGCGTTCGGTGAGCGAAACTGGGTTTGCAAAACCAGTGCATGAGATCGGGGCGGTAGGGGGAGTACTGGTAGCCCAACTCGCGCAGCGGAAGCAGGGCCTCACGTGAGGTCACGAGGGTGTGGACTCCGGCCATGATGTCGATGACGGGCTTAGCCGGCAGTCCAGGAACGGCCGTGCTCCCAACGTGCTCAATCGGTCCCGTAAGCCAGGGGCGAAGGACCTTCGAGAGGACCGCTCGCTCGGCCTCGAAGAGCGCCGGCCAGTTCTGGTCGTAGGCGACGATGTAAACGGGGGCTTCGGGCTCAGCCGGCACGAGTGTTGGTTTCGGATCGGGGCTGCCTAACGGATCGCGCTTAAGCTGCGGCGCGCTGACGAAAAAGGTGTCATTCAATATCCTACGCGCGCCGCCAGCTTCAAGCGCTTGTTAGGCAGCCCGCGCCAAAGACATTCCCAGACTCGGCTACTTCACCGGGATCAAATCAAACTTGCCGAACGTCTCCTGATAAAACAGCGCCCCTTCCTTGCGATCTCCGCCGCTCCAGTGTTTATGACCACCCGGAATTCGGATGAAATCGCCCGCGCCGACGCGTTTGGCACCGGCATCATCCCGGTACAGGTAGGCGCCACGTAAAACGACAAGCAACACGTCCGCCGTATGCGTGTGCATCCCTGCATCGTATCCCGGACGAAACTTCGTAAACCCCCCGAACGGTCCCTTGGCCGTATCGCCCCAGGCCACGTAGCTCGAGACCCCCGGGACTAGCGGTGAGTATTTGGCGGTTCGTGAACGTGCAAAGATGACGCCGGAACTTTGGTCCTGATCTGCAAACACGACCGCCGTCGTCACGGCCACAGCGACGACGGCTGCAGCGAGCGTCCACGCGCGCTTCATTTGCCCCCCCCGGCTATTGGTTGGATGCGGAGATCATTGACGGCTGATCGGCTAATTCTCGCGCATAAGTGTCATCCCGTCGAGGACGACACCAGTTGTTCGATGGGGCTGCCTAACGGATCGCGCTTAAGCTGCGGGCGCAACTTGCGAAGGCGCAAGGTGGTGGAGCGGACGGGGAGGCGCCGCGGCGAGGCACCACAATTCCTCCTTACTTGTGAGCCTGCCAGCTTCAAGCGCTTGTTAGGCGGCGCGCTGCATCTAGGAGATGAGACACCCACCGAGACGCTCGATCTGCCACCTGCCATCGTGTCGCCGCAGAATCCAATAGCAACCCCCGCCGGCCATAAGGACCACCGGGCCGCGGCCTGGCGAACGCCGAAGGGCAAAGGTGTTCCCAATGGCCGCAGTGGCGCTGTCAGCCTCGATGGTGGTGGTGCCCAGCAGTAGATAACTCACGTTCCCGTAGCGGTCCGCCAGCGTCTGGATCTGCGCTGAGTCGACGATATAGAACGTCACGGAGTCCATGCGCGGAAGAACATGGGCAGAGGCGAAGGGGGAATTGCGGATAATGACTTCCCTTGAGTGCGGTGGAAAGTCCGCAACGCCATGAATCACGCCTTGCTCAAGCGCCAAGGAGAGTAAGGAATCGATCGTTGACAGCGGAGGTTGCGGCCGCGCCGCGTTCAAGCGCGCCAGCCCCTGTCGCAGCGGAGGCAGGGATCTAGCGCATCCTAGGAATGCGAGTGTGATGATTAGGATCGTGTAACGCATTCTGGCGCGCGCCGCCTAACGGATCGCGCTTAAGCTGCGGGCGCAATCGCCGCTGGCGCAAGGAGGTGGAGGCGCAGAGAAAAAGGCTCGCGGGCGAGGCAACACAATTCTTCCCTACTTGCGAGCGCCCGGCAGCTTCAAGCGCTTGTTAGGCAGCCCGGCCTTCAGAATGGCACCCAACCGAGCCCCCCGCATTCGCAGACAACGTTGTCAGGAACGGAACCGAGTTTGCCGGAGCCCCCGCACGAAGGGCAAACACGGGAGCTGGCGTCACGCACGGGTGCGAGACCAGAGATGCGGGGAAAGCGTCTGCCCCCTTCAGCACGAGCTGCATGAACCATGCGCCGATCGTGGTCACCAGCTGCCCCGACGGGCTCCACTCTCTCAGGCTCGTCCCAGGCGAAAAAGACGAGCTGTCCGGTGGGTCGTAGCGCGATACAACCGACCCAGTCCGTCCAGAGAGGCAGCACGTGATGTAGGCGAGCGAAGCGGAGGAGCTCGCCTCCACCCTCTTGAGGATGAGCAAGATAGTCCTCGAGGGCCAGGTCGACAGCACGCGACTCTACCGCGACGACGAAGGGAGAACTCATGTGGAAGTATGCCGGGCTGCCTAACGGGTCGCGCTTAAGCTGCGGGCGCAGCGCCCGCGGGCGCAAGGAGTTGGAGCGGCAGACAAAGAGGCTAGCCAGCGAGGCACCGCAATTCCTCCCTACTTGAGAGCGCCCGGCAGCTTCAAGCGCTTGTTAGGCAGCACACTTGGCGCCGCGTTAGCCAGAACGAAAGGTCTCGCGGGCGAACGGAATCGCTGCCACTTGGTGCTCGTCCTCGTAGAGAACGTAGCCGGGCTTCTCACTCTCAAAGGTGGCAACAGTCATGTCTTTGTGGTCAAGGAGTTCAGCGAGTGCCCGCATTCTGGCGATGTGCTCGGTTGCCGTCGACTTGAACCACATGATAGCTGCAGGATCGTTTAGTGCCTTCGGTGCCTTGAGATGGGCGTTGAACCATCGTGCCTGCTCATTGAACCAAATGAGTTCGTAATCGGTGAGGTGCCCTTCATCGCGTAGCTCATAGAGAGCCGAAAAGAGCCCCTTTTCGCGCTTTGAGTCTTCGTGGCGTGCGTGAACGGCGAAGCGCAGGTACATAGGGGATGGGTGAAGAGTGTGCTGCCTAACGGATCGCGCTTCAGCTGCGGGCGCCTCGCCCGCAAGGCGCCGTGCCGTTGAACGATAGTTTGTGCGCGCCAGCGCACAACCGCTTCGATTCCC
>Ga0209056_10001211_pt1 | contig 28250 bp, 28 predicted proteins | sample GraSoiAngelo_114_FD_185876 | JGI IMG/M metagenome (GOLD analysis project Ga0209056, IMG submission 185876) | Grasslands soil microbial communities from the Angelo Coastal Reserve, California, USA - 14_0903_13_40cm (SPAdes) (version 2) | ecosystem: Environmental > Terrestrial > Soil > Grasslands... | reverse complement strand
CCCGCCGTAATGCTCCACGTCACCGCGCCGGTTCCCCCCGTCGAGTGCAGAGTAGCCGCATACGCTGTGTTCACGATAGCGCCCGGCAGCGAAGTGGTGCCAATCCCGAGCGGCCCGGGCATGTTGAAAGGCGACTTGGGAAATGGTTTGAATCCGCCTGCACCGTCGCCCTGGAGAACCGTAATGGAATTGTCGCCCTTGTTCGCGACGGCGATGTCGGGCTTGCCGTCGCCATTGAAGTCCGCCACCACCACTGCGCTCGGCTGATCCCCCGCCGGAAACGGCGAACCGGCCGCTTCGGTGAAGGTTCCGTCGCCGTTCCCGAGCAGAACGCTCACGGTGTTGGAGTTGGAATTGGCGACGACCAGGTCTGCAAACGAGTCGGTGGCGGGATTCAAGTCCGCCGTCACGATTGCGGAAGGCCCCGTTTCCGCTGCGCTAAGCACAATCGGTGAATTCTTGGCCTGTGCGAAGTTACCCGACCCCTGATTCAGCCAGACGGTGATGGAATTGTCGTTGTGGTTGACGACTGCGATGTCTTTCAGGCTGCTGCCGGTGAAGCTAGCGACGGCCAGGGCCGCGGGAGAATTGCCGACGGCGAGGTCCACGCGGGGAAAGCCGCTTCCGCTGACGGTGGGAATAAACGGGGAGGTGCCCAGGCTCGAGGACAGCAGCGAAAGCGTGATCGGAAAGCGGTCGCCCACAAAGAGCGTCGCCGGTTTGGCGTCCTGCGCGCGCATCAGCACGCGCCGACCGCTCTGCACGAGCGTCAGCGCATCGGAAAGATTTGCCGCGGCGTTCGGCAGCGTCAGCAGCATCGTCGTCGTTCCGCCACCCACGAGGATGAACGGCGGAATCCGGGCGGCGGCCTGTCCGGAACCGAGAAGTCCGCTCTGGCCGCCGAATATTTGCTGAAGAAGCGTGAGCAGAGTCTGCAGATCCTTGGCCTTCAGGATCGAGCGGACGGCGTTCGGATCTATGGCGAAGAGGCGGGCGCTCGAGGGCGGCGTGATGCCGAGTTGCAAGGCCTTGTTTCGGTCCACTTCGAGGAGCTCGATATCCAGCAACAGCTCGCCGCGAGCCTGCTCGATTTGCTGAATCAGGCGGCCCGTCAGAGCCACGGTTTGCGGGGAATCGCGCATGGTCAGAGTGCGGTTTGGCGTGTCCAATTGAAGATGAGTCGAACCGGTGATGTCGCGGAGAATGCGCAGGACTTCCGACATCTCTTCCGGGGCCACGGATTCCCCCAAGGGGAAAGTTTGTTCAACGGTCAGCCCGTATTCCGCACGCTTGGCCGGCGTGTCTGCGGCCACGAATAGAGTCGTCGCGTCGATAGGACGCATGAACGTCCCCGTTTGCGTCTGCAAAACGGACATTGCCGTGGCGAAATCCACATCCTCGACGCGAAACTGTACAGTTCGTGAAGGCAGATCAGGGTCGAACACGGCCTTGAGGCCGAAGGCGTGCGCGACTTCCTGGTAGGTGGACTGCAAGTCGCCGCGCAGATTGAAATTGCGCTTGCCGGGTACCGGGCGCAACTGCGGGATTCCCGCCAGACGAGGCGCTTCGGCTGGGACAGGGAATTGGGATATCTCGGAAATCTGGCTGAGGCGCTCCGCCACGCTTGGATTTCCCGGATCGATGCGCAATGCCGCGCGCAACTCTTGTTTTGCAAGAGCCAAGTCGCCGGCGAGCGCATGCTGCTCGGCTGCATCCACTCGCAGGTGCACCAATCGCGAGCGCAGGAGGGCGTCTCTTGAGAGCGCCTCGGCGTCGCGGGGATTCAGCCGCACCGACTCATCGTAGTCCGCGAGCGCTTCTTCCAGCCAGCCCCGCACCTCCGCGTTCTTACCGGCCAGGAACGCCTTCTGCGCGCGCTTCGCGTCCGTCCGCGCCGCGGGCACCGACAAGGGCTTCGCGTCCTGAGCCTGGGCCATCGCCTCCAGGGGAATGTTCAGGGCAGCGATCAACAACCAGGCAGCCGCGCGTTTCAACCAAGGAAGCATGACGATTCCGAATCGAAGCTCATTGTAGCGTGGCGAAGAGAAGGAAACAGAGTTTGCTTGACGGAGAGCGTTTGGATGGGTAAACTTGAACTGCAGTTGCAAATGGATTTCAACTGGAGCCCTGTGCTTTCTGCCTTTCTGATTGCTCTGCGCGAAGGCGTCGAAGCCTCGCTCATTGTGGGCATTATCCTCGTTTATCTCACCCGCACGTCGCGCTCTCATCTCGCTCGCTACGTTTGGTTCGGGGTAACCGCCGCCGTGCTTTGTAGCCTGGGCGTTGCCCTGGGGCTGCAGCGCTGGCAAATCAGCGAGGATGGATTCGAGGGTTTGCTGCTCCTTCTGGCGGCGTTCTTCGTCGTTACCATGATTTTGTGGATGAACCGCGCCGCGCGCCGCCTGCGCAAGGAGATCGAACAGCGCGTCGATTCCTACGCTCGCCGCGCGGGCCGCGCCGCCGGCTGGGGATTGCTCCTGTTCGCCTTTCTGCTCGTCCTGCGCGAAGGCGTGGAGCTGGCGTTGATTTTACGCGCGGTCGAGTTTTCCACCGAGGGTTTTCGCACGTGGCTCGGGACTTTTGTCGGCGTCGCCGCCGCGGTTGCCGTCGGCCTGTTTTTCTTCCAGGGCACACTTCTGGTGCCGCTGCACCGGTTTTTCGCCGCCACCAGCACCATCCTGACGCTTGTCGCCTTCCAGCTTGCCATCACGGGCTTGCACGAACTGAGTGAGGCACGCTGGCTGCCCGCCAGCAAGCGTGAAATGGCCATTGTCGGGCCTATCGTCCGCGACGACCTATTCTTTTTTGTGTTCATCCTCGGAGCCGCCGCGCTGCTTGTGCTTCGCGAATGGCTCCAGGTGAAGCATGCCACGGCATCCGCGCCTACGGGAGCGCCGCTCGGTGACGTCGAGCGCCGCCGCGAGGAATGGCTGCTCCGGCGCCAGCGCCGCTGGATGATGGCCGCTGCCGCGGCTTGCGTGGCTGTAGTCGTGGTGATGACGGCGGACTTCATCTACACCCGCGCGAGCGCCGCGCCGCCGGAAGCGCCTGTCGTCGAGACGCAGGATGGCGTTGTGCGCATCGCGGTCGCCAAGCTTGGCGACGCGAGCCTTCATTTTTTCACCGCCCGAGTGAATGGCTCTCCGGTGCGCTTCCTTGTCATTCGCAAGCCTGATGGCTGGGCCACAGCGCTCGATGCGTGCCGCATCTGCGGAACTGCCGGCTATCGCCAGGGCGGGCCGAACGTCATCTGCCGCCACTGCGGCTCCGCCATCTATGTGCCCTCGATCGGCGAGCAGGGCGGCTGTAATCCTGTGGGCGTCAAATCCCACGTCGAGGGAGATGATCTGGTTCTGAACCTCAACGCGATCGCGGAGGCGGCGCGCGAAGTGCCGCAGTAAGACAGGTAAGATTCCATGTTTTTCCGCTTGGTTGCCGATTCCTTCTCCCGCCGTTTGACGCGCAAGCTGGTGACCGCGGCGGCGCTGGCGCTTGGCATGGCCGTGGCCACGGCCGCGCTCAGCGTGGCTCTGGATGTCGGCGACCGATTGGCCCGCGAATTCCGCAGCCTGGGAGCCAACCTGCTGGTCAGGCCCGTGGCTGATTCGCTGCCGCTGGAAATTGGGGGGGTGGACTATCGCCCCGCGAATGCGGGGGCTTATCTTCCCGAAGCCGATCTCGGGAAACTCAAAATGATTTTCTGGCGCAACAACATCATGGGCTTCGCGCCCGTTCTCGAAGTGCCGGCAAAAGCAATGTCACATGATCGAGACGACGAACTCGGATTAGCTTCAAACCGATCCGTGTGGCCAACTATTCCGCTGATTGGCACATGGGCGAATCACTCGGTTCGCCTCGCAGATGGAGCGGTTTTCGAAACCGGGACGGGAAGAACAAACCCCTGGTGGCAATTGATGTACGGCCGCTGGTTTGCCGAGGGCGCGGCGGAATGCGTGGTTGGGAAGAATCTAGCGCGAAAAGCCGGAAGCTATGTCGGAGGCAGATTCCTACGAGGCTTGCCGATTGGCGACAATCTGGTTGTCTACCGCGGAGATAGCGAGCCACCGCTGTTCCTGAAGGCAGTTGGGATACTCGACAGCGGCGGTCCAGAAGACGATGCTGTTATCATCCCTCTTTCGATCGCTCAGCAACTCGCCGGCAAACCCGGACAATATCGCCGCCTATACGTCAGCGCGCTCACCAAGCCGGAGGATGACTTCGGCCGGCGCGATCCGGCAACTCTCTCTCCGCAGGAATACGATCGCTGGTTCTGCACTCCGTACATCTCTTCCATCGCCCTGCAGATTCGCCAGGCGCTGCCGGGCACCGATGTGAGCGTCATCCGCCGCGTGGCCGAGGGTGAAGGAAAGATTCTCACGCGCGTGCGCAATCTGCTTTGGCTTGTGACGCTGGCCGCACTGCTCGCCGCCGGGATGGCCGTGGGGGCCAGTTCCGCGGCCACGGTGCTCGAGCGGCGCATCGAGATCGGTCTGATGAAGGCGCTCGGCGCGAGTTCCGGTCGCGTCGGGGCGCTTCTGGCGGCGGAACAGTTGCTTCTGGCGTGCTTCGGCGGCGCTGCGGGCTATGCGCTGGGAATTTTGCTCGCGCGCTTCCTGGGCGAGATGGTTTTCGGCGCGGCGCCCGGACCTTCGGTGCATGTGTTTGTCGTCGTTCTTGGTTTGGCAGCCGTTGTGACGCTCGGGGGAAGCGCGGTCTCGTTGCTTCGTGCCGCGCGTTTCCGGCCGGCGCCGATTCTGCGAGGGGAATGATGTTCTGGCGCATCCTACGGCGGCTTCTGTTCGCACACCGCGCGCGGCTGACACTCGTTCTCCTGGCTCTTGGCGCGGGTGCAGCGGTCACGGCTGCGCTGCTGAATCTCGAAACCGACGCCGAGCATCGCCTGACCACTGAATTCCGCTCCTTCGGCGCGAACATCCTCATTACCCCGCGCAACACGACTGCGCCGGCGCTTTCCGCCGCCACTCTCGACGAGTCTGTCTACGAACGACTAGCCGCTCAGCAGGAAGCCGAGCGCTCGCGAAGCTCCGCGCTGCTTTACGTCATCGCTGAGGCCCGTGCGCCAGCTTCGCCGGAATGGGTTCCCCTGGTTATCGCCGGCCACAAAGGCGATCCTCTCATCGCTGCTGAATTCGCCACGCTCGAATCTTCCCCGGGCCATGGAACGAACTGCATCTCAGGGACGAAGGTCGCGGCCCAACTTGGTGTTCGCGCGGGCGATCCTTTGCTCTTGCGGAACCGGCCTGTCGAACAAACCTGCCGGATTTCTTCCGTCATTCGCTCCGGCGGGCAAGAGGACAATCAAATTTTCGTGCCTCTCGATACCGCGCAACGCCTTGCCTCGCTGCCCCAACGCGTCAGCCTGATCTTGGCTGGCTATTACGGCGCGCCGGAAGCCCTGCAAAAGCACATCGCTGACCTTGCCCAGCGAATTCCCGAAGCCGACGTGCGCGGCATCCGGCAATTCACCGAGGCGGAAGCAAAACTCTACACAAAAATTCGCAGCTTGCTCCTCGCGACCGTTGCTTTGATCCTGCTCCTCACGGGGCTCTGCGTTCTCGCGGCGATGGCCGGCGTAGCGATGGAGCGCGAACGCGACGTCGGGACGATGAAGGCTCTGGGGGGCCCCTTCTCGCGTGTCTTGCGGCTGTTTTTGGCGGAAGCGGCGCTGCTTGGCCTGCTTGGGGGGGCGATTGGCGGGGCTGCGGGAATCGCGCTTTCGATCTGGCTCGGGAAGACAGTCTTCGGCGTAGCAGCGCAACCGCGCCTGATTGTGTATCCTGTAGCCATAGGCCTGACGGTGCTTGTCGCCATTGCCGGCGCATTTCCCCTGCGGAGGCTGGCAGGTGTTCGTCCGGGCGAGATTCTTCGAGGTGTTTCGTGAGCGGCCAGGTCATCGTCGATTCCTTGGTGAAGCAGTACGGCGCCTTGCGCGCGCTGGATGGACTCACTGTCAGCATCAATGGGGGCGAATGGATCGCTCTGATGGGGCCGTCGGGCTCCGGCAAGACGACGTTAATCAATATCCTTGGGGGTCTCGACGCGCCCACATCGGGCTACGTCCTGGTGGACGGCGTCGAAGTCTCGCGGCTCAGTGAAGCCGAACTCGACCGCTACCGGGCGGAAAAAGTCGGCTTCGTCTTCCAACAGTTTCATCTCGTGCCGTATCTCACGGCGCTCGAAAACGTGATGCTCGCCCAGTATTTTCATAGCGTCACGGATGAGAGGCAGGCCGCCGAAGCGCTCCGCCGCGTGGGCCTGGGCGACCGGCTCGCGCATCTGCCCGCCCAACTCTCCGGCGGCGAACAACAGCGCGTGGCCATCGCCCGCGCGCTCATCAACGAGCCGAAACTCATCCTGGCCGACGAGCCCACGGGAAACCTCGACGAAGCCAACGAAGAAATCATCATGCGGATTTTCCGCCAGCTGCACCGGGCAGGCCACGCGATCCTGATGGTCACGCACGACCCGGCGATTGCCCGGCAGGCAGACCGACGCATCGAGCTGGCTCACGGCCGGCTGGCGCAGGACACAGCCACGTCCACCGACGACGAAGTGCGCTTCGATCACCTGCTCGAGCAGATCTGGATCTGCGGCGAAGAGGGCACGTCGACGCGCGTGGACCTGATCCGGGCGCGGGGGGAATCGGATCCCGCGCGCACGCTCGGCCGCCTGGTTGATCTGCGCTTGGTCGAGATGCGCAGCAGCGAAGTGCAGCTCACCGATCGCGGCAGCCGCCGCGCCCGCGACGTCGTCCGCCGCCACCGCCTCGCCGAGCGACTCTTCCGCGACACCTTCTCGATTGAAGATCCCGAAGCCCACAACCAGGCCTGCAAGTTCGAGCACATCATCAGCCCGGAGCTCGACCAGCGCATCTGCACATTTTTGGGGCATCCGAAAACTTGCCCGCACGGCAATCCGATTCCGCCGGGCGATTGCTGCCCCAACGGCAAGAATCCCTAGCGATGCGAATCTCACCGTGAAGCGATTCCCATCGGGCGCGATGCGTCATGCCCATACCGATTGACACGCGAAGAAAGCCGACAAGCGTGAAGGTTCACGTTTCGAGCGGGGCAGGCGTGGACATCGCCTGGTCGGACGGCCACGCGAGCCACTATGATTTTACGTATCTGCGCGAACACTGCCCCTGCGCCACCTGCAACGACGAGCGAGAGAAAAAGAAGGCATTCTCGGCGGCCGTTCCCGCGGCGCCTGCGGCGCTGCCAATTTTCAAGCCGCGCCCGCGCGCCCAAGCGGCGACGTCTGTGGGGAATTACGCCATCCAGATCAGCTACAGCGACGGCCACGGCACCGGCATTTACAGCTACGATTACCTGCGCACCTTGTGCCCTTGCGCGGAGTGCGAGAAGGAATTCCGCGCGTCCGCTGAGTAAGAGCGCTTTACTGCCTGAGGGCCTGAAACAGCTTCGCGATTTCCTATCGCTCGATGGATCGCCGCCCGCCAGACGCGGCGCTGCCTGGCCTGGAAGATTAGCGGCGCAATGCGCTATCGTATGGCGGCACCGATGCGTCCAAATCGGATGAATCACGCAAGGGGAGGAAACTCGATGCGGAAATATCTTTTTTTGCACTGTGTAGCTGCTTTTTTGAGTGTTGGCGTGCTGGCCGCTCCTGCTCTGAGCCAGATGGGCGGGCAGGATAAGAGCAAGCGTCCCAGCCCGCCAGCGAAGGCGGAGTGCAAGCTCGCGGGCGGCAAGTCCATCACGGTGGACTACTCAAGCCCGCGGATGAAAGGGCGAAAGATTTATGGCGGGCTCGTGCCCTTCGGCGAGGTGTGGCGCGCCGGCGCGAACGAAGCGACCACATTCGTAACCACAACGGACCTGACCGTGGGAGGCAAGCCCGTGCCCGCCGGAAGCTACACCATCTTCGCGATCCCCAATCAAGACAAGTGGTGGCTCGTCATCAGCAAGAAAACCGGCGAGTGGGGAACCGATTATCCCGGAGAGGCGAACGATCTCGCGCGTGTGGATATGAAGGTGTCGCAACTGCCGTCAGCCGTTGAGAATTTCACGATCGCATTCGACCAGACGGGCGGCGGCTGCACGCTGCGCATGGATTGGGAGACGACGCGGGCCTCGGCTGAAATCTCCTCGAAGAAGTAGCTGCCGATTGCGGGCGCGGCTCGGCACGCCGCGCTGGTGGTGTGAACATCCGGGATCTTGCGTGGCAGGCGCGGAATTCGCGAGGCTGCCGCGGCTAGACTTCCCACCCTGAATCGTGCGAGCATCATACTCCGCCAAGCGCCAACTACCGCGTACATGAGTCCGCCAACGAATGGTTCCGTGGCCCCAATGAATCGGGCCAGCAGCATCCCGCGCGTCCTGGTCGCGACGACCGCCCTCCTCAGCTTCATCTCCTTCTGGCGCGCCGCCGCCATCGTGCTGAATGACCTGGCCTCCTCGGCGTACTACGCGGGCGGCGAATCGGAAGGCTACATCGGCAAGGCTGCCCCCTGGTTCATTCTGGGAATCATGCTGTTTTCGTATGCCGTGCGGGCGGTGTATGTCGAAAGCTGCAGCATGTTCGTTCGCGGCGGCGTCTACCGTGCCGTCAAGCAGGCGCTGGGCGGCACGCTGGCGAAATTCAGCGTGTCTGCGCTGATGTTCGACTATGTGCTTACCGGTCCGATCAGCGGCGTTGCCGCCGGACAGTATCTTGCGGGCCTGGTGAACGAACTCTTCGGCTATTTCCATCTCCATCTGCACCTTGCGCCCGGTCTATCGGCTGCCACCTTCGCGATCGGCGTCACCTTGTATTTCTGGTGGCAAAACATCAAGGGCATTCCGGAATCCAGCCACAAGGCGATGCGCATCATGCAGGTCACCACCGTGATGGTAGTGATCCTGATCGGTTGGTGCGGCTACACCGCGTGGATCCGCCACGCGCCACTGCCGCCGCTGCCGCGGCCGCAGAATCTGAAGCTCGGACCGAACGCCATGGGGTGGCTGTACGGATTTCACTTCACTCATTTCGCCGGTCTGCTGGCGGTCCTCATCGGGCTGGGTCACTCCGTACTGGCCATGAGCGGCGAAGAATCGCTTGCCCAGGTCTATCGCGAGATCGAGCATCCGAAGCTGCCGAACCTGAGAAAAACGGGACTCGTCATTTTCATTTACAGCCTGGTATTCACTTCGCTGGTGTCTTTCTTTGCCGTGATGATCATCCCCGACGCCGACCGGCAGAACTATCTTCAGAATCTCATCGGCGGCCTTGCGATGAACCTACAGGGACCGCTCCCCGCACGGCTGATCTTTCACGGATTTGTCGTGGTGGTGGGCACGATGATCCTGGCCGGCGCGGTGAATACGGCGATTGTGGGCTCGAACGGTGTGCTGAACCGCGTTTCGGAAGATGGAGTGCTTGCGGACTGGTTCCGGCAGCCGCACCGCAAGTTCGGCACGTCGTACCGGATTATCAATATCATCGCGGGGCTGCAGATCCTGACGATTCTGATCAGCCGCGGCAACGTGTCGTTTCTCGCGAATCTCTATGCCTTCGGCGTGATCTGGAGTTTCGCGATGAATAGCCTTTCGGTCCTCGTGCTGCGCTACAAGCAGCCGGGCGAGCGTGAGTATCAGGTGCCGCTCAACTTCCGAATCGGCGGAGTCGAAATCCCCGTTGGCCTCGGCTTGATCGCGCTGATCCTGTTCGCGATCGCTGTTGTGAACCTGTTCACCAAGCCCGCCGCTACGGTTTCGGGAGTGGTGTTCTCCATCCTGCTCTTCCTTGTGTTCACGTTCTCGGAGCGTTCCGCCCGCCGTACGGCTGGTGCAGGCAACATGCAAGCCATGGATCAATTCAATCTCGAACAGGAAAGTGAACTGACACCGGCCGCCCTCGACGTGCGCCCTGGCAATATCCTCGTTCCGGTCAGCAACATTCACAAGTTGTACCACCTGGGGAACGTGCTCGACCGCATCAAGCCCGGGCGTCGCGACGTCGTCGTTCTTCACGTGCGCTTGCTGCGGCGCTCGGCGTCGGGCGAATACGATCTCGAAGCCCAGCAACTCTTTGGCAGCATCGAACAGCAGCTCTTTTCGCAGGCGTTGGCGATAGCGGAAAAGCGCGGCAAGTCGATCCGCCTCGCGGTCGTTGCGGCCAACGATTTGTGGGAAGGTATTCTTCGTGCCGCTGAGTCGCTCGAATCGAGCACGATTGTTTTCGGCCACTCGGCCAAATGGAGCAGCGAAGAAGAGGCGCGGCACATTGGTGAGGCCTGGGAAAAGCTCGGCGATCCGAAGCCGCAATTCAATCTGGAAATCCACTTGCCCAATGGGGACAAGATCTACAAAGTCCTCGGCCCCCACGCGCCCAACCTCACGACCAACGAAGTAAACCTACTGCACCGGCTTTGGCTGCACTTGAGCGAAGTTCTTGCGCCCGAAGAGCTGCATCACCACGACGTGGTGCACTTTGCGCTGCAGGAAGTGCAAAAGGAAATGGATGAGGGCCACGAAGACGAGGTTGTTGCGCGTTTGCGCGAACACCTCGAAACCAATAAGCGCAAGCGCAACGGCGGCAAGCCCAACTGAAACGCGCCTCGGCAACTCGCGATCCGCCCCCGGAAATCGCCAAGAGAGCCTTCTCAACGAAAGAAATGCGTTTAGCGCGGACGCAGGGAAAGAAGCGAGCCGAGGACTCCGCGCGCCACAAGCAACAGGCCCGCGAAGGTGAGCAGCGGTCCAACCCACGCAAACGGCACGCGCGCAATCGCCACCATCATCACACCGACAAGCACGAGCGAAAGTCCCCTCGTCCAATTCTGCCAGCGCGCCCGCCACTCGCCGGGCTTGTAGAACGCGCGCAGCCCCCACAGGATGAGCGCGACGCTCGCGATCACCCAGGCGAGCGAGCGCCGGTCGAAAAACAATCGGCCCGACAATCCCAGCCAGACGAGCAGACCGCCGAGGAGAAGAAAAATCAACTCCGTGATCAGGCGGAAAAGGCGGTCGGGAGTGAGCATCGCCCGGCGCGTCGTCAGGCCACGCGTTCGATTTTGAGCGTTTTGAGGACCACGGGCGTGCGCGGGCGGTCGCCCGAATCGCGCGGCACGTTGGAGATTTTGTCGGCCACGTCCTGGCCCTCAACGACCTCGCCAAAAATGGTGTGGCGGTCATCGAGGTGCGGCGTCGGCGCAACGGTGATGAAAAACTGGCTGCCGTTCGTTCCCGGTCCGGCGTTGGCCATCGAAAGTTTCCCGGCTTTCGAGTGGCGCAACGACGGATGAAATTCGTCCTTGAACGCATAGCCCGGCCCGCCGCGGCCGTCGCCGCGCGGACAGCCGCCCTGAATCATGAATTTCGGAATCACGCGATGGAAGGCGAGCCCGTCGTAATAAGGCCGCTTCGCTGGCTTGCCGGTCGCGGCGTCGCTGAACTCCTTCGTGCCTTCCGCGAGCCCGACAAAGTTTTTCACTGTTTCCGGCGCCTCCTTCTCAAACAGCCGGCAAACAATCTTGCCCAGCGAAGTCTCAAACACGGCGTAGGTTCCGGCAGGTCGGCTCATGCAAGCTCCTTCCGTGCGAAGGGCATCGTACACGAATCCTCATGCGCCGCGCCAGTCGGCCACGCCAGTAATCTGGGCGAAAGGGACTTCCTACCAGCCTTTTTGTTCGCGCAGCTCGGTGATGTGCGCGGTGTGGTGGCGGCCGTGCCAGGCGTAGAGGAAGAGCATCCAATCGAGTGTGCGCACACCGTGCTCAGGATGGACGAAGGTGCGAGCGAAGTCCGCCGCGGTCAGCGAACGCAATAAACGCACCCAGCGGTCGTGCAGCGGCTCGAGCAGAGCGAGTGATACCGCGACCGGCGCCGACTTGGCGTCCGCCAGTTCCGCCCACCGCGCTTCTTCATACGGCTTGATCGTGGGCTGATTTTCCGTCAGTGCCAGGCGGAAGCGCACATACGCATTGAGATGGCTGTCCGGAACGTGATGCACCACTTGGCGCACGGTCCAGCCGCCGTCGCGGTAAGGTGTATCGAGCTGCGCGTCGTTCAGGCCGCTGAGCGCGGCCTTGAGTTTCGCTGGCGTCTCGGCGATGGAGTCAATCGCCTGCTGTCGCAACGCAGGTGTCGCTTCCTGCGGCGGAGTGTATTTTCCGATCGGGTAGCGCGGATCCATTTCTCTTTCTCCTCGGTCAATTCAGGTTGAGCAGCAGCCGTGCGGCCACTATAGCGAGCGGCCGGACGCGTGGTCAATTTACCGGCGAAAAAATGCTCATCCAATTTGGCTTGGCCCGGTCGGCAGCGTGAAAGCGGGGATGCTAGAATGCTCGCTTCCTGCTGTATCCGAAACGCTCGCTGGAGAATCCAATCGCGGGAGGAGATACGGGCGTGCACAACGTGATCATCATCGGGAGCGGATGCGCCGGCCTGACCGCGGCGATCTACGCGGCGCGCGCCAATCTGCGGCCGCTGGTTATTGACGGCTACGAGCCCGGCGGCCAGCTCACGCTGACAACGATGGTCGAGAATTATCCCGGCTTTCCCGATGGCGTTCTGGGTCCCGAACTCATCGAAAACATGCGCAAGCAGGCGCAGAAATTTGGCGCGGAGTTCAAAGTAGGAGCCGTTTCGGACGTGGACCTCGGCCGCCGACCGTTCAAAATTACAGCCGGGAAAGAGACCTTCGAGGCCAAAGCGTTGATTGTTGCGGCGGGCGCGTCGGCGCGGATGATTGGACTCGAGTCGGAACGGCGCCTGATGGGCCACGGGGTTTCGACCTGCGCCACCTGTGACGGCTACTTCTTTCGGGGGAAAGAGATCGCCGTGGTCGGAGGCGGCGACTCCGCGATGGAGGAAGCGAACTTTCTGACGCGCTACGCGAGCAAAGTTCATCTGGTGCACCGGCGCAACGAATTTCGCGCGTCGAAGATCATGCTGGACCGCGCTCGGGCAAATGAAAAGATTCAGTTCGTCGCGCCCTTCGTGGTGGAAGAGATTCACTCGGCGTCGAAGGGAGCGGTCGAGGGCGTGCGGCTGCGGAATGCGAAGACCGGCGAAGCACGGGAGATCGCTCTCGAAGGCGTGTTTGTGGCTATCGGCCACGATCCCAATACGGCGATTTTCCGCGGGAAGCTGGAGATGGACGCGAACGGCTATCTCGTTACCCGCAACGAGAGCAAGTCAAGCGTTCCAGGCGTCTTCGTTGCGGGCGACGTTCAGGACCACCGATATCGCCAGGCCGTCACCGCCGCCGGCTCCGGCTGCATGGCTGCGATGGACGCGGAAAAGTTCCTTGAAGAGCACAAGGACTAGATGGGCGCACGGAGCGCAGGCATAATCGAGCACGCATGCTCCGCGCCACGCTGCTGAAGCTGTCCGAAAGCAAGCGCCTCGCCCACTGGGTCACGTCGAATTCTCCGACGCGCCGCATGTCGCATCGCTTTGTTGCGGGCGAAACGCTCGACGAAGCCCTTGCCGCCGCCCGCGCGTGCAACGCAACCGGGATGCTCGCCAGCCTCGATTACCTCGGCGAAAATGTATCCACAGTAGCGGACGCCCAACGCGCCCGCGATACCTACCTCGAGATTTTCGAGCGCATTGCGGAAAAGAAACTCAATGCCAACGTTTCCTGCAAGCTCACGCAACTCGGCCTGGACCTCAGCGTAGAGTTCTGTGAAGGCCTGGTGGCGTCAGTGGTCGAGCGCGCCGCCAGCTACGACAATTTCTTGCGCGTGGACATGGAGGGATCACCGTACACGCAACGGACCATCGAGCTCGTCAAGCGCGTGCGCTCGCGCAATCCCGCAGTCGGCGCGGTCATCCAGGCTTATCTCTACCGCAGCGAGCGGGACGTCCAGGATCTTCTCGGGCTCGGCTGCCGCATCCGACTGTGCAAGGGCGCATACAAGGAGCCGCCGGAAGTCGCCTTTGTGAAAAAAAAAGAGGTAGACGCAAATTTCGTCAAGTTGATGCAGATGCTGCTCGTCAGCGGCTTCTATCACGGGATCGCCACACACGACCCGAAGATGATCACGGCGACGATTCGATTCGCCGCGGAGCGCAAAATTTCAAAGGACGATTTCGAATTTCAAATGCTCTACGGCATCCGCACGGACTTGCAGCAGCGCCTCGTCCGCGACGGCTACCGCCTGCGCATCTACATTCCCTTCGGCCGCGACTGGTTTCCCTATTTCATGCGCCGGCTCGCCGAGCGCCCCGCCAACGTCGCCTTCTTCCTCAGGAATCTGCTGCGTTCCTGACCGGCATGTGTCTGCCGGTACGCAGGCAAGATCGACGGCAAGACTAGAGCTTGCGCGAAATCGTCACACCGTCGCGCAAAGAAATCATGGAAGTGTCCAGCCGCGGATGAGCGAAGACGGCGCGGTTGAATTTCTGAATCGCGCGCGTGGCGGCGTCCTTCGCTGGGTGCGGGGCGCGGCCGTGCCACAGGGTATTGTCGGCTACGAGCAAGCCGCCGCGCCGAAGTTTCGGCAAGGCAGCCCGCAGCGCCGCCGGGTATTGGTGCTTGTCCACGTCGATGAAGATCAGGTCGAACGCACCGCGCGTCCTCTTGAGGATCTTCAGGGCGTCGCCCACTCCGACGTGAATCCGATGCGCGACGCCTGCTTTCTGAAAACTCCTCCGCGCGCGTTGCGCGTTTTCGGGATCGCCGTCGCTGTAGAACACTTCACCCCTCGGCCCGGCTGCCCGCGCGAGCCAGATCGTCGAATAGCCGATGGCCGAGCCCATTTCGAAAATCCGCTCTGCGCCGGAAATGCGGACTAGAAGCGCCAGCAGCCGCGCTACCGCTGGTCCGATGATGGGCACGCGGTTCTTTGCTGCGTAAGCTTCCATTTCGCGCAGCACGGCGTCGCGCTTCGGGAGAAGCCCGTAGATGTACTCCTCGATGTCCTGCCGGACAAACGCGCTCGTGAGGTTTCGGTTCCTTGCCATGTTTTTGGCTACGCCTCGTACGCTGTTCGCACGGATGCAATCAAGACCGCGCCCGGCCCGGCTTGCTGTAATCATCCCCGGCAATCATCTGCGCCTTCGAAGGCCGCTTCGGCAGGAAATAAACCCACGCGCGAACCCGCCGCCCGCCGTTCAGATGCACGGTCGCTCTGCGCCTCACGAAAAGAGACGCGCGGGGCCGCTTCGGGAAATACTCCTCGAGCCGATCGAGGGCCTTGAGCTGATCCTCGGGCGAAGCGAGTTCATACAGCTCGCCGTGAATGCGGCTTCTCCTGGAACCGGATGGAAACGCCCCGGGATACTTTCCCAGGTCGAACAGCGCTCCTCCGATGCGTCCACTTCCCAGATACTTCGCGTTCATCTTGACGAGCCGCGAATGGAGAACGTGTCCGCGCCGCAGCGTTCCGTACACGAACAATTTTTCGCTCGCCCGACTCATTTAGTTAGGATAACCGAGATCTTTCAGGAGTTCATTCAGCCCTTCATACCCGTATTCGGGACGCGACAGGTACCGCCGGATGGGCTTGTCATTCGCCATTTTGCGAAGCGGGTAGTCGAACATGGCCATGGCCTCTTTCTTTTTCAGTCTTCGCGATCGCAGAAGGAAGCTGATAAATTCAAAAAAATTCAGGTAATCGTCGAGTTTTTGGAGAAGCTGTTCGTCCTGCTCTTCGTGGGCGAAGCGCGTATTGCCCGTCTCGATCCTTCTGCGGATGTCGCCGTGGGAATCGCTATCGTAGAACCGCTGGTAGAGTTCAAAAAGCCATTTTGCTCGTTCCTGGGCGGAGTTCCGCCAATAGGCGCGCGCCGAGGCCAAAGCGGCAAAAGTCCCGCTGGCGTAGAAAATCGCCTGGATCGTGCCGACAACGTTTGACGAGATCACAGTTCACTCCTGGAAGTTGCTTCAGCCAAGATGCTCGCCAGGCTTCAGGGCATGAATTTCGAGTCCCGCAATCTCCCGCGTTTCGCGGCGAAGCGCATCCACCGTACCGGTGAGAAACGGAAAGGTTCCGTAGTGCATGGGCACGACGTGCTTGACGCCGAGCAACCGGATCGCATAGGCGGCCTCGCGCGCGCCCATGGTGTAGAGGTCGCCGATGGGCAGGCAGGCCAGGTCCGGCCGATACAGTTCGCCGATGATCTTCATGTCGCCGAAGACGGCGGTATCTCCCGCGTGGTACATGGTGAATCCTCCGGGGAGGCGAATCACGAACCCCGCGGGCTCGCCCGCGTAGATGCGCAGGCCGTCGTCCTCGATCGAGCTCGAATGAAAGGCATGCGTCATGGTCACCTCGAAGTCGCCTATCTTCTGCGAGCCGCCTTTGCTCATCGGCCGCGTCTCTTTTTCGAATCCTTTGGATTCGATCCACGCGCAGGCCTCATAAATTGCCACGATCTGCGGCCGGTGTTGTTTCGCGAGGGCCAGCAGATCGCCCAAGTGGTCCGAATGCCCATGCGTCAGAAAAATCGCGTCGAGCTTCGGAACTTTTTTGAGTGAATCCGGACAAACGGGGTTCGTCATCACCCAGGGATCGATCAGCGCCACCTGTTTCGAGGGCGTATTGATCGAAAATGTACTGTGTCCGAAGTAGGTCAGGCGGTTGCCGCGCGTATCGAGCATGTGTCTTCCCTCACCGGGGCCTGCTGAATGGCTTACGGGTTTTTTCGGCCCGGCGGCTCTCCATTTAAGGTTCCGGCGCGAGAAAGAAGAGATCGAATCGCCGCCTCAAACTGCCCCCGGCTGCCGGCGCCGGTGAACGGTCGCAATTGGCGTCCATCGGCGGTGTAAAGGAACGTCGCGGGGAGCGCGCCCTTCCATTGCGGATTCACGGCTTTGACGAACTCCTCTTGCTTGCCGGCGCTCTTTCGATAATTTGGGAAAACCGGCTGATATTTGGCGAGAAACCTTCGCACAAGAAGCATTTCGCCTTCATCATCCAAACTTATCCCCAAGACCCGCAGCCCCTTCGGGCCATACTCTTTGGCCAGTTCGTTGAGCATCGGGTACTCCGCGCGGCAGGGCTCGCACCAGGTGGCCCAAAAATTCACGAGCAGAGGCTTGCCGCGATGCGATTCGATAAGCTGGGCGTATCCCCGAGCGTCAATCAGCGGCGGATCCTGGGGCTTTTCCGGTTGTGTCTGTGGCCCGGCCGGAGCGACGGCGCAGGCAAGAAACAGCAACGCAGCAGGAACGGTGCGAAATCTCACGTGTCAATCCTCAGGACCTTTACCGCCCCATTCTATCCGGCCGCGCGCCGGTTGAGAATCGCTTTCCCGCCGCGTAGAATGGAGGTAGGTCGCTTGTTTCCCGCGAGGGCCGCATGGTATAAGGAGAATTTCGCCGGCGTCCGTCTACCGCAGAACGGGGCCGGTCGCGCGGAAACGAGCAAAGGAGACCGCTCATGGCCTACGTGATTGCCGAGCCGTGCATCGGCACCAAAGATACCGCCTGCGTGGACGTGTGCCCCGTGGACTGCATCCACCCGCGCAAGGACGAGCCCACCTTCGAGAGTGAAACACAGCTCTACATCAGCCCGGTCGAATGCATCGACTGCGGCGCCTGCGTCCCGGTGTGTCCCGTGACGGCCATCTTTGCCCTCGAGGATTTGCCGGAAAAGTGGCAGAACTACACCGCGATAAACGCGGATTGGTACACAAAGAAGACGTAACCGGCTGTTCGCGTTGGATTCCGCGGCCGCTTGCCCGCCTTGTTATGATGTTTTCGGATAGACTAGCGACTCCCCGTGCGGCCGAACTTTCATCTCGTCCTGCTGATCCATTCGCATCAGCCCTGCGGCAATTTTTGCGACGTCTTTGAGCGGGCCTACCAGCGCTCCTATCTGCCCTTTGTCGAGCTTCTCGAACGCCATCCCGGCATCCATTTGGGCCTGCACTATTCGGGCCCGTTGCTTGAATGGATCGAAGAACACCACCCCGAATTTTTCGTCCAGCTCCGAGGGCTGGCGGCGAAGGGGCAGATCGAGCTGATCGGCGGCGGCTTTTACGAGCCGATTCTCATTTCCATCCCCCAGGCCGACCAGCAGGAACAGATCACGCGCATGGCCGATTACATGGCGCGCCATTTCGGGCGCCGCCCGGCGGGCGCGTGGCTCGCCGAGCGCGTTTGGGAGCCACAGCTTCCGTCGGCGCTGGCTTCGGCAGGCGTCAACTACACTCTTGTGGACGACATGCATTTCCTCGCTGCAGGCTTCGAGGCGGAAGAGCTTTTTGCAGATTACGTCGCTGAGGATTGCGGGCGAATCGTGCGCGTGCTGCCCGGTCTGAGACTGCTTCGCTACTACGTCCCATTCAGACCCGTACCGGAAGTCCTCAATTTTCTGAACGAATCGGCGGCCACGCACCCCGGCGGGATGGCGGCAATGGGCGACGATTGCGAGAAATTCGGCGTCTGGCCGGGCACGTACGATCACTGTTACGGCAACCACTGGCTCGAAGACTTCTTCACCGCGCTCGAAGCGGAGTCATCCTGGCTGCGCGTTTCGACGCCCGGTGAATACCTTGCCGCGCACCCGCCCGTCGGCCGCGCCGATCTTCCTGCCGCCTCGTACAGCGAGATGATGGAGTGGGTCCTGCCAACGCGCGTCCGCCAGCGATACAACGCAGTTCAGCAGGAGTTCACGGAGCGCTCCGAGGTTCAGTTCTTCCTCCGCGGCGGGCCGTGGCGCGCCTTCTTCCGCAAATATCCGGAGGCGAATCTTCTGCACAAGAAGATGCTCTGCATCTCGGCCAAGCTTGCTGGCGTTCCCGCGCGGCCGGAGGGAACTCGCGCAGCGGAAGAGTTGGCTCAGGCGCGCACGCATCTTCTCCGCGCCCAATGCAATGACGCCTACTGGCACGGCATTTTCGGCGGCGTCTATGCGCCCCATCTGCGTACGCCTCTGTGGAAGGAGTTGATCCAGGCGGAGACCGCTGCCGACCGCCACACCACCGGAGGTTTTCTGCCTCACCTCGAACGCGCCGATTTCGACGCCGACGGCGTCGAGGAGCTTGTCTTTGCCGGTCCCGAATATCATGCGCTCCTGCGCCCGGCTGGTGGCGGCACGCTGGTCGCACTCGATTTCCGTTCCGCCGCCGCGACGCTCGTCAATTCGATGACGCGGCGGCCGGAGGCCTATCACGCGCGACTGCGCGACGCGGGTAAACAGGTCGTCGCCGGCGTGACCTCCATCCACGATCAAGTGCGCGTCAAGGAGCCAGGCCTGGAAAATTATCTTCGTTACGATCGCTGGCCGCGCCACGCCTTTCGTCTTTTGTTGTTCGATCCGGCTCGCACGCAGGCCGACTATGAAGCGCTACGTCTCGATGAAAACGCCAGTTTCGCCGGCGGCGATTACGCTGTCGGCAAGACGACGGCCAGCAGCGCCGAGTTGCTCCGCGAAGACCGCTTTCTTATGGGATTCAAAAGCGCGGATGCAGCGCCGAAACTCTCCGTCATCAAGCGCTTCTCTTTTGGAACGGCGCCGCGCGGGTTCGAAGCCGCCTGCGAATTCACGCTGCGCATCGAGCGCGACCCGGAGCAGCCGTTCGCGGTGGGCCTCGAGTCTGTCATCAACCTTCTCGCGCCCTCGGAGCCCGACCGCTTCTTCGAAACACCCAACGGCCGGCAGAAGCTTCGCTGGAGCGGCATTTTGCCCGGGCCCTGGCTGCGGATGGAGGACGGCTGGCAGCGCCTCCGCGTAATTCTTCACGCGCCGGAAGCCAAAGAGTTCTGGGTCGCGCCGATTGAAACGGTTTCCGAATCCGAAGAGGGTTTCGAGCGTGTCTATCAGGGCTCGCAGATTCTCGCTGTTTGGAGCCCGCGGCTCGCGCCGCAAAGGGAGTGGACCGCGCGGCTGATTTGGCGCATCGAAAGCATTTTTTGACGCGCAGCTTGTTTCGGAAGGCAGTTTGCGATTCTGTCGGCGTCACTCCGCGATGAAGAGGTTTTGCGCGAAGGGCCACTCTCGGTCCACCCATTGACCGTCGCAACGGTAGCCCGTGCGCGCGGCCATGGCGAGAACTTCCTCGGCGTAGTATTTGTGCGAGCTTTCGGTCCACAAGGTTTCGCCCTTTTCGAGCGTGAAGGAAAGTTCGGCCACCGGAATTTCCACGCGCTGCTTGCGGATGGAACGAAGGTGCATCTCGATGCGGCGCTCCCGAGCATTCCAGCGCGCCTCATGAGCGAACGCCGAAAGATCGAAATTCGAGCCCAGTTCGCGGTTCAGCCGGCACAACAGATTTCGGTTGAAGGCCGCAGTGACGCCTGCGGGATCGTCGTACGCCGGCAAAAGCTGCGAAACCTGCTTGACCAGGTCCGTGCTGAGGAGCAGAGCATCGCCTGGAGAGAGTATCGCGCGGACTTCCCGGAGAAATTCGTCACCGGCGTCGCGGTCGAAGTTGCCAATCGTGCTGCCCAGGAACAGTACGAGCAAATGTTCGTCCGAGCCTCGCCGCTCCGCCGCCGCCGCAAGCCCTTCGAGGTACGGCTGCTCGTAGCCGACGATGCTCACAAGCTCGATGTGCCCAAGCTCCTTCGCGCAGGCCGCCAGCGCCGAGGAGGAAATCTCGATGGGGAAGTAGTACGTGCGCTGGCGCCGCGAGAGCGCTTCCAGGATCCACCGCGTTTTCTTCCCGCTCCCGCTGCCCAATTCCGCCACGAGCACCGGAAGCGGCAAGCCATCCACAACCTCTTCGGCGTAGCGCTGCAGCAGGCGCGCATCCGCCCGCGTCAGGCCGTATTCCGGCAGCACGCAAATCACCTCGAAGAGCGCCGAGCCCGCTTCATCGTAAAGATATTTGGAAGGCAGTTCGCGCTGGCCCGGCTTCGTCAGCCCGGCGCGAACTTCGGCCGCGAATTCGGACGCTTGCCGCAGAGGAAGGGCTTGAGTCGGCATGTTTGCTCCGGAAGTTGTGGATTATTCCTCGACGCAACGGAAAGTTGCGTAGGCGTGCTGGTAGTGCCCCTGGAACCAGTTGCGAAACGACCGCCGAAGCATGCAAGCGGCCGTCCGCGGTGAACCACCCTTCATCACGTAATGCTTCCCGTCGAAGAAATTCGCGGAGTACCCCGGGTAGAAGGGGTAGGGTGCAAAGCCCGGGAAAGGTGCAAAGATCGTGCGCGTCCACTCCCACCCATTGCCGAGAAGATCCAGCACGCCGAACGCGCTCGCTCCGGCTGGATGCGAACCTACGGGCGCGGGGTCCCACCGGTGGAAGTTGAAATTTCCATGATGCGCGCTTGGCGACTCTTCGCCCCACGGGTAGCTGCGTTCCGTGCCGTCGGGCGCGCCGTACGCCGCGCGATGGAATTGCGCCTCGGTGGGGAGTTGCCGGCCGAGCCACTTCGCATACGCGGTAGCTTCCGCATGACTCACGTACACCGGGCAATCGAGCGGCAGACGAATCTCCCCGAACATCGCGCGATACAGCCAAAGATTTCCGTCCCGTTTCCAGAACGCTGGGTGCCGGATTCCCTCTTTTTCCTTCCATTCCCACGCTTCCTCCGGCCACAGCGCGCGGTTATCGTAGCCCCCGGCCTCGACGAATCGCAGGAACTCGCCGTTGGTCACGTTGCAGGCGTCGACCTGAAAGTCGCGCACGTCCACTTCATGCGCCGCGAACTCATTGTCCCAACCGAACTCGTCGTCGTGCGTGCGCTGCAACCCGAGCGTCGCCCTGCCCGCGGGGATTTCAATCATCCGGCAACTGCGGCTTCGCGGCTGGGACGCAACGCCGGTCGGCCCTTTCGTTTTTCGCTCTGCTGAGAGCCGGTGCAGCATATAGGCCAGCGTCTCGATGTGCATCAGCCGGTGTTCGATGGCGGTTTCGAGCATGGTGAGGAACTGCGGATGCCCTTCGGAGGGCCGGCGCAGGGCGCGCGCGATGGCGGCGTCAAGCTCGTCGCGCACCCGGTGGTTGTAGCGCTCGACCTCCTCTCGTTTCGGCCAGTCTCCGGGCCGATCGTCGGGGAGCCCGCCGCCCACCGGGTCAATCCCGAAGGCCAAGAGCTGGTCGAACGTCGGCTGAAACGCACGCAACCCGAGCGCGCGCTGGGCCAGCAGATTCCAGTCGAAGGCTTCCACATGCCCGAGGTAGAAAATAATCCGGTGCCGCTCGGGAATCGGTCGGTCGTATATCGCTTCCGGCCGAACAATGCGGAAAAGCTCGTCCGTGCGCATGCGCGCTTCCGAAAGCCGCGATTGGAGGTCGTGACGGGCGCGGACGGAAGTGGCAAAGACTCCCATGGCGTTTTCCTCTTCCGGTTTGATGCAAAACCGCTTCGAAGGATGCGCCCAAAATGAGGCAGGAGATTGGGAACTCGCAAAGTCTGACGCTCGAAGATGTGGAAGTCAATCGAAATGAATGCGAAACTTTGAACCGCCATGCCGCTCGACGCGACAGCCATCGAATTTCGTGCAGTCTCGTATGGAGTGAACAGTCGCCCGATCGTCTCGGACGTGTCGCTGCGCATCGCCTCCGGCGAAACTCTCGTTCTTCTCGGCCGTAGCGGTTCCGGAAAGACAACTCTGCTTCGATTGATCAACCGCATGCTCGTGCCGACGCGAGGCGAGGTCGTCGTTGACGGCGTGGTTACCACCGCTTGGGACGCCATCCGCCTGCGCCGCCACATCGGTTACGTCATTCAAGAAGGCGGCCTCTTTCCCCATTTCACCGTGGCGGAAAATGTCCGCCTGGTGCCGTCGCTCGAAGGGTGGGAGCGCTCGCGCGTCCAAGAGCGCGTGGACTCACTGCTCCGCCTCATGAGTCTCGACCCTGCGGAGTACGCCGCGCGGCGCCCTCGCGAACTCTCCGGCGGACAGCGGCAGAGAGTTGGCGTCGCCCGCGCGTTGGCGGCCGATCCGCCCATCCTGCTGATGGACGAGCCGTTCGGCGCGCTTGATCCGGTCACTCGAGCCGAATTGCAGGGCGAATTCGGCGCGCTGGCCCGGCGGCTCGGCAAGACGATTGTCTTTGTGACACACGACGTGCGCGAAGCGCTTCTGCTAGCTTCGCGCGTCGCTCTGCTGGTCGAGGGCCGGATCGTCGCTCTCGCCGCGCCGGATGAATTTCTGAAGATCGCCCATCCCGAAGTGCAAGCCTTTGCCGCCGCGCTCGAGCCGCGCGCAGGAGGATCCCCGTGACGTTCTGGAGCTTCTTCGCCGATCACCGGGCCGAAATCCTCGCTGAAACGTTGAATCACCTGGCGCTCGTTGCCATCGCCATGGTGATCGCGATTCTGATCGGCGTGCCGCTGGGGATGGCGCTCGTCCGCCGCCGCGCCCTGCGCGCCGCTGCGCTCGGCATTGCCAACGTTTTCCAGACCATTCCAAGCCTTGCCTTGTTCGGTTTCCTGATTCCCATCCCGCTGATCGGCGGCATCGGCCGCCGCACGGCGATCGTCGCGCTCGTCGTTTACGCGCTCCTGCCGATCCTGCGCAACACCTATGTGGGTCTCGCGGGTGTGGATCCTGCCGTGCTCGAAGCCGCTGAGGCCATGGGCATGACCGACCGCCAGATCCTCTGGCGCGTGCGGCTGCCGCTTTCGCTCAGCGTGATTCTCGCTGGCATTCGCACGGCCACGGTGATCACCGTGGGCGTCGCCACGATTGCCGCGGCCATCGGCGCGGGCGGCCTCGGCTCTTTTATCTTTCGCGGCGTCGCTCTCGTCAGCAATGCAGTCATTCTTGCGGGCGCAATTCCCGCCGCGCTCCTAGCCCTTTCTGCCGATCTCGCGCTCGGCTGGGCCGAGCGCCGCCTGAAAGTCATTTGAGATGCCGCGGCGCGCCCCGATCTGCTTCCTGCTCGGTTTGCTGCTCGCCGCGAACGCGTGCCGCTCGCATCGCGCCGACCGCGTCGTCATCGGCTCGAAGTTTTTCACGGAACAGGTCATCCTCGCCGAGCTTCTGGCGCAGCACATCGAAGCCCGCACCGGGCTGCGCGTCGAGCGCCGCTCGAATCTCGGCAGCTCGCTGATCTGCCATCGAGCTCTCCTTGCCGGCGATCTCGATCTCTACGTCGAATACACAGGCACCGCCGTCACCACCATTCTCGGCGAAAAGCCCGTGGGCGATTCCACCGCTGTCTATCAACGCGTGAAGCAGGCTTACGCACAGCGCTTTGGCCTCGAACTCACTGAGCCGCTTGGCTTCGAGAACACGTTCGCCATGGTCGTTCGTGGCGACGATGCCCGCCGCGAGCACCTGCGCACCATCTCGGACATTATTCCACTCGCTTCCCGTTGGCGCGCCGGAGTCGGCTACGAATTCCTCGAGCGCCCCGACGGCTTCCGCGGCTGGGCCGAACGCTACGGTCTGCGCTTTGCCGAACCGCCGCGCGTCATGGACCTCGGCCTGATCTACCGCGCGCTGGCCGAAAAGCACGTGGACATCGTCGCCGGCAATTCCACTGACGGCCTGATCGAGACTCTGGGTCTTGTCGCGCTCGAAGACGATCGCCACTACTTTCCGCCTTACGATGCCGTTCCGATCGTCCGCCGCGACACGCTCGAAAAATTTCCCCAGCTTCGCGCCGCGCTTGCCGACCTTGCCGGCAAACTTACCGCTGCGGACATGCGCCGCCTCAACTACGCCGTGGATGGCGAGCACCGCGACGTCGCTTCCCTTGTCCGTTCCTTGCGCGCCTCCAAAGGCCTTTAGTTGCCCTCTGGAAATACAGTCTGCTAGAGTCACGGGGCTGGCAACAAGCTTTCAAACTGCGCTTGTAGTCAGGAAGAACTCATGCCCATTAGCCGGGAATTGCTCGACATTCTGGTTTGCCCGCAATGCAAAACCCCCGTGAAACTGACGCCGGACGGCGCGGGGCTCAAATGTTCCACCTGCCGCCGCGTGTATCCGATCAAAGACGACATACCGGTCATGCTTCCCGAGGAAGCTGCTATCGCACCTGAATAGCGCCGATGCCCTCTTCTCCCGCTGATCCGGTGCCGCGCCTCAAGCGTTTGCTCCCGCGCCTCAAGGGGAAGCGCATCGGCGTCCTCGGCGACCTGATGCTCGACCGCTATCTCTGGGGCACGGCCACTCGCCTCTCGCCGGAAGCCGCCGTTCCGGTCGTTGATTTCGTGGAGCAGAGCGAATGCCTCGGTGGTGCCGGAAATGTCGCCGCGAATCTCGCTGCGCTCGGGGCACGTGTCGAAGCCTTCGGAGCTGTCGGCGGTGAGAAAGGCGGCGACGACGAGCCCGGCCGCGCGCTTCGCGCCTGTTTACGCGCCGCGGCCATCGGAGACGACGGCGTCATCGCCGACCCGAAGCGCATCACGACGGTCAAAACGCGCATCATCGCGCGACACCAACAGGTTGTCCGCGTGGACCGCGAGCGCCGCGAGCCTTTGCGGAAGGAAACCGAGGAAAAGCTCGTTCGCCGGCTCCTCGCCACGCTCGGCCGGCTGGACGCGCTGGTCCTCTCGGATTACGACAAGGGACTGATCACCGATGCGCTCGCCGACCGCGTTCTGAACACCTGCCATCGCCTCGATGTGCCCGTTTTCGTCAAGCCGAAGACCTCGCGGCTTTACGCCTATCGCGGCGCCCGCGCCATTGTTTGCAACGACAGGGAAGCGAGCTTCTTTGTCACGCGTGCCGTCGGCGACGACAAGTCCGTCGAAGAAGCGGGCCGCGCCCTGCTCGCGCATTTCGGTTGCGCCGCCGTCGTCATCACGCGCGGCGAAAAGGGCATGAACGTCTTCGAGGAGGACTCACCAAAACACTTTCATGTGCCCGCAACAAGCTTTGACGTCACCTACGCCCGTGTTGGCCAGCCTGGTGTCGAGCGCGGCGCGACGGGCCGCCAGGTATTTGACCGGACCGGCGCGGGCGATACCGTACTCTCAACCCTGGCTCTCGCTGTCGCCGCGGGCGCGTCGCTTCCGGACGCTGCTGTTCTCGCAAACGCTGCCGCCGGCGTAGTCGTGGGCAAACTCGGCACGGCCACCGTCAGCGCGCAAGAATTAGCCGCCGCACTTTCTGACTTGCGTCATTCGTAGCAGCCGCCGCTCGCTCGCGTCCGCGTCCTTCCGAACGGAGCGAGGAACCTCATTTTGGTTCCAGCAAGGTCTGAGTCTTTCCCTAATTCGCAGCAGACGCGCGCAAGCGGATTTATGGCGGGAAACTGAACGACTTGTCCTTAGTCTCCACCCAGATGGTCACAACTTTTGTCTTTCGGCTCTTCTCCACGTCCTCTGGCGGGGGAAACGGCGAGAACGGACTAATCTCGACCGTCACCAGAACTCCGCTCGGGTTCTTACCTCCGCGTGGATAACCGGCGCTCTTGATGTGATAGCTCTTCACGGGGCCGTAATACCCGTTGGGCCCCCAATCAGCCAGGAAATCTGCCATCTTGTAGCTCGCCCCAGGCTTCCAGAGTTGGTATGCGCGAGCCGTGTCGCCTGCTACCAGCGCGTCGAAGAACTTCTCCGCAGCTTGCTTCTCCGGATAGAAACGGAACGCGAGCCAGAGCACGATGCTGAGGAGCACGAGTGCGGTCAGGCCGACCCAGAGCAGCAGTCGCCGGTGTTGCGACTGCGCGTCGCTCGGAGATTCGAGAAGTGACATGGCAGGGCCTTGCGCCTGTGACCGTGAGACCAGCCGCGGCGACAGTTTCAAATTCCCGCTGCTGTGCGGCACACAAACCCTAGCAGAAGCGGTGTCGGGGAGTAAATGGCGGGTGGGTGAAAGGAAGCACGCCTGCTTCAGGCGGATGGAATCACGCTTCGAGAGCGCCGCTGGCGCCTTCGGGCAGCTCGATGGCGTATTTCGTGCGCGCCTTTTCGCGATGTTGTTCGAGCGCCAGCTCGATCAGCCGGTCGATCAGCTCGCGGAACGCGATGCCGCTCGCCTCCCACAGCTTCGGATACATGCTGATCGAGGTGAAGCCGGGGATGGTGTTCACTTCGTTGAGAAGAATCTTGCCGCCGCGCTTTTCGAGGAAGAAATCGACGCGCCCCATCCCGTACAGCTCGAGCGCTCGGAACGCTTTCACGGCGAGTTCCTGGAATCTCTTCACCTGGCCCTTGCTCAGTTTCGCCGGAATCAATAGCTCCGTGCCCTCTTCGAGATATTTCGCTGCATAGTCGTAAAACTCTCGGTGCGGCACAATCTCGCCGGGCACGGACGCGCGCGGTTCGGCGTTGCCGAGCACGGAGACTTCAATCTCGCGCCCTACAATGGCGCGCTCGATCAGAATCTTCATTGCGAATTCCGCCGCCAGGTCCAGCGCCGGCTTCAGCTCTGCCCGCGAATGCACTTTGCTCATTCCAACCGAAGAGCCGAGTGTCGCCGGCTTCACGAACACGGGGTAACGGAATTTCTTTTCGATGGCGCGCTGAACAGGCAGGGGGTCTTTCTCCCAATCGGCGCGCTGCACCGCAATCCAAGGCACGACGGGTATCTTTGCCACTTGCAGGAGCCGTTTGGCGACGTCCTTATCCATGGCGATGGCGGACCCGAGGACGCCTGCGCCGACAAACGGCACGCCCGCCAGTTCGAGCAATCCCTGAATAGTGCCGTCCTCGCCGTACGTTCCGTGCATGACGGGAAAAACCACGTCCAAGCGCTGCCCGCCTCCCCGCTCAGCGGGGTCGAGCGGGACCAGCGCCGCGTCGGTCGGATCGGCAGTCATCATCACGCGCTTCCCGCCGCGCAGCACCTCCGGCAGCATCTTCTGTGCGCCCGCGCCGACCAGCCAGTGGCCCTCTTTGGTAATCCCGATGGGTACGGCCTCGTATTTATCGGGGTCCAGCCCGCGAAGCACGGAGGCCGCCGAAGCGAGCGAAACCTCATGCTCGCCCGACCGCCCTCCAAATAGCACTCCCACTCGCAGTCTCTTCTTTTCCAGGGTCACGGATAGATCTCGCTCGCCGCCAGTCAGTTTTCCGTTATCAGTTATAAGTCAAAAGAGATTTCGTTGTTGCGATTGTGTGTTCCCCGGTTGTCTCCTGAGAACTGGCCGCCGCAAACCGGCAATTCACTAAAGAATTTTCTTTCCCAGCGCCGACAGCGCTAACTCTACTCCCAGAAGCGCCGTGCGGTTGTGCTCGTCAATCACGGGATTGATCTCCACCACCTCGAGCGACGCCATCGCTTCGCTGTCCGCGATCATCTCCATCGCTAGGTGCGCCTCCCGGTAGGTCACGCCGCCGCGAACCGGCGTGCCCACGCCTGGCGCGTCCATCGGGTCCACAAAGTCCATGTCCAGGCTCACAGCGATCCCGCCGGTATCGTCCGTCGCAAACTTCAGCGTCTCACTCATCACCTCGCGCATTCCGCGCTCATCGATATCCCG
>Ga0209056_10001210_pt1 | contig 28253 bp, 23 predicted proteins | sample GraSoiAngelo_114_FD_185876 | JGI IMG/M metagenome (GOLD analysis project Ga0209056, IMG submission 185876) | Grasslands soil microbial communities from the Angelo Coastal Reserve, California, USA - 14_0903_13_40cm (SPAdes) (version 2) | ecosystem: Environmental > Terrestrial > Soil > Grasslands... | reverse complement strand
AACCCCGAAGCATTTGGTGCGCGGCCCAGCGGCTGGAATCACGGCATGCTGGGACCAAAGGGCGGCCGCATGCTGTTTGTTGCGGGACAAATCGTGCCGGTCGGCGACTTCGTCACGCAGTGGGACGGCGCGCTGGCGCGGGTCATGGAAGTCGTGCGCGCCGCCGGCGGCAAGCCTGAAGACATCGGCCGCATGGTCGTCTACCTTACCGACCGTGCCGCCTATCTCGCGAATCTCACCCCCCTGGGCCACGTCCACCGCAAACACATGGGCCGTCATTATCCGGCGATGACCGTCGTGGAAGTGAAGTCGCTCGTGGATTCCAAAGCTCTGGTGGAGATCGAGGCGGTTGCGATCCTATGAACTCGTTTCTTTATGAACTCGATGCCAACACATCGGTCGCCACGATCACGCTCAATCGCCCTGAGCGCCTCAACGCTCTGACGTTCGAGACATACAAAGACCTGCGCGACACGTTTGTGAGGCTCGACACCGAGCCCGGCGTCCGAGCGATCGTCATCACGGGCGCGGGCCGCGCGTTTTGTTCGGGCGGCGATGTCGAAGACATCATCGGCGCCTTGCTCGGCCGCGATCTCACGGCGCTACACGATTTCACGCGCCTCACCTGCGACTTGATCCTCGCGATGCGTCGCTGCCGCCGGCCCATCGTGGGCGCGTTGAATGGCACGGTCGCCGGCGCAGGCGCCGTCATCGCGGCCGCCTGCGATATCCGTATTGCCGCCGAATCCGCGAAAATCGCGTTCCTGTTCACCAAGGTCGGACTGTCGGGTGCAGACATGGGAGCGGCATGGCTGTTGCCGCGCCTCGTGGGCGCGGGACACGCTGCCGAGATGTTGCTCACGGGGGACTTCGTGGAGGCGAAGCGCGCTTACGAAATCGGCCTGTACAACCGCGTTGTCCCGCAAGCGCAGGTGCTGCCCGAAGCGCGCGCCTTCGCCGAGCAGCTGGCGCGTGGGCCGTCGGTGGCGCTGGGCGTGACCAAGCAGGCGCTCGAAGCGGAGGCGTCACTCGATCTCGAGGCCGCGCTCGCCTACGAGGCGGAGGTGCAGGCGCGCCTCATGCAGGGCTCGAACTTCCGCGAGGCGCACATCGCGTTTCGCGCCAAGCGCGAGCCGAAATTCACGTGATCGTCGACACCGGCGCGATCCGCGCGTTTCTCGATGACCGGCACGTCGCGCTGGCGGAGCGGATCGCCGAGTACTCGACGCGGGTGCTTGATCCGCTGCCTGAGCCGGCGGATGACGCAGCCGCCCGGCAACAGGCACGCGAGCTACTCGGGAAATTGGGCGCCGCCGGGTGGTTTGCGCCGATCCGCGACCAGGACTGGCGCGCCTGCTGCATCATCCGCGAGGCACTCGGCGCGACGTCGCCGCTCGCCGACGCGGTCTTCGCCCTCCAAGCCCTCGGCGTCGTACCGATGCTGTTGACCGAGAACGACAGCGTCCGCCAACGCTGGCTCGACCCGGCGATTCAGGGGCGCGCAATGGCGTCATTTGCGATGACCGAGCCCGATGCCGGCTCCGATGTCGCCTCACTCGGAACGACGGCAGTGCGCAACGGCGATGCCTACGTACTGACGGGCACCAAGACATTCATCTCCAACGCCGGGCTCGCCGACTTCTATACCGTGTTCGCGACGACCGATCCGGCGAAGCGTGACAAGGGCATCGGCTGCTTCGTGGTACCGGCGGACACACCCGGGGTGCTATTCGTGCGAGCGCTCGTGCTTTCGTCGCCACATCCGCTCGGCGAAATCGCCTTTCACGCTGCGCGAATACCCAAAGACTGCCGGCTCGATGGGGATGGAGAGGGTTTCAAACTTGGTCTTGCGACGCTGGATCGCCTGCGCGCGACCGTCGGCGCCGCGGCCTGTGGCATGGCCTCGCGCGCGCTCGCGGACGCGTTGGCGCACGCTAAGACCCGACGCCAGTTCGGCAAGCCGCTCTCGGATTTTCAGTTGATCCAGCAGAAGCTCGCGCGCATGGCCACCGACTTGAGCGCGGCACGCCTCCTGGTCTATCGCGCGGCGTGGGAGAAGGACCGTGGCGCGCCGCGCGTGACGCTCGAAGCGGCGATGGCGAAGTCGTTCGCCACTGAAGCGGCGCAGCGAATCGTGGATGATGCGGTCCAGATCCTGGGCGGCCGCGGCGTGCTCGCCGACAACGCGGTCGATCGCCTGTACCGCTCGGTGCGGGCGCTGCGCATCTATGAGGGGACGACCGAGATCCAGCAGCTCATCATTGCGGGGCAGCTCGTCAAGTGAGAATCGTGGCGATCGGAGGCGGGCCGGCGGCGTTGTACTTCGGGATTCTGATGAAGAAGGCCAATCCCGGCTCCGAAATCACGATCCTCGAGCGCAACCGCCTGGACGACACGTTCGGATTCGGCGTCGTCTTCTCGGATGCGACGCAGAACAACCTCGCCGCCGCCGATGCCGAGACCTTTAACGCGTTGGCGGGCGAATTTTTCCATTGGGACGACATCAGCGTTCACTATCGCGGTCACGTCATCAGGTCGGGCGGCCACGGCTTCAGCGGCCTGTCCCGGCAGAAGCTGCTCGCCAATCTGGCGAGGCGCTGCAAGGAGCTCGGCGTGTGCATCGAGGTCGGGACGGACGTCAAAGACCCGTCGGTGTACGCGGATGCCGACCTGGTCCTCGGCGCCGACGGATTCAACAGCACGGTGCGCCAGCGATACGCGGCACACTTTCAGCCGACAATGGACGAGCGGCCCAATCGCTTCGTCTGGCTCGGCACCACCCGTCCGTTCCCTGCTTTCACGTTCTACTTCAGGCGCGACCGGCATGGACTGTGGCGCGTTCACGCCTACCAGTATGAGCCGGGCCATTCCACATTCATCGTCGAGGCGACGGAGCAGACGTGGCGCAGTGCGGGACTCGATCGTGCGAGTGAAGACGAGACAGTAGCCTTTTGTCAGGCGCTATTTAAGGAAGAGCTCGAAGGTCATCGACTGCTCAAGAACCGCTCGCTCTGGCGGCACTTCGTCACGATAAAGAATGCTTCCTGGTCGCACGGCAACACCGTGCTGCTGGGCGACGCTGCGCACACGGCACATTTCTCTGTGGGCTCGGGAACGAAGCTCGCGATCGAAGATGCGATCGCATTGGCGGGCGCGTTGCGCCGCGAGCGCGACGTCCCGGCGGCCCTCGCTGCCTATGAGGCCGAGCGCCGGCCGGCTGTCGAGAGTCTCCAGCGGGCAGCGCAGGTGAGCCTGCAGTGGTTCGAGGATACCGAGCGGTACATGGACCTCGAGCCGCTCCAGTTTGCCTTCAATCTGCTGACGCGCAGTCTGCGCATTACGCACGACAATCTGAAGGTGCGCGACCCCAAGTTTATCGAGACGATCGATAAGTGGTACGCCGAACAGGCGGACAAGCAGGCGAACGTACGACGCACGACGCACGACGCCCGTCCTCCCATGTTCACGCCGTTTCGCCTCCGTGATCTCGTACTGACCAATCGCGTCGTCGTCTCGCCGATGTGCCAGTACATCGCCGAGGACGGGATGCCCAATGAATGGCATCTCGTACATCTCGGCAGCCGCGCGATCGGCGGGGCTGGCCTCGTGTTCAGCGAGATGACGGACGTTTCGCGGGAGGGCCGGATCTCGCCCGGCTGTACGGGGCTGTATAAACCCGAGCATGTGGCCGCGTGGAAGCGCATCGTGGACTTCGTGCACACGAACAGCGGCGCCAAGATCGCGATGCAGCTCGGTCATGCGGGTCGCAAGGGTTCAACGCAGCGCATGTGGGAGGGGATGGACGAGCCGCTCCCGTCCGGCAATTGGCCAATCATCTCGGCGTCACCCCTTCCTTATCATCCGCACAGCCAAATCCCCAAGGAGATGACGCGCGCCGACATGGAGGCAGTGAAACAAGATTTCGTCCGTGCCGCGGGGATGGCGAACGAGGCGGGCTTCGACCTGCTCGAGCTGCACTTCGCACACGGCTATCTCCTCGCCAGCTTCATCTCGCCGCTCACGAACCAGCGTACCGACAGCTACGGTGGATCACTCGAGAACCGCATGCGCTTTCCACTCGAAGTCTTCGACGCCGTGCGAGCGGTGTGGCCCGATCACAAACCGATGTCGGTCCGCATTTCCGCGGTCGACTGGGCGCCGGGCGGCATGCAGCCGGCGGATTCGGTCGAGGTCGCGCGTCTCCTCAAGGCCCACGATTGCGATATCACGGACGTCTCGGCCGGCCAGACCGTGGCGGACGCAAAGCCGCAATACGGCCGGCAATTTCAGACGCCGTTTGCTGATCGGATTCGTCACGAGATAGGAATCGCCACGATGGCGGTGGGCAATATCTCGTCGTATCAGGACGTGAACACGATTCTCGCGGCGGGTCGGGCGGATCTTTGCGTGCTGGCTCGGGCGCATTTATGGGATCCCTACTGGACGCGCCACGCGGCGTACGAACAAGGCTATCCGCTTCCCTGGCCCGATCCGTACGCGACGCTGAACCAGTACCGGCCGAGGCCCGCCTGATGGCGGTCACGTACGCGAGTTACCTGCAGCTCGAAAAGCTGCTCGCGCTCCAACACCCGCGGCCGGGTGAGCTCGAGCATGACGAGACCTTGTTCGTCATCATCCACCAGATCTATGAGCTGTGGTTCAAGGAAGTGCTGCACGAGCTCGATTATCTCCAGCAGCTGCTGCGCGCCAACGACACCCCGCTCGCCGCCGCAACGCTCAAGCGCATCCTGACGATTCTGAAAACGCTGGTCGCGCAGATCGACGTACTCGAGACGATGACGCCACTCAACTTTCTCACGTTCCGGGATCGACTCGAGTCGGGCAGCGGTTTCCAATCCCATCAGTTTCGCGAGATCGAATTCGTACTCGGCAAAAAAGGTCGGCCGTCGTTCGAGCGGTATCCGGAGGGCAGTGCGCACCGCAAGAGCGTGGAGGCACGATTTCCGGAGCCGACGTTGTGGGATGCGTTCCTGCATTACCTCAGCGCCAACGGCTACGAAGTGCCGGCGGCGTTGCTCCGGCGCGACGTGACGTTGCCGGTCGAGCCATCGCCCGAAGTGCAGCGCATCCTCATCGACGTCTATCGCAAGAATCCGACGGTGGCGCAGATCACCGAGCGACTCGTGGATCTCGACGAGGGATTCATGGAGTGGCGGTATCGGCACGTGAAGATGGTGCAGCGCACCATCGGGACGAAGATGGGGACGGGCGGGTCGGCGGGGGCCGAATACCTAATGAAGACGCTCAATCAACCCGCCTTTCCAGATCTCTGGGCTATTCGTTCTGAGCTGTGATAAATCCTGAGGAGCTCGGCAAGCATTACACTCGCTTTCGTGTCACTGAGCGCATTCTGCTGACCGGCCATTCGCATCAAGCATGGCCTGACGTGGCGTTCGAGGCTCAGCAACAGGCATGGCTCGACGCGGCGGAGTTGGTAGATGACGTGTGGGATAGGGCGTTTGAGAAGGCAAACGATGTGCGGCGGGGATTCGCGCGGCTCCTCGACGATTCCCCCGACCGCATCGCGCTCGCACCGAATACGCACGAGCTGGTCGTCCGGTTCTTATCGGCTCTGAACCTTCGCAAGCGTCCGAAGCTGATCACGACAGACGGCGAGTTTCACACCATTCGTCGCCAACTCGATCGATTGGCCGAGGAAGGTATCGATGTGGTCAAGGTCCCTGCCCTGCCCGCCGCAACGCTCGCCGAGCGGTTGGCGCGTGTGGTTGACGATCGTACAGCGGCGGTGCTCGTCTCCGCGGTGTTGTATACCAATGCGCACATTGTGCCGAGTCTCAAAGTCACGCTCGAAGCCTGCGAGCGCGTGGGAGCCGAGCTGCTGGTGGATGCCTATCATGCGCTCAACGTCGTGCCGTTCTCTTTAAAGAAGGAAGGGCTGGAGCGTGCGTATGTCGTGGGAGGCGGTTACAAGTACTGCCAGCTCGGCCCGGGCAATGCCTTCTTGCGATTTCCTGCCGATACCGCGCTACGACCGGTGGTGACGGGGTGGTTCAGTGAGTTCACCGATCTCACCAAAGTGCCGGCTGGTCACGTAGCATATGGATCGGGACCGGCACGGTTTGCGGGGGCAACGTATGACTTCACGAGTCATTACAGAGGGGCAGCGGTGTTCAAGTTTTTTGAGGCGCAGAAGCTCGAGCCGGAGAAGCTGCGCGAGCTCAATCAGCATCAAATTGGCAGGCTCGCATCAGCCATCGATGTTGAACTACCAGTCACGCTCAGCTCAATGGGCGGATTCTTCGCCCTGAGCGCATCCGATGCTGCGCGGCTGCAACGCGAGCTACGGCAGCGGAACATTCGGACCGATTATCGCGGCGATACAGTGCGCCTGGGCCCAGCGCCTTATATAACGGACGAACAAATCGAGACCGCGACCGCCGTGATCACGCGCAGTAGTGCCGCCCTGCGTTGATCGGATTCCGCACGAACGACCGCAAGCGCCTGCGAGGAAAAACGTGGATTCACCAGCCGAGGTCCCCGAGGTCCCTTTGCTTGTCTCACGGCGAGGCGTGGATGAGTACCGGTTACCGCGATGGCAGGTACAGTGGGGCCGGGTGGCGTTCATCGTCCTTGCTGGAAGCCTACTCCACGCTCCTGTAGGTTCAGCACAGTCCCAGTGCTCCGCACCGTCACGTCGGCTCACAGGGACCGACTACGCTCTCTTGGCAACCTCCACCACGCTACTTGCCGCCGATTGGCTTACTACCGTGGACTACGTGCGGAGAGGCAGCAGAGCTCGGGAGCTAAATGTATTCCTAGGGCCGCGCCCCAGCGTTGGCCGCTTGAATACGTACACGGCGTTGAGTGCGATCGCCAACCTTTCAGTCGCTCGTATCTCCAAGCCGTCCCTGCGACGAGCTGTGTGGATTGTCGTGAGCGCCGTGGAGACAAGAGTCGTCCTGCACAATCTCTCCATCGGCTATCAGCTGAACTTCAGGATATGAGTCTTAGCGGCGGGTCAAAAAGAAACCTCTTATCAGGGCGGCGCACTCCTCCTTATCGACGCCACCCTTGACCTCCACCCGGTGATTCAGCCGCGGATGCCGCACCAAATCGCCTAGAGAACCGCACATTCCGGCTTTTTCGTCATACGCGCCGAAAACCAGTTTGCCAACTTTCGCCAATACGATCGCCCCCGCACATTGCGCACACGGCTCGAGCGTGACGTAGAGCGCGCAGTCAGTCAGGCGGTCAGTCTCCAGCGCCTCGAGGGCTCGCTCGATAGCCAGAAACTCGGCGTGACATGTGGGATTCCGACGGGCCACCGTCTCGTTGTGCGCCTCGGCGACAATCTCGTCACCCCGCATCACGACGGCGCCGATCGGGACTTCATCGAGTGATGCTGCGCGCCGGGCCTGCTCCAGCGCCGCACGCATACCGTTTCCCGTTTCCCGTTTCCCGTTGTCAGGCACGCGCCGGCTCTCGAGCGCGCTCAAAGCTCAACGAGTTCCCGTCCTTACCACGGTCGACGCGGACCCGGTCGCCCTCCGCGTATTGGCCCTCGAGCACCGCCACCGCCAGCGGATTCTGCAGCAACCGCTGGATCGCACGTTTGAGCGGACGAGCACCGTAGACGGGATCGTAGCCCTCAGCCACGAGCAGCTGCTTCGCCGCCGGTGTGATGTCGATCCTGATCTTCCGATCGGCGAGCAACCGATCCACCCGCTTGATCTGAATGTCTACGATGCGCTCAATGTCGTCATGCGTCAGCGGCCGGAAGATGATGATGTCATCCACCCGGTTCAGAAACTCCGGCTTGAACGCCTGCCGCAGCAGCTCGGTCACCTTCGTCTCCGCCTGCTCCCAGGCAACGCCACTCGTTCCCGCCTCGATCAGATACTGCGAGCCGATGTTCGAGGTCATGATGAGCACCGTATTGCGGAAATCGACGGTGCGGCCCTGCGAATCCGTCAGGCGGCCGTCGTCCAGGATCTGGAGCAACACGTTGAAGACATCGGGATGCGCCTTCTCGATTTCATCGAACAGCACGACCGAGTACGGGCGACGGCGAATCGCCTCGCTGAGCTGGCCGCCCTCTTCGTACCCGACATATCCCGGCGGCGCGCCGATCAGCCGCGCGACGGCGTGCTTCTCCATGTACTCCGACATGTCGATCCGCACGAGCGCGCGCTCGTCGTCGAACAGGAACTCGGCGAGCGCCTTGGCGGTCTCGGTCTTTCCCACGCCGGTTGGGCCCAGGAAGATGAACGAGCCGGTCGGGCGATTGGGATCCTGCAACCCCGCGCGCGCCCGGCGCACGGCGTTCGACACCGCCGCGAGCGCTTCGCGCTGGCCGATGACGCGGCGGCCCAACTCATCTTCGAGCTTCAGCAACCGCTCTTTCTCCGACTCGAGCATCTTGGAAACGGGGATGCCCGTCCACTTGGACACGATTTCGGCAATGTCCTCGGCGTCGACTTCTTCCTTCAGGTACTTGCCCTTCTTCTGAATCTCCGCGAGGCGCTTCTCGAGCGCGTGGATCTCCTTTTCGGCGGCGGGCCCGCGCCCGTAGCTGATCTCCGCGGCTTTCTGAAGATCACCGCGCCGCGTCGCCTGCTCTGATTCGGTTCGCAGCTGCTCGAGCTCCGCCTTCTTCGCCTGGATCTTCTGGATCGCGTCCTTCTCGGCCTGCCACTGCGCTTTCATCGCGTTGGAGCGCTCGCGCAGGCCGGCCAGCTCCTGCTCGATCTTCTCGCGACGCTCCTTGGACGCCTTGTCCTTCTCCTTCGCCAGCGCCTGTCGCTCGATCTCGAGCTGCACGATCTTGCGCTCGACCTCGTCGATTTCCTGCGGCAATGAATCGATCGCGATGCGCAGCCGAGCTGCGGCTTCGTCGATCAGATCGATCGCCTTGTCGGGCAGGAAGCGGTCGGTGATGTAGCGGTGCGACAGCGTCGCCGCAGCAACAATGGCGTTATCGGTAATCCGTATTCCGTGGTGGACCTCGTAACGCTCCTTGAGGCCACGCAGGATCGCGATCGTGTCCTCGACCGAGGGCTCGCCGACATACACCTGCTGGAAGCGCCGCTCCAAAGCCGCGTCCTTCTCGATGTGTTTGCGGTACTCATCGAGTGTGGTGGCACCGACGACGTGCAGCTCGCCGCGCGCGAGTGCGGGCTTCAGCATGTTGGAAGCATCGACCGCGCCTTCGGCGCCGCCGGCACCGACCAGGGTGTGCAGCTCGTCGATGAAGACGATGTATCTCCCTTCAGCCGACGTCAGTTCCTTGAGAACGGATTTGAGCCGCTCCTCGAACTCGCCACGGTACTTGGTGCCTGCGACCAACGCGCCGATATCGAGCGCGAGCAGATGTTTGTTCTTGAGGGAGTCCGGGACGTCGCCATTGACGATGCGCTGCGCCAGGCCCTCGACGATTGCAGTCTTGCCGACGCCGGGCTCGCCAATCAACACGGGGTTGTTCTTGGTACGCCGAGACAGCACCTGCATCACTCGGCGAATCTCCTCGTCACGGCCGATGACGGGGTCGAGCTTCCCTTTGCGGGCGAGCTCGGTGAGGTCGCGCGTGAACCGCTGCAACGACTGGATCTTGCTCTCGGGCTCCTGGTCCACGACGCGATGCGCGCCGCGCACCCCCTCGAGTGCGGCCAGTAGCTCCTTGCGGTTGACCCCACTCGCCGATAACAGTTGGCGAGCCGTAGTGCCCTTCTCTTCGACGAGAGCGAGCAGGAGATGCTCGGTCGACACGTACGCGTCACCGAGCGATTTCGCCTCTTCATCGGCGCGGTCCAGGACGCGGGACAGCTCCCTCGCCAACGTCGGCTCAACACCACCAGATTGCTTGGGAAACCGCCCGATCTCGCGCTCCGTCTCGGCCTGGAGCTGCGTGACATTCAGTCCGGCCTTCTGCAGCAAGGGCACGACAATCCCCTCGTCCTGCTGCAGGAGGGCGTAGAAGAGATGCGCGTCGTTGACGACGGGGTTGCCGCGGGTGCGTGCCAGCGAAGCGGCCTGCTGAAGGGCTTCAGCGGCCTTAACGGTTAGTCGATCTGGTTGGATCATGCCGGCCCCCAAGGCAACTGGCGTGCCGGGGAAAGATGTCGAAATGACAGTTAAGACGGTAAGGGACGGTAAGAGACGGTAAGGGTAAGCAAAAGGTACAGTAGAGGTTTAACCCTTACCGTCCCTTACCGTCGTCTTTATTTCATAACAATCATCTTCTTCGTAAACCTTCGCCCGTCGACCACCAGCTGGTAGATGTACACGCCCGACGCCGCCTCGCGGTCCGTGTTGAGCACGTTGCCGTTCCAATACGCAGTAAACGCGCACACACCCGCGACGGGAGTGCACGTCAGCTCGCGATTGGTCAGCTCCTCGCCGGTTCCCTGAAGAATCGGAACCGCGACGACTTGCGCGAGCACGTTGTAAATGGTGAGCGAAACCTTCGGCCGGTGACCGTTGGCAAAGAGATCGCCGCTCAAGATGAACGGGATCGTGGTCGCCGGATTGAAAGGATTCGGATAATTCTGTTTAAGCTTTACGAGCGGAGCGGGCGCCGCTTGGCCCCGTACTCCATCAACCCCCGCCGTGAGAAGCCCCCCACCGAGCCCCCCTACCAACACTGCCCAAGCATACAGCTTCATCCCCCACCCCTCGGCAAACGTAAAGATGCGTTGGACCGCTCTCCTTGTAGGTACTGGGCGCGATAGTGACTGCTGTATGGAAAACCTAGGAACGGTCATTCCACCCTGTCAAGCACGGAGAACCCGGGTATCTCCCTTACGACTCGTGATGCCCCGCCGGTCCGCCCACTCGAGCAACGGAATCAAGTACTTGCGTGTCAAGCCCAGACGGTCGCGGAATTGGGCCGGTGTCGCGGCGCCAAGCTCGCGCAATGTGTCCTCGACCGCCCGGCGGAAGTCGTCCAGTGCCTGTTTCAAGGCGTATCGCTCCTGATCCACCCGTTCGACTGATCCCTCGCGCGCCAGATGCGCGAGCAACGCCGGCACGGTGGGATCCCCGAGCTCTTTTTGCAGCTCGGCAACCGTCGGCAGCTGCCACTTCGCGTCGGCGAGGCGCTGCGCCAAGCGCCCGCCCGCGTCGCCGGCTCGCTCGCGCAGCGCGGCCTTCCAACCAGGCTTGCGCACCGCCGCGCCATCTTCGGTGCGCTCGAATGCCTGCTTCTTCATCCCATGCTCGATCAGCAAATCGAGCACTGCCGCGGGTGCATTCACCGCCGCGCGCAGCGATTGCAATGACAATCCCGGATCGAGCGGATGCTCCTCATGATGTACCGTCACAACCTTGGCAAGGCGTTCGACTTCTCCAGTCACCGCGCGGCGCGCGACCAGGATGTCGTCGACCGCCAGCAGACCCTTCCCTGCTGCGGCGATCGTGCCGGGAACTTCGGCTGGAAGACTGCCCAGACGCACCGGGAGGTCAGCGATCCGCACGCCGGCGAGCCCTGCTTCCTCAACCAGCCTCGCAAGTAGCTCGCCGGGCGGCTGTCCCGCCGTCAGGCCCCGTTCCGACACCCTCGGCCGCTGCGGCGGAAACGGGTCGAGCACGACGCCGCCCCCGATTGTCGTTACGGGCGAGAAGCTGCGGATGACGAACCGATCACGTCCTCGCGCGACTATCGACTGTTCCAGAAGCAGTCGCGCGACTCCGCTTTCCCCGGGAGCGATCGAGCGAACCTGCGCCACGCGCGCCAGGACCTCAGCCGTGCCCAGGTGAACGCGAATGCGCGTGCGCGCCGCGAGTGGTTTGCGGACGGAGGGCAGCAGCTCCAACGCCACATCGAGTGCGGTGGTTGGTGCCCATCCCGCGCCGGTGAGGGCAACATGGCCGCGCTCCAGCTCTTCCTTGTCAGCGCCCACGAGTGCGAGGGCAGTACGGCGCCCCGGAGCTGCACGGTCGGTCTCCTCGCCGTGAACCTCGATCGACCGCACGCGCACTTCGCGGTCGAGGGGCAGCAGTCGTACGCTCGCACCGGCCTTCACGGTTCCGCTCCACGTCGATCCCGTCACGACCGTTCCCGCCCCCGCGAGGGCGAACACGCGGTCGATTGGCAGCCGAAAGAAATCATCCACAGGCCGGTCCGCGAGATCCGCCGCGACGGCGACAAGGGCGGTACGCAGCTCGTCCAGACCCTCTCCGCTCAGCGCCGAAACCGCGAGCGGCGCATGCCAGCGTACTCTGCTCCGGGACAACCGCTCTGCCACTTCCGTACGCACCATGCCGAGCCATTCGGCGTCGACGAGATCGCGCTTCGTGAGGACCGGAATGCCACGCCGCACACCGAGCAGCTCGACAATCGCGAGATGCTCTTCGGTCTGCGGCATGATTCCTTCGTCCGCGGCAATGACGAGGAGGGCTACGTCGATGCCGGTCGCGCCCGCGAGCATGTTCTTGACGAAGCCTTCGTGACCGGGGACGTCGACGACGCTGGCCTGGATGCCATTGGCCAGCGGAAGCGGGGCGAACCCGAGATCGATCGTGATGCCGCGGCGTTTCTCTTCTTCCCACCGATCGGTGTCCACCCCGGTGAGCGCCTTTACGAGCGCGGTTTTGCCGTGGTCGATATGTCCCGCGGTGCCGACTACGAAGCGGCGGGAATCCACGCTTGTCGCTCCCAGATATCGATGGCGCTCGACCGCGTCTCGTTGCCGTTCTGCGCCACTTCTCCCAAGTGATGACGAATGAAGCGAGCTACGAGGCGCCGGTGGGCCGCCGCGTGCGCCGCGTCCAGTGTGGGAAGGTTTGCCTGCGTGTCGTTCAGATCGAGCAGGTCGCGGTATGCCCGCGGCGGCAGTTTTGTAGGCGGCTGCGGCCCGGCACAGCTCGCGCACAACACCCCACCCTCCGGAGCGCTGAATGCCACCGTGCTATCTCCAGGGATTGCATTGCCGTCCCGGACGCAAGCCTGGAGCTGCGGGGCAAAACCGAGTACACCCACGAGCAGCCACAGCCAGCGAACGGCGACAGCATCGGCCTGCTGTGGCGCAGCCTGAGCGAGCGCATCCAGACCCTGGATAAGGGTCTCGTAAGCGGCGGCCAGCGGCGCGGGAGGAGCCATCTTCAGCATCACTTCCGAAAGCGCCTCCGCTCCGGCGAAACGGCCGAGGTCGCCTGCAAGATCGCGCCGCAGCTGGATTACGTCGAAGGCGGCAAGGGTCTGCAGCTCACGCGTCTCTTTGTGATAGAGCTGCGCAACGCCTTCGCTCAGTGTCTCGAGCGCAGCGCCAAAGGGACTCCGGGGGCGCAGCACACCCTTCGCGATTGCGCTTTGGACGCCGTAATCGCGTGTCGCGAGGCGGACAATTTTGGAGGTTTCGCTGTAGCGGTACGTGCGGAGCACGACCGCCGGCGTAGAGACTAACGTCACTTCCCCGGCTCGAGCACCAGGAACTTCACATTGTCCTTCGAGACGGCACGCAGCCAGGCCACCAGCGCGTCGACACTATCCGGTGGTGCGATGCCCCGTCTGCCGCTGATGCGACGTGTAATGCGCAGCTCGCGACCGCTCTGGACGTATTCGGCGTGGTAGCTGCCGAACGTGCTGGTCTCGGTTATTCCTGGCGGCAGTTGGGCGGTCCAGCCGGATGGCAAAGTCACACGCAGTTCCGAAACGATCGCGAGCGGTCCAACGACGTCACCGACATCAATCGGGAACTTACGCGGCCGATGACGCTCCAGCTCCGGCACGGACCGCAGCAATGAAAAGGTGGGCAACGACTGCGGAAGAGTCAGGATCCGAGTGGATCCGGAGCCAGAAACGAGCGGCGCATCGCGCACCGTGACGGCGACGAGTGGCGTTGCGGCGAGATCGCGCCCATCGAACAGGGCAAGGCTATCGCCCGATGCTCCGGGGAATACGCCGTTGGCCAAGGCCTGTGTCACTTGACGCACGTCGTCCTTGCTGAAGCTGCGCGCGTATGCCCGCCGCAGTCCGTATTGCAGAGAGCCGTGCTTGATTTCGGTATAGCGACCGGTAAACCGACCGTCCGCGGCAAGCTCGCCAACGGTTCGCACTTCTGATCGATTCGTCGAATCCGGCGCTTGCGGGAGAACCACGCGTTCGAATTGACCATCGTCGTGGACGACCAGGGCGAAAGATCCTTCTTCCGCGGGCGGGAGCTCGCTGTAGGGCGTGAGCTCTGACGTCAAATCGAGATACAGCCGTCCGCTCGCGGGTCGATCGATGGCCGCAATCATGTGATCGAACTGCTGCACTGTCGGCACCGTGGAGTCGGCGTTGCCGTTCGAGCTCAGCAGCACCGGGAATGCGTGCACGCCCATGGCCCGCGCCATGGCGATGAACAACGTCGCCTTGTCTTTGCAATCACCGTAGCGTGATTCCACGACCTGCGCGGGCAGTCGCGGTAGATACCCGCCCAGGCCGAGCGACAGCGACACGTAACGGAAGTCCTGCGCCACCCAGCGATAGACGGCTCGCAGCGAATCGTCGAGCGTCTTGGATGATCGTACACGCTCGCCGAGCTGCGCCTGCAGGTCCGGCGTCAGCTTATAGCGATCCGCTCCTGCCAACAGATTGGCGTACCAGCGTGCGACGTCGGACCATTCGATCGGGGCCGCCACATCGAGACTGACGTACAGCGTGTTGGGAGTCGCGGCGAACGGCTCGCTCTCGATCTTCTGAACATCCTTCGTTGCCCACGTGTACACGTGGCGACCGTGCCCTTCGACCTCCTGCCGCTTGAAGTGCACGTTCTCTTCTGAGATGCGCGGTTTGACGGTCGCAGGCACATCGACGATGAGCCGTGAGCGGCGGGTGAGCCGCCCCGTGGTCACCCGCCAACCGGTGTAGTAGTCACCCGGCACGAGCGGTTTGACTCGCTCGATTGTGTAGCTCCAATCCACCAGCGTACCGGGCGCGACACCGCTCAGCGTGACGCGACGCACTTTCTCATCCGAGTACACGGGGGCCTCGAATGCCACGGGTGCGAGCGATTCCTGTTCATGCGCCGGCTGCGGACTGATCACTTCGCCATTGGGCTTCAGGACGCGAATCCAGTTGACGGTCAGACGTTCCGAGCCGCTCGAATACGAGAAGCTTTGTTCCCCCCACGCCTCGGCGCCGTCCTGATTCAGGATCTGGATGACCTGTCGATACGTTCGGCTGCTTCGCCCATCCGGTTCGAACCGCACGACGCCGTCGTCGAGGAGATACACGAACTCTTCGTTGGGATAATCAGCGGGATTCACGGCCAAGCGGTAAATCGTGTCGTTCTGGACCGACGGATCTCCCGCGGGCGTGATACGGGGAGCTTGGGCGGCGGCGGTGCTCGTGACGGTGAGGAATAGCACAAGTGACCAGCGGCGCATCGAAACGTCCCTCCAACGTCGAAAGACCTGTACCGTGAGACGAATTCCTATCGTTCTGGGAATATAGCCGCACGTCTTTTCGGGAAAGGGGCTTCCGTACGGGGGTGCAACAGCGACGCGAGGATCTCCACTCCATCGGCCACGCGCGGGCCGGAACGACTGAAGTAGGACGACGCATCGAGCGCATGCACGCGCCCGGCGGCGAGAGCGCGCGGCGCGACGTCGCGCAGCCGGTCGCCGTAGCGCTCCGCCTCACGACGGGCCTCCTCGAGCCCGAACCCGCACGGCATGATGAGCAGGACATCGGGATCGAGCGCGCGCACCTCCTGCCAAGTCAGGCGGTAGGACGGCCGTCTCGCGATACCCGCGACGAGCTCTCCACCGGCAGCCGCGATGAGCTCGGGTACCCAGTGACCTGGGACGTAGGGCGGGTCGAGCCATTCGAGTGCGAGCACGCGCGGTCGTGGCCGACCGTCCACGCGCGCTCGGACGGTCGCAATGCGGCGCTGCATGTCCGCGATGAGCTCATCCGACTCCGTAGGCGCGCCGGTCGCGCAGCCGACGTCGCGGATCCCGTCGAGGATCGCGGCGAGATCGTGCGCGTCGAGCGTGAGGACGCGGGGCGCCGGGGTGAGGTCAGCAAGGGCTGCGACCGCCTGACTCTCAGGCACCGCGCAGACGTCGCAGATGCCCTGGGTGATGACGAGATCCGGCTCGAGCGAGGCGATTCCGGCGACGTCGATCTCATACACGCTGCCATAGTCGCGGAGTGCGGCGCGAACCGCTCTATCGATCTCCCCGCTCGTGAGGCCAGCGAGGTCGTGGCGCGGACGCGACAGCCGCGGCCGGTTCGCGACGCCCGGCGGGTAATCGCAGCTATGCGAAATCCCCACCAGCCGATCCTCGAGCCCGAGCGCACAGACGATTTCGGTCGCGCTGGGGAGTAAGGAGACGATTCGCTCAGCGACCAACGGTGACGCGCCCCCCGATCATCACCGTGCGCCCCCGCGGCCGGAACCCAGCGATCTCTTGCGCCTGGTCGTTGAACGCGTTCTCGAGATTGCCAGTCAACACGATCCGACGCAGGTTGTACTCAGCGGCGACATTGACGCGGCTGTAGCCGTTCAGCGTGACCCGCCGCTGGCCGACCGGGCGATTGAAATCAAGATCATCGCGCGAGCCCACCCAGCGAGCGCCAAGCGTTACGCGCGCGCGATCCCTGATCGTCGCGGCGAGCTGCGGAGCGACGGTGTGCGCGGGCCGCCGGATCAGCGACTTCCCCGGAACGAACAAGCCATCGGGATCGCTCGGCGTGCCAGACTGCAAAACCTTTGTATGCAGGTACGTGTAACTCACGGAAAAGACGACCGCCGTTGCGACATTCGCCTCGACAATTGCCTCTACGCCGTTCGCGCTGGCGCCGCCGACATTGAAATAGTTGGGCTGGTTGGGGGGGGGCGCCGCGTCGTATTCGATCAAATCGCGGAACCGCTGATCGAAATACGTCACGGCTAGCGATGTACGCCGACGGCGGTGCTCGAAGCCCGCTTCCCAGCTACGGGAACGCTCAGGATCGAGATTGGGATTTCCCTGAACGAAGCCGTGGGCGAAGTTCTCGAAGAAGGTCGGTTCTTTGAAACCGGTTCCGGCTGAAATGCGCAGGCGAGTGCGTTCCTCGAGCCGGTAGACGACTCCCGCACGGTAAGTGGCGTGCGTGCCGAACTGTGAGTTGTCGTCAAGCCGGCCGCCGAGCGTGAGCGCTGCTCGGCCCGCCACAATGAGCGCTTGGGTGAAATAGCCGGTAGTGTTGCGATGAACACGAATGGAGTCGGGGAAGTCACCGAAGGACGCGCTGAAGTCACTCTTGCCGAGTTGGCGCTCGTCTTCGTATTCGATTCCGCCAGTCACCGTGACGATCGCCGGAGCACGCCAGGTCAGCAACGCATTCGCGGTCGCGCGACGCACGTAGTCGCGACTCCAGAACGAGCCTTGAGCGGGAGGATGCTCGTCGTTGTAGAAAGCCCTAGCCTCGCGAACTGCGGCGCCGATGCGTGCATCGAGGTTGCCGCTGAGCGCGCGTTCGGCGCTGAGACTGAGCATGGGTCCGCGCTGCGCCGCGCGCTGATTCGAGTCCACCGGCTGCCCCTGACCGTTCGTCGGGAAGTGATAGATGTCGTCGCCGTAGTGATACGTCAGGCTCGCGTCGGTCTTCTCATCGGGATGGTATCGCAGGCGCGCGCTGGCGATGCTGTTTCGGTAGTAGTTGTTGAATGGATACAGACCGTCGGCCGAGAATCGCGACACACGCGCGGAATAGCCCACCCCGCCCACCCCGCCGGTCGCGCCCTCGATGTCCAGCGCTGCTTGTGCCGATCCGTACGTGCCGCCATGCAGCTCCGCCCCAGCGCGCGCCGCCCCAGCGTTCTGTCCCGCGCGAGTGAAGATCTGGACGACGCCAGTCACCGCATCCGATCCGTACAACACACTCACCGGCCCGCGCACCACCTCGATGCGGTCGATGTTGTCGGTCGTCAGATGCGCGAGATCGATCCCGCCACCCGCGTCGTTCAGAGGAACACCATCGAGCAGCACCTTCACGTAATCGCTCTCGCCCCCGCGCATGAACAGCGATGTCTGCCCGCCGTAGCTCCCCGTCTCGACGATGTGCGCACCAGGAACTGTCTGGAGGGCGTCGGCCACGGTGCGAATGCCCTGCGCCACGAGATCCGCTCCCCGCAGAAGAGTCACCGCGGACGCGACGAGGTCCGCCGCCACCGGTACGCGCGTGGCGGTCACGACGATCGGCTTAAGCACAACGGTGTCCTGCGGCTGCTGTAGCGTGAAGGCGAGAACGAGCAACGCCATGTTCATGCGCGGGACTCCTTCGTTTGGCGCAGGGGGATCATCTGCGGGCGACCATCAACGGTCTGCATCCTGACGGGCCACGAAAACACGGTCTCGACGGTCTGCTGGGTCAGCACGTCCACGGGGGCACCCAACGCGATGGGGCGACCACCTTCGAGCAGCAGCAGCGAATCCGCAAAGCGGGCAGCGAGGTTCAGGTCGTGGGTGATCATCAACACGCCCAGGCCCTCTGTATCGACGAGACCGCGTATCAACTCGAACAGTCCCATCTCGTGCTGGAGATCGAGTGATACTGCGGGCTCGTCGAGCACGAGCAATCGCGGTTCCTGGGCGAGCGCGCGCGCCACCCGCACGCGCTGGTACTCGCCCCCCGACAGCGTCCAGACCCAACGCTCGGCGAGATGCTGCGCGTCGCATGCCGTGAGCGCACGCATGACGGCTGCATGATCTTCCGGCCGCTCACCACCCCACAGCGAGAGACGTGCGTACCGGCCGAGCAATACGGTTTCGCGGACGCGCTGAGGAAAGAGGTTGTCTTCACGCTGCGGCACGACTCCCACCAACCGTGCGAGCGCCTGCCGTGGCCAGCGAGAGGAGGGGCGTCCATCTATGTCGGCGCTACCGGCGAGTGGCGCGAGCGCACCGAGCGCGACGCGCACGAGCGTCGTCTTGCCGCTGCCGTTCGGTCCGATCACCGCGTGAAACTGTCCCGGGTTCACTGAGAGGGAGACGTTCTCGAGCGCATCGCGCTGAGCACCCGGATACCGATAACGGACGCCCTCAAGTTGTAGGCTCCCAGCTTGCCGGTCACCCCTCACCTCTCACCTCTCACTTCTCACGCCTTTCATGCAATCGTCCAGCGGCGGAGCAGCAGTGTGAAGACCGGCACGCCGATCAAGGCCGTCACGACGCCGACGGGGAGCTCGCGGGGTGCGACGACGGTACGCGCCAGGGTGTCGGCAATCGCGAGTAGTGCCCCGCCGCCAACAAAAGCCGCGGGCAGCAGTGCCCGATGACGATGGCCCCACGTGAGCCGCGCGAGGTGCGGGACGACCAGACCGACGAATCCGATCACGCCCGAAACGGCAACGGCCGCCGCAGTGAGCAGCGAAGCCGCCAGGTAGACGCGCCGCTTCACGGCGTCGACGTCGGCGCCGAGGTAGCGCGCGGGTTCTTCGCCAAGCGCGAGGAGATCGAGCGGCCGCGAGGCGGCCAGGAGCACCGCGATCGGGATTGGCGCGTACAGCACGATGACCAACACGGCATCCCAGGATGCGCTCGACAGGCCGCCCCACAACCACAGAAAGGCGTTGCGGAGCTCACTCGCGTCGGCGAGCGAGACGATCGCGGTCGTGATCGCGGCGGCGAACGCACCGATGGCCACGCCACCGAGGAGCAAAATCCGAGGATCGAGCGCGGCGCCACCGATCAAGCCCAGGCGGTAGACGAGCGCCAGAGCCGCGAGCGCCCCCGCGAATGCCGCGAGCGGCAGCGCCCATGGCCCAGAGAGGTGCAGCGCGATCGCCAGGACTGCGCCGAGGCCGGCGCCGCCTGACAGCCCCAGCAAGAACGGATCGGCGAGCGGATTGCGGACGAGCGCCTGTAAAGCAGCCCCCGCGATGCCGAGTGACCCGCCCACCAGGAACGCGAGCAGCGCCCGCGGTGCGCGCAGATTCCAGACGATGTCAGAGCGCAGCAACTCGCCGAGCGGGACCGCCGCGGGTCCAACGGCGACGCTCGCGACCAGCGCGAGCACCGCGACTGTGACCAGCAAGGCCCATTTCATTTCCGGAGCAACCTCTGCAACTCTGCGACAGCCTGTGCCGTGCGGGGCCCCGGGCGACCGAAGAGCGAGCCCGGGAGCAAGAGGAAGTGACGATCGCGGACCGCTCGCACCGCCTGCCACTCGGGACGTTTGGCGAAGCCGGGCATGACGCTTGAGTCGGCGAGAACGGCGATCCAGTCGGGGTTGCGAGCGGCGATCGTCTCGAGCGAGACCTGCGCCGAAGGAGCCGCGAGATCGGCGAAGACATTGCGCGCGCCCGCCAGCGCGGCGATCTGATGCAGATAACTGCCACGGCCAATCACGATTGGCGGATTGTCCCACACCACAAACGTGATGGAGGCAGTCGCGGGGGGGGGTGGACGGGCGGCGAGGCTATCCATCGCGCCGGCGAGCGAGTCGGCGATCTTCTCGCGACCGGTCAGACGCCCAAGTGTCCGCGCGGCGGGTCCCAAGTCTTCGAGTCGATTGAGGTCCAACAGAACCGTGCGAATTCCGATGCGTTCGAGCTGTTTGGCCGCGGTGACGTTGGGACCCGATTTGTAGAGCACCACCAGATCCGGTTGGCGCGCCGCGACGGCTTCGATGTTGGGCGGGATTCCGTCCCCGACGCTGGGGACGGCGAGAGCCGCCGGCGGATAGTCGCACCACGTCGTCCGCCCGACCACGCGATCCCCGGCGCCGATGTCGAAGAGGATTTCCGTGAACGAAGGAAGCAGAGAGACGATTCGACGGGCCGTCGGGCCGTGAGGCCGTCCGGCCGGCGAGGAACAGCCGGCAAGGATGAGAACGGAAAGTAAGAACGCGCGCATCACCATCCCTCCCGCGAGGGATTTGATTGGTGGCGCGAACGAAGACGTCTCCTGGCTTCGGGCTACGCGGCTCGCCTTCCCAGGTTTCCCCAGTGGCTCTGAGCCGCGATGAACTGCCCGTTACAGTGGCGGGGCCGCGCCGGATTCGCACCGGCTTCCGTAAATCCCCGTTCGCAAACGTAACTCGAATCAGTCTAGGACGGCGTCACCGGCTGCGCAAGAGGTTTCTTCTTCAGGGCCCACACCAGCGCGACAACCATTCCCGCCGCGAGCAACCCGATCACGTATGGCAGCACTGCTTGCGCACGAAATTTTCCCGCGGGCAATTGAATCTCGACGATGTCGCCCGGCTTGAGCGGACCGGCGCGATACGCCGCAAAGCGCCGCTGCTCGAGCTCCTGGACGCCAAGTCGCTGGAGTTTGGGCGCCGTGACGGCGGCGGCCGTATCCTCGACCAGCAGGTTGAGCTCGGCGGTCTCCTGATCGATCGGGATGGCGAACGTGCGTGTGCCCGGGAGGAGCGAGTATGCGTAGCTCAGCTGTTTCACGGGCCCCGGCGGAATCGGCGCCAGGACGACGACACTGTCATGCCGAAACACCATCGCGTCTGGCGAGATATCGCCCTGGCCGCCGCGAAATTGGGCGACTCGCTCGGGGACACGGCCCGCCCACGTCGGCACGAGCGTATCCCGCGTGATGCGCGCGGTCTGCCCGGTGTTCTCGAGCTCGAGGATCTCCAGGACCTCGCGAGTCCCGTTTTCACCGGGGTGCGCAATCGTCGCGAGCCGGCGTGCCAGTTTGATCGGCGGACCGTTGGCCGTCGTCGGATACGCGATGATGTCATCGGCGTGCACGGCGGGATCGTCGACGTTGATCGGCGACGAGAAGTAGGCGAGGCTGTCGTACCAGGCGCTCAAGACGTAGACGCCTGTGCTGTCCGGACGCCGGAGCGTGATCCGGTAGCGGCCTCGTGCATCGCTGCGCACGGAGTCGATCGGAGCGCCGCCGTCACGGGTGATGCGATGCAGGACGACCCACGCATTCGGGAGGGGCGCCGTTTCGCGGCCGCCGCGCAACACCCGTCCGCTGATGCTTACTTGGGGAGTCTGCGCGGCAAGCATCGATAAGGCGCCGACCCCCCCCAGCCCCCCCCACCGCCCCCACCAGAGCAACAGGTAGCTACGGCGTGAACTTCCCGAAGTCTTCAGGATCGAGATTCTGGAGGTACGACTTGAGGGAGTCGGCGTCCAAGGGCCCCGTGCCGGGCTGGATCCCGCTTTCGCTGGTGTCGACGGACGTGAGCTCGAGCAGCGTCTCGCTCGTCAGGATCGGCGCCTTCAGTCGCAACGCCAGCGCGATCGAATCGGATGGACGAGCGTCAATCTGAATCACCGTATCGCCACGATACACATGCAGCTCGGCGAAATAGGTGTTGTCCTTCACCTGGGTGATGATGACCTTCCGCAGCTCCGCGCCCAGTCCAACGATGACCTGTTTCAGCAAGTCGTGCGTGAGCGGCCGCGAGAACTTCACACCCGCGAGCTCCATCGCGATCGCGCTCGCTTCCGCCGGTCCAATCCAGATCGGCAGGACGCGCTGGCCATCGTTTTCCTGTAGGATTACGACCGGTGTGTTCGTCGTGCGGTCCAACCCGAGATGGGCGACCCGCACCTGCAGCATGTTCGCGCCGTTCCCCGCCATCAGGTGCCCATATCCCAGGACGCGAGATACTTGCGTTGCGACTGGGTCAGCGTATCGATCGCGACGCCCATCGCCTGGAGCTTCAGGCGCGCGATCTCCTGATCGAGGTCAGTGGGAATGCGGTGCACGTCCTTTGTAAGCTTCTTGGCGTTGTCGACGACGAACTCCGCCGCGAGCGCCTGGATGGCCTTCAGCGGCGGCGAGATTGATGAGGCGGCCGTCAGCGAGAACGAACAATCGCTTGCCGCCGAGCTGCCATTCCTCGACGAACTCGCGGACGGCCTTCGGTCCCGTGGCGACCTTTTTCAGACCTTCGAGGTCGATTTCCACGTTGAAGTGACCGGAGTTCGCGAGGATCGCGCCGTCTTTCATCGCACGCATATGCTCTACCCGGATGACCTCCACGTTGCCGGTCAACGTCACGAACAGATCGCCCAGCGGAGCGGCATCCGCCATCGGCACGACGCGGTAGCCGTCCATCTGCGCTTCGAGCGCCTTCATCGGGTCGATTTCGGTCACCAGGACGTTGGCCCCGGCGCCGCGCGCGCGCATAGCGAATCCGCGGCCGCACCACCCATACCCCGCCACCACAACCGTGCTCCCCGCGATGAGCAGATTCGTTGCACGGATGATGCCGTCGAGCGTTGACTGGCCGGTGCCGTACCGATTGTCGAACAAATGCTTGGTCTGCGAATCATTCACGGCGATGACCGGGAACTGGAGCACGCCATCTTTCGCCATCGCCTTGAGCCTGATGACGCCGGTCGTCGTTTCCTCCGTCGATCCGATCACGCCCGCGACAAGCGCCTTGCGCTCGGCCGCAGCCAACGTTTCCACCCACTTGCGAACCGGCGGCGCCAGGTCATCGAGGCGATTCAGGGCGATCATGTGCAGCGCGCCCACGAGATCGGCACCGTCGTCCATCGTGATATCAGGACGATGGGCAAGGGCGGCACGGATGTGATCGTAGTAAGTGGTGTGATCTTCGCCTTTGATGGCAAACACCTTTATCCCGTGATCGCGAACGAGGTGCGCCGCGACGTCGTCCTGTGTGGACAGCGGATTAGATGCGCACAGCGCGACGTCGGCACCACCAGCCTGGAGTGTGATCGCGAGATTCGCCGTTTCTGTCGTCACGTGCAGGCACGCCGACAGGCGCTTTCCCGCGAGCGGCCGCTCGCCGCGGAACCGCTCCCTGAGCTGCCGCAGCACCGGCATCGAGCGCTCGGCCCACTCGGTGCGGCGGCGCCCTTCATCGGCAAGCCGAATGTCCTTGATGTCGTTCGTGGCTTTGGTCTTGGTCGCCGTCTCAGACATTGGCCTTCCGGGAACTGCGTGAGGTCCGCTCCGCGGCGACTTTCAGCTCTTCCACGCGATCGACGTGCTCCCAGGTGAACAGCTCGACGTCGCGCTCGCCGACGCGACGCTTTTCGGGTGCCCGGCCGAAGTGGCCGTAGGCGGCGGTCGGCCGATAAATGGGATTGCGCAGGTTCAGCGCCTGGATGATGCCGCCGGGCGTCAGGTCGAAGACTTCACGCACGGCCGTCTCGAGGGCGTCCTGGGGGACCGTACCGGTTCCGAACGTTTCCACCATGATCGAGACGGGCTCGGCGACGCCGATCGCGTAGGCAACCTGGACCTCGCATCGCCTGGCGAGCCCCGCTGCCACGATGTTCTTCGCCACCCAGCGCATTGCGTACGTCGCGGAGCGATCGACCTTCGAGGGATCCTTGCCGCTGAATGCGCCTCCCCCATGCCGCGCCATACCACCGTAGCTATCGACGATAATTTTCCGGCCGGTGAGCCCGGCATCGCCCTGTGGCCCGCCAACCACGAACCGCCCCGTGGGATTCACGAGCACATCCTTGTCGCTCACTTCGAAACCGGCCTCGCGCACGACAGGCCGGATGACGTGTGCCAGGATCCCGGCGCGCAGCTGCGCGTTGTCGATCATGTCGGAGTGTTGCGCCGAAACCACGATCTTATCGATCCCGACAGGCTTCGAGCCCTCGTAGGTCACGCTGACCTGCGTCTTTCCGTCCGGCCGCAGCCAGGGGAGCTCCCCGCTTTTCCGCACGGCGGCGAGCCGTTCCGCGAGCCGGTGTGCGATCACAATCGGCAGGGGCATCAACGACGGTGTCTCGTCGGTCGCGTAGCCGAACATCATTCCCTGATCCCCAGCCCCACCCTTGTCCACGCCGAGTGCGATGTCGGTGGACTGGCGATCGATCGTCGTCAGGATCGCGCAGGTCTGGGCATCGAACCCGAAGTTCGCGTCGGTATAGCCGATCGACGTGATGGTCCCGCGCACGATGTCGGGGATGTGGACGTAGGTCGATGTGGTGATCTCGCCCGCGACGACCGCCATTCCAGTCGTGACCAACGTCTCACACGCGACCCGTGCGGACGGGTCTTCGGCGAGAATCGCATCGAGGATCGCATCGGAGATCTGATCCGCGATCTTGTCAGGATGCCCTTCCGTGACCGACTCGGAAGTGAAGACGTGACGATGAGTTGGCATGTTTTTTGGGTTCCTAGAGTTTCAAACTACCGGAGCGCCGTCCGGCGGGCAACCGCGCGTCGGGATCGAGTAGCGTCAAATCAACGGCTTCTGCAAGTGCAAATCGCAAGATGTCGAGCGCCAGTTCGGCTGAGCGTGCGGCGAGCGCCGCATCCGCAGCCGCCCGCGCCTGCGCCGTGGTCACCTGCCGGATGAGCCACTTGATGAACGGCAAGGCCGGCGGCGCCACGGACAGCGTCTCATACCCCAAACCGAGCAGCAGGAACGCGGAGAGCGGCTCTGACGCCATTTCGCCACACACGCTCGCCGGCTTGCCGGCCGCGCGCGCTGCCTCTGCGACAAGCTTGAGGAGCCGCAGCACGCTGGGATCGTGCGGTGTGAAACGGTCGGCGAGCCGCGCGTTGCCGCGGTCCACGACCAGCGTGTACTGGGTGAGATCATTGGTGCCGACGCTGAGGAAGTCGCTGATTTCGGCCAGCCGATCGGCGAGAACCGCGGCCGCCGGCGTCTCGACCATCACGCCGAGCGGCACCGATTTGCCGATGGGAATTCCCACGCTCTCGAGGCGAGCGGCTTCTTCGTGCATCATCTCCCGCGTGCGCTCGACTTCGTCGAGTCGCGTGACCAAGGGGATCATGAGCTGGAGGTTGGTCGTCGCCGCCGCGCGCAGGACCGCGCGGATCTGAGTGCGGAACATCTCCGGCTCGTCGAGGCACACTCTGATTGCGCGCCAGCCGAGGAACGGATTCGCTTCGGGCGGGCCGCGGAAGGGGGCCGGGAATTTGTCCCCACCCAGATCGTACGTGCGGATCACGACCGGATGACCGGCAAAGGCTTCGCCGACGCGCCGGAAGTACTCGGTTTGTTCGTCCTCACTGGGAAGACCGCTGTGGCCCGTAATCAGGAATTCGGTCCGGAGCAACCCCACGCCTTCCGCTCCGTGCGCCTTAGCCGCTTCGACCTCGTCGGGCAGATCCACGTTGCCGCGCAACGCGATGTGCACGCCGTCGAGCGTGACGGATGGCTGAGCAACGGCTTCCTCGAGACGCGCAGCCAGCTCGCGGCGCCGTGTGTCGGTGCGCTCGGCCTCCTCGACCTCGGCAGGGGTTGGATCGAGCAGTACGGTTCCGCGCGTGCCATCGAGAATGACTTTCGTGCCGGCCGGAATGCGTGCCACCGCGCCGCGCAGACCGAAGATCGCCGGTATGCCGAGCGAGTGCGCGAGAATCGCAGCGTGTGATGTACGCGTGCCCTCTTCACTGATCAACCCGACGACGTGGTCGCGATCGAGCTGGACGGTCAGCCCCGGTGAAAGCTCGCGCGCCACCAGAATGGACGGCTCGGCGATGCCGTCCCAGATGTCGGCCCGGCGGCGCCGATGCATCAGGTGCTGGATCACGCGGATCGCCACGCCCGTCAGATCGGCGAGCCGCTCCTTGAGGAGCGGATTGCCCGCGGCGGTCCAGAGGTCGCGCACCTCCAGCGTCTTGAACTCGAACGCCTTTTCCGCGGTCAGATGGTTCTCGCGAATCAGGTCCTCGATGCCGCCAATGAACTCTTTGTCCTCGAGCATCAGGACCTGCGCGTCAAAAATCCGTGCCTCGTCCAACCCGGCGCGGTCCGCGGCGCGGGCGCGAAGCTCCCCGAGCTGCCCGCGCACGTCTTTGAGTGCGGCGCGCAGGCGGCGAATCTCTTTCTCGACGTGCGTGCGCGGCACGACGCGGTGCGGCACTTCGGGCAATGCCCAGCGCACGGTCATCGTCGGACCCATCGCGATCCCCGGCGACACGCCGATGCCCTTGAGGAGCCGCTCGCCTGGGCTCACGCGTCTTCCTTTGCGCCGGGCTTCAGGTGCATCTCGTGAAAGCCGGCCGCGACCAGCTCGAGCAACGCGGCCATCGCCTGCTCGGCGTCGTCGCCGTCCGTCTTGATCATGATCGAGGAGCCGCACTCCGCCGCCAGCGTCATCATGCCGAGAATACTCTTTCCGTTGACGACGGCGTCGTCCTTGCGAACCTCGACGGCGGATTTGAAGCGATTCGCGACCTTCACGAATTCCGCTCCCGGCCGGACGTGCATGCCCAGCGGGTTCACGATGCGGGCTTCGCGCTCGATCACGGCCATACCAGCGCTACCACGAGTGCGAGGGCAGCGAGGCCAAGCGCCAGCCGCAGGCCGTTGAGATGTCCCGCTCCACCGGGCCAGCGGAGCGCAAGGAAGGCGAGTCCCGCGACGACCGCGAACGTGATGCGTGCACCCGCCTCGAAGGGCCAGGCCAGATACTGCGTGGTGAGCGGCAATGCCGCGCCGATGGTGAACGCCATCGCCGGACCCAGCACGGCGCCGGCCCGCTGGAGAAATGGATTATGGAGTGCGACACTGACCCGCGCGCCGTGCGTCCATCCCGCGCGCAGTGCCCACCACCGCAACGCGACGTGGCCGACGTTGTACACGATCAGAAACGCCGCCACCGCCATCCAACCGGCGCCGAGGGCGATCGCGACGAGCGTGAGACCGGAGAGGAACGGCAGCCATCCCGCCCACACCAGCCGGTCGCCGACTGAGCCGAGTGGCCCGCACAACGCCTCGCGCAGCCGCTCGACTTGATCGGGCGACGCACCGTCATGTTCGGCGCGCGCCGCGGCGCCCACCGCCAGTCCAATGAGATACGGGTGCGCGTTGAAGAAATGCGCGCCACGCGCGACGGCCGGACGATACTTCGCGTCGCCAAGATCACGGAGGAGCGGTTCTTCTGCGACGCCGACGCCGACGCCGAGCATGCGCTCGTAGTTGTACGAGCCCTGCACCGCGAAGAGCCGCAGGAGCGCGCGAGCGAGAGCGAGCTTCATCGTAGCCATGCCACCAGGAGTCCGCCGCCCAAACCAGCGGCGAACCAGGCGAGGTTGGGGCCGCGGCCCACGAGCCGCAGCGTTCCGGCCGCCCCGGCGGCCAGGGCTGCCGCGATCGCGGCGACCGCCAGCAGCGTCGCACCGCGAGTCGTCAACGCGCCCGCCAACAACGGGCGCGCGAGCCAGGCGAGGAAGAGTCCCGTCGCCGTCACGATGGCCGCTCGAGCGGCATCGCGTAGCAGTCCACCGACGTGCACCCGCACAAGCGCGCTTGGGTCTCCCGACTCGAGAGCCGCGGCCGCGGCGTGCACAATCCTAGAATTCACGCGCCGCAGCACATTGATCGTGATTCCTCCGATCAATCCCGTGACGAG
>Ga0209056_10001207_pt1 | contig 28325 bp, 27 predicted proteins | sample GraSoiAngelo_114_FD_185876 | JGI IMG/M metagenome (GOLD analysis project Ga0209056, IMG submission 185876) | Grasslands soil microbial communities from the Angelo Coastal Reserve, California, USA - 14_0903_13_40cm (SPAdes) (version 2) | ecosystem: Environmental > Terrestrial > Soil > Grasslands... | reverse complement strand
TCTGGCTGCAGCTGGCGAAGGAAGCGATGGAGTTTGTGGCCTCAAAAACGTAGAGGGGCGAAGCGCCTAGCCGCCTTTCACGCGGAGTAGCGCGCAGTCCCGGCTGATCGTACCCCGGCTGTGGTTAAGTCAGGGCTGCGCCCCATAGATGTTCTGGTCGAGCCCGCCCTGCGACAGGCATGGGTTGCTGATGCGCGGCGAACTGTAGGCCGGCGCGTTGATGTCGTTGGGCACGTACGTGCAGGGCTGGTAGACGTCGAACCCGTCCTCATCATCGTTCGCGCCGAACTCCCGCGGATCGTTCCCGGGGACGAGATCTCGAGAATCCGTGAACACCACGTACACGCCGCCGGGCACTGCTGAGACGTAGATATAGTCACCCCAGAAGGGATCGCGACGCGAGCCGTGTGTCTCCCAGTTGTAGTTGCTAGAGAAGGTACTCACTTTCGTCTCGCTCCACGTTACGCCGCCGTCGGTTGATTGCGCGACGTAGGTGTCGACCGCACCGCCTGAGTTCTTGCCAGCGGCGGTATCGCCGGGGGGAAGGTTCGCGGCATATGCTACGTCCGCCCGCGAGTCGTAGAAGACAACGGTGATCACTCCATTAGCCGAGGCGATGTCAGGGAAATACTGATGGCCGACGACGACGGAGTCGAGCGTCGTCGCCGCGGTCGGCCAGGTGAGGCCATCGGGCGAGTTGCGGACGTAGATCTTTGCCTGGCCGGCAGCGTTCTCTGCACTCCAGACGACGTGGACGCCGTTTTCGTCGGCTGCCACCGCGGACAGGCTCGCAAAGCGGGAGTACGTGAGGCCAGTTGCGCAGGCGAAGGGTCCATCGCCACAATCCGATCCTCCGAACTGGTCTGAGTCGAACGGGGTGATCCGGGCGATGAGCTGCGGCTCGCTCCAGTTGACTCCGCCGTCTGTTGACTTTGTGAGCCAGACCGCGTCGAACGTGGACGGCTGGTGCGAGATAGTGCGGAATGTCACGTAGACGTCTCCACCCGGGCCGACAGCGAGGTCGGCGAACTGCTCTTCGGAGAGTCCAGGTGCAACGTGGATCGGGCGGGAGAACGTCTGCCCATGGTCAGTCGAGCGGGAGAAGAGAATCGTATTATTGGGCGAATACCCGTGGTACTTCGCCCACGCAACATAAAGGAACCCTGACCACGGGCCGTCTGTCTGGTCGACCGTGATGTTGATCTTGTCCTGGAACAACCCGGCGAAGTTGGCCGACGGCGTCCCGCTGTCGACGAGGACGGTCCGGACGTAGCCGGCCCCATCCTGGTCGTAGGTGGCAACATACAGCGAGCCGTTGATCGGCTTCGCCCGGTTGAAGCAGATAAAGCCGTAGAACAGACGGCCCTGAGTGTCGAACGCCTGCGTTGGATCGCCCGCGGCGCCGCACTGCCCGTGCGCCGGCGACGCGACTCCAGCCGCCGAGGTGTCCTGCGGGTAGCCGGGAAGCAAGCTGTCGCTCCAGGTGCTCCCGCCGTCGGTCGAGCGGTAGTAACCGGCCCACACGTCGCCGTTCACGATCTGAGCACAGTAGTCGTTTGAACCGGCGACAATGATGTTCGGATGGCGCGGGTTGATGGCGACGGTCGGCTCATTCTGCGAACGCCGGCCGGTGCTGCACGCGCTCATCGTTGCGTCCGTCTGGCCGTCGTAGCGCAGGTAGCTGCCGCTGGTATTATCCCGCGTCACCTGCGTGTCAGATCCCTGACTCGATACGACGGGAACGGTACCGAGCAGGGGGGATGCGAGAGCAATAGCGAGCACCAGCACGCACAGTCGGACGCTCATGGAGTCCTCCTTGGTCGGGGTGACCGCAGCTCGCGGCCGTCACGAATTTTCTCCACCTTCTCCCCGGCCTCCTCCCAGGTACTCAAGAGGAGAGCCGTTTCCATCCTCGAGGAGGACGGCCGAGGAGTTGTGCTTTGACCTCCTGAGAACTCGCCTCGGCGGGGAGAGGGTGATCATAACCGACGGAGTATGTCCGTCAGCCGGGAGAGCATCAGCGCACCGACACTGCTTTTGAAAGGCGGTTGCCCGCAAATAAGCGGAGTGAGCACGGCGGGATATTCTGCGCGGTCGTAGGCTAACTTGTCGGGGACATAGCCGACATAACCCTGGGCGCATGTAACAAGCCACGGCACTGGCTCGACGCGCCGTAGCTCAAGAGCCAATTCTACGTACATCTCACAGGGCAGAGCCAGGAGTTTAAGATCCGCAATGCGAAGGCCAGCCAGCGGAGCGCGTACTATGTCCGAGGAGATCTCCGAGACCGCTGCGGCCCACTCCCGGAAAAGACGCCACCACCGCTGCTGCATATCGGCACGCAACGACCGGTGGATGGCACCGTAATCCAGGTCAAGATGACGAACCCGGACTGTCTCTTCGGCCTTCAACGCGTCCGGATCTCCGCCGCGCAGGCCCTCCAGACGGCTCCGGTCGGGGGTGTCCACCGGGAGTTCTACTTGTAAGTTCTGAAATGCGAGCACAGGCTCAAGCAGCCTTGCGCGATCACGGAGTGATAGCACCGCGGTCGCCAATTTCTCGCCCAAGGTCCTCACCACCTCAAAGGACTGTGTCGGTGGGATTGGGTCCACGTCTCCGCACGGTGCTTGGAGAAATAACGCCTGGCAGGTTCCGCCCACTTCGTTGGCGATTCGATGGGAGGCCACGCCCGGGAAGTCCGCGGAGATCAGACGATTGTCGTCCCGGAGGACGACCGCGTGGCAACCGAAGCCATAAATGACGGCCAGCGGGGGTCCTTCGAGCGAGTCTACCCAGAGCGCGTACACGGAGCCGTCCACAGCCCCATCAGGGCGTTCCCTGTTGTAGGCTAGGCCGCCGATGGCTCCCACGGAGTACCGCAGCTTGGCCGGTCGGACCGCGACGGCGGCTTCTCGAACAACGCGCACCAGCGCCGTCTCGAGGTGTCCGACGTACTCGGGATGAACTTCCCCCCAACCAAGCATCCTGACCGTGGCCGGGCCCGAGTGGGTATGCGTGGCGCAGAGGACGACATGACAGGTGCGCTGCAGAGCGCTGCTCACGCGATGCTCGATCCGCTCGCTCAGTCCATTGGGAATGCCGATAAGATCGCAGCTGACCAGGGCGATGACTTGATCCCCCGCATCAAGAACTACGCTCCTGGCCCACAGGTCATCGTGCACCCCCTCCTTCCGGCGGCCGAGATAGGGCCCGTAGCCGGCTAGTTCGACGTCGAAGGCTGGGGTGATTCGGACGGCCGCCGCGGCGGCGCGGAAGACCATCGTTTCACCCCTTCACGCCGCTCAGGATCACTCCACGGATGATATGAGGCCGCAAGATTAGGTAGACCACGAGCACGGGGATCGTCGCCATGACCGCGACGGCCATCTGGTAGTTGTACTGTGTGAAATATGAGCTTTCGAAGAGTGCCAGGCCGAGGGGGATGGTCCGCAACTCGTCCCTGGAGACAACGATCAGGGGCCAGAGCAGATTATCCCAGCTTGCCAGGAAGGTCAGAATGGCCAGCGCCACGAGGCCATTCTTGCTCAGCGGCAGAATCACGTTCCAAAAGACTCGCCATTCGCCGGCCCCGTCCACCCTCGCTGCGTCGACGTACTCGTCCGGGATGGTGGAAATAAACTGCCGCATCACGAACACTCCGAAGCCTGTCAGGGCCCCCGGCACAATAAGCCCCTGAAACGAGTCCAACCATCCAAGCCATCGCATCATCGTGTAGAGCGGCAGCATGATGACCTGAAACGGGATCATCATCGTCGTCAATACTGCCAGGAACAACTGGCTGCGGGCCCGGAAGCGAAACTTGGCGAACCCATAGCCAGCCATTGCGCCCAGCAGTACCTGGGTCACCGTCACAGATCCAGCCACAAAGATGCTATTCGCGAAGTACCGTCCGAACGGCGCCGCACGAAGCGCCCGGAGATAATTGGCCCATTCCGCCTCCTTGGGATCCCAGGTCGTGGAGAAGACTGCCGAAATCGGCTTCAGTGACGTCACAACCATCCAGAGGAGTGGTAGAAGAACGACTATCGCTCCCCAGCTCAGCGCGGCGTACCGTAGAACCTCCAGGCTAAACCACCGCCTCCGCGATGAACCGGCGGACCCGCCTTCCATCGGAGATCGCGCCCGCATTCGCCCCAAGGCCTCTGGCCTCATAATGGCTCCACCCTTCCGAAGAGGCGGAACTGAGCGATAGTAAAGAGCACAAGCAGCTGGAGCAAGACGATCGACATCGCCGCCGCCTCACCCATCCGCAGGTACCGGAATGCGGTCTCATAGATCAACAGTACCAAGACTCGCGTGGAGTCGGCGGGCCCACCCCGCGTCACGACGTATTGTGGAACGAACATCTGCACAGCGTTGATGACACCGACGACGAGCGTCAGGAGCAGCACCGGTCCGAGCAATGGAAGGGTCACCTTCACAAACACTTGCAGCGGCGCCGCTCCGTCGATCGCCGCCGCCTCTTCATACTCGCGGGGAATCCCGGCGAGTCCTGAGAGGAACAGCACTACAAAGTACCCAAAGAACCGCCAGACCGTCACAATAATCATCGCCAGCTGTGACCAGGAACTCGACGCCAGCCAGGCCAGCGGCTCAACACCCAGGCCGCCGAGGATTAGATTCACCAGGCCAAGACGTTGGAGGAGGAACTTCCACAGTATGGAGACTACGACGAGTGAGACCACCGTGGGGAGGAAGTAGGCCGCCTCAAAGAAGGCGTGGAGCCGGTGCGCCGATCTGAGCAAAACGGCGAAGATGAGAGCCCCTGGGATGGCGCCCCCACATACCCCGGCGACGTAGAGAGCCGTGACGGCGACCGAACGCCGAAACACGGCGTCGGAGAACAGGCCGGCGTAGTTCGCCAACCCGACAAATCGCGGCGGTCGCAGGAGGCTCCAGTCGGTGAGGCTCATGAAAAACGCCTGGACCATCGGATAAAAGAAGAAGATGGCGAAGAAAATTATGGCGGGCAGCGTGAACAGGAGACCCGCCAGGGCGATCCGCTGCGGATAGCGCAACCGTAGTAGATCCATCCGCCGTGTGGCTGGGAGGAGGGGACGCCGCTGCTTGACTGCGGCGTCCCCTCCGGGGCCTACCGTAGAACCTTCTGAAGTTCTTGTCGCGCCTCGTCGATACTTTTCGCCACATCAGCCCCGTCGATCGATGCGCGCTCGATCATCCGGCCGATGACCGCCGCAGCCTCCTCGAGACGTACAACCCGAGGAGTGTAACTGCCTTTCGACAGTTCCGAGACCCAGAGCTGGAAGTATGGGTAGTTCTTGGCCTCTGGGGTATCAAACCATCCCAGGCGAGGGTGGAAGATGCCGATGTTGATATAATCGCGCTGGTGAGACGACATGAACTCGGCAAAACGCCAAGCCGCCTTCTGGTTGGCGCCGTGCGCGTTGACCATCCAGGCATAGCCGTACACGTCAGATGCGATGTCTGGACCGCCCCTGAAACGAGGATAGGGGATCACCCGCGCGTCGGGCGCCACGCTGGGATATTGCTCCTTGAGCAGCGGGAGGAACCAGCTTCCCGCCGATCCCATCATCGATGCGAGCCCTGCGCCGAACTCCTCCTCGGCCCGTTTACCTCCGCCGAGGGCTGGGTCGTCGATCCGAGACCTCCGTACGAAGTCCACCCACGTTTGAAGCGCCTTGCGCGTGGGCTGGGACGGCAAGAGCACCTGCGTTCCCTCCGCATTGAAGATCTGCCCGCCAGCCTGGCGGAGCATCGCGTCAAAGATAATCAAGTAGCGAACGGGAAAGCGCCAGGACTGCGCGTACCCCTTCCGCACAAGCGTGTTTCCCTTGAACCGCGCGAGCTTCTGACCAACCCGTGCGACATCCTCCCACGTGCGCGGCGCATCCTTGTCGGCATTCAGCCCCGACTCCTGGAAGTGTTTCGCGTTGATCCAGAACCCATAGCTCGACAACTCGCTGGGGATTCCATAGATCTTGCCGCGGTTGGTGTAACCGCTCAGGCTGCCCCGCAGCCAGCGCGAGGTCAGATCGCCGTACGACGGGGCCTGGAATACCTGGAGATCGACGGGAGCCAGGAAACCAGACGTCACGTAGCTCGTGAAAAAGCCGTCGAAGAGGTTGAAAATATCCGGTCCGGCTCCCCCGGCCATAGCGGTGAGTAACTTCGTATTCAGGTCCGCATCTTCGATCAGAGTAACCTGCACGCGCACCCCCGGGCTGCGCGATTCGAACTCCGTGATGAGCCTCGCTTCGAGGTCGTTCGCCGGCTTGTGGATGTGGTGCCAGTACGAGAGCGTGATCTGTTGCTGACCTCTTGCAACTGGTATGGTGCCGAGGAGAAGAATAAGAACGACAAGCCAGAGACCAACCTCCCGCTTCGCACCCACTGTCCTCACCTCCCGCATCGCTAGAGTGCCGACTACTGCACAGCACCTGGACAGTTTTCAGTTCTCACCCATTGACCGTCGTGCGGCTCCGAGTCAGAGCCTCGGATGCGTGCCGTTGGATCCGCGAGACCGCCTCAGCGATTTCCTCCATCGCTTGGCGGTCCGATAGCAACACCCGGTGGGGGAACCACACCGCCTGACCGGCGACACGCGCGGCAACTGGAAAGGGCATCTCTGCATAGTCAGGCAGGCGTGAGTACAGTGCTCGCGAACCTCCGCCGAACCTCGGGCCAAATTGGTGACGAGCGAAGAGGGGGGTCGAATGAACCGCCGGATAGCTCTCCTGGCACACAAGACCCTCCGCCTCGATGGCCTCAATGAAACCCTCCCGGGTCAACCCCTGAAACGCATCTGGATCGTACAGAAACGCGTAGATGTAGTGTCCCTGCATGGTCAGCCGTGGATCCTTGTGTTGCGGACGAATCCCCGGGATCTGTGATAGCAGGCGATCGAGGTACACCGCATTCTCGTGACGGCGAGGAACATCATCCCGGAGCCGGCGCAGCTGCACACGGAGGAGCGCACCCTGAAATTCCGTCATCCGGTAGTTCGAGCCGAGCGCCTCATGCACGTAGAAAGGTTTCCCTTTGACGCGGCCACAGTTGCGCAGGGACTCGAGGTTTTCGGCGAGACTGTCGTCGTTCGTCACGATCATCCCGCCTTCACCCGCTGTCATGGTCTTGCTCGCCTGAAAGCTGAAGGAGCCCGCTCGCCCATGATTGCCAGCGGGGATCCCATCCCAGCTGGTCCCGTGCCCGTGCGCGGCGTCCTCGATGAGAGGAACGTGGTGTCGGGCCGCGACCGCCCGCAATCGATCTATGCGCCCGGTGTTTCCCGCGACGTAGACGTGAATAATCGCTCGGGTGTCTGGCGTGATAGCCGCCTCCACTCGATCCGGATCCAGGCAGAAAGTGTCCGGCTCGATGTCCACGGGGATGGGAATGGCATTGACGAAGAGCACGGCAGTGGCGGTGGCGATGAATGTGTAGTCGGGGATAATGACTTCGTCGCCATAACCAACCCCCAGTCCGGTGAGAATCATTTCTAAGGAGTGGGTTCCGTTTGTGACGGCCACGGCATGCCGTGTCTTGTGATACTCGGCGAATTCCCTCTCCAAGGAAAGGACTTCCTCTCCGTCACCCATCCACCAGCGGCCAGAGGCGAGCACCCGGAGTAGAGCCTCCCGTTCCTCCTGGCCGTGCCGCGGCCACGAAGGAAACGGGCGGCTGACAGCGGGAGCGGCACCCGTGAGAGCGATCCGTGACATATTAGGCCATAAACCTCAGGCTCGCAGCTTTGTCCGGCGAGACGTTGGCTGCTGTGCTCTTTGGACCCCGTCGTGTGCTACAGTTTGCTTGGTTGCACCATTCGGAAATCCTCCTGTCCGCTGGTTGTGACAAATCGTGGGAGGGCTGAGGCCAATGCGGCCGACCGGAGGAACGGGCGAGTCCATCCGCGTAGGGGTGTGCGGCCTGGGATTCATCGGCCCCGTGCACGTGGAGATCTTGCGCCGTATCCAGCACGTGACAGTGCACGCCGTTTCGTCGACGGAGCCGGGCCGGGCGGAAGCGATCGCGGCGCGATTCGCCATCCCCCGCATTTACACCAACCACGAGGATCTGATCACCGATCCTGCCATTGACGCCGTCCACATCTGTACGACGAACCAGACTCACGCGCGACTGGCAAAACTGGCAATGGGCGCGGGCAAGCACGTCGTGTGTGAGAAGCCACTCGCGACGACCGCAGGCGACGCCAAGGCGCTTGCCGCCCTTGCCGCAGAGCGGGAGGGAGTCTTCGCGGTCAACTATCAATACCGCTACTACCCAATGGTCCAGCAGGCTCGCGCCATGATCCGCAACGGTATTCTCGGCAGGCTGTACCTGCTCCATGGCCATTACCTCCAGGACTGGCTTCTGTACCCCACCGACTATAACTGGCGAGTTGCCGTGGAGCAGGGCGGCGCATCCCGTGCCTTTGGCGATATTGGCACCCACTGGTGCGACCTGGTCGAGCACGTCACTGGACAGCGTCTCGTACGGCTATCAGCCCTCAGCCGCACCTTCATACCAGAGAGGGTGGTATCGGCAACTCACACGTTCAGCGCTCCACCGGCGGCACAATCGCCCGCGAAAACCAGCGCCGCCATAGGCGTGCGGACAGAGGACGCGGTCCTGGTCCATTTCGAAACAAGCGCCGGCGCGGTGGGATCGCTGATCATCTCTCAGCTCAGCGCAGGACATAAAAACGACATCTGCCTTGAAATCGACGGCGCGGAGGGGGCCCTGGTCTGGCAGCAGGCCACCCACGAACAACTCTGGGTTGGAAAGCGCAACGAGCCTAACAGCGTGCTCCACAAGGTGCTCGGGCAGCTGGATCCTGGGGTCCCGCGTTTCGCCCTTTACCCAGCCGGCCACCCGGAGGGGTACGGTGACGCGATGGGCAATCTCTTTCGCCTCGTGTATGAGCGCGTTAGCGAGATCCGCGAGGGAAAGAAAGCCGCAGCAGAGCCAGAATACCCGACATTCGCCGAAGGCGCCCGGATGCTAACCGTCGTTGAAGCCGTCCTAACGAGCGCCGGTCGCGGCGGAGAGTGGGTCGCCATCGCCTAGCGCGCCCCGGAGTGGGGCATGGCCCTAACAGTGGACCACGAATGACAGCTGCGCGCACGCTTGTAAGTCTATTCCTCTTTGCTCTCGTGGGGCTTGCCGCGGTGGGCCTCGATCGCAGTGTTCAGGCCGCTCCCGCGGCAGACCTCATGGGCACTCTGGCGCCCCGTATTGAGGCACGCCTGCCGCAGTGGGTAGCCGCCTGGAAAGCCGCCAGCCCTGGGTTCGAGTTGCGCAGTCTTCGACTGTCCACGTTCAAAGCCGTCGAGGAGATCTGGGCGGCAGATTCCTATGACCCCAGCGGACCGTTCGAGGATCTGCGCCGGAAGCTCTACGTCGCCTCCCCGGACGCGAGGCGGGCCATCAACCCATTTGCGTCGATCTTCTTTGAGACGAGATTCAGCGGGATTGTCGCGGGGTTCACCGATGAGAAGGTCGTGCGGCTGATCGACCTCACTGCGAATCGCACGATGTGGCTGGGCCAATGTGATGCCAGCTGTGGCTTCCATGATGCGGCCTGGCTGGCCAATGAAAACGCGGTGGTCGCGGGGTATGCCCTGGACTACGACGATCCGAACTGTCCGGCCAGCCGCACGTGCCGGTCAATGCCGCAAATCCTGATGTACGATTTCGCGCGCCGCAGCGTGATGATCTTCCAGGGACCCGGCGTGCCCGCAGGGCCACGCCACGACTACACCGTGGGCCGGGTACGCGAGAAACTGCCTCAGGTGACGGTCTACTACTAGACCGAGGGCCCTGACACGAGGGGGTTGAGCCGTTCAATCTGGCGGTTCAGGGCCTGCAGGACGGCTTTGGCCACGGCCCGCTGGGGATCACCGCCCACCATGGCTGAACCCATCAGCGACAGTTCCTCCCCAGCTAGTCCAGCCGTGACCGAGACCAGCACGACGGGATCCGGGTCGTCAACGACGCTGACTGCATCCAGCGCGAGTTGCACCTCCGCGCCCACGAATCCCACGAACATCCGGACCGCATTGACCGTGGCTTGGGCAATGGCGTACTGCCAGCTCCCCTCCTCGGGGCGGCTGCTTGCCAGGCCCACGTGCTCGAGACCGGCATTCCGTAGCTGCACGCGTGCGCGGGTCCGAGAAGGAGCGATCTCACAGGTCACTTCCTCAAGCTTCAGGCGGTGGCCCATCTGAGAATCCTTTCACAACCCTCCGTGTGTCAATTTAGAGCACTTTCCATGCCAGATTCATGAAGAATCCTTCAGCCTAAGTTTTCCCCGTTCAGCGCCCGGCGAAATACGAAGGCCGGAGCGCACGGCTCCGGCCGCAGAAGAGCGATGCATAAGGCCCCGGCAATGTTGGAGTTAGTGAATCACAGAGAGCAGCGCCGCGTTCGCCGTCAGCAACCGGAGTCCGACCATGAACGCCGCGATACTCACGACCCACCCCAGCAGGATCAGCTGCAGCCGACGATCCAAATCGTTGAACCGCGTCTGCATGACTTCGAACTCCTCGTATCGCATCTCCCTGCCTCCCGTCCGGCAACCACGACCGGCGCCCGCATCTACCCCCTTAAAAGAGCAACCTCGATGCCAGCGGCGAAAAAGTTGCCAGGCAGTCGCCGGGAGCGAGCGCGATCCGGGAAAGGGGAAGTTTGGAGGAAGTTTGTGGGAAGTTCTAAGCGAGCAGGGCGGCCTGGATCTGGTTCCGACCCATCCGTTTTGCCGCGTACAGGGCGCCGTCGGCCTTGCGGACCAGCTCCTCATAGTCCACGCCATCAGACGGGCACGAGGCAATCCCCACGCTTACCGTTAACCGGCCGAACGGCTGGATGCTGCCGCCACGGAACGGGTATTCTTCGACCAGCGCCCGAAGGCGCTCCATCGCTTGCACCGCCTCGTCTTTGGGTGTGTTGATCATGATCAGGCCGAACTCTTCCCCGCCGTACCGCGCGAGCACATCGCTCACCCGCAGATGACCGCGCAGGAGCGCCGCCAGTTCGCGCAGGAGGGCGTCGCCTGCCAGGTGACCCAGGGTGTCGTTGTAGTTCTTGAAGAAATCCAGGTCGATCATGCCCAGCGAGCAGTTCCCTCCGTACCGGCCAATGCGCTGGACTTCGGCGCGCAGGATCTCCTCGAAGTGCCGCCGGTTGTACAACCCGGTCAGCGGATCAGTAATCGCCAGCTCCGCCAGCTTGGCCCGCAGCGCCTTACGCTCGTCACGCTCCCGGCGCAGCCGCTCAAACACCACGCCGGTGAAAACGTTAATGAACATGAACATTGTCGCAACGGAGGACTCGAAGGGCATCAAGAGCGGATACCCCTGCCGCACCAGCAGCGCGATTGCACCTAGGTAGGACAGGGCCATCAGTGCGCTCATCGCAAACAATCCGGCAAACCCCACCAGGCCCGCAAGCAGAATTGGAGCGCCGAACCAGGCCATGAGCAAGATCATTCGCATCGTCGGCGCGAGGTAGATATACAGCGCGAGCAGAGCGGTGGCCCCAACCATGGGGACGTAGATGAAGTGCGGATCCCACCGGGCCGCCCGGTTGTCCCAGCGCAGGTGTACCACCAGCCACATCGTACCCTGGACGAGGATGGTTGCTCCCAACGCCCAGAGGCACCCTGCGAGGGATATGGTGCGGAAGCCAACGTAGTTGAGGAGGCATGCAACGACCAGCGCCGCAACGAGCCCGGCGCTGCCCATGAGTATGCCTCGCTCCTTAATTTGTTGCTTGTCGACTGATCCCATCTGTCCCCCTCAGATGGGTAAGATAGCAAGATGCGTTCCATTTCGTTTCGCGTGGTGCGACTAGGCCTTCCTGCAGCGGGTCGCAGATTCCCGTCGCGTCACGCTTTACTTTTTCAAGCGAGGAGACGGTCACGAGCCTCCCGAACCAGTACCTGTGCTCCACGATCTGACCCCCATGATGCAGCAATATCACCAGCTGAAGGCCCGCTACCCGGGCATGCTCCTGATGTTCCGGCTAGGCGACTTCTACGAATTGTTTTATGACGATGCCCTTGTTGCCTCCCGGGAACTGGAGATCACGCTGACCTCGAGGGAGATCGGCAAGGGGACGCGGATCCCAATGTGCGGCGTGCCGTACCACGCCGTGGAGGCCTACCTGGCGCGTCTGGTCGAGCGGGGCCACCGCATTGCGCTGTGCGATCAACTGGAGGATCCCAGGAAGGCGAAAGGCCTGGTCCATCGCGATGTGGTGCGGGTCGTGACGCCCGGCACGGCCCTTGAGCAATCTTTGCTCCCGCACAACGCCAATAACTACCTGGTTGCTGCGTGCCCTGCAGGCAGCGTCTGGGGTGTGGCGGCGGCCGATCTCTCCACAGGTGAGTTTCAGGTCACCGAAATTGCGGGAGAAGACCGCGACAGCCGTCTCACAGAAGAGCTGGCCAGGCTGGCTCCCCGCGAGATCCTGGCCCCTGAAGGAGACGCGGCGCGCCTCAACGAGCTGGCCAATCCCGGGGCCCGGCTTACCACGCTCCCAGATTGGCGGTTCGAGCCGGCCGCGGCCCGCCAGCTTCTCCTTACGCACCTGGGGGTGGCCACCCTTGATGGCTTTGGATGTGAGCACCTCCCCGGCGCCGTGGGGGCCGCCGGCGCGCTCTTGCACTACCTTCGGGAGACGCAGCGCAGCCCCCTGGCGCACATCCGGCGCCTGGTGACGTATGCGGCCGACGGCGGGCTGGTCGTCGACGCCAGCACGCGCCGCAACCTTGAACTGCTGCGTAACCTCCGAGACGGCGGGGGGGACGGAACGCTGGTGGCCGTCCTGGACGAGACCAGTACCGCCATGGGAGCACGCCGCCTCCGGCAGTGGCTGTCGCAACCGCTGGTCGACCGTGAGCGGATCGAACAGCGCCTGAGCGCTGTTGCGTACCTGGTTGCCTCCGCCCGGATTAGAAGTAGCGGGCGTGCGACGCTGGGAACAATAGCCGACCTGCAGCGTCTGGTCGGCCGGATCGGTCATGGATCAGCCAATGCGCGCGACCTTGTTGCGCTGGCCGGGTCGCTGCGCAAACTCCCAGACCTCGTCCGGGCTCTCGACGGTGCGCCCGGTGAGCTGCAGCGTCTCAGGGAGCAGGTCGGCGCGCACGACGACGTGATCGGCCTCATTGACACGGCTATGGTCAGCCAGCCTCCCCTCACCATCCAGGAGGGCGGCGTGATTCGTGATGGCTACAGTACGGAGCTGGATACGCTCCGGCATGCCGCCGCGGACGGCAAGGCCTGGATTGCCCGCCTGGAAGGCGACGAACGGACGCGCACCGGGATCAAATCACTGAAGGTTGGCTTCAACAAAGTGTTTGGGTACTACATTGAGATCAGCAAGGCTAATCTGGACCGGGCCCCCGCGGACTACATCCGGAAGCAGACACTGGTCGGGGCAGAACGGTTCGTCACCGAAGCGATGAAGGAACGGGAGGCGGCCATCCTGGGGGCCGAAGAGCGGATCGCCGAGCTCGAGTACGCCCTGTTTGGCGAGATCCGGGACCGTGTCGCGGCCCACGCCACCGCGCTGCTGCGTTCTGCGGATGCTGTTGCCGACGTCGACGTCCTGGCCTGCCTGGCAGAGGTCGCCGCCGTGCACGGGTACGTGCAGCCAGAGATCACGGACGAGCCGGTCCTGGACATCCGCGCTGGACGCCATCCGGTGGTCGAACGCATGCTCAGTGGCGAGCGGTACGTACCCAACGACCTGCGCATGTCCGCCGCCGACCGGGCCATGCTGATCGTCACCGGTCCGAACATGGCCGGTAAATCGACCTATCTGCGCCAGGCGGCGCTGATCACGTTGCTGGCGCACATCGGGTCGTTTGTTCCCGCCGCCAGCGCGCGCGTGGGGCTCGTGGACCGCATCTTCACGCGCGTCGGCGCCACCGACGATATCGCCACAGGACGCAGCACGTTCCTGGTGGAGATGCAGGAGGTCGCCAATATCCTGCACCACGCCACCGGCCGGAGTCTCATTATCCTCGATGAGGTAGGGCGGGGGACCAGCACCTACGACGGCATGAGCCTGGCGTGGGCCGTCGTCGAGTATCTGCACGACCGGATCGGCGCGCGGACCCTGTTTGCCACGCACTACCACGAGCTCACCGAGCTGGCCGACGTCCTGCCGCGCGTACACAACGTCAACGTGCTGGTGAAAGAGGAGGGCCAGCGCATCGTCTTTCTGCGCACGGTGGCCGACGGCCGGGCGGACCGCAGCTACGGCATCCACGTTGCGCAGCTGGCGGGCCTGCCGGGGGCGGTAATCGACCAGGCCCAGCGCATTCTCAGCCGCCTGGAGGCCACGGCCGCCGCGTCGCCAGCCGACCAGGCCTTTCTGCCGCCGATCCCATCTCGGGCCACGGGGGCGACACAGATTCCCCTGCCATTGGCGGCGCCGTCTGTGGTCGAAGACGCGCTGTTGGCCATCCCCCTGGAGACGATGACTCCGATGGAAGCCATGGCGGCGCTGCATGAACTCCGCGAACAGTTGCGCAACCAACGGACGACCACGCAGGCGACGCCGGTCCCTGGGAAAGTCGTGCGAATGAAGAGGCGCAAACGAAATGACGATCGTGGATCCTAGATCCTGGATCCTGGGTAAGGATACAAAATCTGCAGTAGCAGTATCCGAGATCCAGCATCCAAGATCCAGGATCGTTCCTATGAGATGAATCGAATCCGCGTCCTTGACCAGGCCGTCGCCGACCGCATCGCCGCCGGGGAAGTGGTCGAGCGTCCGGCGTCGGTCGTGAAAGAGTTGGTTGAGAATAGCCTCGATGCCCAGGCGACGCAGATCCTGATCGAGGTGGAGGGCGCCGGCACTGCACTGATCCGGGTTGGCGACGATGGGTCCGGTATCCACCCCGACGATGTCCGTCTTGCCGTCCAGCGCTTCGCCACCAGCAAGATCGCGACGGCCGCCGATCTGGACGCCATCCAATCATTCGGCTTCCGGGGAGAAGCCCTCCCCAGCATCGCTGCCGTCTCGGTCATGGAGATTGCCAGCGCCTCGGCTGGGGCACCGGCAGGGCGCCGGCTGCGGATGGAGGGCGGCGAGATCGTGGCTGAGGAGACCATCGGCAGGCCCGCCGGCACGGTCGTCACCGTGCGCCAGTTGTTCTTCAACACTCCGGCCAGGCGGAAGTTCCTGAAGTCCACGGCCCGTGAGTTTTCCCTGATCATCGATGCCATCAACCGGCTGGCCCTTGCGCACCCCGCCGTTTCGTTCCGCGTCATCCACGAGGGCGCCGAGGTGCTGCGCTACCCGCCGGGAACAGCGGCGGAGCGTGTCGCGGCCGTGCTGGGCGAGGACGTGTCGAGCCACACCCTGGCGTTCGCCGAGGACGCCGGAGGCATGCGTGCCTCTGGATGGCTGGGTCGTCTGGAACTCGCGCGGGGCAACCGTCGTCAGCAGTATTTGTTTGTGAACCGGCGTCCGGTGCACAGCCGGATGCTGACCGGGGCGGTGGAGCGCGCCTACAAGCAACTCCTCCCGGTCGGCCGATACCCGGCGTTTGTGATCTTCCTCGAAGCCCCACCGCAGCGAGTCGATGTCAACGTCCATCCCCGGAAGCTGGAAGTGCGGTTCGATGACGAGCATCAGGTCTTCGGCGCGGTCGAGGGTCTCGTCCACGCAGTGCTGCGCAGAGCGCAGCTCATCCGCGCGGTTGAACGGGCGACCGTGGGGGCGGGTGATAGGCTGACCGCGTCGCCGGGAACGCTGGCGCTTGGGGACCTGCCGCCTGTAGTCGAAACCGTACCCCCGGTGGAGGTGGCCGCCTCGGGACGGCTGCCGTCAATGCGGCTGCTGGGCCAGGTGCAAAATACCTACCTGGTGGCGGACAGCGCAGACGGGCTTATCGTCATCGATCAGCACGCTGCGCACGAGCGGGTGCTGTATGAGCGCCTGCTGCACGCGCGGGCGAGGGGTGCTGCCGACGGGCAGGTGCAGGTCACGCCCACGCCGCTACCCCTGCAGGCGGACGCATTTGCACTCCTTACCACGCATCAGGTCCTCCTGGCGCAGTTGGGCTTCGACCTCGAACCGTTTGGCGACCGGACCGTGCTGATTCGTGCCGTCCCGCAGATTGCCGTGCGGGCGTCGCCCCAGCGTCTGCTTGCCGACCTGATCGCCGAGCTGGCCGAGGGGGGGAAGGCGGTCGCCGCCCAGACGCTGCTGGAACGCCTCACGATCACCACCGCGTGCAAGACGGCGATCAAAGCCGGCGATGCGCTCGGCCGCGACCAGATGGCCGCGCTGGTGCGCGACCTTGCCCAGACAGAAGATCCCTTCACCTGCTTCCACGGCCGCCCCACCCTGATAACGGTGCCCCGCGCGCAGCTTGAGAGATGGTTCCTCAGGCGACAATAACACCGACGCAGTGATTGTGCCCGAGGCGCTGGTCGTGATCTGTGGGCCGACGGCCGTGGGGAAGACGGCCGCCGCGATCGCCGTGGCGGAGCGGCTTGGCGGCGACATCGTCTGCGCCGATTCCCGCACGATCTACCGGGACATGGACATCGGGACAGCCAAGCCCACGTCCGCGGAGCGGGCGCGCGTTAAGCACCACCTGCTGGACATCGCCAACCCGGATCAGGTCGTGACCCTGGCAACCTACCGCGAGCTGGCGATGGCGGCCATCGCTCAGGTCCGGGCGAATGGGCGGGTGCCCATTCTGACCGGCGGGACCGGATTGTACATCCGGGCGGTCGTTGATGGCTTCGCCATCCCGCAGGTGCCTCCCGACCCCCAGCTCCGGACGCGGCTGGAAACGATGGAGCGCGATCACACCGGCGCGCTGCACGGTCGGCTGCAGCGGGTCGATCCGACGGCGGCGGCGCGCATCCATCCCCGCAACGTGCGCCGGTTGATTCGCGCGCTGGAAGTCTACGAACACACCGGCCGGCCCATCAGCGTCCTACAGCAACGCGACCCGATCGGCACGGCGGTGCAGATTGGACTCTCCATGGACCGAGAGGCGCTGTACCACCGGATTGATGCCCGCGTGGACGAACAGCTGACCGCCGGTCTGGTCGGGGAGGTCGAAGGGCTGCTGGCCCGCGGGTACTCACCCACGCTGCCGGCGATGGAGGGGTTGGGGTACAAGGAGATTATCGGGCATTTGCAGGGGACGGCCTCACTCGAGGATGCCACTCGGCGCTTGAAGCAGAACACACGGCGGTACGCGAAACGGCAGTTCACCTGGTTTCGTCATGACGACCGCATCCGGTGGATTGAAGTGGAGGAGAAGACTCCTCAGCAGGTGGCAGAAATGGTCATCCGAATGGTAGAGTCAATGTAGTCCCTGGCCCGTGGTTTGGAGGTGCAGGATGCAGGTCGCACGGCGTCTGGAGCAAATCGGCGCGTATCTGTTTGCCGACCTTGATCGGAAGCAGGCGGAGTTGACGGCCAAAGGGGTCGATGTCATCAACCTCGGGATCGGGGATCCCGACCTTCCGACGCCGCCGCATATCATCGACGCCCTCATGGAGGGCGCGACCGACCCGCGCAGCCACCGCTATCCGCCATACCCCGGCACCCAGGAGTTCAAGGAGGCGGCGGCCCGCTGGTGTCAGCGGCGGTTCGGGATCACGCTGAATCCGGGGACAGAAGTACTCGCGCTGATTGGGTCCAAAGAGGGCCTGGCCCATTTGCCGTGGGCGATTGTGAATCCAGGCGATGTGGTCCTCGTCCCAGACCCCGGCTACCCGGTCTACCGGTCATCCACGATCCTGGCGGAGGGGACCCCGCATCCTGTGCCGCTGCTGCGCGAACGGGGGTTCCTGCCTGACCTGCAGGCAATTCCAGCAGCCGTGGCACGAAAGGCGAAGATCTTATTCTTGAACTATCCGAACAATCCAACTGGGGCGATTGCCACGCGCGAGTTTCTCTCGGAAGCCGTGGCCTTCGCCCGAACATACGACCTTCTGCTGGCTCACGACAACTCGTACTCAGAAATCGCCTACGACGGCTACCGGCCGCCCAGCATCCTGGAGATCCCCGGCGCAAAGGACGTGGCAATTGAGTTTCACTCGCTGTCCAAGACCTACTGCATGACCGGCTGGCGCGTCGGATTTGTCATCGGCAACGCCGCCGCGGTCGGCGCCCTGGGGAAGATCAAAACCAACGTCGACTCGGGAATCTTCCGCGCCGTGCAGCAGGCGGGCATCGCCGCCATGGACGGCCAGCAGCAATTCCTGGCCGAACGCCTGCGCCTCTACCAGGCCCGCCGCGACCGGACCATCCGGACCCTGCGGTCGCTGGGCTGGCAGGCGCCCGATCTACGCGCCACCTTTTACATCTGGCTGCCGGTTCCCGATGGAGCGTCAGGGGCACAGTTCGCAACGAGCGTACTCGAACGCACCGGCGTCGTCGTCACGCCCGGGGCCGGTTACGGCGCGCAGGGCGAGGGATACGTACGGATCTCCCTGACAATTGCCGACGACAGACTGGACGAAGCGCTGCGGCGCCTCACGGGGGCCTTCGGGCGGGCGCCGCGCAACGTAGCGGAGGGATCGCGATCGGCACCACCCGCGAGATAGGGCAGGGCCCAGACGGCGCCCCGCGGGGCACTCCGGATCGACCCCCCGGTCCGGAGCGCGCAATCCTCGTCGGGCTTCTGCGGGCCCGGCCATCCGGAACACGGCACTCCCCCCGGGACAGTCAAGGATCAGACCTGGAGGAACTCTCGCGGCTGGCTGAAACTGCCGGGGCAGTTGTCGCTGGAAGAGTTTTGCAGAGGCGGTCCAGACCCGATCCAACGTCCTTCATCGGCGCCGGTAAGGTCGAAGATCTCAAGGAGGATATCTACGAGCATAGTGCCGACCTGGTGATCCTTGATGGCGAGCTCACCCCGGCCCAACAGCGCAACCTGGAGCAGCAGCTGGAAGTGAAGGTCATTGATCGGACGGCCCTGGTGCTGGACATCTTTGCCCGCCGCGCGCATACGAAAGAGGGCCGGTTGCAGGTCGAGCTGGCTCAGATGACCTACCTGTTGCCGAGGCTGACGGGACGAGGCATCTGGCTGTCCCGACTTGGCGGCGGCATCGGGACCCGGGGCCCCGGCGAGACGAAACTGGAAGTTGATCGCCGGCGGATCCGCAGGCGCATCACCGACCTGCGCCGGGAGATCGCCGGGATCAGCCGGCACCGCGCGCTGCAGCGCCAAGCCCGGCGCGAGGCGCAGTTCCCCGTGGTGGCGCTTGTCGGGTACACCAACGCCGGCAAGTCCACACTGCTCAACGCCCTCACCGATGCCGGCGTGTTCGTCGAAGACAAACTCTTCGCCACGCTCGACCCAACGATCCGCAAGGTCATGCTTCCCAACCAGCGCGCCGTGCTGCTCGTGGACACCGTCGGGTTCATCTCGCGGCTGCCCACACAACTGGTGGCTGCGTTCCGCGCCACGCTGGAAGAAGTCACCGAAGCCGACCTGCTTGTTCACGTCGTCGACGCGAGCCACGCCGCATGGCGTGCGCAGATCGCCGCCGTGAATGCGGTGCTGAAAGAGCTCGATGCCGCGGACAAGCCCGTCGTCTACGCGATCAACAAGGTCGATCGCATTCCCGCTCCTCAGGCGCGCGAGCTTGCTTCGGAAGTAGGGGAGGGGGTGGCGATCTCGGCCTTGCAAAAGGTCGGGCTGATCAACCTACTCCGCCGCATCGCGCAGCAACTACCTGAGCCACTCGAGCGGGTGAAACTTCTGGTGCCTTATAAGCAGGCCAGGACGGTCTCCGAGATCTTTGGCTGGGGGCGGATCATCTCGCAGGAGTATGGGGAACAAGGCATTACTGTCGAAGCGGAACTGCCGCACGTGCACGCCGAACGCCTGCGCGCCCTGTACAACGGAGCGGATCTCAAGTAGGGATTTTGCTTAATGCAGTTTTCGAATCACCGCGACGCCGATGCCTTCGATCGCTACTTCGCGGGCGTAGATTGGTTCGAGAGTGGAATTTTCAGGCTGGAGCCGGATCCGGTCGTCTTCTTTGAAGAACCGTTTCACCGTCGCCTCATCGTCAATGCGCGCGACCACGATCTCGCCGTTCGTGGCGGTCTGCTGGCGCCGCACCACCAGGAAGTCTCCGTCGTAGATCCCGGCGTTGATCATGCTGTCACCCCTCACATGCAGGATGAAGCATTCTTCCGCGTGCACAAAGTCTAAGGGGAGGGGGAAATAGTCTTCGATGTTCTGCTGGGCAAGAATCGGCTCTCCGGCGGTGACCTGTCCGATGACCGGAACGGCCACCACTTTCTTGGATGGAATCTCGTGTTCGTTGCGGAGTACCTCCAGCGCGCGCGGCTTGCTGGGGTCCCTTCGCAGATAACCCTTCTTACCCAGGGCCGACAGGTGGCTGTGGACCGTGGAACTGCTGGTCAGCCCCAGAGCCTGCCCGATCTCGCGCACCGACGGCGGGTACCCGTGGGCATCCGCGTACCGTTGCACGAAGGTCAGGATCTCGCGCTGGCGTCGGGTCAGACCTCTGCCCATGATTGGAACCCCCACGCAGAACCAGAAGGACTCTGCAAGTTCCCCACAAAGCAGACGGTAAATGGCATTGTATCATAGAAAGAGGAAATTGGCAAACATCTGTTCGTAAAAATGCCATCAAAGTGACATGTTCTTGCGCTCATTAGTTCGCCCCGGTACTTGGGACCGCTCAGAGGCAATCTCTCGCCGGTGCCAGGCACCGGCGAATATGGCACTAGAGAGCCCAGGTTTAGCCGATAGTGATGCTCTAGTCCGGGCGACACCCCGCAGATCTCGACCATGTGGTGAGGATCAGATACTCTTTCGTCGGTGACAGGCACCGATGAAACTACGAAGGAAAGCGGGAGAGGGCGAGGCGCAGATGAGCCGGGATGTCAGACTAACGATCAAGGAACTCGTCGTCGATCACGTCCATACGACTCTCTATCAAGAGGACTGGCAATGGCAGCCGTCGCTGAGCGAGGCGTTGGAAGGCCTGACAGCGGCGCAGGCGGCGTGGAAGCCCGCTCCCGAACGACATTCGATCTGGCAGATCGTCCGGCATCTGATCTTGTGGAAGCGGGGAGTGCTCAACGCCTGGGATGGTGATCCGCCAGATGAGGCTGGGCTCGAGGTCAACGACTGGAAGGAAGTCGCGGGAAGCGAGGCTGACTGGGAGAAGGACCGCCGAACCCTGCTCGATATCTCCACCCAGTTTCTCACACGAGCGCAGGCGCTGGATGATGCTGGACTATCACGGCATGTTGTCTGGTACAAAGGCGGCGGGTCTCACCCGCTTGCGATGCGTATCGTGCGAACGACGACCCACGATATCTACCACTCGGGGCAGATCAGATACCTGAGGGCGCTGCAAGGCGCGGGCTGAGAACTGGTAGCAGCAGCCATGGGTCCCAACTTGGTGCGGTCTTACGCCTGAACTTTTCTGGGAACAAGCTGTGGAGGAGAGGCTACCCATGCGAAGTGGAATCGTTACTCGAAAGGCTCTCTTCCTCATGGTGGTTATAGTGGCCGCCCTGGTCGCTGCCGACCACGATCAGGTATCCGGGGGCATCGGCACATGGACAGCCAAGATGCCGATACCCACTGCACGAGCGGGTCTCGCGGTCGGGGTTGTGGATGGAATCCTATATGCAGTGGGGGGAGACACGGGCGCGGATCCGTATCTGAGTTTGCTAGAAGCCTATAACCCAACCACGAACACATGGAAGAGTAAGGCGACAATGCCAACGGCGAGGTCCGTCCTAGCTGTGGGGGTCGTGAACGGAATTCTTTATGCCGTTGGGGGTATTAGCAAGCACGTTGCAGGCAGAATCCTCGATACTGTGGAGGCCTACAATCCTGTCACTGACACGTGGACGACGAAAGCACCGATGCCCACGCCGCGATTTGGTCTGGCTGTCGGAGTCGTTGATGGGATCCTGTATACCGTTGGGGGTGGAGGGGGTCAACCTCTCACTACCGTGGAGTCCTACGACCCGGCTACGAATGCGTGGACAACAAGAGCGCCGATGCCGACGATGCGGAACCCGTTCTTCGCTGCCGGTGTGGTGAATGGGATCTTATACGTCGTTGGGGGCTCGTGTTGCAATCCGGGCCACGGCAGTCGCCTTCTCGGAACGCTAGAGGCATACAATCCGACCAAGAATGCATGGACTACGAAGCCGCCTATGCCCACTCCGCGGCTGAAATTCGCCGCGGGGGTTGTAAACCAAGTCTTGTACGCCGTTGGGGGCGAAACGGATGACGGTCTTGTTGGTATCGTAGAGGCCTATGATCCGATCGCGAACAGGTGGACTAGTAAGGCGGCGTTACCGTCGGGAAGGTTTCTGCACGCCGCTGGAGCTGCCAACGGGATCCTGTACGTCACAGGTGGTGTTAGCGCGCACAAAGGCGGAGCCCCACCTAACGATTTGATAGCGTATTTTCCGCGAGATCTCCTGGCGTTCAAGCCATAGGCGGAATTCTAACTCGTTCACTTCCGATAATGTGTGTTATGTTAACTTGAGCCCGCGCCGACCGCGGCTAGAGCGCGTCCACTTCGCTGATGGGATACATGCGCTCGGTCTTCGCCGGTTTCTCGATCAACACCGTGACCGTCCCATAGTCGTCCAGGACCCGCACAACGGTCCCCTCAGCCTGCCCTTCTGCCGCGATCCGTACACGGGTTCCCGGCGCCAGCGCGCGACCACGGCGGTCGGCCGCACGGGCGCGAATTCGCGCATTCATATTAGATGAGACCTCCCGATGTCTGTCAGTTCATTCCGCCGGCGGTTTGAACCGTTCGATCGGGTTATGGCAGTCTCGACAGTAGTAGATCGCCCGGCACAGCGTCGGACCAAAGGGGTTCTCCAGAACCGCGTTCGTGGATCCGCAGAACGGACAGGTCACAGCGGCTGTGGACCGGGACGATGGCACACTCAGGCCGTGCTCGCGCAGGCGGGCCCGGCCCCGCTCGGTCATCCGCGCCATCGTCCAGGGTTCCGAAAACGACAGCTCGACCTGGACCTCTTCCACCCCGGGAAGGTTGCGGAGCTTTGCCCGGATATCTTCACGCATCACTTCAATCGCAGGACAGGCGCTGTAGGTGGGGGTCATGCGTACGCGGACGTGGCCGCCGGTCACCCGAACCTCGTCGATCAGCCCAAGGTCCATCACGGTCAGCGGCAGCTCCGGATCCACAACCGTCGCCAGTGCTTCCCAAATCTGGTCCTCCAACGTTCGAGTCGTCGGCATGGCCGCGTGCTGTGTCCTCGTTCGGGTTCCCGCGTTCCGCGCTCCGCCCCGAGCCCGCGGCGCGGGCGTGGGGGTTCCCCCGTTCCCGTTTCTTTTCACCATTTGGCCTGCGGGTCCGAACGCCAGACGGAGGTCATCTCATCGAGCAAGACGCGCAGATCATCGCTGTGGCGGCCGGTGCGGCCTCCCGCCCCTTTCCCGCCATTTGCGGCCGGAAGCCTGAGGCCGACACTCTCCAACACAGCGGCAACGCTTTGGCGCCACCGGGCCAGCTGTTCTACTGGGGGGACTGGGACAATACCCGCACCCAACTCCTCTTGGCCGGCTACCGGCTCGAATACCCCCAGGGCCTCCGGCCAGGCGCGGTCCAAAGCCTGCTGCATCCTCTCCCGACTTGCCTCGGTCGCCGACGCCAGCCGGCGCAGCCACTGTTCTCCGAACATGAGGTGGTACCTTTCTTCGCGCCGGACGGTCGACGCCAGATCGGCCACCGGCCGCAGCTCCCCCGCAGCGAGCGCGTTCAGCCGCTCCTGGTCCGCCCGGTCGTAGAGGAACAGCCGCACCACCGAATATCCCCAATCGCCGTTGGGGCGCTCAGTGAAGACGGCGTTGCGGAATTCCGCTGGGGGTCGTCCAAACGCGATATGGTCGGGATCCTTGCCGGTCAGATCGGTGACACGCTCGTAGAACAGCCGGGCGTGACCGATCTCCTCTTGCGCGATCGAGGACAGGGCGACATCGGACTCGATGTCGGGCGCGAACCCGGTCCACTCCGAGTGACGGTGGCCGATGATGAGTTCGTCATCGGCCACGGCGACGAGATAGGCGGCCAGCGCACTCTGGTTCATTTACGCCTGGGGCGGGTGATCCGTTGCTGCTCGCGATAGGAACCGCCGAAGCGGTAGCTCTTATCGGTGACGTGCTCAAAGAGCGCGGCATCGTCGTAGGCGGTGGCCGCAATCGTGCTGTAGGGGACGACCCACAGGTTCACGCAGGGATCGCGGCGCGTGAATTGCTCTTTGGCCAGCACCAAGGCCATCTCGGCGTCGGTCGCGTGCACGTCTCCCACATGCACGTGTGGGTCGTTCCTGGTGTCCTGCCGGAAGACGGCGAAGAGGCGCGTGGCGTCGGCGTCGGATTTCCCCAGCAGCTCCGCGAGGCGGGGCATGTCCCCTCCCCTACCCTGCGTCTCGCGGCAGCTGCGTGCGGTCGTACATCAGGAGCGAATAGTCCAGATTTTGCGCGGGCACCCCGAGCTGGCGCAGCATCGCCATCGCCTGCGCGCGGTGGTGAATCTCGTGGAAGACGAGCTGGGCGGCAACACCCCCGGTCGTGGTGCGGACCTTGAACGGCGGCTCATCGGCAGACCGCGCCACGTACTCAACTGGTCGGGTCCAGTCTGTGATCTCCCGCAGCGTCCGCCGCGTGTCCTCAACCTGCTCCTTCCAGGCCCGTTCCAGCAGCGGGAAATCCGTCTTATAGAATCGCGAAAAGGGACGGTCGTCCCAGGGCGGGACCTCGTCTCCGCGGATGCGGCGGATATAGGTCCATTCCGCCAGCGGAATCTCCACCACGGTATCGCGCACCGTCTTCAGCCCAAATGGAAATTCTTGGGTGTATTGCGCCGGCGTGAGCTGCCGGACGCAGTCGAGGAGTTTCGCCCGCGCCTTCACCAGGTACTCATACAGATGCACCGGGTCGAACCCGGTCCGCCCGTCTCTCATGCTGCCATCCCCCAGGCGTCGAGCGCCTCGCGGACCCACTGGTGGCGCCGCCAGTACTCGTTGCGCAGGGCCAGGCGGGCCGCAGATTTCGGTCCCTCACCGCGAATCACCCGCTTGAACTCCTCCCAGTCGGGCTCGCTGTAGTCGTAGCGCTGCTCAGCCTCGTTCCAACGCAGCTGCGGGTCGGGCAGCTGCAGGCCGTAATCGGTGATCAGCGGTACAAACTGCCGCAGGAACTGCTGTCGCAGTTCGTCGTTCGTCTTGACCTTGATGCGCCAGCGCATCATCGTCTGCAGATGTGGTGAGGCCTGGTCCCGCGGCCCGAAGAAGTGCATGATCGGCTGCCACCAGCGGTTGATCGCGTCCTGCAGCATCGCCCGCTGCGGCCCGGTGCCTTCCGCCAGAGTGCGGTGCACGTCGATGCCCAGGCGGATGTGGAAATCCTCCTCGTAGCAGACGCGCTTCAGCACGCGCGCGTACGGCGCGTAACTCGAGGACCGCAGGGCGCCCTGGGTCTGCATCGCCGCCCCATCCACGAACACTTGAATAACCGCCACGTCGGCCCAGGTCGGAGCCGGATAGTGAAACACGTTGTGGAACTTGCTGCGCCCGGCCAGCAGCTCTTCGATCATCTGCGGCCGCGGCTTTCCCAGGTCTTCGGCCACCCGATAGAGCAGTTGGGCGTGACCGACCTCATCCTGCACCTTGGCGACCAACGCCATTTTCCGCCGCAGCGTGGGGGCGCGGGGAATCCATTCCCGCTCCGGGAGCGCCCCCATTAGCTCCGAGTTGGCATGCATCTGGATCAGGCGCAAGCACTCGGCGCGGTATTGCTGCGGCATCCATTCGCCCGCTTCGATGCGCTCTCCACTGGCCACAATGGCTTCAAAGTTGGCAAGCTTGTCGGGATCCTCGGGCGGCGTGGCGGGGACGGCTGTCATCATCTAAATTGTATCGTCGCGGTTTGCGCACCGTCAAGGAGCTCGCCAGGAGCCGTTCTCCGCACCGCGGAACCTCACTCATGAGGTGACGCGCATGGATCTCTCGTCCGCATCGATCGCGCTCCGCCTGCTGGTGGTCTTCGCGCTGGTCGCGGCCAACGGGTTGTTCGTGGCGGCAGAGTTCTCCATCGTCAAGGCCCGCCGCACCCGGATTGCCCAGCTGGTGCGCCAGGGGCGCCGCGGGGCGCGGCTGGTCCAACGGGCCACGGAGAATCCCGAGCCGTTTGTCGCCGCCACGCAGCTGGGCATCACGATGGCCAGCCTTGGCCTGGGGTGGATCGGCGAACCGTCTGTCGCCACGCTGGTAGGGCCGCTGCTCGCCGGGATTCCCACCGGCTGGCAGCCGGCAGCGCAGCAGACCCTCTCCGCGGCGCTGGCGTTTGGCCTGATTACCAGCCTGCACATCATCTTCGGTGAACTGGTGCCAAAAAGCGTTGCCCTGTGGAGCGCCGAGCCCACCGCGCTGGTCACGGTGCCGCCGACCGCAGCCTTCGCCCGCGTGTTCAAACCGTTCATCTGGCTGCTCAACACCATGGCCAATAGATCGCTGCGCATCTTTGGGCTGCGCGCGCCCCACGGGAGGCACGTCGCCTACCAGCGCGATGAGCTGGTGATGCTGGTCGGCGAGGCCCGCCGCGCAGGCACCGTCGAACGCGAGGAGGAGTCGCTGGTCCGGCGCGTCTTCCGCCTGACGGACCGGGTCGTCGGCGAGGTGATGGTGCACCGCACGGCCATCGCCGCCGTGCCGGCCACCGCGACCGTCCGCGACGCGGTGGCGGTGATCCGGCAGCGCGGGTTCACCCGGTTGCCGGTGATCGGCGAAAATCGCGACCATATCGTCGGCGCGGTCCACGCCAAGGACCTGCTGATTCAGCTTGCGGACGGCCGCGACGATGCCCTCATCACGGGCGTAGTGCGGCCGGTCTTCTACGTCCCGGAGACCAAACCGGTGGTGGACCTCTTGGAGGAGATGCGGCACGGCCGCTCCCAGATGGCGGTGGTGCTCGAAGAGTACGGCAGCACCGCGGGCATCGTGACCATCGAGGATTTGCTCGAGGAGATCGTCGGTGAGATCCCCGGCGAATACCGGCCACAACCGCAGCTCATCGATCTTACGCAACCAGATCGCATCGTCGTCGACGCCTCGATTGACCTGGCCACCCTCCACGATCTCACGGGCATTGCGCTGACCGGCGAACAAGCCAACACGCTGGGCGGCTTCATCTTTCACCACCTGGGAAGAATCCCTGAACCGGGCGCCCGCTTTTCACTGGGGGACCTGGCGTTTGCCGTCGAGACCGTGATCGGCCGGCGCATCGGCCGCGTCGAAATCAGACGACGGCCAACGAAATGAGACTCTCAAACCTACACAAACTACACAACCTACACAAGCTACACAATCACGAGCGGAACTTCGTCAATGAGCTGGTGCATGTGATTGTGTAGGTTGTGTAGTTTAGCGGGCGATGTCGAGCACGACCGCCGCGGCCAGCGACGCGGCCTGCGCCAACAACTGCGGATCAATGCGCGAGGAGACGTCTTGCGGGGTGTGATAGGCGTTGTCATCACCGGTGTGAATGAACACGACCGGGATCCCCGCCCTCTCAAACGACTCGTGGTCGCTGCTGCCAAAGCTCATCCGTTGCACCCGGATACCCAGCCGGCCGGCCGCTTGCTCCGCGACGCCGAGTAGTTCACCCCGTCCGGCTGAATTGGACACCAGCAACTGTCCCCCGTGGCCGACCATGTCGAGGTTGACCATCCCCCGCACGGCCAGCGTCCGCGTCGCCACGTAGTAACCGGAGCCCACCAGCCCCAACTCCTCCGCGCCGAACGCCACGAAATGAATCGACCGGGCGGTCGGCACCTCCGCCAGCAGGCGGGCCACCTCCAGCACGGTCGCGACACCTGACGCGTTGTCATTGGCCCCCGGGCTGAGCGGGACGCTGTCCAGGTGGGCGCCGACTACCACGACTTCCGCCGGTGCTGTCGTGCCTGGTTTGATCCCGATCACGTTGACCGAGGTGCGCTGCTCCGTCACGGTCTGGACGACCAGACGCACGCGTACCGGGCCGGCGGCGAGCCACGCCCCCAGGCGCAGCCCCTCCTCATACGAGACCATCACGACCGGGATCCGTGATGGCTCCAGCAGGGTCCCGGTCTGCGCCGGGCCGGGCTGGTTGTTGATAATGATGATGGCCGACGCGCCCGCTGCCGCCGCAAAGGACGCCTTCTGCGCAAAACGGATCTGTCCCCGTTGGGCGAGCGCAACCTTGCCGTCGAGCCGTTTCCCCCGCAGGTCTTCCTCCCGCCCCAGGCCCACATCGGCGA
>Ga0209056_10001206_pt1 | contig 28328 bp, 28 predicted proteins | sample GraSoiAngelo_114_FD_185876 | JGI IMG/M metagenome (GOLD analysis project Ga0209056, IMG submission 185876) | Grasslands soil microbial communities from the Angelo Coastal Reserve, California, USA - 14_0903_13_40cm (SPAdes) (version 2) | ecosystem: Environmental > Terrestrial > Soil > Grasslands... | reverse complement strand
CGGCCTGCACGTCCCCCTGTCAACGCTTCGCGGACGGCCGCGCATGACTCGGGGCCGGTGTGGGTCGCTAGCCCTTCACCGTACGACTCTTGCATTCGCAACACCTCGCCGGTTTAGCCCGGCGCACGGGAGACTCCACCATGAGAAAACTCGGCCTCGTCATCGTAGCGACGCTTCTCGCGGCCTCGTGGCTCGCTCGCCCCGCCGCCGCCCAGTCCGGCTGGCCCGCGTACGGCGGGGACAGCGCCAACACCCGCTACAGCCCGCTCAGCCGGATCAACACGAGCACCGTGAACCGGCTCAAGGTCGCGTGGGTCCTCCAGTTCGGTTCGCTCGAGGCGCAGGAGTCGACGCCCGTCGTCGTCGGCGACACCCTCTACGTGACGACCTCGGCGGGGCCGCGCTACGTCTACGCCGTCAACGCCAAGACGGGCGCCATCCGCTGGAAGTACGCGCCCGAGATCCCGCCGGACGTCCAGCAGACCACCTGCTGCGGCCTCGACAACCGGGGCGTCGCCTACGCGCACGGCAAGCTCTTCGTGGCGCGCCTCGACGCCATGCTGGTCGCCCTCGACGCGGGCACGGGCAAGGAGCTCTGGAAGGCGAAGGTCGTCGACTACAAGCAGGGCCACGCGATCACCTCGCCGCCCACGATCGCGAAGAACCTGGTCGTGACGGGATTCGCCGGGGGCGAATACGGCGTGCGCGGGGCGATCACCGCGTACGACCAGGAGACCGGCCGCGAGGTCTGGCGGACCTACACGGTCCCGGGGCCCGGCGAGCCGGGCAACGAGACGTGGAAGGGCGAGTCGTGGAAGACGGGCGGGGGCGCCGCCTGGTTCATCGGCTCCTACGACCCGCAGCTCAACCTCGTCTACTACGGCGCCAGCAACGCGGCGCCGTGGGGGGGTGGGGTCCGCGGCCCGGACAGCAGCGAGTACGGCCAGTACACCAATCTCTACACCGCCAGCACGCTCGCCCTCGACGCCGACTCCGGCAAGATCGTCTGGTACTACCAGACGACGCCGTACGACGTCTGGGACTACGACGGCGTCAACGAGCTCGTGCTCGTCGACGCGTCGGTCGAGGGCCAGAAGACGCCGCTCGCGCTGAAGGCCGACCGGAACGGCTTCTTCTACGTGCTGAACCGGAAGACCGGCCAGCTCGTCTCGGCCCGCCCGTTCGTGCTCGTCAACTGGGCCAAGGGGATCGACCCCGCCACCGGCCGGCCGATCGAGGTCGCGGAGAAGCGGCCGCGGCAGGACGTCTGGGCCCGGGACGTGTGCCCGAACCTCTTCGGCGGGAAGAACTGGGAGCCGATGTCCTACAGCCCGCAGACGGGGCTCGTCTACATCCCGACGTTCAACCTCTGCATGGACATCGTCAACCGCACCCAGGACTACAAGCCCGGGACGTTCTTCCTGGCCTCCGAGTTCGAGCTCGCCAAGGCCGGGCCCGGCGACTACATGAGCGAGCTGGTCGCCTGGGACCCCATCAAGCAGAAGAAGGTCTGGGGCAACAAAGAGGAGCTGCCGTTCATGGGCGGCTCCCTGTCCACGGCGGGCGGCCTCGTCTTCCACGGCAACGTCTTCGGGATCTTCAAGGCGCTCGACGCGTGGACCGGGAAAGTCCTCTGGCAGTTCAGCACGGGCTCGGGCATCACGGCGGGGCCGGCCACCTACGAGGTCGACGGCGTCCAGTACGTCGCCGTCGTCTCCGGCCGGCTCAAGACGCCGCCGTCGTTCCTCGGCTGGATCGGCGAGAAGGTCTTCGCCGCGAGCCCCGAGGGCGGCGCCCTCTTCGCCTTCGAGCTCCAGTAACGCCTCGGCCGCGCGGGAGCGCCGGGGGGCGGAGGTCAGCTCCCCCCCCGCCGCCCGGCCGCCCACGCCACGAGCTCGCCGCAGAGGCCGCGGGGCAGGAAGAGGAGCGCCACCCCGTAGAGCGCGCCGAAGATCAGGAGGCTGTAGTCGGCGTAGCGGCCGAGGCTCTGCGAGACCCACATGAGCGGGACCGCCCCCACGATCGGCCCCCAGCGGGTGCCGATCCCGCCGACCACGAGCATCGCCATCAGCTCGACCATCACCGGCAGGTCGAAGAAGGTCCCGTTCACGTAGTTGAGGAAGTGCGCGTAGAGCCCCCCGGCCACCGCCGCGTACACCGCGCTCAGCACGAAGACCTGGACGCGGTAGCGGACGACCGGCACCCCCAGGGCCTCCGCCGCCGCCTCGTGGGCGCCGAGGGCGCGGAGGGCGCGACCGAAGCGCGAGTCGATCACCCGGAACGAGAGGCAGAGCCCTCCGAGGGCGACCGCCCAGATCAGGTAGTAGAGCTTCGTCTTCGTGTCGAAGGCGACGCCGAGGACCCGGAAGTCCGGCACGCCGGGGATCCCGGTCAGCCCGCCCGTCACCTCGGTCCAGCGGGTGGAGACGATGATGGTGATCTCGCCGAGGGCGAGCGTGGCCATGGCGAGGTAGTGGCCGCGGAGGCGCAGGATCGGCGCCCCGAGCAGGAAGGCCACGGCGCCGGTCCCGGCCGCCCCCGCCACCAGCGCGCCGAGGGGGGGCAGGCCGGCGCCGGTCGTCAGGATGCCGGAGGCGTAGGCGCCCATCGCCATGAACGCGTTGTGGCCGAACGAGATCTTCCCGGCGTAGCCGAAGAGGAGGTTCAGCCCGACGGCGACGATGGCGAAGAGCCCGGCCAGCGCCATCACGGTGTCGGCGAAGACGCTGCCGAGGAGCGGCAGCGCCGCGACCCCGACCGCGAGGCCGGCCAGGGGGAGCGCCGTCCCGCGCCCGGCCCTCATATCTCCTCCTCCGTGAGCTCGACCAGGGGGCGGAAGAGGCCCGACGGCCGGACGAGGAGAATCACGAGCAGGATCCCGTAGGTCACCGCGTCGCCGTACATCGACGACACGAACGCGGAGCTCAGCGCCTCCAGGACGCCGAGGATCAGCCCGCCGACGATGGCGCCCCCGATGTTGCCGAGCCCGCCGATGACGGCGGCGGCGAAGCCCTTCAGCGTGAAGGGCAGTCCGATGTTGAACTGGGTCGTGATGAGGGGCGTGACCACGACGCCCGCGAGCGCGCCGAGCCCCGCCGACAGCGCGAACGAGAGCGCCACCATGCGCTCGACCGGGATCCCCATCCAGGCCGCCGCGCGCCGGTTGACCGCGATCGCCTTCATCGCCTTCCCCGTCAGCGTGTGGGTGAAGAAGCCGTAGAGCCCGAGCGCCACCACCGCCGTCAGGCCGAGCACCCAGAAGGCCTGGGGGGCCACCGTCACCGGGCCGAGCGCGAGGGGCCGGGTGCCGCTAAACGCCGGGAAGGTCGCGGCGTCCCGGCTGATCGCGAGCATCACCGCGTTGGGGACGACCGTGGCCACCGCGAAGAGCATGAAGATGTAGGTCCAGTCCTTCGCCCGCCGCCGCCAGAGCGGCCGGATCGCGGCCCGCTCGATCAGGAGCCCGATCAGCGTGGTCGCGAGGACGGCGCCGGCCGCGGCCACCGGCAGCGGCACCCGCCCGTCCCCGTAGAAGAGGAGGGTGAGCATGCCGCCCAGCATCAGGAACTCGCCCTGCGCGAAGTTGATGATGTTGGTGGCGTTGTACATGACACTGAACCCGACCGCGTTCAGCCCGTAGATCGCGCCGAAGACGACCCCGTTGACGACGAGGAGCGGGAGCAGGCTCAGCACGCCCCGCTCCCGGCGCGGCCGAGGTAGATCTCCTCGACGAGCGGGTTCCGTCGGAGCTCGGCGCTCGAGCCGTGGGCGACCACGAGCCCGGTGCGGAAGACGTAGCTCCGGCTGGTCGCTTGGAGGGCGAGCGTCGCGTCCTGCTCGACCAGGAGGCAGGTCAGCCCCTGCGCGTGGAGGCGCCCGAGCGCTCCGAGGATCTCGGCGGCGACGACGGGGGCCAGGCCGAGCGAGGGCTCGTCGAGGAGGAGAAGCCGCGGGCGGCTCATGAGCGCCCGGCCGACCGCCAGCATCTGCTGCTCGCCGCCCGAGAGGGTCGCCGCGAGCTGGCGCGACCGCCCGCGGAGGACGGGGAAGAGGTCGAGCACCATCTCGAGGTCGGCGCGGACCTCGGCGCGCGGCGCCGTCCGGCGCCGGTGGTAGGCGCCGAGCTCCAGGTTCTCCCGGACCGAGAGCGGCCCGAACACCTCCCGCCCCTCGGGCACGATCGCGACGCCGCGGGAGACCCGGGCGTGCGCCGGCACCCGGGCCAGGTCCTCGCCGTCGAGCACGATCCGGCCGGCCGCCACCGGGAGCGCGCCGGAGAGGGCGAGGAGGAGCGTGGTCTTGCCGGCGCCGTTCGGGCCGATCACGCCGACGTACTCGCCGCGGCCGATCGTGAGGGAGACGCCGCGAAGCGCCTGGATGCGGCCGTAGGCGACGACCAGCTCCTCAACCGCCAGCACCGCGGCCTCCCCCGCCCAGGTAGGCGCGGATCACCTCCGGATGCCGCCGCACCTCCGCCGGGCTCGCCTCGGCGAGCTTCCGCCCGAAGTTGAGCACGGTCACCTCGTCGGAGACGCGCATCACGAGGCTCATGTCGTGCTCGACGAGCACGATCGTCTTGCCGCGGGTCCGCACCGCGAGCAGGAGCTCGGCCAGGCGCTCGGTCTCCGCGGTGGTGAGCCCGGAGGCCGCCTCGTCGAGGAGCAGGAGCCGGGCGCCGGTGGCGAGCGCGCACGCGAGCTGGAGCAGCCGCTGGAGCCCGAGCGGGAGGGCCTCCGCGGGCTCGGCCCCCCGCGCGCCCAAGCCCACGAACTCGAGCGCCATGCTCGCCCGCTCCCGGATCCGGGCCTCCTCGCGGGCGGCGCGGGGCGGCCGGAGCACAGCCGAGAGGAGGCCCGCCCGGCTCGCGGCGTGGCAGCCGACCATGGTCGACTCGAGCACGCTCATGCCGCGGAAGGGATGGACCTTCTGGAAGGTGCGGACCATGCCGAGCCGGACGAGGGCGTGGGGGCGGAGCCCGTTCACGCGGCGCCCCGCGAGGCTGATCTCGCCCGCGTCCGGGGCGAGGGCGCCCGTCACGACGTTGAAGAGGGTGGACTTGCCGGCCCCGTTCGGGCCGATGAGGCCGCGAATCTGCCCCTCGGGGAGGGCCAGGTCGAAGCCGTCGAGGGCGAGCACGCCCCCGAACCGCTTGGTGAGACCCCGGACCTCCAGGAGGGGGGCGGTCACTACTTCACCAGGATGATCCGATCTCCCTCGACGCGGGCGATGACGATGCCGGTGGCCCCCGCGTGGCGGCCGGGCGCGAAGCTGAAGGTGCCGACCACGCCCTCGAAGTTCCGGATCCCCTCGAGCGCGGCCTTGAGGCCGCCGCCGCCCGCGTCTCGGCCGGCGCGCCGGAGCCCCTCGGCCAGGAGGAAGGCGATGTCGTAGTTCTGCGCCGTCCACCAGTCCGCCATGTGGGGGTCGCGGCCGTACTTCGCCTTGAAGGCCTCGCGGTACCGGACGATCCGCGGCAGGCGCGGGTCCCGCTTCGGCAGGGTCTCCCACACCGCCACGGGCACGGTCGTCAGGTAGGCGCCCTGGAGGTTGGGGCCGGCGATCCGGAGCAGCGGCTCGATGCCGGCCACGCTGAAGGCCAGGTTGCCGAGCACCGGCGCCGCGAAGCCGATCTCCGCCTTCTGGTTGATGATGAGGGGGACGGGGGCGCCGCTGCCGAGCACGGTGAGCCAGTCCGGCTTCGCCGCCTTGATCTTCGTGAGCTGCGGGATGAAGTTCTTGTCGGCGGCGGCGTTGTAGCTCTCCGTGGCGAGCACCTGGATGCGGCGCCGGCCCGCCTCGTCCGCGAACGCCTTGGCGGACGTCTTGTCGTAGAGGTCGATCGCGTGGAGGATGCCGATGCTCCGGGCCCCCCGGTCGGCGAGGAAGCCGACGGCGACCCGCGCCTCCTCCTCCGGCGTCGGCACCGTGGCGAACGTGTAATCGCCCTGGGTCGGCAGGATGAACGAGCAGGTCATGTCCACCACGCGCGCCTTGGCCGCGATGGGGCCGAGCGGCTCGGTGATGTCGCTCCGCGCCGGCCCCACGATGGCGTGGACGCGGTCGGCGCTGATCAGCTGGATCGCGGCGGGGACGCCCTTGGACGGGTCCGACTCGTCGTTCTCGACGAAGACCTGGAGCGGCCGGCCGTCGATGCCGCCGCGCTTGTTGATCTCGTCGATCGCGAGGAGAAACCCATCGCGGCTCGCCGTGCCCATGTTGGCGAGGTAGCCGCTGAGGGAGTGCAGGTAGCCGACCCGCCAGGCGTCGTCGGCGGCGCTGGCGCCGGTCAGCGTGAGGAGGAGGAGCGCCGCGAGCGCGCCGAGGGTCGCGAGCAGGGCCTTCATCCAGGTCGCGCGCATCGTACGAGACCCTCCGGGGCTGTCAAGCGGTCACGCTGTCGCCGAGGCTACTCGCCGGGCGGCCGAACGCCCACCGCCGCCCACGCCGGCGCCGCCCGCTCGCGACGGCGCACCTGGAGCCGAGCGACCACCGGCAGGTGGTCGGAGGCCAGGCGCGCGAGCCGGCTCCGGTGGGCGTGGAACGCCTCGCCCTCGAGCTCGGCGTCCCAGTAGATCCGGTCGAGCGGGAAGAGCGGGAACACGGACGGATGGGTCCGCCGCAGGCGGCGCATCCGCGACACGAACTCGCGCCGCAGCCCCCGCGTGATCGGGCCGCGATGCCACTCGTTGAAGTCGCCCATCAGCACGCGCGGCCCGAGCCGGGTGGAGGCGCCCACGAAGTCGGCGAGCAGCCTGAGCTGCCGGCGCCGCTCGGCCGGGCTCAGGCCCAGGTGACAGTTGAACAGGTGGAGCGCGATCCCGTCCACCGCGAGGTCGACGCGGAGGCAGCCGCGGGGCTCGCGGGCGGCCTGGCTCAGGTCGCAGCGGTCGGAACCGAGCACGCGCAGGCGCGTGAGCACCGCGTTGCCGAAGGTGCCGTCGCCGAGCGACCGGGTCTCCCCCATCACGAGCTCCATGCCGAGGGCGCGGGCGAGGTGCGCGGCCTGATCCTCGGGCGGCGGGCCCGCCCCGCGCACGACCTCCTGGAGACCGACAATATCGGGCGAGATCTCCCGGATGACCGCGACGATCCGGTCGAGGTCGCGGCGCCGGTCGAGGCCGACACCCCGGTGGATGTTATAGCTCGCCACGACGAGCGGCGTCACGCGGCCTCCGGGGCGCGTCCGACGCCGGGGACGCGCCGGAGGGGCGGGAGCCGGCCCGCCGCGGGCGCCGCCTCGAGCACCGCGGGCGAGGGCCCGTCGATCGGGACGATCGGCCGGCGGCGCCGGGCGCGGCGCCGCGCGCAGCCGGGCCGGAGCCGGCGGCCGCGCCGATCGAGACCGCGCTGCAGGAGGAGAAAGAAACCGTCCGCCCACATCACTGATGATCCTATCATCCCCCTCATGGGGGACGGCCTTCTTGACTACTTCCCGGCGGGGTACACGCCGCGCGCCGAGCAGCGGCGCCTCCTCGGCGACCTCGAGCGCCTGCTCGAGGCCCCGGAGGGCGTGGTCCTCGTCGAGGCGCCGCCGGGCCTGGGCAAGAGCCATCTCGCCATGACCCTCGCCCGCTGGAGCGGTGACGCGTACCTCCTCACCTCGCAGAAGCTTCTCCAGGACCAGTACGAGCGCCTGTTCGGCGCCGAGCTCCACCTGGTCAAGGGCCGCGACAACTACCCGTGCGAGCTCTACCCGCCCGAGCAGGGGGTCACGGCACTTCACGGCAGGTGTCGCCGGCCACGGGGCCCGCGGTGCCAGTGCCCCTACGCGCGGGCCAAGGCGGCGGCGCTCGCGGCGCCGATCTTCTGCACCAACACGGCGTACTTCGCCACGCTCCGCCAGTGGCACGGCGCCGACCTCCGGCGGCGCCGGCTCCTCGTCATCGACGAGGCTCACACCCTCGAGGCCCAGCTCGCCCAGGTGTTCACGGTGGCGTTCTCGACGGACCAGATGCGGAGCTGGTTCGGGGCGCCGCTGCCCCGGCTCGCGGACGGCGAGGCGTATCGGCCCCTCCTCGGCGCCGAGGTGGAGCGCCTCCAGGGCCGGCTCGAGGGCCTGCAGCAGCGGGCCTTCGACGACCCCGCGTTCGCCGACCTCCCGCCGTCCCCGGAGGAGCTCGAGATCCGTGCGGTGCTCGACCGGATCCGCTTCTTCCTTGAGGCGCCGGACACCGAGTGGGTGGTGCGCTACGCCCCCGAGGCGGGCAGCCCCCTCGAGCTCCTCCCGCTGTCGGTGGCCCCGATGGCGCGCGCCATCCTCTTCGACGCGGCCGAGCTGACCGTCTTGTCCTCGGCCTACCTCGGCCAGCGCACGGTGTTCGCGGAGTGCTTCGGGCTCGAGCCCGACCAGGTGCGGGTCCTCGCCGCCGGCTCGCCGTTCCCCCTCGCGCGGCGGCCGATCGTCTACCGTCCCGTGGGGGCGCTGTCGCGGGCGACGCTCGGCCAGCTCGAGCCCGCGCTCGCGGCCGAGGTCGCGGGGATCCTGGCCGCGCACGCCGGCGACAAGGGGCTGATCCACGCGGGGTCGTACGCGGCCGCGCGGCGGCTCCTCGCCGATCTCGGGGACCGGGCGCCGCGGGCGGCCCGCCGCATCCTCTTCGTGGACTCGAGCGCCGGCAAGGCGCGGGCGCTCGACCAGCACCGGACGTCGCGGGAGCCGACGGTTCTCCTGTCGCCGTCGATGCGCGAGGGCGTCGACCTGCCCGACGACTTCCTGCGCTTCCAGATCATCACGAAGATGCCCTACCCGGACCTCGGCGACCCCTGGACGGCCGCCCGCCAGGCGCGCGACCCCCGCTGGTACGCCCTCGAGACCGCGAAGGCGCTCGTCCAGGCCTACGGCCGGGGCTGCCGCCACGCCGGAGACCACGGGACGACCTACATCCTAGACGCCCAGCTCCAGCGCTTCCTCGCGCGCTACCGGCCGCTCCTCCCGCCCTGGTTTCTCGACGCCGCCCGGGCGGCCCTCACCGACGCCAAGCGGACGCCGGCGGCGCTCGCCGTCGTCCACCCCCCGTGCGACCATCCTCGCCTCTTCGCCCGGCACGCGGGGCTGGTCGCGGGGCTCCCCTGCCCCCGCTGCCATCGCTGGATCGACCGGGCGTCGATTCCGGCCGTCGACTGAGCGCTGGGCTTACAATCCTCGCCGTGGAATCATCGCAGAGGCCACACAAACGGATGCATTTCTCAACGCAGCTGGAGCATGGGCCGCAGCAGGTGCCGTCGTCAACTACGCGACCGGTCCTGCCTGCAAGAAGAGCAAGAGCGAGCAGTAGAGATCATGGCAAGGCGAGAAACGATTCTCATCTGGCTAATCGTGCGTCCTGGCAGCGGTGATTGCTGGGCTAGGCTACTTCCTGTTCGGCGTGCCCTGGTGGGTGGCGATAGCTATTGCGGTCCTCGCCATTGTTGGCAATGGATGGATCGCGGGGTAGGTCGCGTGGCTTCTCATCACCACGCGGCGAACTCAGCGCTCGCCCAACGGTCCCTCCTATCGACAGTTCACGGCCCGGCAGTCACTCACCTCCAGCCAGCCTAACTCACGAGTCCCCGCGTCGAGGCACGGCCTTGCATCGCACGTGAGGTGAAGCCTTATCTTGCGATCCCTCCTTTCACCCTCGCTCTCGACGTCCTCGCCCGCCTGCCTGTCTAGTCCGCTCCCCCCGAACGCCGCCCGGTACCGCCAGCGGGACGCCATCTCCTTTTAGCCGCCGCCGGGGCTCTCAGGCGGGGGCGCGGCGGCGCCTGCCATTGCAGCCGGCGCGGCCACGGGTTCCGACACTCCTAGGTTTGGCCGTCTCACCCCGCCGTCTTCTCGAGCCACGCCCGGACGGCCCGGGCGAACTCGCTGAAGCGCGAGGGACTGACTTGGAGGAAGTGGGCCACGCGGTCTGGGTCGACGCGAAGATAGCCGTGCACGAGGATGTTGCGGAAGCCGCCGAGCCCCTTGAGCTCCTCCCGAAGCGAGACGCCGATCACGTTGTGGGCCCCGAGCTGGGCGATGATGTCTTCGTAATCCTGGGCGCTGACGCCGAAGTGCGCGCTCAGGATGTGGTTGCCGACGTCGAGGACGATCTCGGCACCGAGCTGGAGGCCGCGCTCCACGGCCCACACCTCGCGAAAGCCCTCGCGCAGCGCGCGGGCGTCCAGCCGACGGAGCTCCTCGAGGCGCGAGATGACCTCCTCGAGCCGCAAGAGGCGCTCGCGGACCGCTTCGGGCCTAAGAACCATGTTGGCGCTCGGCGAGACGCTCGCCCGCCAGCCGCCATTGCTCGTCGCGGTATGGACGAAAGTCCCAGTATCTGGCGCGAGCCCGCGTGACGAACTCGGTTTCAGCGTCGGGCGTCCGCGCATAGAGGCACGTGCCACTCTCGACGATCTCATGCGCGAGCACGATCGAGGCGTCGTTTAGTGAGACGAGGTCGATGGGAACGCCTGTCAGCGAGATGACGTCCGCCTGTCGCTTCGTGAGGTCCTCGAGCGTCAGTGGCGGATCGGTCAGGATCGCGAGGTCGACGTCCCGCACCGTGGCCCGCTCCCGTTGGGTCGCAGATCCGAATCCGTAGACGAGCTGGACGCACGGGTCGCCCGCCAGGTAGCGCGCGGCGCGCTCCGCGCTCTCACGAGCCCCGATGGCCGATCGGCGTCTCCTCGAGTCCATCGCACCGAGGATAGCACCCGCTACCCGCACCCCGTGAACGTGTTCCAGTAGACCCCTTTCCTCTCCTCGCCGCCAGACCCGTTCTGGGTCCGCCGCCGGCCCGACCCAGGACACGATCCCGGTCCACGGACGAGCACAGCGTCGCGACCAGGAGCAGCGACAGGTCGATCACCTCGCCGAGCAGGACGCGATATTACCCCGCGTGCGCGCCGAGCACGCGCTGATGAACCTTCGCGGCTCTCTTTTGTACGCTCTAATCGCGGCCCTCATACGGCCCTTGGCCGAGACGGCAGAATTGCGTCTGCACTCGCCGAGGGCCGCGCGCCGTTCAATAGACGTGCGTACTCAAGGGTCGCCTTTATCTCCCGACGCGCCAGAGCAGGTCACCCTGGTCATCAATCCTCACCGTGGAATCACGCCCCTCGGCAAATCGCGGGCTTGCCGAGGGGTTTCCCTTTCTCGCGTTGGCGCGGAGGGTGGTTTGGGGCTGGTCCGAGCCCGCCACGGGCACGCTTCTGGGCACGTTTTCGTCTGCTTGACGGAAGCAAGAGCGATCGTATACATTGTAGTCAATCATGGATCAGCCGTCACAATTAGGAGGAGGAGATGCCGGTACCGGCGGCCAAGAAGAAGCAGTTGACACCCGTTCCCGTCCGGTTCGGTCAGGAGGAGAAGTGGCTGTTTCGTCTCCTTCAGGCCCGGGCCGAGGCCAATGATCGCTCGCTCTCGGGCCAGCTCAAGCACTACGCCCGCCTCGCGGTCATGGCCGAGGACAACCCCGATCTCCCGCTCAGCACGATCCAGGGGATCCGGGAGGCACAGGCCGAGCTCCATGCCGGCCTCGGCCAGCCCTACCAGTGGGCGTGAGTGAGCCGTCCGCCTGAGCGCAGCGTCGTTCAGGCACCCCGCTTCGGGAAGGCGAAGCGGCGGCTCCCGACGACGGCCCAGCTCGAGGTGGACGAGGTCGTCAAGCGCATCCGCACCGATCCGCTCGTCGGCGAGCCGAAGGTCGGAGCGCTCAAGGGGGTACGGGTCGTCACGTTCAAAATCCAGACGCTCCAGCTTCTGCTTGCCTCCCAGTTCGACGCCAAGCGAAACCTCATCGCAGTCCTCGACATCGGGCCGCACGAGAACTTCTACCGAGAGCTCCAGAAGTATCTGGATGCGCGATGAGCGGCGTACACCGGCCCAGACTTGCGTCAACGCCATCGCGGAGGTCTCCGGCGCCGCAGCGACCAGCCTGCTGACCGGCCTCGGGATCGACGAGTGCGAGACGACGCGAGCGGCGCCAGTGTCGTACAAGGCTCGATCCCCGCCGGATCCTTTGGAGGCGCGACCCCGCTTGCGGCCCCCGCCGCGGTTGCCTAGGATGGCCCTGATGTCGATCGCCCGCGACTTCCAGCTCGACGCGCACCGGATCCTCGGCCGCCGGCGCCGGTGACAGCGGACCCGTCCCGTCCCGCTCGCCGGCGTGACCGGCTGTGAGCCCACGAGGACGGGCCGTCGGTCGCGCCCGGCCGGCGCCCGCTCTTCCGACGCCGGGCCCCGGCCCGCTCCGCGTCAGCGAAGTGTTCGCGTCGATCCAGGGCGAAGGCCCCTCGGCGGGGACCCCATCCGTGTTCGTGCGCCTCCAGGGATGCGCCGTCGGCTGCACGTGGTGCGACACGAAGTATTCCTGGGACCCCGGCGGCGGCCGCGAGACGACCCTCGACGCGCTGCTGGCGGAGGTGAAGGCGGGGGCCGCCGCCAACGTCGTGGTGACGGGGGGAGAGCCCCTCGAGCACCCCGCCCTCGGACCGCTCGTCGCCGGCCTCAAGGGCCTCGGCCTCCGCGTCGAGGTCGAGACCGCGGGGACGGAGCGCCCACCCCCGGTCGCCGTCGATCAGTGGAACGTCTCGCTCAAGCTCGCCCACTCGGGGGTGCCGGAGGCGCGGCGGCTCCGCCCGGCCGCGATCGCGCGCTTCCGCGACCTCGGCGCCTGGTTCAAGTTCGTCGTCGGCGCCGAGCAGGACGTGGACGAGGTGCTCGCGATCCAGGCGCGGTACGGGCTTCCGTCCGCACGGATCCTGCTGATGCCGCTCGGGATGCGGCGCGAGGAGCAGGAGGCGCGGATGCCGGCGGTCGTGGAGTGGTGCCGGAGCCACGGCTTCCGCTTCTCGCCCCGCCTGCACATCCTGCTCTGGGGGCCCCGGCGCGGTGTCTAGTCCCGGCCGGCGCGCCGTGGTGCTCCTGAGCGGGGGCCTCGACTCGACGACGACGCTTGCGACCGCGCGCGCGGCGGGGTTTGACTGCTACGCGCTCACCGTGGACTACGGCCAGCGGCACCAGGTCGAGCTCGAGGCGGCCCGCCGCGTCGCCCAGGCGCTCGGCGCCCGCGAGCACGCCGTGCTCCAGGTGGACCTCCGGCGTTTCGGAGGCTCGGCGCTCACCGCCGACCTCGCGATCCCGGCCGGACGCGACCCGGCGGCGATGACCGACATCCCGCCGACCTACGTCCCCGCCCGCAACACGGTCTTTCTGGCACTCGCGCTCGCCTGGGCGGAGACGCTCGGCGCCGAGGACCTCTTTCTCGGGGTGAACGCGCTCGACTACAGCGTCGACGGCGCCGCCGTCGTCTGGGTCCGCTCACGATCCTGGGCACGGCCGATGCCGATCGAGGAGCTCTACGCGCTGCCCGACGGCGACTACGAGACTATCGGCGTGGATCCGGGCAGCCTCGAGATCGGCTGGCGTCGCGTCACCCGGCGGTGGCGGCATCCGGCGGCTCACCGGCGCTGCCTCAGGATCCGCCTGGAGGAAGGTCAGGAGGTCACGATCTCAGAAGATCATTCGCTCTTCACCGTCGACCCCCTGACCGCGCGTCCCGTCCCGGTCACGGGCGCCCGGGTCGAGACGGGGACGCCGATCGTCGTGCCCGTCGATCTGTCGGGTTCGGCCGCCGCGTGGCCGCGCGACCTTTCGTTCATCGACCTCCGCGAGCTGGTCCGGTCCCGAAACGGGCACGGAGGCCGAGGAGCCCGCGGGGCCAGGGACGGTCTCGGCTCGAATCGCGGGGGACCTGCGCAGGTCCTCCTCGGAGTCCCGGCCTCCGACGAGGTCCTCTACGGCATCGGCCTCGGGCTCGCCGACGGCGGCACGGGACTCGCGTCGGGGACGGGTGCCCTCCCGTCGGCCGTCGGGGGGACTCCCGGACCCGCCGCCGACGTCCTCGGGTCATACGCCCAGCCGCGCGGCGTCTTGGTCGGAACATCTCCGGCCGGCGACGTCGATCGCGCGGCCGAGTCGCCGGTTCTCGCCGCTCTCTTCAGGACCCTCGGCCTCCGGAGCGCGGCCACGGCAGGGGAGAAGCGCTTTCCCTCATTCTTCTGGGACCTGTCTCAACGGCAGCGCCGCGTCGTCGTGGCCGGGCTGTGGGATGGTGGCGGAGGCCGTGTCGCCTCGGGCGAGTGTGCGCTGGCTCAGGCGTCTCACCCGCTTATCGACGATACCTCCCGCTGCTTCGCTCTCGACGGCATCTTCCCGAGCGTCCGGGAGGGATCGGATTCGCGACGGCTCCTGTGCCTGAGCCGGGCGCGCGATCGTCAACGGTTCCTCGAGTTATATCCTCTGCGTCTCCTTTCGACGCACACCGCCGCCCTCGGTCGCCCCCGGACCAACGGGCGCGACGAGGCTGCGAGCCCGTGCGAACGCGCCGCGCTCGGGGACGCGATGGGCCCAGCAGGGCTCGATCCCGAAGCCGAGACGGAGACCGACGCCACGCGCGGCCCGGGCGACGCCCGCCGTCGGGCCAGGCTGCCGGCAGTCGGGGCGGGGCCGTCCCGCCCCGCCCTGGCCTCGTCCGGCCTGGCCGCTCTTCGCGTGGTCGAGATCCATGACGTGCGCGCCGACTATCTGTACGACCTCTCCGTCGACGGGTGCGAGAACTTCGTCGCGAACGGCGTGCTCGCCCACAACTCGGGCTACCCCGACTGCCGCCCGGAGTACATCGAGGCCTTCGAGCGGATGGCCAACCTTGCGACCCGGGCCGGCGTCGAGGGCCGGAGCCGCTTCCGGATCCACGCGCCGCTCATCGCGGCGAGCAAGGCCGAGATCGTCCGCCGCGCGCACACCCTCGGCGTGGACCTCGGGCTCACCTGGAGCTGCTACGACCCCCAGCCGGGCGGGCGCCCGTGCGGCGTCTGCGACTCCTGCGTTCTCAGGCGGAAGGGATTCGCCGAGGCGGGCCTTGTCGACCCTCTCAGCCCACGACCTCGCTGATCTGTACCTCGGGGGTGACGTTGGTGAAGTTCGGGAGGTCGCCCATCACCTCGGTGCCGTGCGCCTTCATCGCCTTCTGGAAATCCTGGAGGGTGTTGAAGTAGAAGTAGCCGATCGAGAGGAACGGCGCCGACGAGCCCGGCGCGCCGCCGGCCAAGCCCTTGTCGATCTCGGCCCGGATGAGTCCAAGACCGCCGAGCCGCTGGCGGACGAGGGCCATGTGCTTCTGGGCGTAGTAGGCGTGATCGAACTTGGCGCCGGCCTTGCTCGGGTAATGCACGGACACGCGGATCATGAGGGCCTCCAGTCGAGCTGACGACTCGCCCGCAGTATACACGCGGTCTGCTCGCCCGGCTCCGCAGCCTCGCCGACTGGCCGCTGGCGCCGGGGTCCCCCGGTGCTCTCAGCCCCCGCCGTCTGCCCGGGAGGGACTCGCTCGGCTCCCGTGGTCACGCTCGCCGAGTCGCCGCCGATCCGCGCGGTGATGCGCTCTGGCGTCACTCGCTGAGCAGTGCGACCGCCGCGGGGCAGGGATCCCAGGGAAGAAGGCTTCTCGCGGGAACCCGATTCCCCGCTCGAAACCGATCGGCCGGTCCCCGCGTACTCGCCGCTCCCCCGAATGTCAGGCTCCCGCGCAAACGTGCCGAGTCGGCCTTGACGCGGCGAGCGCCCTGCGGAGATGCTGGGGCATGGACGACCGGGCGCCCTCGGCGTCGGGGTCTCGAGCGGTCGAGCCCGGCTACCTGCCAGCGACCGACATGCCGCGGTTCATCCGGGAGATGATGCGTCGACCTCTCCGAGGCGGACGTGGCCGCCATCCGCCGCTCGGCGCCGGTCGTGCACGGGCACGCCGAGCGGCTCACGGCGGCGCTCTACGAGCACTTCCTCGCGTTTCCCCGCTCGGCCGAGCTCTTTCTCCGCGAGGACGGCGCCGTCGACACCGAGCGGGTCGACCGACGGAAGCACAGCCTCGGCCGGTGGCTACGGGAGTCCGCCGAGGTGGCGATGACCCCGGAGTTCTCCTACTACCTGCTCTCCATCGGCCTCTCGCACAGCCACCGCGCGCAGGAGTCGGGAGGCTCGGTCCCACCGCACCTCGTGATCGGGGCCATGAGCCTCGCCCAGACGGCCCTGACCCGGCTCTTCGAGAGCGAGCTCGAGCGCGGGGAGGCGAGGGCCGCGAGCGTGGCGTGGAACAAGCTGCTCCTCGTCTTATCTGAGCGTTCTGCTCCTCGGCTGGCTCCATGCCGCCCCGGCGGCTCCCGTGAACGCAGCCCAGCAGGTGCGAAGGCCGTGGCCGCCGAGGTTCGAGGTTCGAGCTCACGGCGCTGGCGGCCTCCAGAGAGTACGCCCCGCGCGACGAGCCCGAATCGGGGGGGACGTGCTGCGCCGCATTAGTACTGCCAGCCCGCGGTCAGCGGCGCGCAGAGCGCCGCCGCTGGAGCGCGGAGTTCGATCTCCGCGCGGAGCCGTACGGAGCGAGCTCTTCCCGGACCACCCGTCTGACTGCGTCGAGAGTCGAGCGGAGGTGGACGTGCTCGAGGAGCGCGTCGTTGATCAACGTTTGGTAGTTCCCCCCCCCGGCTTTGTCGACCACGTTGCGGAAGTACTGCAGCACGGCGTTGTCTAGGCGAATTGAGATCTTGGTCTTACCCGGCTCGGGCTTCACTACCGCCCCGCGCTTGGCGGGCGAGAAGTCGATCTCGCGATACTTTTCAGCCACGGCTCGTCTCATACTGTCTCCTCTGGCGCTTGTTCGCCCTCCAAGCCGAGATTACGCGGATGATGTCCGGCTCACGGTACGCGTACACAACGACGAGCAGGTTCGCCAGACTGCTCAAACCTAGAGTAACGGCGAGTAACCAATCGCGGCTCCTGGGCGGCCTCCGGATCCTCGCGGGTCAGGGCGAAGTCGTCCTGCAGGACCGTAACCGCCTCCGCGAAGCTCGCGTCGTGGGTGCGTAGGTTCGACTCGGCCTTACGCGGATCCCACTCGAACCGCTCAACGGTAGTGTATAGACATTTGTCATCTAACACAAAGGCTCGCGCGCTTGTGGGGCTGACTCTATCCATCTTGAACAGGTTATACTGCGGCGCTGTTCTACCTCTCACGGTCGCCTTCAGCCTGGCCTCCCGACGATCGCTGAGCGCCGGCGAGGTTGCTGAACCGGGCTTCGCGCTTTCCCGCGTTCTGCAGCGCGGCGCCACAAGGTCATCACCGAAGCGGGGCTACATAGGCGAGGGGCTCCGGAGGGGCAGGGGCTCCGGAGGGACTCCGGAGGGGCCTTGACAAGGCCCCCCGCCTAGCCGAGAGTCGGCCCACCGCTCGGACCGTCCTGATTGTTCAGCGGAGGCGAAGTGCTGGATCCGAGGAAAGCCTGTCTTCCGGCGACCACCGGACCGGCCGCGGGGACCCCCGCGCCTACGCGGCGGACGGCCGTCCCGTGGTGACCTGTGGCGAAGCCGCCGCTCCCCGTGGTCCGCCACCCCCTGTGCCGGTTTGACCCGTTCGTGGACCGTCCCGGTTTCCCGCCACTCGGCGGGACGCGACCTATCGGCCCGGCACCGAAGCCGAGTCGTGTTCGAGTCGAAGGAGGACCTATGCACCGCATCTGGAGAACACTCGTAATCGGCGGCATCGCCCTGTCGCTGCTCGTCGGCGCCTTCGTCGGCGGGGCCCACGCCCAAGGGACTCAGGGACAAGGAGCCGTGACGGATGCCATGCTGGCCGCCGATCCCGGCGCCGCTTGGATCCACGCCAACGGCAACTGGGCCGGACAGCGGTTCAGCACCCTGACCCAGCTCAATCCGGACAACGCCAAGAACCTCAAGGTCGCCTGGCTCTTTTCCACGGGCGCGAAGAACGACGCCCAGAACACCCCGCTCGCCTTCGACGGGCTCGTGTACGTCGCCCAGGACAACACGGTCTTCGCCCTCGACGCTCGCTCGGGCAAGCGCGTGTGGAAGTACCAGCACAAGCTTCCGGACGACTGGGGCGGCTACAACGTGCCCTTCATCACCGGCAAGCACCGCGGCCTCGCCATCTCCGGCGACTATATCTACTTCCTCTCCAACGACGCCAAGCTGCACGCGATCCACTACAAGACCGGCGCCGCCAAGTTCGTGACGGACTTTCCGGGCTTCCCGTATCCCAAGGACTTCGCCAAGACGCAGGACGCGACCGGCTACGCGACGACCGTCGGGCCGCTGGCGATCCCCGGCACGATCATCGTCCCGATGAACGGGACGGACTTCGGCGGGCTCCCGGGCTACGTGCTCGGGGTGAACCCGGAGAACGGTAAGATCAAGTGGAAGGCCAACATGATCCCGGCCGCCGACGAGCCCGGGTACGACACCTGGCCGCCCGGCAGCCAGGAGCACGGCGGCGCGGGGCCCTGGATCACCGGGTCCTGGGATCCCGAGCTGAAGATGTACTTCACCGGCACCGCCAACGCCTACGAGTGGAACCCCAAGAACCGGGGCGGCGGCAAGATGGATAACCTCGGCGCCGCCGGCATCGTCGCCGTCAACACCGAGACCGGCAAGACGGAGTGGCGGTACACGGCCGTCCCCGGCGACCCCTGGGACTTCGACACGCCGCAGACTCCGATGATCATCACGATCGAGGGGAGGAAGACGGTCGTCCAGCCGAACAAGACCGGCTTCATCCATTACCTCGACCCGAAGACCGGGAAGTTCCTCCGGGCCCTGCCCTTTGCCGACAAGATCACCTGGATCAAGGACTACGACACTACGGGGCGGCCGGTCGGCCAGGTCGACATTCCGGCGCAGGGCGCGCCAGCCATCGAGATGTGGCCGAGCCTGCTCGGCGGCGTCAACATGTATCCGTCGGCCTATAACCAGAAGACCGGCCTGATCTACCTGCCGGCCGTCAACGCCGGGATGAAGTACGGCTTCGAGGAGATCAAGGTCATCAGCAACGTCCGCCACTTCGGCGCCTACCAGGAATTCCTCTGGGGCTACGAGGTCGACCAGGCCCGCGACATCAGGTCAGGCCGCGAGATCTGGCGGAACCAGCAGGACAAGCACGGCTACGCCGGCGGGATGCTGACCACGGCGGGCAACCTGACCTTCTACACGACCCAGGCCGGTATCTTCAACGCGACGAACGCCACCACCGGCGAGGTGCTCTACACGTTCAACCTCGGGACGACCGCGAAGTCCGGCCCGATCACCTTCATGGTGGATGGCAAGCAGTGCGTCGTCCAGGAAGTCGGGGGGGTGCCCGGATTCGGCTACGAGGAGCACCGGGTGGAGTTCGGCGGCATGGTCGCCGCGTTCTGCCTCTAATCACCGCTCCGGCTCGGTAGCTGCTGAGGCGCGCACGGCATGCCGTGCGCGCCTCTCTCTTTCACGGTGCCGTCCCATGGACGCGCACGGCGTTGGGCCGACGAGGGGCCTCGCTGTCCGAGGTGGCTACCGGACGATCGCCTTACCCGCGTCTCGGGCGGAGTCGAGCCCTCAAGACTTGCGCGCTGTTTGCGAGAAGAACGTGCTCACCAGCGGGCGAAGGTCTCGTCCGCTACACTCTGGGCATGCGGCTTGGCGCCGTTCATGCTCGCTGATAGAGAGCGTGAGAGCCACCTCGCGCTGGCACTTGTCGCAATAGTACTCGTAACGGGGCATGGCTCGACCTCCCTTTCGCACCGAACAGGGGGACGTGGCGGCCTCGCAACCGACTTCTACACCAGGGAGAATACACCGCCGGCGGCTGTGGTCAAGGTGTACTCGGCGGCAGGCCTGGCCCTGCCGAACGACGAACGAGTCCACGTGCGTCCGTAGGAACTCATCAGTGATCGGCTGCCCTCCCGCGTGTCGAGACTCCTCGGGACGAGTCCGCTCTCAGCAGGGGCTCGGGGCTGCGCCCTTCAGGATTCGGCGGCCGACCCGGGAGAAGCACAGACGTGCGCACCTCGGCGCGAGGCTTCACCTCGGTCCGACGAGACGTCGGAGAGACTCTAGAGTCGAGGCGACTTCGTGTGCCAGCTCGTGACCCCCTGATACGCGTGTCCCAGGCGGAACAATGTTGCTTCGTCGAAGGGTCGCCCAATCACCTGCATGCCGACCGGCAAGCCATCCGGATCGAATCCCACCGGAAGCGAGAGCGCCGGCAGCCCGGCGAGGCTCGGCACGCCCGTGAACTGCATGATCGCCGAGAGCATGTCCTCCGTCTGGTTATTCTCGATCACCACCTCGGTCGCGCCGCAGGGCGTCGCCGTGAAGGGCAAGGTCGGCGTCACGAACACGTCCACCTGCCGGAACCCCTCGAGGAACTCCCGTCGCAGCAGGCTCCGGTACCGCTGCGCTTGAATGTAGTGGGTCGCTAGGTACATCTCGCCCATCTCGAGGAGCGTCCGCACGTCTTCGCCGTAGTCGCCCGGGCGCGTGCGCAGCCACTCCTGGTGATACGCGCTCGGCTCGCACGACTCGATCGTCAGCTGGGCCGAGATGTTTCCGTGGATGGACGGCATCGCGATCTCCTCCACTCCGGCGCCCAGCCCCTCGAGCGTCTTGAGGGCGCCCCGGACCGCGTCGCCGACCGCCTTCTGCAGGTGCGTCAGCGAGTAGTCGCGGATCAGGCCGATCCGAAGCCCGCGGACACCGCGCCCGAGCCCGGCGCGACAGTCGGCGAGCGGCACCTCGGCCGACTGCGGGTCGAGCGGATCGTAGCCCGCGATCACCTCGAACATCGTCACGCAGTCCTCGACCGTGCGCGTCATCGGCGAGACGGTGTCCATCGTCCAGGCGAGCGGCACGACGTTGTGGTTACTGACGCGCCCGATGGTCGGCCGGATGCCGACGATCCCGTTCACCGACGACGGCAGGCGGATCGAGCCGCCCGTGTCGGTGCCGAGGGCGCCGAGACAGGTCCGGGCCGCCACGGCCGCGCCCGAGCCCCCGCTCGACCCGGCGGGGAAGCGCTCGGGGTTCCACGGGTTCCGGCAGGTCCCGTAGTGCGGGTTGTCGGTCGTCCCCCCCCAGGCGAACTCGTGCATGTTCGTCTTGCCGACGACGATGGCCCCCGCCCGCTTGAGGCGCGCGGCCACCGTCGCGTCCTCGTCAGGGACGAAGTCGGCGAGGATCTTCGCCCCCGCCGTCGTCCGGACGCCGCGCGTATAGATGTTGTCCTTGAGCGCGATCGGAATCCCGTGGAGCGGCCCCAGGTAGTAGCCGGCGCGGATCATGCGCTCCGTGGCCTGGGCCACCTCGCGCGCCTGGGGGGCGCACACGGTGATGTACGCGTTGAGCGTCGCGTTGACGGCCCCGATGCGTTGGAGCACGGCCTCGGTCAGCTCCACGGGCGACAGCTCCCGCCGCTCCAGGCGGGGGGCGGCTTGCGCGATGGTCAGGTTCAGCAGGTCAGCCTGCGCCATCTCACGCCTCCTCGCGCCCAGGGAAGCGCGTGACCGGGAGCACGCCCCGGCGGGCGCCCTCCGCGATCTTCCGGCTCAGCTCGTTGGCGGCCGCGATCAGCCCCGAGAGCGGGGCGACGAGCTTGTCGCGGCGCGCGGGCGGCAGCGGCAAGTCGGCGAGGACGCACAGGCGCTCGACGGTCTCCCTCGTCACGGGCGCTTCCTTCTTCATGGGCTCCTCCTTTGGGTCAGACGCCGAGATACTCGGCAATGACACGGGGGTCGCGGAGGCCGGCCGGCCCGAGCTCCTCGGTGATCTGCCCCTTCAGCATCGTGTACGCGCGGTGGGCGAACTCGCAGGCGAAGTCGAGGTTCTGCTCGACGAGGATCATGGTCACCCCGAGGCGCGTGTTGACGCCGATCAGCTGGCTCAGGATCTCATCCACGATGGACGGCTGGATCCCCTCGGTCGGCTCGTCCAGCAGCAGGACCTTCGGGCCGCCGATGAGCGTCCGGGCGATCGCGAGGATCTGCTGCTCGCCGCCGGACAGGCTCCCGCCCCGCTGGTCGAGCCGCTCGCCGAGCCGGGGGAAGACCTCGAGGAGCTCGGCCACCCGCGACGACGCCCCCGGCCGGCCGATCGTCCCCATCGTCAGGTTCTCCCGCACCGTGAGCCCGGGGAAGATCTCGCGTCCCTGGGGCACGTAGCCGATGCCGAGCCGGGCCCGCGCGTGCGGCGGCAGGCGCGTAATGTCGCGATCGAGGAGCCGGATCTGTCCCCGACGACAGCGGAGGAAGCCCATGAGGGCGCGCAGCAGCGCGGTCTTCCCCACCCCGTTCCGGCCGATGATGACGACCCGCTCCCCCGCCCCCGCGCGGAGCGAGACGCCGCCCAGGACCGGCACGCTCCCGTAGCCCGCGTGGATGCCGTCAGCCTCGAGCACGCCGGCGCGTCCCCAGATAGATATCGCGGACGGTCGCGTTGTCGCGAATCTCGTCCATGCTGCCCTCCGCCAGGACGGCGCCCCGGTGGAGGACGGTGACGGTCGCCGCGAGCTGGCGGACGAAGTCCATGTCGTGCTCGACGACGACCACGGTCGCCCGCCGGTTGATCTCGCGCACGAGGTCGGCCGTTCGCCGCGCCTCGGCGTGGGTCATCCCCGCCGTGGGCTCGTCGAGGAGGATGAGGTCCGGCTCCGCCGCCAGCACCATCCCGATCTCGACCCATTGCCGGTCGCCGTGCGAGAGGTGCGCGACCGTCCTGTCCCGGCGCTCGCCGAAGCCGACTTGGGCGAGGGCGCGCCCGACGGCGGCGCCGGCGGCCGCCCGCCCGTGGCGGAAGTTCGCCGCGAGCCACAGGTTTTCGGCCACGGAGAGCCGGTCGTAGACGCGCGGCACCTGGAACTTGATCCCGATCCCGGCCCGCGCGACCTCGTGGGGCTCGAGCCGCGAGAGGTCGAGGCCCTTGAACCGGATCGTGCCCGCGGTGGGCCGGAGGACCCCCGCCAGAAGCTTGAAGAAGGTGCTCTTGCCGGCGCCGTTGGGGCCGATCAGACAGCGGAGCTCCCCGCGCCGGAGCGTCAGGTCCACGCCGGCGACCGCGCGGAGACCCCCGAACTCCTTCACGACCCCGCGCGCTTCCAAGACGCTCTCCCTCACGGGGGGACCTCGAGCGCGCGTCCGGGCCGCGGGGCGAGGCGGGAGAGCAGCCGTCCGAGCGCCGGTACCAGGCCGCCGGGAAGGATCAGCACGATCACGACCAGGGCGAGACCGAGGAGCACCGTCGTGTAGGTGACCGAGGCCGCCCCGAGGTAATTCGTCAGCGACTGCACGACGAGCGCGCCCGCGACGGCGCCGTAGAGGGTCCCTCGGCCGCCGACCATCACCCAGATCACGACCAGCGCCGACTGCGAGAGGCTGAAGACCTGCGGGTTGATGAAGTTGCCCCACCCGGCGAAGAGCCCGCCGGCGAGCCCCGCGATCCCCCCCGAGATGGCGAAGGTCAGGAGCTTCCGCCAGCGGACGTCGTAGCCGAGCAGCTCCGTCCGTCCCTCGTCCTCGCGGATGGCGAGGAGCACCCGCCCGAAGGGCGAGCGGACGAGCGCGCGCCCGAGGACGAGTACCAGCAGGAGCAGGCCGCCGACCGCGTAGAAGAGCGGAACCGGCTCGAGCACGATCGGGGCCCGGCCGGGCAGCTCGAGGGCCAGCGACGGGATGTTCGTCATGCCGTTATAGCCGCCCAGGCGCGCGGCGCCGATCGCGTAGCGCGGGTCCGCGGTCGAGCCCATCACCTGGTGCAGGATCAGGGTCACCGTGAGCGTGATCACCGCGAAGTACATGGCCCCGACCCGGCCGTAGAAGGTGAAGTAGGCGAGGAGGGCGGCGAGCGCGGCGGCGCCCAGGACGGCGCCCGCGAGCGCGAGCGCCGTGCTCCCCGAGTTGATCCCGACCACGCCGTAGGCGTAGCCGCCGACGCCGAAGAAGGCCGCCTGGCCGAAGGAGAGGATGCCGGCGACGCCCCAGATCAGGTCGAGGCTCAGCGCCAGCAGGCAGAAGGCCATGAACACCGTGAGCTGGACGACCTGGAACGCCGACAGCAGGAGCGGCAGTCCGCCGAGGGCGACGGCGCCGGCCGCCCACACTGCCGGCTCGGCCTTCATACCCCGCGGCGCCAAAAGCCCGAGATCCCCTGCGGCAGGAGGCGGAGGAGGACGATCGCGAACGCGAGCATCGCGACCTGGCCGTAGATCGGCGTGGAGGCAGAGGACACGAGGCTCTCGACGAGGCCGAGGACGCTCCCGGCCGTCGTGGTGCCGAGGAGGATCACCGGCCCGCCCACGATCACGGTGATGAAGATCTTCGCGATGAAGGCGAGGCCGAGGGTCGGCACCACCCCCGTGAGCGGGGCCATCACGGCGCCCCCGAGACCGGCCAGGGCCGAGCCGTAGGCGAACGTGCCCATGTAGACCCACGCCGGGTTCACCCCGAGCCCGGCGACCATGCCCGCGTTCTGCATGGTCGCGCGCGCGACGACGCCGGCGCGCGTGAAGTTGAAGAGCCCGTAGGTCCCGGCGAGGGCGGCGAGCGCGACCCCGACCACGAGGACGTCGTAGTAGGGGAGACTATAGCGGCCGACCGTGAAGAAGCCGAGCGGCGTGGCGACGCCCTCGGTCGTCGGCCCGAAGATGAGCGTGACGAGCCCGACGAGCGCCAGGCTCAGCCCCCACGTCGCCAGCATCGTGTCGAGCATGCGGCCGTAGAGGAACCGGACGATCGCGCGCTCGACGAGGACACCGACCAGCCCCACGGCCAGCGGCGCCAGCGCGATCCCCGCCCACACGCCGAGGCCGTGGGCGGTCGCCAGCAGCACCGTATAGGCCCCGAGCATCAGGAACTCGCCTTGGGCCAGGTTGATGACGCCCATCATCCCGAAGATCACGGCGAGGCCGAGGGCGAGGAGGACGAGCGTGGCGATCGCGTAGACGATCCCGAACGCCGTGACGAACACGAGATCCATGCGTCTGGCCCGCGCCCGCGGACGCCGCGGGCGGCCGGGCGCCGCGCCGCTAAAACTTCGGGGTGTACTGCGTGGCCTGACTCGGGTTCTTGATCAGGTCGCACACCTGGATCGTGTCCGACGGGGGCACGTTCGGGAACGTCTTGAGGATCGTGAACCCGTGCCGGTTGTTGACGCGGGCGAGGTTCACCGTGTGGACCACGTGATGGCTCTGTGCGTTCAGCGTGACCTCGCCCTCGGGCGACTTGAACGTGAGCCCGCTCTCGAGCGCCCTGATCACGGCGCCGCGCTCGAGGGAGCCCGCCCGGCTGACGGCCATCGCCCACAGGTGCCAGCCGTTCCAGACGGTGCAGGCCGAATCCGTGACGTAGGCGTAGCTCTGGCCATAGCGCTGGCGCCAGCGCGGCACCCACTCTCGGTTCACGGAGTTGTCGAGCTCCTGGAAGTAGGGGTAGACAACGACCAGGCCCTCGACCTCCTCGGGGGCGAGCACGACTTGTTCGTTGCCGAGGCCAAACGTCGCGGACACGACGGGAAGCTTCCGCTTGAGGCCGGCGGCGGCGAACTGCCGGTAGAAGGCGATGTGGTTGCCTCCCACGAGCAGGGACATCACCACGTCGGGCTTGGCGCTCTCGATCCGCCGGATCACGGAGTCGAAGTTGACGACGTCGAGCGGGATGAACTCCTGGTTGACCAGGGTCCCCCCCGCCTTCGCGAGAAAGACCTTCACCCAGTCCGCCGAGATGTGGCCGTAATTGTAGTCGGCGGCCAGCGTGTAGACCTTCGGGCCGTGCTGCGCGACCGCCCACGGGATCAGCGTGCCGAGCTGCTGGGCCGGCGTGACCCCCGTGCAGAAGACGAGCTTGTCGCAGACGCCGCCCTCGTACTGCTCGTTGTAGAAATAGACCTGCTTGTACTTGTCCACGACGGGCCGGACGGCCTCGCGCGAGGCGCTCGTGATGCCGCCCATGACCACGGCGACCTTGTCTTCCACCAGCAGCCGGGTCGCGTACTGCGCGTAGATCTGGTTGTCCGACTGGGCGTCGAGCTGGACCAGCTTGAGCTTCTTCCCGAGGACGCCGCCGCTCGCGTTGATGTCGTCGATCGCGAACTTGGTCGCGTCGATCATCGGCAGCCCGTAGATGTTGATCGGCCCCGTGCCGTCGAGGAGGCTGCCGACCACGATCTCGCTGCCCTGCGCGGCCGCCCGCCCCGAGCCCAGCGCCGCCGCGAACGACGCTCCCACGGTCCCGCCGAGGATCTTCAACGCGTCCCGCCGGTTCACGTCCATGCCTGGCCTCCTGGCGCCGTAGTCGGGTCGTCGCACGCGACTGAGGGGAACGGGCGATCGCGCGCCGTCGATCGGGCGCGATCGCCAAGATCGTGCACCTTGTATGACCGACCGTCCGGGCCTGTCAAGAGATTAATTTCACCGATTGACCTCGACGACGTCGCCGTATCGGGCAGGATGATCGTCTCGATCTGCTCGGCGAGCACCACGCCCAGGGAGACGGCGAGGAAGCCGCCGGCGATCTGGCCCTCGGCCTGGTCCGCGCCCAGGGCTGGGCGACGGGCCGCGGCTCTGAGGAGGAGCGTGAGCGCGCACGACCGGTCGATCTGGAGCCGGTGCGTGGAGGCGAGCGCGCCCGCCGGCCGGGCGGGCGGGGAGCGCGGCTCGTCCTGCCGTCGGAACGCTCCGCGCGGCCGCGTCGCACGGCGACCTCCAGCCACCGCGCCGCAGAAACAATGAAGATCCCGGGCGCGGCCGCCCAAGCCGCGACGAGCTACCGCGAAGCCCTCCGGGACAACGAGGCGGCCTTGCCGGACCGTGTACTTCTTACGTAGCATTATTGCAGGGCAACGAACCTTCGGGCCCCTTCGCCGCCGGTGGGCCTGGTGTAAGGTGCCGTCGCTACGGACGGCGGCCGGCATGGCACGTCGGTTGCGTGTCGGGCGTCCAGGGGTCATGCTCCTGGGTGAGGTAGGCAAACGCCTCTCCAGCGTGCGTCCAGGAAAAGGAGGTCGTGATGGCCCGACGGCATCCCCTATTCATTGCCTGCGCAATCCTGCTTGGGCTCTGGGTCGTCCGGCCGGCAGCCGCCAGCGAGCCCGCCGATCAGCTCAAGGCCGCCGTCGACCAAGTCATCAAGATCCTCGAGGATCCTTCCCTCAAGGCGAGCGGAAAGGGTGAGGTGCGGCGCGAGGCCATTCGGCGGGTCACGGACGCGCTGTTCGACTGGGAGGAGACGGCCCGGCAGTCGCTGGGGCCGCACTGGCGACAGCGGACCGACGCCGAGCGCCGACAGTTCGTCGCGTTGTTTCGGGAGCTCCTCGAGCGGACCTACCTGTCGAAGATCGAACTCTATAGCGGAGAGAAGATCAGCTACGTCGGGGACTCGGTCGACGGCGACATGGCCACCGTGCGCACCGTCATGCTGACAAAGAAGCAGCAAGAAGTTCCCATCGACTACCGCATGCTCCGACGCGGGAATCGCTGGCTGGTCTACGACGTGGCCGTCGAGGGCGTGAGCTTGGTGAGCAATTATCGCGGGCAGTTCAACGACATCATCCGGACCGCTTCGTACCCGGCGCTGGTCAGGAAGATGGAAGCGAAGATCGCGGAGATAAAACCATAGCGTCGCGGCATGAAGGGCCGGAATCGAGCGCGCGGTCAGGATCGCCCCTTTGATCCCCCAGGGGCAGACGTCCGCGGCCCTCTCGTCGTGTGTCTCGGAATTCGGAATTCTCGGGAGCTTCCAGGATCGCTGCCTCGCGCGCCACTGACCCGGCTGAGGCCGGGGAGGAGTCAGCGCTGGGCGCCCGCTGGTCAGGTTCCCCGTGGCCGTCCTGCCCGCGCTGGCGCCGGCGGGGGCAGGGCCAAGCTCCGTCGAGCGGCGTGACCCCGTCCGCCGACCTTTCATAGCCCCCGACGGCCTGTCGGGCGGCCTCGCACACTTCCTACGCCACCGGTCTTGGGCCTCTCGCCTGTCGCTCGGCCAGTGCTCGCCCTCGTCGGGGTCCATGACGAACCCGACGAAGAACGGGGCGACCGCCCTGCCGTCTTCGCCTCCCCGCCCTCCCTTCTCGGGTCGACCGCCTATCCGCGCGGCTCCGGAGAGGCCGGATCATGGCGGTCACCGGTGGCGGGTTCAGACGGTTCCTGCCCGGCGACCGCGGTTCACGGACGGCAGGCGTGGGATCGACGTCGCGCCGAGCCTCGCGTGGTTGCCGTGAACTCCGAGACGGAGGCGGGCGGACGGATGCCCTTGACGCCCCCGCGTTGGACGGTCCGCTCGGCGATCGAACCGAGCGTCGACTCGGCCCCGCGCGGCGGCACGAGCGCCCACCGGTTCGGCACGACCCCCTCCGGCGATCGGAGGGCTCCCGATCGCCGGACGGAGGGCGCCCACACCCGGTGGGCCGAGCACCGGCCGGCGGGTGTGCGGGAAGGGGGCAGACCCGGAGTTCGAGGGGCAGCGCGCCACCGCCGGTTTGAACTGAACAGTGGAGGCCCCGACCC